>ENA-UPTA01000926-UPTA01000926.1-activated-sludge-metagenome-genome-assembly--contig:-NODE-926-length-33568-cov-8.255513_pt1 | contig 33568 bp, 28 predicted proteins | sample MGYA00238184_ERZ773361 | MGnify/ENA primary metagenome ERZ773361 (study PRJEB29100, sample SAMN05720205) | activated sludge metagenome | isolation source: anaerobic digester from wastewater... | reverse complement strand
GGCCGCGCGATGCGGATCGTCTACGACGAGGCGGCGCTCCGTGGCGTCCTCGAGGAGGCCCTCGAGGCCTTCTCGGGGCGCCCCGTCCTCCTCGACCGCTTCCTCGAAGACGCTTTCGAGCTCGACGTCGACGCCGTCGGCGACGGGAAGGACGTCGTCGTCGCCGGGGTGATGCAGCACATCGAGGAGGCGGGGATCCACTCGGGCGATTCCTACGCCGTCATCCCCCCCTACCGACGCGTCCCGAGGGAGGCGCTCGGCGAGATCCGCGAGGCGACGCGCCGCCTCGGGAAGGCGCTCGGCGTCGTCGGCCTGATGAACGTCCAGTTCGCGATCCGCGAGGGGAAGCTCTTCGTCCTCGAGGTGAATCCCCGCGCGTCCCGCACGGTCCCGTTCGTCGCGAAGGCGACGGGCGTCCCGCTCGCGGGGATCGCCGCGCGCCTCTGCCTCGGCCAGACGCTCGAGGAGGTCGGCCTGACGAAGGAGCCGCCGGTCCCCGGCGTCTCGATCAAGGCGCCCGTCTTCCCGTTCCGCCGCTTCGAGGGCGTCGACACCATCCTCGGGCCCGAGATGCGCTCGACCGGCGAGGTGATGGGGCGCGACCGGAGCTTCGGCCTCGCGTTCCTGAAGGCGGCGGCGGGCGCGGGAGTCCGCCTGCCCGAGTCGGGCACCGTCTTCTGTTCCGTCCACGACGGCGACAAGGAGGCCCTCCTCCCGATCGCCCGCGAGCTCCACGCGCTCGGGTTCCGCCTCTCGGCGACCGGCGGTACGGCGGCGTTCCTCCGCGCGGCGGGGCTCGAGGCGACGCCGGTCCTCAAAGTGAACGAGGGGCGTCCGAACGTCGTCGACCGGATGATCAACGGGGAGATCCAGCTCGTCGTGAACACGCCCCTCGGGAAGGAGTCGTTCTACGACGAGGTCGCGATCCGTCGGAGCGCGCTCGAGCGGGACATCCCGTGCCTGACGACGCTGACCGCGGCGGCGGCGGCCCTCGAGGCGATCCGCGCCCGGGCGGGCAGACCGCCGTCGGTCGCGCCGCTCCAGGACGCGGGGGCGTAGTGGACGGGCGCCGCGGGCGCCTTCACCCGCTCGCGGCCTTCGCGGCGCGGGCCTCTCTCGCGCTGGCACTCCTGGCGCTCGCGTTCGCGGCTCTCCGGATCCCGTGGCAGCCGGACCCCATCCTTCTTCTCGCCTTCGCGGCGCTCGTCCTCGGCGCGTCCCTCGCGAGGCCGCACGCCGCGGTGCTCCTGGCCGTAGCGGCGCTCCCGCTCCTGCCGATCCTCGGCAACCTCGCCGCCGGGCCCTGGGTGGCGCCCGCCGAGCTCGTCCTCCTCCTCCTCGCGGCGGCGACGCTCCTCCGGGGCGGGCCTCCGGACCTCTCCGCGCCGCTCGCTCGGGCCCTCGCAATCTCGACGGCGGCGATGGCGACGGGCGCGGTCGCGGCGACGCTCGCGGCCGTGGCGCCGGCCGAGCTCCCCGCGGCGGTGCGGGAGCTCGCGAGCTCCTTCTTCTCGGCCGGGAGCGCCCACGCCGCGGCGCCGCTCCGGGCGGCGCTCGTCCACGCCTGCGGCCTCCTCGGATTCCTCCTCTTCCGGCGGGTCGCCGCGGGGAAGGGTGAGGGCGCCCTGCTCGCGGCGCTCGTCGCGGGGCTCGCCCTCGTCGGCGCGTTCGCCGTCGTCGAGGCGTCGACCGGGCTGAAGCTCTGGAGCTCCGCGCACTACGAGGCGCTCTCCGCCGGGCTCCGGGTCCCCTCGACGCTCCCCGACTACAACGCGACCGGCGCGGTCATGGCCCTCGGCCTCTTTCCGGCGCTCGCGCTCGCGCTCACGGCGCGTGGGGCTCGAAAGCTCGCCTGGGGCCTCGCGGCCGGCCTCCTTCTCGCGGGCATCCTCCTCTCCGGCTCGCGGACGGCGTGGCTGGCCGTGCTCCTCGCGGGCGGCGCCACCCTGCTCGGAGCCCTCCTCGCCCGGCGGAAGGAGGCGCGCGGCGGAGGCCGGCGGCTCCTGCTCGGGGCGACCCTCGCGGGCGGCCTCGCCGTCGCGACGGTGGCGGCGTGGCCGGGCGACGTCGGGGCGCTCCTTCGCCGGCGGGCCGCGACGCTCCTCGAGCCGGAAGCGACGCTGAAGGCGGTCCGGGCGGGTCGCCTCGGCTTCTGGACGGCGGGAGCCCGAATGGTCGCGGAGCACCCCGTCGCCGGCGTCGGCCCCGGTCGGGCGCCGGCCCGCTTCGACGAGTTCTGCGACCCGGGCTTCCCGGTCCGCAACGAGAACCTCCACAACTACTTCCTCCAGGCGGTCGCGGAAAACGGTCTCCCGGGCGGACTCCTCGTCCTCCTGCCGTTCGTCCCGCTCGCTCTCCTGCTGGGTCGCTCCCTCGTGAGCGGCGCCGCGTTCGGCTCGCCGGCCGCCGCGCTCGCCCCCGGTCTGCTCGCGTTCGCGGCGACCGGCGTCGCGTCGCACCCGTGGCTCCTCCCGGAGCTCCAGGCGCTGTTCTGGGGCGGGGCGGCGCTCCTGCCGGGAGCGACCGCTCCGGCCGACCCGCCGAATCGCTTCCGGCGCCTCCGCGTCCTCTCTCTCGCGGTGCTCGCCCTCTGGGGCGGTCTCGTCCTCGTCTCCCGCCCCGGCGAGGAGCGGGGACGCTGGGGCTTTGGCGAGTGGTCGGCCGAGGGAGCGGAGAGGCCGTACTTCTGGATCGGTCCGCACGCGCTCGTCCCGGTGGAGGTCCCCGAAGGGGAGCGAGTCCGCGTGCGGCTGCGGGGAATGCGGGAGGGACTCGGCCGCCGCCCGCTCGTCGTCGCGCTCCGTCTCGACGGCGGGCCCGTCCGGAAGATCTCCGTCGCGGGCCGCGCGTGGCAGGATGTCGTCGTGGAGCGCGGCCCTCTCCGGCCCGGGATTGGCCCGGCTCGCGGCGGTCTCCTCGCCGTCGAGGCGAGCCGTGGCTTCTCCCCGGCGCGGGAGGGGCGCGGCGACCGTCGCGTCCTCGCCCTTCAGCTCGCCCGGCCGTCCCTGCTTCCGGCCTCGGAGACGCTGCCGTGAACCGTCCGAGCCCCGTCGCGGGGGTCCTCGCCTTCTTCGGCTGGGTCGTCCTCTCGGTCCTCTGCTCGGTCGTCCTCCTGCCGTCCCTCCCGACTCTCCGGACGGCGGTCTGGGGGGCGTCGGTCGCGCTCTTCGCGGCCGCCGTCCTCGCTCCGCTCCGGTCGCTCCCGATCGCGGGGCTCGCGGTCGCGCTCTCGGGCGTCTCCTCGCTCGCGTTCGGCCTGGCCCATCCGGCCGTCGTCGCGCCGGTGCCGCTCGCGGCCTACCTCGCCGGCGCCGCCCTGCGCTCGATCTACGACGTCGAGCGGCCGCCGGCCCGCCACGGTCTGACGCCGCTCTGGCGCGCCTTCGCGTCGGTCTCGGCCGTTTCCGCCCTGTCGGCGGTCGTCCTCGCGCGGACGGCCTACCTCCTCGTCCGCGACGTCCCGCCGCCGCGGGTCGTCAACCGCCTCGGCCTCGACCCGGAGCAGGCCGTCGCCGGGACCGTCGCGATGCTCGCCGCGCTCTTCCTGGCGGCCGGCTTTCACGCGCTCGGCGTGCGGGCCGGACGGGATCGTCGCGGCGCGCGTCTCGTCGACGCGGCGCTGGTCGTCGCCGCTCTCGCCGCCGGCGGAACGGCGCTCCTCCAGAAGGCCGGTCTCCTCCCGCACCTGCGCGCGGCGCACTGGGAGACCTGGGGGCGCGCGCAGTCCACGTTCACCGACCCGTCCGCCGCCGGCGTCGGCGCGGCCCTCCTCCTCGCCCCGTGCCTCGCGCTCGTGGTCTCGGGCGGCTGGCCGCGCCGCGTGGCCTCGGGAGTCGGTGCCGCCGGCCTCCTCGTCCTCCTCGCGGACGCCGGCTCGCGGGGAGGCTTCATCGGCGCGCTCGTCTCGGTCCTCGTCCTCGTCCTCTGGGCCGCGACCCACGCCCTCGCCGGTTCGAAGCCGGGCGTGAGGCGCCGCGTCGCCCTCTCGGCCGGGACGCTCGCGATCCTCGTCGCGCTGGCGTTCGGCGCCGCGCTCGCGTGGCCCACCGGCGGCGGGGGCCGGAGCGCGCTCCTCGCGCGGATCTCGGAGTCGTTCGCGAAGAAGGAGGCGACGACCCTCGGCGAGCCGCAGCGGCTCCTCCTCTACGAAGGGGCCCTGGCCCTCGCGCGGGAGCACCCGGTCACCGGCAGCGGCCTCGGGACGTTCCGCTCCCGCTTCCCCGACGTCGCGCACGACCTGCTCGGGACCGACGTCTCCTTCACCGACCACCCGCCGTCCCTCTACCTCGGCGTCCTCGCGGAGACGGGGCTCGCCGGGACCGCGGTTCTCGCGCTCCTCCTCGCCGGGCTCCTGTCGGCGCTCGGCGGCGCGCTCTCGTTCGGTGGCGCGCGTTCGGAAGAGTCTCTTCGCGCGGCCGGCGCCGGGGCCGCCGTCGTCGGACTCCTCGTCGTCTTCCTCTTCGGCTCCCACCTCGTCTACGGTGAGATCGCGGCGATCGTGGGCCTCCTCACCGCCCGGCTCCCGGCGCCGCCCGAGGGACGCTCGGCCCGCATGCTCGGGCACGTCCTTCCGGTCGTCGTCGCGGGGGCTTCGGTCCTCCTCCTCGGAGGCGCGCTCGCGCGCGGCGTCGAGACGTGGGGCGCCGATGCCGCTTTCGCCCACGCGCCGACGGCCGGCCTCTGGGGCGAGGAGCACGAGCCGGACGGCCGTTCGTTCCGATGGACGTCCCGCGCCGCGGCGTTCCGGGTCGGCCCGCCGGGAGGCCGTCCGTCGACGCTCCGGCTCCCGCTCCGGAACGCGCGGCCCGACGGCGAGGCGGTCCGGATCGGCGTCTTCTGGAACGACCGTCCGCGCGGGACATTCGAGCTTCCGCACGGCGGATGGAGGGCGCTGCGCCTCGAGGTGGAGGGGCCGGGAGTCCTTCGGCTGGCCGTGGACCGGACCTTCCTCCCTCCTTCGAGAGTCGACCGGCGCCGGCTCGGCGTCGAGGCCGGCGCTCCGGTCTGGACGCCGTGACGGAGGTCCGCTTCCACTCGAGCGACCCGAGGCGCCGGCCGCGCGCCTGGAAGATCGACGGGAACGCCGGGCGGGTCGTCGGGGCGCTTCTCGTCCTCGGCGGAACGCTCGTCTCGATCGGCCTCTTCGGAGCCCCGGACCTCGTCGCCTACGTCGTCCGCTCGGCGGAGCGGCTGACGATCCGGGCCACCGCCCGCCGGGGCCTCCTCGCGTTCGACTCGGTCCGGCTCCGCTACGAGAGGCTCGAGAAGCGTGTCCGGACCGACGAGCTCTTCCTTTCGAGGATGGCCGTCGTCCTCGACCTCCCGCGTCCCGAAGGGCTGGCGGCGGCGGAAGCGCCGGCGCCCGCCGCCACGCCGGAAGCGCTCGAGGCGGAGGTCCACCGGCTGGGGAGGCGCCTCCGCGCGATGGAGGGGTTCCGCCGCACCCTCGCCTCCGCGAAGACCGAGGAGCCGGGACGGATCCCCTCCCGCTCTCCCGTCGAGCCGTCGTCCGCGGTCCCGGTGCACGCCTTCGGCCCGCGCGTCTCGCCGCTCACCCGCCGACCCGAGTTCCATTTCGGCCTCGGCCTCGCCGCCCCGGAGGGGGCGCCGGTCCTCGCTCCGGCCGGTGGACGCGTCGTCTTCGCCGGTCGTGTGCCGGGGAGCGCCGGAGCGGAGTGGAGGAGCTTCCGCAACGTCGTCGTGATCGCCCATGGCGAGCGGACCCGGACGGTCCTCGGATACCTCGGCGAGATCCGGGTCCGTCGCGGCCAGGTCGTCCGGCGCGGGCAGGACCTGGGGGAGATCGGCGTGAACCGCTTCTCCCCGACACCCCAGCTCCATTACGGCGTCTGGAAGCGCGTCGGCGCGCGCTGGACGCCGGTCGACCCGCGGCTCCACGTCCTCGACGCCGAGTGGATCGGCGCCGCCGACCTCGCGGCGCCGGTCGTTCCTCCGCGCGACCTCGACCTGCCGCCCGCCTTCCGCTGACGCGCGCCGGGGCCCCGGTCGCTCAGAGCTTCGCGAGGAGGGAGAGGACCCGCTCCGCCTCCTCCGGCTCGCTCCCGAAGTGGGGCGAGAGGCGGAGGAAGCCGGCCCGGGCCGAGCAGGCCACCCCGTTCGCCTCGAGGTGCTTCATCGCGTGCCGCGCGTCGACGCCCGCCGGCGGGCGCGCGGCGAGGATGCCGGAGCGGACGGCCTGCCCGTGGAGGATCGGCGCGAAGCCGACCTTCGGGAGCCCCTCGGCGAGGAGGTCGAGGACGCCGCCGATCCTCCGTCCGACCGTCTCGAGGCCCGCCTCGAGGAGGAGGCCGATCGAGGCGTGGAGTGCGAAGACCCCCGGCATCGGGAGCGCGCCGATCTCGAACTTCGTCGCGTCCTCCGTGTACTTGGGGTTCGCGCCGAGCTCGTACTGCGTCGGGTGGGTCCGCTTCAGGTTGAGCCAGCCCGACGGGGCGCGCAGGCGCGCCCGGAACGCGGGCGTCGTGAAGAAGAGGCCGCACCCCTCGGGGCCGAGCATCCACTTGTGGCCGTCGGCCGAGAGGTAGTCGGCGCCGAGCGCGGCGACGTCGACCGGGATCGCGCCGGCCGCCTGGATCGCGTCGAGGCCGAAGGCGATGCCGCGCGCGCGGCAGAACGCCGCGACCTCGGCGGCGGGCGCGACGAAGCCGGTGTGGTAGGCGACGAGCGAGAGCGAGACGAGGCGCGTCCTCTCGTCGCAGGCGGCGAAGACCTCCTCGGCCCTGTACGCGCCGTCGCGCGTCGGGATGCGCCGCACCTCGACGCCGTGCCGCGCGAGGTCGAGCCACGGCGCGAGGTTCGCCGGGAACTCCGACTCCGTCGTCACGACGACGTCGCCCGGCCTCCAGTCGAGCCCGCCCGCGACGAGCGCGAGGCCGTAGGTCGTGTTCGGGACGACCGAGACCGACGACGCCCCGCCGAGCTCCTCCGTCACACCGAGGAGGCGCGCGCCCGCCGCGCGGAGCATCTTCACGCGCGCCTCGAGCTCGGGGAACGCGAGCGGGCCCCTCGTGGAGAGCAGGTCGGCGTACTGGCGGAGCGCGTCCGCGGCGCGCGCCGGGAGCGGCGAAACCGCCGCGTGGTTCATCTGGATCGTCGAGAGCCTCGACGGGAATTCGCGGTCGAGCGAGGCGCGGGAGAAGTCCATCGTCCCTCCGGGCCCCCCGGCGGCACGGGTCGCGCCGGCGAGAGGAAGGGGTAGAATTTGGGTGCCATGGTACCAGATCGAGGAGGCGCTCCATGCCGCTGAACATCAAGGACCCGGTCACGGAGAAGCTCGCGGCGGAGGTGGCCCGGCTCACGGGCGAGACGAAGACCGGGGCGATCCGCCGCTCGCTCCTCGAGCGGAGGGAACGCCTCGCGCTCCGGGTCATCCGCCCCGACCGGGAGGCGGGCCTCGTCCGGTTCCTCGAGGAGGAGGTCTGGCCGCTCCTCCCGAAGGGCGGGAGCCGCCGCCTCACGAAGAGGCAGCGCGAGGCCCTCCTCGGCTACGGGCCGGAGGGCGTGTGATCCTCGACAGCTCCGCCCTCGTCGCCGTCCTCCTCCGGGAGCCGGGCTGGCAGGCGCTCCTCGGCCGCATCGCGGCGGACGAGACCGCCGCCGTCGGCGCTCCGACGCTCGCCGAGACCGGCCTCGTCCTGACGGCTCGCCTCGGCCGCGACGCCCGGAGGCTCCTCTCCGCATTCGTCCGGGAGGCGGGGATCACGGTCGTCCCGTTCGTCGAGGAGCACGCCCGCGTCGCCGTCGAGGCGTACGCCCGCTACGGCAAGGGGCGCCACCCGGCGGCGCTGAATTTCGGGGACTGCCTGACGTACGCCGTCGCCCGGCTCTCGGGGCAGCCGCTCCTCTGCGCCGGAGACGACTTCCCGAGGACCGACCTCCCGATCGCCTGAGGTCGGCTCAGAACGCGCGCTGCGCCGCGAGGAACGCCTCGAGGTTCCGGCGGACCTCGGTCATCGAGTCGCCCCCCGTCTTCTCGAGGAGGGCGTCGGCGAGGACGAGCGCGAGCATCGCCTCCCCGATGACGCCGCAGGCGGGGACGGCCGTCACGTCGGAACGCTCGTACTGCGCGCGGTGCGGCGCCTTCGTGTCGAGGTCGACGGAGGGGAGCCCCTCGCGGAGCGTCGCGATCGGCTTCTGGAAGAGGACGACGAGGACGTCCTCGCCGTTCGTGATCCCTCCCTCGAGCCCGCCCGCGCGGTTCCGCTCGCGGAAGAAGCCCCGCTCCTCGTCCCACGAGATCGGGTCGTGCGCGAGCGAGCCGGGGGCGAACGCGTTCGAGACGCCGGAGCCGATCGAGACCGCCTTCACCGACGGGATCGAGAGCATCGCCTGCCCGATCCGCCCGTCGAGCTTGCGGTCCCAGGAGACGTGCGACCCGAGGCCGGGCGGGACGCCGCGCGCGGCGACGAGGATCGTCCCGCCGAGCGTGTCGCCCTTCTTCGCGGCCGCGTCGACGGCCTGCGTCATCTTCTCCTCGAGCGACGGGTCGACCGCGCGGAACGGCGAGGCGTCGTCGACCTTCGCGAGCGTCGCGAACGAGAATCCCTCGCGCGGCTCCTCGACGGACACCGGGCCGACGGAGAGGACGCCGCTCCGCACCTCGATCCCGCATGCCGCGAGGAGCTGCCGGCAGACGGCGCCCGCGGCGACGCGCACCGCCGTCTCCCGCGCGCTCGCCCTCTCGAGCACGTCGCGCAGGTCGCGCCGGCCGTACTTGAGCCCTCCCGCGAGGTCGGCGTGGCCGGGCCGCGGCGAGGAGAGGCGCCGCTTCGCGGTGGCCTCGGCGTCGACCTCGAGAGGCCCCATCACCTTCTCCCAGACGCCGTGGTCGAGGTTCTCGACCGTCATCGCGAGCGGCGAGCCGAGCGTCTCGCCGCCGCGCAGGCCGCCCGTGAAGCGGACCCGGTCGCGCTCGATCTTCATCCGCCCCCCGCGGCCGTAGCCGTGCTGGCGGCGCGCGAGGTTGGCGTCGATCGCCGCGACGTCGAGGCGGAGCCCCGCGGGGAGCCCCTCGAGGAGCGCGGTCAGGAGCGGCCCGTGGGACTCGCCGGCGGTCAGGAGGCGGAGGCGCGGCATGGAAGGGGAGTCTAGCGGAGCGGTAATCTCGCCTCGCCGTGTCGGACACCTCCCGGAAGCGCCCCGCGACGTACGAGGACATCCTCGCGCTCCCTCCGCACGTGACGGGGCAGATCGTCGACGGCGAGCTCTTCGCGACGCCGCGCCCCGCGAACCCTCACGCGACGGCCTCCTCGACGCTCGGCATGGACATCGGCGGCGCCTACCAGCGCGGGCGCGGCGGCCCGGGCGGCTGGTGGATCGTTTTCGAGCCGGAGATCCACCTCGGCCGGAACGTCCTCGTTCCCGACCTCGCCGGCTGGCGGCGGAGCCGGCTCCCGGCGATTCCGCCGACCGCCTTCTTCACCCTCGCCCCCGACTGGGTCTGCGAGGTCCTTTCGCCGTCGACGGCGAGCTTCGACCGGGTGAAGAAGATGCGCGTCTTCGCGGCCGAGGGGGTCGGGCACGCCTGGCTCGTCGATCCGGGCGCGCGGACGCTTGAGGTCTATCGGCTCGCAGAGGGGCGGTGGGTCCTCCTCTCGGCACACGAGGGGACGGAGTGCGTCCGGGCCGAGCCGTTCGAGGAGCTCGAGGTCGTCCTCTCCGACCTCTGGGTGGAGATGGAGCCCCCGACTCCGCAGGGCGCGACGCCGGCCCGGTGACGGAGATCCGGGCCGGCGTCGTCCGCGGTCACTTCGCGGCGTTCAGGTAGCGGAGGAGGTCGCCGTCGGTGGAGAGGACGAGCGTCGTCTCCGGGTCGACGCTCTCGCGGAGCGTGTTCATCGACTTCAGGAACCGGTAGAAGTCGGGGTCGCGGTTGTAGGCCGCGGCGTAGATGTCGGCGGCCTGCGCGTCGGCCTTTCCGCGGATCTCCTGCGCCTTCCGGTACGCCTCCGACTCGATGACCCGCAGCTGTCGCTCCTTCTCGCCCGCGATGCGGGCGGCCTCGCCCGCCCCCTCGGAGCGGTAGCGCTCGGCGATCCGCTTCCGCTCGGAGATCATCCGGGCGTAGACCTCCTGCCTCACCGCCTCGACGTAGTTGATCTGCTTGATCCGGAAGTCGAGGATCTCGATCCCGAGGTCGTGGGTCCGCTTCCGAGCGTTCGCGAGGACCTCTTCGGTCAGCTTCTCGCGGCCGTGCTCCACGTTCTCGGCGGGCTCCGGCTGCGAGAGGTCGGCCATGTCGTCGCCGACGACGAAGGGGCGGTTCGTCGACCTCACGATGTCGATCAGCTCGTGCTTGGCGATCGTGTTCCGGGTCTCGCCGTCGAGGATGTCGTCGAGGCGCGACTGGGCGCCCCGCTCGTCGCGGAGGCGCTGGAAGAAGAGGAGCGGGTCGGTGATGCGCCACCGGGCGTAGCAGTCGACCCAGATGAACCGCTTGTCCTTCGTCGGGATCTGGTTCGGGTCGCCGTCCCACTCCATGAACCGCTTCTCGAAGGCGTGGACGACCTGGACGAACGGCGCCTTCACCTTCAGGCCGGGCGTCGTGATCGGCTTGCCGACCGGCTTGCCGAACTGGGTGACGATGACCTGCTGCGTCTCGGCCACCGTGTAGAGCGAGCTCGAGAGGAGAACGACGGCGAGGACGGCGCCCAGGACGACGGCGGTGATCCGGGCTTCCTTCACGGCTTCACCTCCGGGGCGCCGGCGAGCGGTAGCAGGGGAAGGACCCCCTTCAGCTTCTCGTCCAGGACGACCTTCCTCTTCACCTTCGGGTAGATCTCGCCCATCGTCTCGAGGTACATCCGGCGCCGGGTCACCTCGGGGGCGCGCTGGTAGGCGGCGTGGACCTTCACGAAGAGCTCGGCGTCGCCGCGGGCGCGGTTGACGCGGTCGGTGGCGAAGCCCTCGGCCTGCTCGATCGTCTGCTGGGCCTGGCCGCTCGCGCGCGGGATGATCTGGTTGTAGTCGGCGCGGGCCTGGTTGATCAGCTTCTCGCGCTCCTGCTGTGCCTGATTGACCTCGTTGAACGACGGCTTGACCGGGTCGGGCGGGTTCACGTCCTGCAGGACGATCTGTTCGACCTTGATACCGGTCTCGTACTGGTCGCAGAGGTCCTGCAGCCGCTGCTCGACCTCGGCGGCGATCTCCTGCCGGCCGACGGTCAGGACCTCGTTCACGCTCCGGTCGCCGATGATCTCGCGCATGACCGTCTCGTTCATGTCGCGGAACGTCTTCTGTACGCTCCGGACCTTGAAGAGGAACTTGTACGGGTCGCGGACCCGGTACTGGGCCGTCCACTCCACGACCGCCACGTTCAGGTCGCCCGTCAGCATCAGCGACTCGGAGGTGAGGTCCTCCTGCGAGTAGGTCGAGCGGGACACGCCCGAGGCCTCGGTCCGGAACCCGAACTCCTCCTTCAGCTGCCGCTCGACCGGCACCTTCACGACCCTCTCGATCGGGCTCGGGAGCTTCAGGTGGAGGCCCGGCGAGACGGTGCGGGCGTACTTGCCGAACCTCAGCACGAGCCCCGCCTCTTCCGGCTCGATCGTGAACCAGGCCGAGAAGAGGACGACGAAGGCGAGGACGCCGAGTGCCGCCCGGGTCACGAGGCGGACCGGGATGCTCGGAGTCCGTAGCCGGGTCCCGTCGGGGAATTGGATCTCCATCGGGTCTCCTTTCGCGAGGCGCCGGCCGGCCGGAGCCGTGGGCGCCGAAACGATGCAACGCCGTGGCTCGCGGAGAGATTCCCGCGGGCGTGGAGAATCCGGGATTTTCGGCGGGCGGGCTCAGGCGGCCGAGGGGCGGTCCATCCGGGCGAGGACGTGCCCCGCCATCGCGAGCGCCAGCTCGTGCTCGCCCATGAAGACCTTTCCGGCCTGCTCCTCCCGGAGGAGCTCGGCCTCCTCCTCGGTGTGGGTCCGGAGGACGATCTCGATCGACGGGTTCAGCGTCCGGGCGACCTCGACCATCTTCCTCACCTTCACCGGGTCGGGCGTGGCGATGACGAGCATCGCCGCGGTCGCCACATGGGCCTGGACGAGGACGGCCGGGTCGGAGGCGTCCCCCGAGACGGCCGGGATCTCCTTCTCGCGGAGCGCGGCGACGGCCTCGCGGCTCATCTCGGCGACGACGAACGGGATCCGCCGCTCCGTCAGCGCCTCGGCGATCCGCCGCCCCACGCGCCCGTAGCCGACGAGGACGACCTGGCCGGTCAGGAGCGCCTCGTCGGTCGTCGTCGGGAGCGCGGCCGTTTCGTGCTCGAGGACGGCCAGCCGGCGCGCCAGCGCCGAGTGCCGCTTCAGCCACTCGGCGATCGGCCCGACGGTGGAGAAGACGACGGGGTTCAGGCCGATGGAGATGATCGAACCAACGAGGATGAGGCTGTGCCCGGCCGCCGGGAGGAGGCCGAGGTCGCGCCCGAGGACGGCGATGATGAACGCGAACTCGCCGATCTGCGCGAGCGCCGCCCCGACCGTCAGCGCCGTGTGGAGCGGGTATCGCATCGTGAGGACGAGCCCGACCGCCCCGAGCGTCTTGCCGAGCATGATGATCGCGACGACGACGAGCACCTTGACCGGCTGCTCGACGAGGACGCGCGGGTCGAAGAGCATCCCGACGGAGACGAAGAAGAGGACGGAGAACGCGTCGCGGAGCGGCAACGACTCGTCGGCCGCGCGGTGCGCGAACTCCGACTCCCGCATCATCATCCCGGCGAAGAACGCGCCGAGCGCGAACGAGACGTCGAACAGCTTCGCCGAGCCGTAGGCGACGCCGATCGCGGTCGCCAGGACGCAGAGCGTGAAGAGCTCGCGCGAGCCGGTCCGCGCCACCCAGAAGAGGATCCGCGGGAAGAGGCGCTTGCCGACGACGAGCATCAGGACGACGAAGAGGGCGACCTTCCCGAGCGTGATCGCGACGGCGGTCAGGAGGCTCCCGCCGGCCGGCGCGCCGGTCGGCGCGTTCCCGCCGAGAAGCGTCGCGAGCGGCGGGAGGAGGACGAGGGCGAGGACGCAGGCGAGGTCCTCGACGACGAGCCAGCCGATCGCGATCCGCCCGTCCTGCGACTCCAGTATCCCGCGGCTCTCGAGGGCCCGGAGGAGGACGACCGTACTCGCCGTCGCGAGCGAGAAGCCGAAGACGAGCGAGGCGCCGGTGTTCCAGCCCCAGATCTTCGCCGCTCCCATGCCGAGGAGCGTCGCGAGCGCGATCTGGACGATCGCCCCGGGCACGGCGATCTTCTTGACGGCGAGGAGCTCCCCCATCGACAGGTGGAGCCCGACTCCGAACATCAGGAGCATCACGCCGATCTCGGCGAGCTGTCCCGCGAGGCCGACGTCGGCGACGAAGCCGGGCGTCGCGGGACCTATGATCATCCCGGCCAGGAGGTACCCGACGATCGCGGGAATGCGCAGGCGTGCGGCGATCAGGCCGAAGACGAGCGCGAGCCCGAAGCCGGCGGCGATGGTCGTGATGAGGCTGATCTCGTGGTGCATCCGTTCTGATTTCCTGCCGGATGGTAACGGACGAAGGGGAGACGGGGCTTCCCGGGTATCCTCGCCCCCCGTCGGGTCGTTCTGAGGGTCCGGCAGGCGGCGGAGGTCACGAGACCGGAGGGGCTTGCCATGGAGCTGACGGAGGCGCGAGAGATCCTCGAGAGGATCGAGCGGAGCACCCACAAGGTCCTCGCCCGGCAACTCGTCCAGGCCACGGTCCGCTACTCGGGGTGCCGCGCCGAGTGGGACCTCGCGGACGCCGCCGCCCGTGCCGCCCTCGACCCGGCCCGCACCACGGCGCACGACGCGTTCATCGACGCCTGCAATATCCTGAGCCGCGCGATGGCCGCGATCGGCGAGGACAACTCCTGGCGGCGGGCGATCGGACTCGAGCGAGGGGAGATCGGCGACTTCGCCTGCCTCCTGACCTGCGTGGTGGGGTTGAGGGCGAGGTAGGGTAGGGCGCACCGGATGCCGGACGTTGTGAAAGGGGGTGGCCGATGGTGCTGATCGCGGGGCTCGAGGACGACTTGGAGAACGCGGAGATCCAGGCCTGGGGCCGCCGAGATACCGGGTGGGAGTGGCGACTCCTTAACGGCGGCCCAGACGTCATCGACGTGATCGCGGCGCTCCGGCCGGACGTCCTGACGACGGGGAACCGTCACTCCCTCGTTGGCGGAGTCGATCTGCTCCGCCTCGTGAGGGATCGCGGCGCGACGAGGGTAGCCCCTGTCGTTCTTGTTACGGCGGCTGACAAGGAGGACCTCTGGTCAGCCATCCGGGTCATCGGGCTCGACCCGGACGCCCACATCGTCGGGTACGTTCAGAGGCCGTTCCTGATGAGCAGGCTGCAGTAGGAACGCCGCCGGATACTGAGGGGGCGGCGGCCGCACCAGGGCGCCAGGGACCTGACGCGGACATACGTTGCGCTGCAAGAACGTAAGAGGTCCAACCGGAGCGCCCAGCGACGCGGCTACTGCTGCTCGTTCGTCGGATCGCTGCGCTGGACATCTTGCATCGATCGCCTCGCCCCTGATTCGCGCACCTCTGCTCGCTTCTTGCGCGACGATCTTCACGTCTCGCGCACACGCTCGTCGATGTTGAGCTTGAGGTCGTCCCCGTTCGCGGCGCGATACTTGCAGATTAGGTTGGCGAGAAGGGGCAGTCGCGGGGGCGCCCAGGTGTGTTGCATTCGGCGAGGTGGTGATGAGGGTCGTGGGAGCTCTGATCGATCATCGGGTGATACTTGGGGCAACGATTCCCGATCCGGGACACATGGCGTCTTCCTCCACCGCCGAGGAGGCCGTAGCAGTGAGAAGCGGTGCGAACCGCTTTCAGAGAATCCCCGGCGGCCTTGAGTCGATTCTCGCAACACGAAATCTCGCGGCTGCGCTGGCCTCGCCGAGTCTCGTCGCTGTGTGCACCGTCGAAGACCGCCTTCTCGTCGCAGTGCCCCTCGCCGAAGCGGATACCTTGGTCGTGCAGAGTCTCACCAAACGCGAAGAGGTTGGTAGCCGCAAGTCTTGGGGCACGCTGCGCTCCGACATGGGCACGTACTTCTCCTGTGACACCAGGAAGCTCAAGTTGAATCTGAGGATGCAGGCCGGCGAGCTGGATGCCGACGTTGGCCTACTCTGCGGGAGCGTCACAGTGATTCACGAGCAGAACGCCTCGACTCGTCTCGGTCGACGGAGACGCCCACGAGTGCGGCGCCGTGGCCGGCGACGCGGCGGCCTCGCCGAGATCGGGCTCGGTCGGGCCCGAAGTGAGGCAAGCGGAAGAGCCTCTGAGCGAGCTTCAAGTCACCGACAGAGGGCCCTTCGAGGTGCAGGGAAACAGCGACAGGGAGAATGCCTCGAAGCTCATCGCCGAGGACGCGAGGATCACGTACCCGAAGTAGAGCTACTCCAAGGCCGAGTTCCTCTCGCCCCTCAAGAGGAATAGTTCATTTCCGTACACCGAGTGCGAGGGAGTGAGTGCCGCGCTATAGAGCGACACGCGCGTGCTGACAGGTGTAGAGCCTTGGATGACACAATCAGGGCGGAGGTCGACACTCTACAAGTGGGGCGTCGAGAACAGATACAAGAGAATTCGCGAAGCCCGGAAGTTCCTGTCTTCCGAATACAGCAAGATGGAGTGAATCCCGGTCGCGCGATTGCTGCAGCACGGTATCCCTGCCGTTGCGTGAGTGTTCCCTCGGTCTGGCTCGAAGAAAACGTCAGGATGGCGAATGAGCGAGGTGCCAGTTGAAGTGCATCAAGTGTGGTCGGGATGAATCGCCGAAGTACAGGTGCGACGAATGCGGTGAAGCGAGTTGCAGCGAGTGCTGGACGAAAGCGAGCGGCCCGCTAGGCGGCCTCTACTGCCCGAATTGTGGTGCGACGAAAGAGGGAAAGAGCTGGGAGGTGTTACGGCGCTGACGAGTGAGTATGCGGCGGCCGTACGGCCAGACGCGGGTGCTCAGCGAAGCACGCGCGTGGGCCGAAAGGGGCCGTGACCTTAGCCCGCGCCGCGGTGACGCGTGAGGCAGATGGAGGAACGTTCGTCCGATGGTGACAGTGACGAGTGAACTCAGGCCAGGAGGATAATCTGAAGACCTACAAGATGGTTCAGGTCCCGCCGAACCTCGCTATCGCGGCGAAGTCGATGTGGGGCGCGGCCCCTTCGACCAGCGAGATCGCCGCCCAGTACCTCGAGCGCGTCGTCAACGACATGGCCGCACGGGGATATGCCTTTGAGAGGGTGGATGAAATCGGCGTCCGATCGACGCCAGGCTGCTTGGCTGGATTCCTCGGAGCGAAGGAGACAATGGTCGTCTACTACGTCATTACCTTCTCGATCAACGCGTGACTATCCCGGTCGTTCCTCTACTTCCGCAACCTGCGACATGATTTGCCTTCTCCGCAACGAAGCGGCATCGAGGAGCGGACCTGCGGATGCGTTCGGAGGAGGTAGTCAGAAATGCGGAACGGCCGCTCCTCGGAAAATACGACTCGCTGACTGCGTCGCAGGAGAGCCGCGACGGCGAGAGTTCCTCCCGGCGCCGATCGGGAGCCGGAGAGGAACGCGCGGGTATGCTGGGCAGAGTCGCGACCATCAACGATATGGAGGTGTTATGGGCCTGTTCGATTCATTTCGTGCGGCGGCAGCCCCGAGCTTCAACGTCCAGCAGGCAATCATGACCATTGTCGTTGGCGCTGTAAAGGCCGACGGCCAGGTGTCCCGGGAGGAGGTCATTCGCCTTCGTTCGATCTGTGCGCTTAGCCCGGTCTTCATGGCGAACACCGGAGAACAAGACGGTGCCGTTATCTCCTTCGCGGACAACGTCACTACGCAACTGGGCGACGAGGCCATCGCGAGGGCGATCGAGGTACTGACTCCCGAACTTCGGGAAACGGCCTTCGCCTTCGCTTGCGACATGATATTGGCGGACGGCGTCCTGGGGAGGGATGAAGAGGTCTACATCACGAAACTTGCGAGCAAGTGTGCGATTCCCGACGAGACGGGGAAGGCGATCATCTACACGACCATCGTGCGGAATCGTTCCGCTTCGTAGCGCAGCCCGGGCGGGCGTTGATGGCAGTGCCGGGCGATGACCGACGGACGATCGTCGTGCGCGTCGAGGGCGCTCGTGAGCGGAGGGACTAGGTCCGAGGCGATCGCTCTGACTCAAGGTTTCGGCGAGTTGCGGGTGGACGGGTCGGCGGACCAACCTTGGGCAGCCATTTTCGGGTGTCAGGGTGGACCTGTTCCGGCGAGCGGGTGGCGCGTCCGCGGGGCCTGCCGGCCGGGGCCGGTCGGTCGAGTTCGGTCGCTGATCAGGGATTGAAGCGGGAGACGCATTCGCAAAATGGCGCTCCGAGGGGTCGTAGACGCCTTTGGCGCGACTGCGCATGGTGGTCGCGTTCGCTGGCGTCTTGCTGCCGAAGCCCGGAGTGGAGGCGCGCTAACAGCGAGCGGACTGCTCTCCACGGGGGCGGGAGATGGTCGCGCCCTGCGCTATTCGCGGACATGGCGATAAGAGACGTTCACGATCGTCACGGCATGAGAAGTGCACAAGCAGAGCCGAGAGCCGCACCCGCCACCCGGATAGCCGATGGCGGTTTGACGAGAGGGAGCGGGAAGCCGCTAAGGGGAGGTCGGGAATGGCGGTGACATCAGAAGAGTGGAATCGTCTAGGGACGAGGGGCCGAGATGAGGACGCACGGCGGAACGCCGCCGCCGACCAGTGGTCGGGCCAGGGCCGGCGCCGGCGAGGCGAAGAGCGGACCGGTGGAGGCGGGCGGTGATCCGGCGAGCCCGGTCTCTCGCGTCGCTTCTCTGCGCGCTCGTCGTCCTCGGCGCCGTCTCGTGCGGCGGCAAGGCCCCGATGCCGCACATGGACGACGAGGAGACGAACGCCGACATCGTGGGGCCGACCGACAGGCAACTCGAGCTCACCCTGGACGCGGAGGTCCTCATAGACGCGACGACATCGATGTCGGGCTATGCGACCGTCGAGGGGAGCGTCTTCAATCGGTTCGTCGAAGAGCTCGAGGCGGCCATTCGATCGGGCGCGAAGCAGGCTAAGCTCGCCTTCTTCAAGTTCGGCACCGCCGTCCGCCCCATCGAGCGGGAAGTGGCCGTTCTGCGCAAGCCGGCTGCGTTCTTCGCCGAGAAGGGGATCTTCGAGCAGACAAGGCTGGAAGATGCGATCGATTCACCCGATCCGGCGAAAGACAGGATCATCCTAACGGATCTCTTTCAGAACGAAGGCGACGTGAACAAGGTCGTCGCCGCGTTCAAGGAGAAGTGCTTCGACCGGGGCCGTGACGTCGGAATTCTGATGGTTCGTTCCGAATTCGACGGCGTCGTCTACGACGCAAAGGCACCCCCCTACCGTTACGTGTCGAAGGCGGTCGAGCCGGCAACGAATCGTGCCTTCTTCGCGATCTTCGTCGGCGATGCCGCGAGGTTCGGGCGCATCGTCGAGGCGCTGAAATCGACTCGCGTAGCGTCGGCGATCGACGATGGGGCTTTCCTCGTTCTCTCTCGGCACGCGGTCAAGGGCTACAAGGTCCGGTTCGAGGTCCCGAAGGGGAAGGCGAGGAAGATACGCGTCACGAAATCCGGGAAGCCGAATCCCTTCGAGAACGGTGTCGACGTCCACCTCCTGCCGGGCGCTGCGGAAGAGGAGCTCGTCGCCCGGGTCACGATCGACCCGGTTCCTTTCGGGCCGCAGCTCACTCTCGAGAAGCTCTATCTGATCGCGAAACAGGCGACCGTGAAGCCGGGAGGAAGGGTGAAGGAGACGCCGGTCATCCGGGATACGGACGAGATCCGGCCGAAATCCCTGACGGTGCAGGACCAGACGCTCACGGCGACCCTCTCGATCGGCGTCCCGTCCGACCCGGTTCGGACGAAGGGGAAGACGCTCTACAAGCTCCTGTTCGCCCTCCCGGCCGAGCTCGGCGCGTTCGAGCCGCCTGCCCGGTTCGTTGAACAGTCGAGCGACGACCCTCGGCCAGGCGCCGGCCCGGAGAAGACGATCAATCTCGAGAAGTTCACGCGAGATCTCATTCGGGCGTGGGCCACCGCGCAGCCACGCTACGTGGCCAAGGCCTACATCCGGGCGGAACGCAAGTAGCAGGGAGGACAGCTCATGAAGTTCGTCAGGTTCTTAGTCGCGCTCGTCGTTGCCGGGGTCGGCTGGCTCGCCGGCGGCCTCGGCATCGGAAGCGTCCTCGTCGATCGGTCTTCGCTCGTGAACCTCACGACCGAGGAGTTCGCATCCCTGCTCAACACGGCCGCGGGGGCGGCCGGACTTGCGTGTCTCCTCCTGGTCTGGGCCTGGTTCGGGCTGGGTGACCGGCCCGCGGCGGTCGCGGACCTCAAGTCGACGAGAGGAACGTGGTGGATCCTGTTCCTTCTCTCGGGAGCGGTCTGGTTCGGCGGGTTCGGGTACCTGGTCTTCGCTCTGAGGAACGAGTCGATCGGGATCGGCGGCCTCGGCCTCTGCCTGCTCGCCGGGGCACTGGCCAGCTGGCTCCCGTTCTGGCTGTCGAGCCTCGTCGTGTCGCCGCCGCAGGTCAAGTACGTCGTCTGGCCGCGGAGTTGAGGACTGCGCCATGGCGAAAGGGAAGGACAACTTCTTCATCGGCATCGGCGGGACCGGCTCGAGGGTCGCAGAGGCGCTGGTCTTCCTGTCGGCCGCTGGCTTCGGTCCCGAGCGGCTTTCCATCATCATCGTGGATCCGGACCGGGGGAACGGGAACCTCGACAGGACGCAGAAGCTCATCATGAGCTACAGCCGGTGTTTCGCCGCCCTGGCCGACGTCCGGAGGGAGCGGGCGCAGTTACGGCGCTTCGGGACGGAGATCCGGATAGAGGACCCGGAGCGGCTCGTCTGGACCGTCTTCGACAAGGAGACCGCCCTCCGTCCCGAGACGACGACGCTCGAATCGATCCTGGCCCTTCGGAGCCTCCGCCAGCGCGAACCGGCCGTCGCGGACCTCGTCGAGCTCCTCTATTCGCCGGAAGAACTCGGGATGGTGCTCACCGAGGGATTCCGGGGCCATCCGTCGATCGGAGCGGCGGTAATGGCGCAGACGCCGGAGAAGGACTCGGCCTTCAAGCCGCTCTGGGATGCGATCAAGGAAGAGCACTCGGCAAACGACATCGGGGTCTTCCTCGTCGGCTCGGTCTTCGGGGGGACGGGTGCCGCCGGGGTGCCGACCTTCGCCAGCGAGGGCGTGCTCAAGGCGGCGGAAGGGGCGGCTCTCGGCGGAGGCAAGAACAAAGTGGTGCTCGGCGGCGCGCTCGTCCTTCCGTACTTCTCCTTCAAGGTCGACGAGGGGGGTGAGCGTCGCGAGAAGGACAAGACGTTCATGACGGCCGACCGCTTCGCCCAGGCGACGAAGGCCGCTCTGGCGTACTACGCGAGCGAAGACAAGCTCGCCTTCGACGAGTTCTTCCTCGTGGGCGATTCCCTCGCGCAGGACGTGGGCAAGTTCGCCACGGGGAAGGGCGACCAGAAGAACCTGCCGCACTACATCGAGGTGGTGACGGCCCTGGCGGCCCTCGACTTCTTCCGGGCAAACGAGAGACGCAAGCCGGACGACGTGGTGCCACAGAAGGTCTTCCTCTCCCAGCGTGCCGACCGAGCGAAGGTCGAGTGGGACTCCTTCCCGGTGACGCGAGAGGTCGCCGAGAGCACCCGCCTTCGCAAGGACTTCCGCGAGCGGCTCATCTCGATGACGGTTTTTGCGTACTCCCTGGCGAGCTACGGGAACGCCGTCGTCCAGGAGTTGGGAGCGAGCGACCCGGAAGTCGCGTCAGCGACATGGCTCCGGGATGGCTTCGAAAAGAACGACGGGCCGAGAACGCCGGCAAATCGGGAACGCTTGAAGGAGTTCACGGACTTTGCCGTGACCTATCTGCAGTGGCTGGCCGACATGTGCCTCGTGGACGAGGCGACGGTGCGGCTCTTCAACCCGGTGCACCTCACCGCCGACAAGCTCCGCGACTGGCAGAAGGACAAGAAGGCGATCGGGAGCCTCGTATCGACGAGAGGCGTCCGACAGCTCGACATCGGAACCTACCGGAAGGACTTCCTTGAAGCCGCAACGAACCTCAACGACCTGAAGAAGTTCACAGCGGTTTCCGGAGCAGGGAGATGTCTCTACCTGTTCTCGGCGGCCGCGGATGCGTTCACCGTGAGCAACTACGGCGGGATGTAGTCGAGAGACGACGAGGAACGTCATGCCGAACGAGACGCTGGGCAATCCGAAGGCCGGTCACGTCTTCCTGCCGCCGCTCGAGCAGATCTCCTTTCAGGTGCCCAGGGAAGTGGGCGTCTGGGACGGAACGAACGACAAATCCGCGCTCAACACGCTTGCGAACGACATCCCGGTCGCCGCCGAAGGCCCGATCAACTCCATCCCGGACATCTGGGCCCGTCCCGTGATGTTCAACCTGTTCCTGCCGAAAGGACAGGACGCGGACCCGCTCGTGGCCAGGGTGCGGCAGGAGTGGCGGGGTCTCCTGAGCATCCTCGCACTGCGAGAGCTCTCGGACTTCACCGTCGAGCTCGACGAAGTGGACCTTGGGAAGGTCACCGTCGACAAGCTGAAGCAGCCCCTGCTGAAACTGAAGCCCAAGGCGGTGGAGTGGGGCGGCGTCTCACACGACTGGGCCCACCTCGTCCTCGTCCGGGTCAGGAAGGACGACGAGGTCGTGTGCCTCGGGGCGTTCTCCCCGACGACCCTGGTCTTCACGGGAAGCGACTACTGGTCGCGAATGAAGTCCCGGGAGAAGATCACGGCAGCGCTCGATCCCTTCCTCTCGACGGACCGGCAGGGCCGGAAGGTCCTGACCCCGCCCGGGCCCGACGACAAGAGGTCGCGGCCGCTCCGGGTCTGGATCTCGAAGCTCGCGGAAGGCCTCGGATCGCTCGACAGGAAGAACGGCTTTCACACGGCCATCCTGCTGAAAGAGCTGGAAGACTGGCTCGACGCCCTCGGCGGTAGAGCCGCCGCCCAGGGCGAGTACGAATACGTCCCCCCGCTGAAAAGCGAGGCGCAGCTGACGGACGGGCGCCCGTTCTACGCCCTCCTCAGCCACAGGGTCCAGGCCGTCCGGACCGAGGCCCGGGGCCTCTTCTCCCTGCGTGCCGGCCGCCCGCTCCCCGAGGGTACCAGGGACGTCCTCATCGTGACGCCGGACCTGTTTCGAAAGGGCAAGGCCGTCGCCGAATCGGAATGGGGGCTCCTCTCCCCGCTGTCGGTGCGCGGGGGAAACCCAGAAGCCGAGCTGGAAAAGCTCTTTCCGGGCGAGAGCGGCACGGATTTCGGTGGTATCAAGCTGGAGCGGGCCTCCTGGATCCGGCCGGAGCGCTACTTCTTCTCGGAGAAGCTGCTTCGGGTGCGCGGTCCTGCCTGGCTGTCGGACGAGAGCTTCAATGGGCATCGAAACGTCGTCCTGCCGCTTCGCCAGGGGCTTCTCGACTACTTCAGTCCAGAGCAGGTATGGAAAGAGCTGAAGCCGCGGATCGAGGAGAGGGAGGGGAAGACCAGAATCACGATCGAGCTGCCGGTCGGTACCGGATCCGATTCGGTACCGGTGACGAGGGAGTACGCACCGAGCGAAGTGGTGGAGATCGCGCCCTTCGGAATCGAGCTCTTCCCACGATACCTCGGACCGGACTGGCTCAGGTACTACCTGGTCACGGGCGAGACCGAAGCGATCTCCTGCCGCCCGTGCACGTCTAGAGCGGGAGGCGAGGTCTCGATCGACCGGTACGACCGCGTCGGCCGAAACGGAAGACCGGGGGCGACGATACTCGCTCTCGCGGCTGCGCCTGAATCGGACGGCTCTTCGGCCTTTCCGGAGGCCCTCTGCCTGGTCTCGAAACCTGACGGAAGGGAGCGGGGGCTCCTTCTACTTGGGCGCGACGAGAAGAAGATCGAGGACCGGCCCGAACGCTGGACGATCGGCATCGACTTCGGCACGAGCAACACGAACATCTGGGTGGAAAGGTGGGACAACGCCACGTCGACGAGGGTCGGTTCCGCCCAGCCCCTATCGATCAATCTGGGTAACTGCTTTCGCTCGATCGCCGCGAGCCCCGAAGGGGTCGACCGGACGGACTGGCTGAAGGACTGCTTTGTGCCACCCGTCGAGGTCACGATGCCGATCGCATCGGCCGTGAGGGTCACCGACCCGAAGAGATCCGAGGTTCTGGCAACGAGCTTCGCGCACTTCATGACGGATCTCGACGTGCCTGCGAACGTCACGGCTCCGATCAAGTTCGGCAACAGGGAGCTGCAGGCGGCGTACTTCGACAGTCTGCTCGTACTGATTTTCCTGGCCGGGCGTCCCACGACGGGAGGACCGATCCTCAGGCAAGCCGAGCTCCGATTCACCTATCCGAAGGTCTTCAGCAGGGACGAGAAGCAGCAGTTCGTTGCGACGTGGAAGGAGCGGATCGACCACGTTCATCGCATCTTTATCCGGTCGTGGGAGGACATCACACTGGGGCACCAGAACCAGGACTCGGACAGCGCGCGGGATTTCGAGAGCCACGGCAGGGAGTCCTACTTGCCGGAGTTCCTCATCTCCGAGGGAGCAGCGGCGGCTAGGTTCTTCACGACCAGCCACGCGATAGCAGACGCCGACCGGGCAACGACCCTGCAAGGACTCGCCTCTGTCGATGTCGGCGGTGGCACGACCGACTTCACCCTCTACACGAGGAGGGGGGTCGCCTACGATACGTCCGTTCTTCTCGCAGGGCAGGCGATCTCGAGGTACCTGCGGAAGAGGCCGAGTCTCTGGGAGAAGCTCTTCGAGCCTGCGATTGCGGACAAGCTGAAGGAAGCGCACAGGAACAGCCACGAGGGGCAGTTCGATCTCTTCCTCAACTTCGGTCTCACGAGGGATGCTGCAAGCATCCTGAAGCGTCTCGGGTCTCACGCCACAGACGGCGATCTTGCGTGGCTGAAACGAATGATCCTGCTGCAGTTCAGCTCGGTCGCCTACTTCGCCGGAATTGTCGCCGGCCGGGACGCGACAGTGGTGGCGCTGTCTAGGAAGGGGACGAATCCGAAGTTCTGCTGGGGCGGAAGAGCATCACAGTTTCTCGCATGGTTGGACGGCGGGAGATTCGACCCCAAGGGCGTGACGGCGAAGGTACTGGAGGCGCTGTACCTAAATTCCTTCGCCCGTGCGTCGAGAACGAAAGACGACGAGAAGGAGGGAGTCAAACGGAAGTTCGCGGCGTTCGTACTCTCCCCGATGCCGAAAGCAGAGGCGGCCGCTGGGGTGGTCGCCAGCGACCAGGCACACAGGGCCAGCTCCGAGAGCAGCGGCGCGCTCGCGACCACCGGCGGGGCAGGGGCACAAGATCAGGTGGAACTCTCCGACGAACTGATGTCGCTAGGCGACGAGGGAGACGGTCCTGACGACTCCGGATCGGTCGGGAATCGGGTTCTCGCGGGCGACGAGATCGAGCTACTGGATCGGGACGAGCTCGTGCCGGCGACGGAAGAGGTGTCGGAGGCGCGACTGTTTTGCGGGCCCGGTGGCGTCGTGAACGTCTGCGGCCTGCCACTCAGCGAGCTGAGTCACTTCGTCCGCCTATGCAACCATGCCTTCCAGAGGACGGAGTTCATCAAGGACGCAACCGAGGAGTTCGTCCCGCTCAAGAAGAACGACCAGCCCACTGAGCATGCGAGGACGGTCGTGACGAACGTGATGGCGGGCCTCGAGAAGGAGGCGCTCAAGCCTGCCGGGAGAAGGACCCTCGAGCCGATCTTCTTCGCCGAGGTCAAGGCTTACATCAACCAGTTGCTCGGCCCCGGGAGGTAGGGGCGGGGGCGCGTCGGGTGACTCCCTCTCTCGCGATCGACGTCGGCGACAAGTTCATCAAGGTCGCCCGGATGCTCGAATTCGAGCAGCCGCAAATGCTCGGGGGTTCACTGGAGGCGGGCTTCCCTTCTGAGTTCTGGTACAACGGCGCCGTCGCTCTGTTCGGTCGGGAGGCCGTGATTCAGCGAGAGCTGAACCCGCGCTCGATGGTGAGGCGGCTCTCTGCCCTCCTGGGGGAGTCCCAGGAACGCCGGGTGGAACCAGATTCCCCGAGTGGAGCGAGCACGCTTCTCGGCATCCTCATGAAGCGGTACGTCTGGCGGCCGACGCTCTCTGCTCTCTTAGCTGACGGGATGGTCTCCAGGTACGGCGAAGGAGTGGACGCTGCCGTCGTAGTGCCTCCGGACATGGGGGAGGCGGCACGCGCGGAACTCAGGAGAGGGCTACGGCTGGGGGGCGTGAACCCGAGGTTCCTTGTCGAGGAGTGGCAGGCCCTGGTCCAGAGCCACGGAGGTGAGTCGAGCCTCCCGGGCCGGACGCTGGGCGTGGACCTCGGACGCAGCCTGAAACTCAGCCTCTTGGAGGGAGATGGCCGAGAGGTTCGGCTGAAGGCGTATCGGCGAGAGGAAGACGCCGCGGGCGGGCTCCTCGAAGCTCAGGCTCGGCGACTGGCACTTCGATCTCTAGAGAAGGCATTGGGAAGGGAATTCGTCCGGTGGCCTCCGGCGTGGAAGCAGGAATTTGCAGTGACGTTGGAGGCCGCTCTGCGGTCCGTGTGCTCCGCTGGGAGCGACGGGAGCCTCGTCAGGGCGGGGGGAGCAGCGGTCGAACTCTGGATCGGCTCGGGGGCTCTGGACGAAGGGGACGACGCGCGAGTGGATCTCTATCTCTCGATCCTCGCGCGTGCAAGCGACATCTCGTCGCGTGCGATGCGGTTTCTCGCCGACTCGGGCGCGGAGGAGGCGCACCTGGACCGCGTCTGCTTCTGCGGCGGGACGGCACACTTCCCGGGTCTCGTCGACTTCCTCCGAGAACAGATTCAAGCCTTCGAAGCGGCCAAGGACTGGGGCGTGCCTCCGAGGGACCTTCTCGTGCGCGGCGCCGCCGAGTACGCAGACCTCCGCAGGAACGACGATCCCGGCTCGATCAGGGAGGCCCTTGCCAACGCGCAAGACGCCGAGTTCATCCGCCTGATCGAATGCCGGGGGACGGACTGGCCGACATGCTCGTCCTCGGACAGCAACCTGCGTCTCGAGCCCATGGAGAAGCGCAAGCTGCCGCCGGACTTGCGCCACCTCGAGGTCCGGCTCGAGAACGATTTCCAGGCGCGCCTCGTTGCGCTCGTCGGGGCCGAGGACAGTTCCGCAGGCATGACCGAGCTCGGTAAGAATGGCCTGACGGCGTCGGATGTCGAACGGCTGTCCAACGACACCGTCCACGTCCAGCGCCATCCTCGGTCGGGGCGGGTCGTTGAAGTTGGAATCGAGAGTGATGCCTGGCCGCGCGAACCGAACTTTCGCCTGGTCCTGTCGGACTGCGTGGATGGCCGAACAGTTGCCGAGCTGACACAAGAAGGCGCACGTGTCGAGCCGGCGAACGGACGGATTCTGGTGTTGCAGGTCTACACGAGGACGGGCGACTGGCGGATTCACAACGCGCTAGTTCCCTTGCCGACGCCTGCGCGCCCGGTTCCGATGCAACCTCCGACAACCCTTCCGCTGGTACGGGGACCTATGCCGAAGCTGGATCGGGCGTCAGGGCAAGAACCGGCCGCGGTTCACAACGTTGGGGAAGGTGAGGTTGTACCACTTGGAGAGAAAGGGACGCGGGGGCTGGCTGCATCGCTAGGCGGTAGGCCGGCACGGCTACAAACGTGGCCCCCGCACTCCGACGCAGCGGGCGGAACGCGAATAGTCGCCGGCTTCTCGGAGACCGCCGACGGGCACCTGCACGTGAATTTGAAAGCGCTCTGTGAAGACGAGCTGTACGTGCGATTCGCCTCGGGAACGACAGTCGCACCGGGCCAGGAGGTCGAGCTCCTCTTTGACGGAGAGGACGGGGCGTGCCGCTATTTTGAGAAGCGGCCTACTGAGCGCAGCCTGCCCGTGATCCGTCTCCGCCGGCGTCAGGGGAGATGGACGTTGCGGATTGGCGAGGAGCCTTTCCCCGCTGCCCCAGAGCCCCGTCCGCTCGCGGCTCCGATCGGTGCCCCCGCCGGAAAGGCGACTCTCCCGGCTTCTGCCCCCAACGTCGGCTGGCATGCACGTCTCCTCGCCGGGCCGGAGAAGTTGTCTGGCGGAGAGGACGAAATGCAGCTCGACGTCAAGAGAACGCTCCCGGAGGCGGCTCGCGGTCACATGCGGGTTCGGCTCGTCGGATTCGAAGACGTCTCCTGGCGTACGTGGCTGGTCGTCGAGCGGCCAGGCGCCGCCGGCCAGTGGATCGCCGTCGAGCCTGCACCCGGCGAGGCTGGAACGGTGCTCGAGATCAGCCTGGATCTTCCGTCCCTCGATGCGAGAGAAGTCCGCGTCGTGGTGGAGGCGTGGAAGGATCGCCTCAAAGGCGTCGCGATCCTGTCGGAAGAGTACCGGATCGGTCGTTTCAAGATCGGAGAACGCGGACCCGTGCCGGAACTCTGCGCGATCGTTCGGTGCTACTGGAAAGACACCAAGGGCTGGCGGTACGAGCGCGTCATGGAGAAGGAACGCCGCTGAGACGGCATGAACGATCGTGTCTTCAAGGAGGGATGAATGGCGAAGCTGGTCCTAACGAAGGGATCGAAACTCAACCTGACGAAGCAAAGTGGAGGCAAACTCTCGAAGATCCGCCTCGGGCTGTACTGGAGCTTCCGCGAGGGGCTGGACGCCGACCTCGACGCGTCCGTCGTCTTCCTTGGACGCGACGGGAAGATGTGGGCGGACGACTCGATCGTCTACTTCAACATCCCCGAGTCTGCGGATGGCGCCGTCCGCCACACGGGAGACGTGCGCGGGGAGGGTGCGAGGGACGCCGCCGAAGGTGAGGAGGATCTGGAGAACATCCTCATCGAGCTTCCGAAGGTCACGCCGAACACGGTCTCCATCGCGGCCGTCATCACCTCCTACTCAGATGGAGAGCCGATTCACTTCGGACGCGTGAAGAACGCAACGGTCCGGGTCTACGACGAGTCCCCAGGTCACGACTCGAAGGTCCTCTGTTCGTACGACCTCGCAGAGGACATGAGCGGCTTCACGTCCGTCGCCATCGCAGAGATCCGCCGGGACGGCGCCGAGTGGGTCTTCCACGCCCTGGATGAACGGATCGGCCGCTCCAGGAACGGGCTCGAAGACGTCGTTGAGAAGTACAGCCGCTGACGTCTGTTGGGGGGGGTAGTGCAGGGAGGGGCCGGTGCTGCGGAAGGTTACGAAGGGTCGAGGCGTCGTTCTGCAAGAGCGAGCGGTACGGGTCGTCATGAGCCACCAGGGGGTGCGCGAGGGTCAGAGGACGGAGTTGGGCCTGTCGGCTTCCCTTCTTGGAGCAGGCGGAAAGATGTGGGGTGATGACGCCATAATCTTCTACAACGCCCCGGCGTTCGACGGATCTCCTGGAGCAGTCCTTCTAAAGGGCGACCTTAGGGAGGGCGAGGATGAGGAGATCCCGATCCACCTCGCGCGAATCGATTCTCGAACGGACTCGATTCGCCGTGCGATCTCGTCGTTCTCGGAGCGCAGCCCGATCGACATCGGCGGCGTACGGGGCATGTCGGTCCGGGCCCTGGACGAGAGGTCTGGGGAGGAACCCTGTCGCCATGATCTGACGGGGGACATCAGCGGCTGCACGTCGATTGGCATGGCGGCGATTCGCCGAGAGCGAGATGGCGGGATTCGTGACGCCATCGACGAGCCGATCGAGACCCCGATAGGCGGACTCGAGAAGGTTGTCAAAGAGTACTGCCGGTGAGCCGCACTTCGAAGAGGTAAGAGAGGAGGAGTACGTGGCATTCGATCCGAACAAGTTGAAGAAGGGTCAGCGTGCAGAGCTGGCGGGCCTGCGAAGCGTCCGTGCGTTCCTGAGCTGGGGTGCTCGCGACGGCCAGAAGCCGGACCTGGACCTGTCGGCTCTCCTCCTCGGAGCGAACGGAAAGATGCCAGGTGAGGAGGCCCTCATCTACTACAACAACACCTGTCGTAACAAGGATGGCACCCCGACCGGTCCCGTCTATCACAAGGGAGACGTCAGGGATGGCGGTGACGAAGAGTGGATTTCGACAGACCTTGCGCGAATCGACCCCCGAACAAGGACCATTCTCCTGGCGATCACTTCGTACTCGGAATCTGAGCCGATCCACTTCGGCCGGATTCGCGACGCGGTCGTCTGGGTCATGGACGAAGGGAAGAACGAGGAACTCTGCCGCTACGACCTCACGGAGGACATGAGCGGTTTCACTGCCGTCGAGGCAGCGGCGTTTCGCAGAGACGGGCAAGGTTGGGTGTTCGAGGCCCTCGGCCGGTGCGTCGGCAAGGCGGCTAACGGCCTTACCGACATCATTGACATCTACGGCTGAGGGCAGATAGGAGGCCACTATGGTCCTCGACACATCGAAGAAGCCGATCGGCCAGTCGCCGGGCGCGACGACCGAGGGCGGCACGGCACAGAAGAGGCTTGATCTGAACAAGAAGCCAATCGCCGCATCGGGGTCGACCGCAGGTCCAGCGGCCCCTGCCGGAGACGGTCGGAAGGGTGACCCTCCGCCCCGACGGACGCTTCTGGCCTGGTTCCTCGCAGCCGTGGCGGCCGTGGTCGGACTCGGGTTCCTCACCCTTCCTCACATCGGCGGGAAGAAGCCCGATGTCGGGAGCGGCGGGGCGTCAGCAGATGCGGCGAGCCGGAAACTCGCCGGCGAAGCTCCGGACTCGAATGCGACTGGAGCCGCCGCATCTGCCGCACCCGTGTCGCAGTTCGGCACGGGATCAGCAGGGGGTCCCTCGGCGGGCAAGAGGCCGGTAGCGAATGATGTTACTGGGGAGCAGTCCAGCCCGAACGCTGCCACCGGAGGGGATAGCCGACCGCCGGCCGAGCCGGGACGAGAGGAGTCGACAGCGGGCAGGGCGGAGAACCTTGCCTCCAAACCGAGCGCCGGAGATGGCCACGTTACGGCCGGAACGACGGCCGGGGGCCGGGACGGCGCCAGCAAGGCGACTCCGTCCAGCGATCGCGGCGTCGCGACGGCGGGACCGTCGAAGACCGGCGCCTTGGCGCCAAAGTCGGAGACGCGGAGTGCATCGGAAGGCTCGATAGCGGAAGCCGAAGCCAAGGCGGGCCGTGCGGATGAGGGCGGCCCGGTAGGAGTCGTCCAGCCTCAGGAGCGTCCCCCGGTGGCGACGACGAATCCGGGGTCGGTGCTGCTGACCGTCCGATTCGCGCTGAACTCGTCGGCGATGACCCCGGAAGAGGAAGGCCGGATCCGGTCGGAGATCGGAGACGTGGCGGCCGGAGCGCCGCAAGGTGTCGTGGTCGAGGGGTTCACGTGCGACCTCGGCTCGGAAGAGTTCAACCACGACCTCGCGCGACGGCGTGTGGATGCGGTGGCGGGCGTGATTCGGGCGAGCGCCGGTGGTGCTCCCGTACGTGTCGAGGAGAGGGCCTTCGGGGAGAGACATCCGGTTGCCTCGAACGACACAGAGAGCGGCCGGAGGGAGAACCGTCGAGTCGTCGTGAGCAGGAAATAGGGGGCCAAGGGCTTGCTGCCCGAGAAGACCCGCCGAGAAGGTATTCGCAGAGACCGGAACGACGTGCCGAAAGGCCGCCTGGCAGCGTAGAAACGAAACGGACCAAACGAGGAAAGGAAGTGAACCATGGCAGACTGGAAGAAGCTACTGACAAAAGTGCTCCTCGCAGACGGCGCGATCGATGCGGGAGAAACGGCTGTCGTGAGGGAAGAACTCCTCGCAGACGGGAAGGTCGACGACGAGGAACTGTCCTTTCTCCTGGACCTGAGGAAGCGATCCGACAGGGTCTGCCCCGAGTTCCACGCGTTCTTCTTCGAAGCGCTCAAGGCGGCGCTCCTTGCCGACGGAACGATCGACAGCAGTGAAGCGAAGATGCTGCGCGAGATCATCCTCGCCGACGGGAAGGTCGATGACGGCGAGAAGGCCTTCCTGAAGGACCTGAAGGCGAGCGCCAAGAACGTCTCGGAGGAGTTCGAGAAGCTCCTGGCGGAGTGCGTCTCGTAGCGGACGAGCCAGACAATTGACGGAGTGGCCGCGCGACGGCCGCAGCGGATCCCCTCTGCGGCCGTCGCCCCAGCGGCCGGCAGGAACAGGTCCAGAACGGTGTGACGACGCTTCAGCGGCGGCCGAGAGTCCGTCTGTCCAACCAACAGGTGGAGCGTGGAAGGACGCGAACAGGTGAAGGAAGGGTGCAGAATGCGGACTCTGGCCCGTGGCTGTCGACTCGGGACCCTCATGCTTTTGCTGCAGGCGCTCGTGAGCTGCGGTGGTGCGCCTTCGGCTTCGGATATCCGGCGCGCCGTGGTGGACCCAGTCCTGCGGCGGGATGGTCGTCCGCTCGTCGCGGTCGAGCGCTTTGAGAAGCTCAACGGCGTTCGAAAGCAGGACGGCGTCTATGTCGCGGAGTGCCGCTATGTCATCGTCTTCAAAGTCAGCGCTCGCGCTTTGGCTGAAAAGGCGGCAGTCGAGACGGGACGCGGAATAGGCAACCACCTCAGAGCGCTCGGCTCAGGGAATCTATCGGGAATCGGAGGCATAGCCCAAGCCCTCGATACGTCGCTGGAGGGTGCCATTTCGTGGCTCGTGCTTGGCGACTTCCCTGCTGGGCACCGGCTGACCATCGAGAAGACCATCGCACTCGAGAGGACGGACAAGGGTCTTCGCGTCGTCGGAACGACGGAGAAGGACGCCGGAGCGCTCGAGGGGTTTCCGGTGACGCGAATTGTGAGGTCCGGCCTTCTTCACTCCGACGTGGCGAGCGAGTGACCGAGCCAGGAGACGGCGCTGCAGAAGGCGACCGAGGTTCGTCGACGCGACGAACCGGTAAGGCGGGCTGTTCGGTGGACCGCTGAACGAAGACCGATTCGGAGGAGAGATGAGCGAGAAGGCAGGGAGGATCGAACCGAGGTGGAAGGGTCTCTCAGCAGCGGAAGTCGAGGCGAGCCGCGCGCGCCACGGTGTGAACGTAATGACTCCTCCGAAGCGCGAGCCTATCTGGAAGCTGTTCCTGGAGAAGTTCGATGACCCGATCATCCGGATCCTCCTCCTGGCCGCAGGTATCTCGATCGCTGTCGGTGCGGTCAGTGGTCACTACGCAGAGGGAATCGGGATCATCGTCGCGATCCTCCTGGCTACGGGGATGGCCTTCTGGAACGAGTACAAGGCCGATCGGGAGTTCGACTCCCTGAACAGGAACGACGACGAAAAGGAAATCACCGTGATCCGGGAGGCGAACACGACGAAAGTCCCGAGGCGCGACCTGGTCGTGGGCGACCTCGTGATGCTGGCCCAGGGGGACGAGGTCCCGGCTGACGGGGAGGTCGTGGAGGCCGTCTCCCTGCAGGTCGACGAGTCGAGCCTCACGGGAGAGGCCGTCGCTGCGGAAAAGGAGGTTCGGTCCGGAGCCGAATCTGCCGGGGACGTGAGCTCTACATTCCCGGCCCACCGGGCGTACCGTGGGACGGAGGTCGTGGACGGTCACGGGATTCTCGAGTTGCTCGCCGTCGGCGATGAGACGGAGATCGGCAGAACGGACAAGGAAGCCGAGGAAGCGGAAGAGGAGGAGACGCCTCTCCGAAAACAGCTGGACAGGCTGGGCAAGCTGATCGGCGTCGTGGGATTCGGGGTGGCAGGGCTCCTCTTCGTCGCACTGGTCGCGAAGGGCTTCGTGCGCGGCGATCTCGCCCTGGCGCCGGCGCAATGGCGCGTGGCGATTGCGATCGGCGTCTTTTCACTGATCGGACTCGTGCGCGTGTGGCTGCCAGTCGTCTACGACTTCCTTGAGATCGTCGGCGTTGAGGCGAAGCGCCCTGCCTGGCTCGAGAGCGAGGGGGCCCTTCCCTGGCTCCAGGCGATCCTTGGAGCGGGAGCGGTGACGGCACTGGCCTTCCTGGTTGCTCGGTTGTCAGGCCTTACGCCCCCGCCGGGAATGCCCTGGCTGCCGCCGGAGGCCGCAGGGGAGCTCCTCGGCTATTTCATGATCGCGGTCACCGTCATCGTCGTTGCAGTGCCGGAAGGCCTGGCGATGAGCGTGACGCTCAGCCTCGCCTACAGCATGAGGAGGATGATCGCGACGAAGAACCTCGTCCGGCGCATGCACGCGTGTGAGACGATCGGAGCCGCCACGGTGATCTGTACCGACAAGACGGGGACTCTGACGACGAATCGGATGCGCGTGCATCACCCGGCCTTCCCTTGTCTCGTGGCGGAGAGCCATATCCCCGTGGACGGTGCGCCGCTGGACCCGGCTCTGCTGATTCACGAAGCGATGGCGGCGAACTCGACGGCGACCCTGGACCGGGGCGGTTCGTCAGTGAAGCCGATCGGCAATCCGACGGAGCAGGCCCTGCTCATGTGGCTCGAGAGCCGCGGCGTGGACTACCTCCACTCGAGGAGCGCCTTTCGCCTCGGCAAGCAATGGACCTTCTCGACTGAGCGGAAGTTCATGGGGACGATGGGGCAGTCGGCCAGCCTGGCGCGCCACGTTCTGCACCTGAAAGGAGC
>ENA-UPTA01000923-UPTA01000923.1-activated-sludge-metagenome-genome-assembly--contig:-NODE-923-length-33668-cov-8.733079_pt1 | contig 33668 bp, 35 predicted proteins | sample MGYA00238184_ERZ773361 | MGnify/ENA primary metagenome ERZ773361 (study PRJEB29100, sample SAMN05720205) | activated sludge metagenome | isolation source: anaerobic digester from wastewater... | reverse complement strand
GCCGCATCGTCGGCCATCGCGAGGATCTCGACGCCCCCGGGAACGGCCTGGTTCTTCAGCACCACGGCATCGTCGCCCAGCTCGGCCCGCAGCCGCGACATCGCTTCCTTGTTCGTCCGTCCGAAATAGCGCTTGACGTTCACTTCGCTTCTCCAATGATGCGGCCGATGCGGATCGAGAGGGTTTCAGGGACTTCCGAGTGTCCGAGCACGCGCATGCGCGGCGCGCTCTTGCGCAGCAGGCGTGCGAGCGCAGGACGGATCCGATCGGGAACCAGCAGGCAGGCGGCGACGCCGGCGTCCTCCTGGGTGCGGGCGGCGTCGGCCGCCCCTTCCATCACGTAGTCGGCCACCCCCGGCTCGAGGGCCGCGGTGGCGCCCGGCGCGAGCGCCTGCACGAGCAGGTTCTCCAGGCTGGGCTCGATGGCGACGACGTTCAGTTCGCGCACCGGACCGAAGATCTGCTGCACGATCGACGGCGCCAGTGCGATGCGCACTTCGCGCGTGAGTTCGGCCGGGTCCTGCGTGCGCACCGAGTGCTCGGCCAGGCATTCCATGATGCCCCGCAGATCGCGCACGTTGACCGACTCCTCCAGCAGGTTCTGCAGCACCTTCTGCAGCACGGCCAGCGGGATCAGCTTGGGCACCACGTCCTCGGCCAGCTTCGGTGCGTACTTGCCCAGGTGCTCCAGCAGCTGCTGCGCCTCGGCCCGTCCCATCAGGCGCGACGCGTGCACCTGCATCAGATGATGCAGGTGGGTGGCGATCACGGTGGCGGCGTCGACGACGGTGTATCCGACCGACTGGGCCAGCTCGCGCTGACGCTCGTCGATCCAGGTGGCCGCCAGCCCGAACGCCGGGTCGGTGGTCTTGGTGCCCGGCAGCGCCTGGGTGATGTGACCGGGGTTGATCGCCATCAGCATGCCGGGGAAGGCCTCGCCTTCACCCACCACCACGCCCTTGAGCGTGACGCGGTAGTGCGAGGGCCGCAGCTCGAGGTTGTCGCGGATGTGGACCGCCGGCGGCAGGAACCCCACTTCGTTGGCGAACTTCTTGCGCACCCCCTTGATGCGCGACAGCAGGTCGCCGCCCTGGTCCTTGTCGACGAGGCCGATCAGACGGTAGCCGACCTCCAGGCCGAGTTGGTCGACCGGGGTCACGTCGTCCCAGGTCGCCTCGCCGCTCGCGGGCTGTGCGGGCGGCGGCGCCGGCGTCTCGGCCGTGCGCTTCTCCCGCTCGACCAGCCAGTACGCGGCATACCCGCAGGCGGCGGCCAGCAGCAGGAACACCACGTGCGGCATGCCCGGCACCAGGCCGAACAGCACCAGCACGGCCGAGGTGAGCCCCAGCGCCCGCGGGATCGAGAAGAGCTGCTTGGCGAGCTGGCCGCCGACGTCGTCCTGATCGCCGACGCGCGACACCACCAGGCCCGCGGCCACCGAGATCACCAGCGACGGGATCTGCGCGACGAGCGCATCGCCGATCGCCATCAGCACGTAGTTGTTGGCGGCCTGGGCGAAGGACAGGTTGTGCTCGAGCACGCCGATCGCCAGACCGCCGATCACGTTGATGAACAGGATCAGGATCCCGGCGATCGCGTCGCCGCGCACGAACTTCGACGCACCGTCCATCGAACCGTAGAACTCGGCTTCCTGCGACACCTCCGTGCGGCGCCGCTTGGCCTCGACCTGGTCGATCAGCCCCGCGTTCAGGTCGGCGTCGATCGCCATCTGCTTGCCGGGCATCGCATCCAGGGCGAACCGCGCCGACACTTCCGCGATCCGGCCGGCACCCTTGGTCACGACGATGAAGTTGATCACCGTCAGGATCGCGAACACGATGATGCCGACGGCGAAGTTGCCGCCGATCAGGAAGTGCGCGAACGACTCGATCACCTGACCGGCCGCGTCGGTGCCGGTGTGTCCGTGCAGCAGCACCGCGCGCGTGGAGGCGACGTTCAGCGACAGCCTCAGCAGGGTCGTCACCAGCAGCACGCTGGGGAACACCGCGAACTCGAGCGGCTTGACCGTGTACGCCGAGACCAGCAGCACCACCACCGCAACGGCGATGTTGAACGTGAAGAACAGGTCCAGCAGCAGCGCGGGCAGCGGCAGGATCATCATCGCGAGCATCATCACGATGAAGACCGGCGCGGCCAGGGCCTGCCACGGCGGCAGCTGGATCGCGCGGCCGCCGACCTGCACGGTCATGCCGACCGGGCGCGCGGGGGTGCCGGCCGTGCTCATTCAGCGCCCCCTTTCGGATCCATGTCCGCGGGCACCGGCAGCGTGTCCGGGCGCTGCGGGAAGGCGCCGCGTCCGGGCACGTGCCGACGCAGCTGGAACACATAGGCCAGCACCTGCGCGACGGCCGTGTACAGCGCCGACGGAATCTCGCGGTCGACCTCGACGTGCGCGTACAGCGCGCGCGCCAGCGGCGGCGCCTCGAACAGGGGCACGCCGGCGTCCATCGCCAGCTCCCGGATGCGCGCGGCCAGATGGTCGGCGCCCTTGGCGACGACGCGCGGCGCGCCCATCGCCGTCTCGTCGTAGCGGATCGCCACGGCGAAGTGCGTCGGGTTGGTGATCACGACGTCGGCCGCCGGCACCGCGGCCAGCATGCGGCCGCGCGAGATCTCGCGCTGGCGCTGCCGGATGCGGCTCTTGATCATGGGATCGCCGTCGGACTGGCGGGCCTCGTCGCGCGCCTCCTGCAGCGTCATCTTCAGGTTGGTGTAGTGACGCCACCACTGCAGCGGCACGTCGATCGCGGCCGACAGCACCAGCAGTCCGACCAGGAACCAGAGACCGTTGGTCATGCTCGTGTGCGCGGCGCCCAGCGCCACCTGCAGCGGTGCCGCGGCCAGTGCGGTGTACTCGTCGAAGTGCCCCGCGGCGAACCACGCCGCGACCCCCACCAGCGCGGCGGCCAGCGCACACAGCCGCAGGAAGTCGACCAGACTCTCGCGCGAGAACAGGCGCGCGAAGCCCGCCATCGGGTTGACCTTCGCGAAGTTGAACGCAGCCGGCTTCAGCGACACGTGGAAGCCGCCCGGAATGCCGCTGGCGAGCACGCCGACCACGAGCAGCACCAGCGCGCACGGCACGATCACCCACAGGGCCGAGGACGCGAGGTGGCCCAGCCACTGGGTCAGGGCTGCCGGGTCGATCGCCTGCCGGCGGGTGAACACCAGCCCGTCGCGCATCAGCTGAAGGGTGGTCGCGCCGATGCGCGGCCCGAACACCATCAGGCCGATCAGCGCCGTGCCGAGCACGAACGCATGCCCGACGTCGCGCGAGCGCGGGACGGAGCCTTCGCTGCGCGCCTTGTCGAGCTTGCGCTGTGACGGCGCTAGCTGCTTGTCTTCACGGCTGGTTTCGTTATCTGCCATTTCTCGGGGGCGAGGAGATCTCGCACCCGATTATTTCGGCACGGCCGTGAACTCAAGCACAGAAAAGCAGGCCGCCACGCCCCCTATTCGCGGGGGTGCGGCGACGGCCTGCGGGTCAGAAGCCCAGGCTCTCGAGCAGATCGTCCACCTGCTGCTGGTCGGCTACCACGTCGTCGCGCCCGCTGGGGTCCACCACCGGGCCGTCGAGCAGGGATGCGTCGACCGCCGGTCGGTGCTGCGGCGGGGTGGCCTCCAGCAGCAGCTTCAGCAGGTCGCCCTCGAGCCGCTGGGCCATGTCGACCAGCTTGCGCGTGACCTGACCGGTGAGGTCATGGAAATCCTGCGCCATCATGATCTCGGTCAGGTGCGCGTTGGTGCGCGCGCAACTGCCGCGCACCTGCTCGACGAAGTTGAACACCCCGCCGCCGGCGACCGCCGCCACCGGATCGGCGGTGAGCGAGGCCTTGATGGCGTCGGCGGCCTCGGCCAGCGCATCCTGGTCGCCACGCGCGTGGTCGACGGCGTTCAGCACCTTCTCGGCCGCATCTCCGGTCAGCCGCGCGATGTACGACAGGCGCGAACGCGCCTCGGGCAGCGTGCTGACGACTTCTTCCAGCTGCCGGTCGTAGCCGAGGCCGCGCAGCGCCTCGTGCAGGGTGCGCGTCAGTTCACCCAGGCGCATGTAGAGCGCCTCGGGTTCGACCGGGGCCCCGCCCGACGTCACGGCAGGGGGAATGCCCGCGGCGTCGGCGGGGGCGGATGTCGTGTGCATCGCGGACTCCTCAGACCTTGCCCAGCTTCTGAAGGATCTTCAGAAGCTTCTCTTCGAGCGTCGCCTTCGTGAACGGCTTGACGATGTAGCCCGAGGCGCCGCCCTGGGCCGCCTGGACGATGTCCTCCTTGCGGGCCTCCGCGGTCACCATCAGCACCGGCAGGTGCTTCAGGCCGCTGTCGCTGCGGATGTTGCCCAGCAGCTCGAACCCGTTCATGTTCGGCATGTTGATGTCCGACACGACGAAGTCGAAGTGGCCGCTGCGCAGCTTCGAAAGGGCCACCTGCCCATCCTCGGCCTCGTCGGCGTTGCCGTATCCGATCTCCTTGAGCAGGTTCCGGATGATCCGGCGCATGGTCGAGAAGTCGTCGACGATCAGGAACTTCATGTCAGCGGCTGAACTCATTGCTTGGCTCCTTGCTTGGTGGCGACCGCCCCATCCGTGCCGGTTCCCGGGGACGGTTCGCCTGCTGCGACTCCGCGCAGCACGTCGTTCAGGTCGCCGGAGTCGCCCACCTGCACCTCCACGCCCTTCAGTACGCGCTCCTCGGCGTCCTTGTTCATCACCACGATCGAGATCCGCCGGTTCGACGGCGCCCGCGGGTTCTCGGTGTCGGCCGGGACGGCCGCCGCCAGCCCGAGCACCCGGATGATCTTGTCGTCGTCCATGCCGCCGGCCACCAGCTCCCGGCGCGAAGCGTTGGCACGGTCGGCCGACAGCTCCCAGTTCGAATAGCCGCGCACCCCGTTGCTGTACGGCGCGCTGTCGGTGTGGCCCGACAGGCTGATGCGGTTGTCGACCTCGTTGAGCACCTTGCCGATCTCGCGCAGCGCCTCGCGCATGTAGTCCTTCACGACCGCGCTGCCGATGTCGAACATGGGCCGGCTGTGTTCGTCGACGAGCTGGATGCGCAGGCCCTCGACGGTGAGGTCGAGCTTGATCTGCGACTTCATCTCCATCAGCTTCGGATTGGCCGCCAGCGCACTTTCGACCTTCTCCTTCAACCGTTCGAGCATGGCCTTCTCGCGGCGCCGCTGCTCGGCCTTCGCGGCCGCCAGGTTCATGCGCTTGCGCTCCATCTCGTTCTCGCCGTTCTTGACCTGGCCGCTGGAGCGCGTCAGGTCCCGGCCGCCGCCCTTGATCACGTGCGACGCGTCGCCGCTGCCCGAGCCGCCCGACAGCGCGACCTGCAGCGGCGACTGGAAGTAGTTGGCGATCCCCTGCAGGTCGCCGCTGGTGGTCGAGCCCAGCAGCCACATCAGCAGGAAGAACGCCATCATCGCCGTGACGAAGTCGGCGTACGCGATCTTCCAGGCGCCACCGTGATGCCCGTGGCCGCCCTTCTTGATCTTCTTGACGATGATCGGCTGGACCTTCTTCTCAGCCGCGGCCATGGCGCCCCCCGTCGGATCGTTCGCGTGCGGTCACGGGGCTCAGGCCTTCTTCTGCTTCACGTGCTGCTCGAGCTCGGAGAAGCCCGGCCGCTCGGTGGAGAACAGCATCTTGCGTCCGAACTCGACCGCGATCGCCGGCGCATAGCCCTGCATGCTGGCCAGCAGGGTGATCTTCACGCACGCCAGCTCCTTCGCGGCCTCCTCGCCCTTCTGCTCGAGGAGCTGCGACAGCGGGCTGACGAAGCCGTAGGCCATCAGGATCCCGAGGAAGGTTCCGACGAGCGCCCCGGCGATCATCTGCCCCAGCACCGAGGGCGCGGCACCCACGGAAGCCATCGTCTTCACCACGCCCAGCACGGCCGCGACGATCCCGAACGCGGGCAGGCCGTCGCCGACCTTCGTGATCGCGTTGATCGGCGCGTGCATCTCCTGGTGATGCGTCTCGATCTCGCCGTCCATCAGGTTCTCGATCTCGTGCGGGTTCAGGTTGCCCGACACCATCATCCGCAGGTAGTCGGTGATGAACTCGATCAGGTGATGGTCCGACGCCACGCTCGGGTACTTCGAGAAGATCGGACTCTCGTGCGGCGCCTCCACGTCGCGCTCGATCGACATCAGGCCCTCCTTGCGGGCCTTCTGCAGCACGTCGTAGAGCAGCGCCAGCAGGTCCATGTAGCGCGCCTTCGTGTACTTCGACCCCTTGAACAGCGTCGGGATCGTCTTGAAGGTGGCCTTGATCACCTTGCCGTTGTTGCCGACGAGGAAGGCGCCGAGGGCGGCGCCGCCGATGATGAACAGCTCGATCGGGGCGGCCTTGATGATGACCGCGAACTTGCCGCCGGCCAGCGCATAGCCGCCGAAGACGGCTGCGAGCACGACGACGTATCCGATGATGACGAACATGGGCGGGCGGCTGGAGGTTGGATTCTTGTGATCGGTTCGGTTCCTTCCCGTTTACGGCCCGCCGTCACGGTCCTTGAGAGCAGAACGCCCGCCGGCCGCCCCTTCCCCGCGACCGCCCGTTCGGCCAGGATCGTTGTCTGGCGCGGGTTTCCGGCCGATCAAAGAAAAAGGCGGGGTCTCCCCCGCCTTATCCGCCGTTGACCGCACCTTCGTGCGGCCATCCGTGCAGCCCGCGCCTTCGCCGGGCAGGCCCGATCAGTGGATCAGCCCGCCGCGGCGCCCCTTGCCGGCACGTGCCGGCGGTTCGCACAGACCGCACACGTACGAGCCGGTCAGCTCGTACGCATGGTTGATGAAGTGACCGCCGCAGCGGGTGCACTTCGTCAGGCACAGCATGCCCGAGTCGACGAACTTCACGAGGCGCCAGGCCCGTGTGATCGACAGCAGGGGCTCGACGTTGTTCGTCGCGACTTCGGCGGCATACAGCTGGTACGCCTTCATGATCGCGTCGATCTCGTCGATCGCGCTGGCCTTCTGCATGTACTCGTACATGTTGAAGAACAGCGAGGCATGGATGTTCGGCTGCCAGCCGAGGAACCAGTCGGTGGAGAAGGGCAGCTGGCCCTTCGACGGCGACTTGCCCGCCACCTCCTTGTACAGGCGCAGCAGACGCTCGTACGGCAGGTTGGTCTCGGACTGCAGGAGCTGCAGACGCGCCCCCAGCCCGATCAGTTCGATCGCGCGCTGGACCTGGCGGCTGTCTTCGAGAAGGCTGCGGGCGGCCATGTCAGACGGCCTCCGAGAACTTGCCGGCCATCAGGATGCTGGCGTGCAGACGCGAGGCGTTGCCCTCTTCGCCGTCGCCGCGACCGCGGCCGTGATCGGCCAGCAGCGACCAGATCATCTCCTCGTCGAAGCGGAAGCGGCACATCAGGGTGTTGCCGGACGCCACCTTGATCATCTGGGTGGGGGTCAGCGCCTCGATGATCGAGGCCACTTCGTCGGAGATGCCGAGACGGTAGAGTGCCTGCGCGCGGTCGGCCCGGATCAGTCTCTGAGCCAGGATCAAATAGGAGAGATTGGCATCCCTTATTTCGGCCATCAGACGGTCTTCGTTCGGCATAAGATTCTCCATGACGCTGGCTGTTGATCTGTGCTGCTGTTTGTGTGATGCCAGTTTCGCCAAGTCCTGCCTGCGCTTGAATCCGAATCCTTCCGTGATTGAGCGCCGACTTTCTCCTAGGACGGTAGGACTTCTTCCTACACGCGCCCCCCGCACGGCGCCGTCGCCACACCCCCTCCCCCGCACGGCCCGCACGGGTGCACGACTCCCGCCGCAAGCGCGCACGAGCCCTCCGAAGCAGACCCGCTAAAGCAATCGGAGACCTGGCCGATAACCTGGGCAACGGGTTCGTCCCGTCGTCCGCCGGCAAGCCGAACAGCCCTCCGACGGACCCAGGTCCCGCCCGCCACGTGGCGAACGGGGAAACGGCTCGAACCGCCGTGTCAATGTCTGTGAAGGGAGTCTGAAATGGCCCAAGTCATCAATACCAACCTGGCATCGCTGAATGCGCAGCGGAACCTGAGCTCGACGCAGAGCGTCCTCACCACCTCGATCCAGCGCCTGTCGACCGGCCTGCGCGTGAACAGCGCGAAGGACGACGCCGCCGGTCTGGCGATCGCCGAGCGCATGAACGCCCAGGTGCGCGGCATGAACGTCGCGCAGCGCAACGCCAACGACGCGATCTCCCTCGCGCAGACCGGCGAGAGCGCGCTCGGCAAGATCGGCGACATGCTCCAGCGCATGCGTGAACTGGCGGTGCAGTCGGCCAACGCCACCAACAGCTCGAGCGACCGCTCCGCGCTGCAGGACGAGTTCACCGAGCTGCAGAACGAGATCACGCGTACCGCCAACACCACGCGCTTCAACGGCCAGTCGGTGCTGACGACCAGCTCGTCCTTCGACTTCCAGATCGGCGCCAACGCGACGACCGACGACCAGGTCTCGATCACGGGCGTCAACGTGCTGGGCACGGCCACCGCCTCGGGCACCAACGACGGTGCGCTGGCCACCGTCGCCGGCACCGGCATCTCGATCTCGACGGTCGGCACCCGCGGCTCGGTCAGCGGCGCTGCCGACTTCGAGGCCTACGCCGCCGGCACGGAAGGCACGGGCGCCCTGGGCGCGATCGAGCAGATCGACTTCGCCCTGGCGCAGGTCAACACCGCGCGCTCCTCGTTCGGTGCCGCGCAGAACCGCTTCGAGTCGATCATCTCGAACCTGCAGGTGGCCGGCGAGAACCAGGCGGCGGCGCGCAGCCGGATCATGGACGCGGACTTCGCCTCGGAGACCGCCTCGATGACGCGTGCGCAGGTGCTGCAGCAGGCCGGTGTCGCGATGCTGTCGCAGGCGAACGCGATCCCGAACAACGTGCTCTCGCTGCTGCGTTGATCGACGCGGCGGCCTGACACGCGAGGTGCAGGCATGGGGCTCCACCGCCCCATCCGCCCCGGCCCGGAGGGACACCCCCCGGGCCGCGGGCGCTCCGGTTCGAAGATGACACGGCTTCGTCGCGCTTTTCCGCGGATGGTCGCGGGTGTTTGCGTTGCACAGTGCAGCAGCGAACACTTTGCGAAGGAGCCGCGACATGGCCCAGATCATCAACACGAACCTGCCGTCCCTGAACGCGCAGCGCAACCTGAATACGACCCAGGGGGCTCTGGCGCAATCCATCCAGCGTCTGTCCTCGGGTCTGCGCGTGAACAGCGCGAAGGACGACGCCGCCGGTCTGGCGATCGCCGAGCGCATGAACGCGCAGGTGCGCGGCATGAACGTCGCGATGCGCAATGCCAACGACGGCATCTCGATGGCGCAGACGGCGGAGAGCGCGCTCGGCAAGATCGGCGACATGCTGCAGCGCATGCGCGAGCTGTCGGTGCAGGCCGCGAACGCGACCAACAGCGACAGCGACCGCGACGCGCTGCAGGAAGAGTTCACCGAGCTGCAGGAAGAGATCACCCGCACCGCCAACACCACCCGCTTCAACGGGCAGGCGGTGCTGACCTCGACCAACTCGTTCGACTTCCAGGTCGGCGCCAACGCCACGCAGGACGACCAGGTGTCGATTCGCAGCGTGAACGTGCTGGGCGCGACGACGACCTCGGGTACCAACGACGGCGCGCTGTCGCAGGTCACGGGCACCGCCCTGTCGATCACGTCGGCGGGCACACGCGGATCGGCGACCAGCCCCGGCGACTTCGAGGCCTACATGGCGGGGACGGCCGGGACCGGCGCGCTCGGCGCGATCGAGCAGATCGACTTCGCGCTGGCCCAGGTGAACTCCGCCCGGTCGCAGTTCGGCGCGGCGCAGAACCGCTTCGAATCGGTGATCGCCAACCTCCAGGTGGCGAGCGAAAGCCAGGCGTCGGCGCGCAGCCGCATCATGGATGCGGACTTCGCGGCCGAGACCGCCGCGATGACCCGCGCGCAGGTGCTGCAGCAGGCCGGCGTGGCGATGCTCGCGCAGGCCAACCAGCTGCCCCAGAACGTCCTCAGTCTGCTCAAGGGCTGACCGCTCACCTGTCTTCGCCCGGCGCTCGGCGGGCTCGCGGTGCTTCCGCGGGCCGGCTGCACGCCGGCGCGCAGGACCGGCTCGCGCGCGCTCGGCCAGGGCAACACCCGCGCCTCGAGCGCGCGATCAAACGCCCGGGCGCGCTGCGCGCGGGCGCAAGGAGCCTTGCATGACCACGATCGGTTCCGGCGGCGCAATCGACGTCAACGGCATCGTCAGCCAGTTGATGACCGTCGAGCAGGCCCCGCTCACCGCCATCAAGAAGACGCTCAGCGGCATCCAGACCAAGCTGTCGGCCATGGGCCGGCTGCAGAGTTCGCTCTCGGCGTTCCAGACGGCGGCCAAGTCGCTGATGCAGGCCGACGCCTGGGACGTGAACAAGGCGACGAGCAGCGACGAGGCCGCGGTCAAGGCGACCGCCGGCTCGGGCGCGATCACGGGCGTGTACGACCTCGTCGTCAACCGGCTCGCGCAGCGGCAGACGCTCGCTTCGCCGAGCCTGGCCTCGGCGACCACGGTGGTCGGCGGCGGCACGCTGCGCATCCAGCTCGGCACCTACGACAGCGGCGGCAACACGTTCACCGCCAAGCCCGACACCACCGAGGCGTCGATCACGATCGCCGCCGACTCCACCCTCGAGCAGGTGCGCGACGCGATCAACGCCGCCGACGCGGGGGTCTCGGCCTCCATCGTCAACGACGGTGCCGGCGTGCGCCTGCTGGTGCGCGGCAACGACACCGGCGCGGCCAACGCCGTGCGCATCCTCGCCGACGACCTCGACGGAAACGCCACCGACACCAGCGGGCTGTCGCGCTTCGCATTCGACCCGACCGCCGCCGCCGGCGCCGGCAAGAACCTCACGCAGACGCAGGCCGCGCAAGATGCCGAACTCGTCGTCAGCGGCCTGACGGTCACCTCGGCGTCGAACAAGGTCACCGACGTGATCGAGAACGTGACCCTCGATCTGCGCCGGGCCGGCCCCGGTGCGGTCAACATCGACGTCAGCTCCGACACCGACAAGGTGCGCAAGTCGGTCGAGAAGTTCGTCACCGCCTGGAACGACCTGAACAAGACGATTGCGGACCTGACCCGCTACGACCCCGCCACCAAGGCGGCCGGCACCCTTCAGGGCAACAACTCGGTGACGACGATCCAGCGCCAGGTGCGCGCGCTGATGCAGGGATCGGTCGAGGGGTCGCCACTGTCGCGCCTGTCCGAAGCCGGGCTCGAGCTGCAGCGCGACGGATCGCTGCAGATCAAGGACACGCGCTTCGCCGGTGCGGCCGCCGACCCCGACAAGCTCAAGGCGCTGTTCTCGACCTTCGACGGCAACCCCGCACGCACGGGCATCGCGCGCCGCCTCGACGACCTGCTGACCGAGGTGCTCGGCGCGGAAGGCGCGATCACCGGGGCGAACGACTCGCTGAACGCGCGCAAGAAGTCCGTCGAGCGGCAGCAGTCCAGCCTCGAGGACCGCCTCACGCTGATCGAGGCCCGGTTGCGCAAGCAGTACACGACGCTCGACTCCAACCTGTCCAAGATGGGCAGCTCGTCCTCGTACCTGGCGAACTTCTTCAGCTGATCCCCCGATCACCGCCGGATTTCCTGTCCAGTTCTCCCTAAAGCGCGGCCGATCCGGGTCGATATCAGGGGGGAGCACACCGACAAGACCACAAGGAGATCCGGATGTTCGCCCCCTATCGCAGCCACGCCAGTTCGTATCGCCAGCTCGACGTCGAGACCTCGGTCGACGCCGCTTCGCCGCACAAGCTGATCGCGATGCTGTACGACGGCGCGATCTCGGCGATCCGCCGGGCCCAGGCCGCGATGCTGCGTCGAGACTTCGCCACCAAGGGCGAGGCGATCACCCGCGCGATCCGGATCGTCGAGGAAGGCCTGAAGGCCTCGCTGGACGAGCGCGGCGGCGAGATCGCGGCAAACCTGCGCGGCCTGTACGACTACATCGGGCATCGCCTGCTGCAGGCCTCCGCCCGCAACGACGCCGAGGCGCTGGACGAGGCGGCCCAGCTGCTGGCCGAGCTGCAGTCGGCCTGGCAGGCGATCGCCCCGCCGGCCGGCCGCCCCGCGCCGGCGGCAGCGGCGGCACTGTACGCACGGTGACCGGTGCGGACGACATGCGTTTCAGCCCTCTGAACACTTACAGCGAGATCGAGGCCGCCTGCCGACGGATGCTCGACGCGGCGCACCGCGACGACTGGGACACGGTCGCCAGCATCGAGCGGTCGTCGCGCGTGCTCGTCGCGAGCGCGCGCGAGCACGCATCGGCCCGACTCAGTCCGGTCGAGCACGTCGAGAAGTTCCGCATCCTGACCAGCATCGTGCGCATCGACGCCGAGCTGCGTCACCTGGCCCAGCCGTGGCAGCGCAACATCGACCGCCTGCTCGCCCACGGCGGCGCCCGCCGCCCGCCGGACGCAACACGCACTTGACAGCGCCGCGGGTGAAGACAACCATCTTCGGACCCGCCCGAGCGCCTGCACCGTGCATTCCCAGTTCCTGCCCGAGACCGATCCCCAGGTCCTTGCCCGCTTTGCCGTCGACGGCCCGCTCGCCATCAAGGGTGTGCTCGGCGACCTGGTCCGCGAGCGCGCGCTGATCACCCTCTATGCGGTCGGCGACCCCGACGAGTTCGTCGTGTCGCGCCTGGTCGACTGGGACGAGCGCGCGCTGCGCTTCGAGTTCAACACCGACGCGGGACGTGCCGGCGCGCTGCTGGCGGCCGGGCGGATGGTCGTGGTCGCGTTTCTCGACCAGGTCAAGATCCAGTTCGACGCACACGGGCTGAAAGTGCTGCCCGACCGTGCGCCGGCGGTGCTGTCGTGCGCGTTTCCGGCACGCATCCACCGCATCCAGCGGCGCGATGCGTTCCGGGTGCGCCCGCCGGTGCAGCGCGCGGTCGAATGCGTGGTGCGCACGGTCGACGGTCAGCCGCGCATCCACACCGTCATCGACATCAGCGCCACCGGACTGTCGATCGCGATGCCGCCCGGCGTCGCGCTGCCCGACGTGGGCGAGGTCTGGCCGCACTGCCGGCTCGAGATCCCCGGGTATCCGGCGCTGCCGACCGACCTGCAGGTGCGGGTCGCCAGTGCCGGCGATCTCACCACGGGCGCCAGCGCCCGCGTCGGCTGCGTGTTCCACCGCCCCTCGCCCGAGGTGCAGCGTGCGCTCCAGATCTACGTGATGGACGTGGAGCGCGGCCGCGCGGCCCCCTCCGGCTGAGCCGCCGGCCGGGCCCTTCCGGCCCCCCGAAGGGCGCTCACACCTGCATGTTCATGATGTCGGTGTAGGCGGACACCAGCCGGTTGCGCACGGCCAGCGCCGACTGGAACCCGATCTGCGCCTTCTGCATCGCCACCATGGTGTCCTCGATGCTCACCGTGTCGACGCCCATCTGATACTGACGCTGCAGCGCACTGGCCTGGGCCTGGTTGTTGCTGACCGTTTGCAGCGCGCTGTCCAGCGCCTTGGCGAAGCTGACGCCGCCCGCCCCCGTCGGCGCACCCGCGCCCGACGGCGCGCCCGCCGCCGCAGCACCGACGGCCTTGGCGCCGGCCGCGTTCGCGGCCAGCGCACTGCGCGCGGCATCCACCCCCGGCAACATTCGCAGGTCCATTCGATCGCCTCCGTGACGAAGTTGGCTCGACTTTAGCCGCGCCCCGTGGCAACCAACCGCGAAATAGCGCGCACGAGCCAAGCTATTTCCGGCTTTGCCGCCCTCAAGTTCTCAGCAGAATGGTTCGGACACCCGCTGAAGAACCGCGAGATGGAAACCGCACTGGCCGACCCTACCGATACCAAGACCCGCCTGAGTGGCCTGGGAACCCTGCCGGTGAAGCAGATCCTCATGCTCCTGGCAGGCATCCTCGCGCTCGTGGGGATCGTCGTCGCCTCGATCCACTGGGCGCGCACCCCCGACTACAAGGTCCTGTTCGCCAACCTGTCCGACCGTGACGGCGGCGCCGTGATGGCCTCGCTGTCGCAGATGAACGTGCCCTACCGCTTCGCCGAAGGCGGCGGCGCGATCCTCGTGCCGGGCAACCTGGTGCACGAGGCCCGCCTGAAGCTCGCCTCGCAGGGCATTCCCAAGGGCGGCACCGTCGGCTTCGAGCTGATGGAGACCCAGCGCTTCGGCGTCACCCAGTTCCAGGAGCGGCTGAACTTCCAGCGCGGGCTCGAGGGCGAGCTCGCCCGCTCGATCCAGGCGCTGGCCGCGGTGCAGAACGCCCGCGTGCACCTCGCGCTGCCCACCCAGAACGGCTTCATGCGCGAGCAGCAGAAGCCGTCGGCCTCCGTGCTGCTCGCGCTGCATCCGGGCCGCACGCTCGACCGCGCACAGGTCGCCGGCATCGTGCACCTGGTCGCGTCGTCGGTGCCGGAACTGAGTCCCAAGGAAGTCAGCGTGATCGACCAGACGGGCGCGCTGCTGTCGCAGAACGGCGAATCGCAGTCGCTGGGCCTCGATCCGGGCCAGCTGAACTACATCCGGCAGATCGAGTCGGGCTACATCCAGCGCATCGTCGACATCCTCGAGCCGATCCTCGGACGCGAGAACGTGCGCGCGCAGGTGACGGCCGACGTCGACTTCACGCAGACCGAGTCGACCGCCGAGCTGTACAAGCCGAACCAGGGCAACGAGCCGGCGGCCGTGCGCAGCCAGCAGATGTCGGAGTCGACGGAGCGCGCCGGCGCGGGGGGGCCGCAGGGCATTCCGGGGGCGATGACCAACCAGCCGCCCGGAGCGGCCACGGCACCGGTCAACGCCCCGGCGCAGACGCCGCAGGCGGCCGGTCAGCAGGGTGCCGCCGGCGCGTCCGGCAACACCCGCAAGGACGCCGTCACCAACTTCGAGGTCGACAAGACCGTGCGGGTCACGCGCATGGGCTCGGGCCAGATCAAGCGCCTGACGGCCGCCGTCGTGGTCAACCACCGCAAGACGGTCGCGCCCGACGGCAAGGTGACGTGGACGCCGCTGGCACAGGCCGAGATCGAGAACATCAACGCGCTGGTGCGCGAGGCCGTCGGGTTTGCCAAGGACCGCGGCGACTCGATCAACGTGGTCAATGCGCCGTTCTCGCGCGAGGAGGCCACCAAGGAGCCGGAGCTGCCGCTGTGGAAGCAGCCGTTCGCGCTCGACATCGCCAAGGACGGCGCGCGCTGGCTGGGACTGCTGGTCATCGCGATGCTGGTGATCTTCGCCGTGATCCGTCCGGCCCTGAAGGCGCTCGCGCCCAAGCCGCCGCCGGCGCCGCCGGCCGTGGAGAAGGAACAGAACCGGCTCAGCACCACCGTCGAGAACGAGGTCGCACTGCCGGCACCGCCGGGCGTCACCGACCAGGCGACGGCCGTCAACCGGCAGGAAGAGATCATGAAACTGGCGAAGGACAATCCGGCGACGGTCGCCAACGTGGTGCGCAACTGGGTCAACAACGAGAGCTGAGCGATGGACGATGAAGGTGTGGTCAACAGCGCGGTCCTGTTGATGGCGCTCGGCGAGGACACGGCGTCCGAAGTGTTCAAGCACCTCGGGCCGAAGGAGGTCCAGCGGATCGGCGAGGCGATGGCCAAGCTGAAGACGACGACCCGCGAGAAGGTCGACGAGGTGCTGGAGAAATTCGAGTCCGAGGCGGGCAGGAACGGCTCGCTGGTCGAGGACACCGACCAGTACGTGCGCAACGTGCTGGTGCGCGCGCTCGGCGAGGACAAGGCCGGCATGCTGCTCGACCGCATCCTGCAGGGCGGCGACGTGTCGGGCATCGAGAGCCTGAAGTGGATGGACGCGGTGTCGGTGTCGGAGCTGATCCGCAACGAGCACCCCCAGATCATCGCCTCGATCCTCGTGCACCTGGAACGCGACCAGTCCTGCGACATCCTGATGCAGTTCCCCGAGCGGCTGCGTGCCGATGTCGTGCTGCGCATCGCCACGCTGGACGGGATCCAGCCCAATGCGCTGCGCGAGCTCAACGACGTGCTCGCCAAGGTGCTGGCCGGCGGGGACCGCATCAAGAAGGCGAAGCTGGGCGGCTCGAAGACGGCCGCCGAGATCCTGAACTTCATGGGCGGCAACCAGGATGCCGCGGTGATCGAGACGATCCGCGAGAGCGACCCGGACCTCGCCCAGAAGATCCTCGACCAGATGTTCACGTTCGACGACCTGCTCAAGCTCGACGACCGCGGCATCCAGGCCGTGCTGCGCGAAGTGCAGACCGACCAGCTGGTGATCGCGCTCAAGAGCGCCGATCCCGACCTGCGCGAGAAGATCCTGCGCAACATGAGCCAGCGCGCCGCCGAAGGCCTGCGCGAGGACCTCGAGTCGCGCGGACCGGTCAAGGTGTCCGAGGTCGAGGCCCAGCAGAAGGAGATCCTGAAGACGGTGCGCCGCCTCGCCGAGGAAGGCCAGATCTCGATCGGAGGCGGCGGTGAAGACGCCTTCGTCTAGCCGGATCATCGGCGCCGAGCAGCTGACCGAGGTCAGACCCTTCACGCTGGGGGACCTCAAGGGCCAGCGCCCCGGCGCGGCCCGTGTCGGGTTCGCTGCGCGGGCCGCCGCCGCGGCCCCCGAGCCGCCGCAGGAAGACGACCCGGCGTTCGTCGCCGGTCGTGCCCTCGGCCTGCGGGAGGGGGTGCGCCAGGGTGCCGAAGCCGCACAGCAGCGGTATGCGCGCGAGCATGCGCAGGCCCGCGCGGCCGAGCTGGCCCGGCTCGAGGCGCGCGCCTGCGGCATCGCCGACGCCTTCGACGAACAGCTGCGTGCGCTGCGCGAAGGCCTCGCCGGCGAGGTCGTCGCGCTCGCGATCGAGCTGGCGCGGCAGACCGTGCGCCGCACGCTGATCACGGAGCCCGGCCTGATCGTGGAGGTTGCACGCGAGGCGATCGCGGCGCTGATCGACGAGCGCTCGAGCTTCTCGCTGCACCTGCATCCGGACGACGTCGCCGAGGTCGACGCCGCGCTGGCGCCGGCGCTGCATGCACGCGCGGCCACGATCGTGCCGGATCCTTCGATCGCCGTCGGCGGATGCCGGATCGTGTCGTCGGGCGCCGAAGTCGATGCCACGGTCGGCACGCGCTGGCGCCGGACGCTGGCCGCGATCGGCCGGCCCGATGCGGCGACGTCCGACGCCGTCGACGTGACCGCCGACCGCGCAGCCCTGCGCCGCAGCGCGTCCGGCCGGACCGCCGCACCGGCCGCGGCCTCCGGGCGCGACGCGCCGGAAGCCGCCGAAGCCGACGAAGCCGACGATGCGGCCGATGTGCCCGCAGCCGCCGATGCCCGCGAAGCCCCCTTCGACGGCATGCCCGACGCACGCGACGGAGCCGGTGTCGATGGCTGAAGCCCGCGCACCGCTCGCACCGCCCGCCCGCGCGCCGTCCCGGACGGCCGACGCGCAGGCGTTCCGCGACCTGCTGTCGCGCCACCGCGCGTTCGCCCAGGCCGCCGACCCGATCGCGGTGCACGGCCGCCTGGTGCGCGTCGCGGGTCTGGTGCTCGAAGCGACCGGGCTGCGCCTGCCGGTCGGATCCGTCTGCCTCGTCGAGCAGGCCGCCCACGGCGAACGGCAGAGCATCGAGGCCGAGGTCGTCGGCTTCGGCGACGACCGCCTGTACCTGATGCCCACCGGCCTGGTGCACGGTCTGAGCCCGGGCGCGCGGGTCTCGCCGATGTCGCTGCCGGTGCGTGCGCCCGCGCTGAATGCGCCGTCGCATCCGTGGCGGCGCAGCACCGACCGCATGCGGCACCTGCCGGTCGGTCACGGTCTGCTGGGTCGCGTGATCGACGCGCGCGGCGAACCGCTCGACAAGGGCGGCCCCCTCACCGACGTGCGCCACGAGCCCATCCAGCGCAGGCCGATCAGCGCCATGGAGCGCGATCCGGTGCGCACGCCGCTCGACACCGGCATCCGTGCGATCAACACGATGCTCACCGTCGGACGCGGCCAGCGCCTGGGACTGTTCGCGGGCGCGGGCGTCGGCAAGAGCGTGCTGATGGGCATGATGGCCCGGTACACCGAAGCCGAGGTCATCGTCGTCGGGCTGATCGGCGAGCGCGGCCGCGAGGTCAAGGAGTTCATCGAGGACATCCTCGGCGAGGATGGCCTGGCACGCTCGGTCGTCGTGGCCGCGCCGGCCGACTCGCCGCCCCTGCTGCGCATGCAGGGGGCGGCCTACGCGACCGCGATCGCAGAGCACTTCCGCGACGAAGGCCGGCAGGTGCTGCTGCTGATGGACTCGCTCACCCGCTACGCGATGGCGGCGCGCGAGGTCGCGCTCGCGATCGGCGAGCCGCCGGCCACCAAGGGCTATCCGCCGTCGGTGTTCGCCAAGCTGCCGCAACTGGTGGAACGCACCGGCAATGGCGACCGGGGCGGCGGCTCGATCACCGCCTTCTACACGGTGCTCGCCGAGGGCGACGACCAGAGCGACCCGATCGCGGACGCGGCCCGGTCCTTCCTCGACGGCCACATCGTGCTGTCGCGGGCCCTGGCCGAAAGCGGCCACTACCCGGCCATCGACATCGAACAATCGATCTCGCGCGTGATGCACAACGTCACCGACGCGCGGCACCTGCTGCTCGCGCGCCGGGTCAAGGCGCTGTGGTCGCGCTACCAGCGCAGCCGCGACCTGATCTCGGTCGGCGCCTACGTCGCCGGCAGCGATCCCGAGACCGACCAGGCGCTGACCCTGTTCCCGCGCATCGCCGCGATGCTGCAGCAGGAGATGCACGAGCAGTGCACGCTGGCGCAGGCACGCGACGCCCTCGAGGCGGTCCTCGGCCCGTCGGGTGATCGATGAGCCGCAACCGCACCCTCGAGCTCCTGATCGACCTGCAGCGGCGCGACCGCGACCGTCGGGCCGGCGTCGCCGCACGTGCCCGCCGCGAAGCCGACACCGCCGGCTCGACCCTGCGCATGCTCGAAGGCTACCGCTCGGACTACGACCAGCGCGCACCGAAGCGCGGCGCGCGCGCCTTCGACACCCGGACGGTGCAGGTGCACGAGGCGTTCACCGGCAAGCTCGACCAGGCGATCGGCGATCAGCAGACGCTGGCCCGCCGGCTGGACGAGACGGCCGCCCTGCGCGAGACCGACCTGGCCGAGCAGCAGCGCCGCCTCAAGGCGCTGGAGACGCTGGCCGAGCGCCGCGCACAGGCCGCGCGGCTGCGCGCGCAGCGCATCGAACAACGACAGACGGACGAATTCGCGTCGCAGGCCCACCTGCGCGCCCGCACGAAGGCAAGACGACATGATTGAGGCCCTGCGCAGTTCCCCCGCGACGACCGGCCTGCCGGCCGCCACCGGCCCTTCGCCCGCGGCAGGCGGGTTCGGCGCGCTGATCGACCAGCTGCGACTCGGTGCCGACCCGGGCGCGTCGGCCACCGACGCCCGGCCGCTGGCCTCTCCCGCCGGGGAGCCGGCCGCCTCCGCCGGGGATCCGCTTGCCGAGCGCCGTGCCTTCGACCGGCTGCAGCAGCGTCGCGCCCTGCCGATGCGCGCGGACCCCGCGCCGGCGCCGGCCCGGTCCGCCGCCACGACGGCCGCCGGGGCACCCACGGCGGCCGCGGTGCAGGCCCGCGCCGAGGACGCACGGCCCGACGCTCCGACGACCGGCGATCCGCCCCCGCGGGACACGGGCGACACGACCGGGCAGCCCGCCGCATCGGACACGCACGCGGGCGCAGCGACGCCGACCGCAAAGCGCGCACGCCCGCGTGCCGAGGACGACCCGGCCCACGCACCCCGGGAGACGACGCCGATGGCCGACCCCACGGCCGCCGCACTCGCCGTCACGGGACTGATCGCCGCGGCGGGCCTGGGCAGCGTTCCGGCGGAGCCGACCGCCGACGGCACGCCGGCCGAAGACGCGACCGACGTCGTCCCGTCCTCCGACGCCGGCGCAGCCCGCGCGGCGACCGCCACGACCGACGCCCCGACGGCGGACGCACCGATCGACCCCGCCGGGGCCGCACAGGCGCAGACACCGACGAGCGCCGAACCCGACCGCACGGTCGCCCTCCCCTGGGCCGCCGCGGCGAACGACGCGGCACCGACGTCCGCCCCTCTCGCCGCCGCGGCGGGCACGACCGCCGATGCGGCCGACCCGTCGGGTGGCGCAGCAGCACGCCGTGCCGCCCGCGACGCCGACACCGGCGCCGCAGCGCGCGCGGCGGGCGACCCCGCGACGGGCCCCGCGGCCGCAGCCTCGGACGCCCAGGCGACGCGCACCGACGCCGCACCCGGCGCCTCGGCACCGGGCCCCCGGTCGGCCCGCCCCGGGCCGGACGGCGAGACACCGGTGGCACCGGGCGCGGCGGCGATCCTGGCGGCGGTCGCCGGCGCCGAGCGCAGCACACCCGAGGGCGCAGCACCGCACACCGACGGCCCCCGCGACGATCTCCTCGCAAGCCTGGCCGCCAGCACGGCCGCCGCCGCGGCGATGCCCGCTCAGGCCCCCGCCATGACGGCGGCCGACGGCGCCTCCGGCGCCGCGTCTGCGGCATCGGCCGAGACCCGGATGACGCTTGCCGCGGCACTGGACACACCGGCCTTCCCCGGAGAATTCGCCGACACGATCGAGTCGCTGGCGCTGCAGGGCATCGACCAGGCCGAACTGGTGGTGAATCCGCCCGAGCTCGGCCCGATCCGCATCTCGATGTCGATGGAGGCCGACACCCTGTCGATCGTCTTCACCTCCGAGCACGTCGAGACCCGGCAGGCGATCGAACGTTCGCTGCCCGCGCTGCAGGCCGCCCTGAAGGAACACGGCATCGAGCTGGGGGACAGCCGCACCGGATCGGGCTTCGATGCGCGCAGCGGCGACGGCAGCGCCGCGCAGCGGCAGGCCGCCGGCGCCCCCGCCGCACCCGGCCGCACGCTCGGACGGGACGCAGGACCGGTCGCGGAGTCGGGCGCGCCCCCGATCGCGGCGCCGGCAAACACCCCGCAGCGCCGCCTGCTCGACCTCTTCGCCTGACGCTCGGGCCGTCCGGCCGCGCGCCGGACACCGGCATCCGCAGGACCCGCCCCGCACGCCGTGCAGGGCGGGCACCCGCCGTCGGTGCGCGCCGGCCGCGCGTCGGCCCGCTGCGGCCATGCCCCGCGGAGCGGCCCGAAATGGCCCGCTTCGCCCGGTGTATTCACCTCACCGGCCGACCCCCGCACTCCGAATAATCGACCTCCAACGACGGAACTTTAGCGGGTCGCATCGGAGCGCACATGTCCGAAGAGAAGAAGGACGCCCAGGAGCCCAAGAAGAAGGGCAAGAAGGGTCTGATCATCGCCCTCGCAGCGGTCATCCTGCTGGGCGGCGGCGGCGGCGGCGCGGCGTGGTACTTCATGAAGCCGAAGCCCGACGCCGAGGCCGAAGCCGAGGCCGAGCACGCGCCGGCCGCGAAGAAGAAGCCGAAGACCTTCACCACCCTCGAACCCTTCACGGTGAACCTCGCCGACGAAGGCGGCGAGCGCTTCGCGCAGATCGCCATCGTGCTCGAGGTGGCGGACGCCAAGATCGGCGAGCAGCTCACCGCGATGATGCCGGCCGTGCGCAATGCGGTGCTGATGCTGCTGTCGTCGAAGACGTCGAAGGAGCTGCTGACGGTCGCCGGCAAGGAGCAGCTCGCCGAGGAGCTGGCGACGGCCGCCGGCCTGCAGATCGGCTGGACGCCCCCCGACGACGAGGAGGACGAGCCGCCGCGCAAGAAGGCCGCCGTCGCCAAGTCCGAGGAGAAGGCAGCCGACGCCGCCAAGTCCGAGGACGGCGAGGAGGCCGTCGAGGACAAGCCCGTCAAGAAGAAGAAGCGCAAGCCGAAGCGCCGGGCCGACCCCAACCCGATCGAAGCCGTGCACTTCTCGCAGTTCATCGTCCAGTAAGCCATGGCCGAACAGTTTCTCTCGCAGGAGGAAGTCGACGCGCTGCTCGACGGCGTCAACGGCGAAGCCGACGCCGGCGCGCGCGAGCAGCCGACCGAAGGCATCCGACCGTACGACCTCGCCAAGCAGGAGCGCATCGTGCGCGGGCGCATGCCCACGCTCGAGATCGTCAACGAGCGCTTCGCGCGGAACCTGCGCATCGGGCTGTTCAACTTCATGCGGCGCAGCCCCGAGATCTCGGTCGGCCAGGCCAAGGTGCAGAAGTACAGCGCGTTCCTGCGCAACCTCGTCGTGCCGACGAACATCAACATCATGCAGGTGCGCCCGCTGCGCGGCAGCGGCCTGGTGATCTGCGAGCCGAACCTCGTGTTCACGGTGATCGACAACCTGTTCGGCGGCTCGGGCAAGCTGCACACCCGCATCGAGGGCCGCGACTTCTCGCCCACCGAGCAGCGGATCATCCAGCGCATGGTCGAGGTGATCTGCGTGGAGTACAAGCAGGCGTGGAGCGGCATCTACCCGCTCGAGCTCGAGTTCGTGCGCTCGGAGATGCACACCCAGTTCGCAAACATCGCGACGCCCTCCGAGATCATGGTGACGACCAGCTTCGACATCGAGATCGGCGAGGCGGGCGGCGTGCTGCACTTCTGCATCCCCTACTCCACCCTGGAGCCGATCCGCGACACGCTGTACTCGTCCGTGCGCGGCGAGCACCAGGGCACCGACCGGCGCTGGGTGAGCCTGCTCACCCAGCAGATCAAGTCGGCCGAGGTCGAGCTCGTTGCGGAGTTCGCCAGCACCACCGCCACGATCGAGCAGCTCATCGGCCTGAAGCCGGGCGACTTCATCGAGCTCGATCTGAACGAAACCCTGACGACCAAGGTCGACAACGTCCCGATCTTCGAGTGCCGCTACGGCGTCTCCGACGGCCGCTACGCGGTGAAGGTCGAGTCCATCCTGACCCCGGTCAGCGACGCATTGAACGGAGCACCCAATGAGCGATGACAACACCCAGGGCCAGAGCGTCGCCGACGACGACTGGGCGGCCGCACTCGCCGAGCAGGAGCAGGCGTCGGAGGCGCGCCCGCCGGCGGTGAGCGGCGGCGACACGGTGTCGGACGCGTCGCACCTGTTCCCCAAGCTGTCGGGCGGCGGCACCGGCGGTGCGCAGAACGACATCGACATGATCCTGGACATCCCCGTCCAGCTGACGGTGGAGCTCGGCCGCACCCGCATCCCGATCAAGCACATCCTGCAGCTGGCGCAGGGCTCGGTGATCGAGCTCGACGCGCTCGCCGGCGAGCCGATGGACGTGCTCGTCAACGGCTGCCTGATCGCGCAGGGCGAGGTCGTGGTGGTGAACGACAAGTTCGGCATCCGCCTGACCGACATCGTCACCCCGTCCGAGCGGCTGCGCCGCCTGAACCGGACCTGAGACCGACGTCATGATGTCCTCGATGATCCCGTCGCTGACGGCCTTCCTGTTCGTGGTGCTGATGATCCCCGTCGCACTGTGGCTGATGCGACGCGGCCAGGCGCTGCGCGGCGCCGGAGCCGGGTCGCTGTCGATGGTGGCGGGGCTCAACGTCGGACCGCGCGAGCGCATCGCCGTCGTCCGCGCCGCCGACCGCTACCTGGTCGTCGGCATCACCGGGCAGTCGATGACCCTGCTCGCCACCCTCGACGAATGGCCGCAGGCCGAGGGCGCCCAGGCGCCCGCCGGCGCGGCGTTCGCAACCCTGCTGAACCGGTTCCATCCGAATGCTGACAAAGGCGTTTAAGCACCCGGCCGCGCTGCTCGGCGTGGCGGTCGTGCTGATCATGGCCGCGCTGTTCGCCGGCCCGGCCCATGCGCAGACCGCCGGCGGCCTGACGCTGAACGCGAATCCCGGACCGGGCGGCGCCACCACCTACTCGGTGCCGATCCAGACGCTGCTGATCTTCTCGGCGCTGTCGTTCCTGCCGTCGGTGCTGCTGCTGATGACCGGCTTCACCCGCATCGTCATCGTGCTGGCCCTGCTGCGCCAGGCGCTCGGACTGCAGTCGAGCCCGCCGAACCAGGTGATCGTGGGCATGTCGCTGTTCCTCACGTTCTTCGTGATGGCCCCCACGATCGACCGCGTGTACGAGGAGGCCTACAAGCCGTACGCCGAGCAGAAGATCGCGTTCGAGGAGGCGCTGACGAAAGGCGGTGACCCGATCCGTGCGTTCATGCTGAAGCAGACCCGGGACACCGACCTGTCGATGTTCGTGAAGATCGCGCGCATCGACCCGGCCGCCGCCCGCGAGCAGGTGCCGATGCGCGTGCTGATTCCGGCCTTCGTCATCAGCGAGCTGAAGACCGCGTTCCAGATCGGATTCCTGGTCTTCATCCCCTTCCTGATGATCGACCTGATCGTGGCCAGCCTGCTGATGTCGATGGGCATGATGATGGTCTCGCCGGTCCTCGTCGCCCTGCCGTTCAAGCTGATGCTGTTCGTGCTGGCCGACGGCTGGAACCTCCTGGTGGGATCGCTCGTCCAGAGCTTCGGGCCCGGCTGACGCGCCCCCGAGCCGCCCCGGACACCCCGCCCGAACGCGGACGCCCTTCTGCGCACGCCCCTCTGAACAGGAACCTTCGATGACTCCGGAACACGTGGTGACCCTCGGCCGACAGGCCCTCGAAATGATGCTCACCGTGTCGGCGCCCGTGCTGCTGGTCGCCCTGATGATCGGCCTGGTGGTGAGCCTGCTCCAGGCGGTCACCCAGATCAACGAGGCCACGCTCACGTTCCTGCCCAAGATGGTCGCGATCACGGTGACGCTGATGGCGATCGGGCCCTGGATGCTGACGATGCTCACCGACTACATCGCGCGCACGCTGCAGAGCATTCCGCAGATCGCGACCGGCGGATGATCACGTTCTCCGAGTCGCAGCTCTTCGGCTGGATGGCGGCCTTCCTGCTGCCGCTGTTCCGCGTGCTGGCGATGATGAGCAGCGCGCCGATCCTGTCCAACCGTGCGTTCACCGTGCGGGCCCGCGTCGGCCTGGCGGCACTGGTCGCGCTGGTCGTCGCACCGTTCGCCGGGCCGGTCGATCCGTCCGGCTTCGCCGGTCCCGCCGGCCTGGTGCTGGTGGCGCGCGAGGTGCTGATCGGCCTGACGATCGGCTTCGTCGCGCGGCTGCTGTTCGCCGCCTTCGAGATCGCCGGCGAGGCGATCGGATTGCAGATGGGTCTGTCGTTCGCCGGATTCTTCGATCCGCAGCAGGGTCAGGCCAATGCGGTGGGACGCTTCGTCAACACCATCGCCATGCTGGCGTTCGTGGCGCTCAACGGACCGCTGGCGGTGATCGTCACCGTGGTCGAGAGCTTCTCGACGTATCCTGCCGGCGTCGCGTCGTTCGCGTTCGTGCTCGAGCGCACCCCCGTGCAGCTCGGCGGCGAGATCTTCGCGCTCGCCCTGAACCTGGCGCTTCCCTTCATGGCCCTGCTGCTCTTCTCGAGCCTGAGCCTGGGCGTGATCTCGCGCGTCGCGCCGCAACTGCAGCTGATGTCGATCGGCTTTCCGGTGACCATCTTCACCGGGCTGCTGCTGCTCACGCTGGGGCTGCCGATGATCGAGGCGCCGCTGAACGCCGGCATCGAGCGCATGCTGTCCCACCTGGTGCGCTGAACGTCCGGCGCCTGGCGCGGCGGACCGCCCGTCCCGGAGCGCACGGCCCGCATCGCGCGTGCGGCCCGGGCGTCCGGCAGACCGCGCGCCGTCGGCTCAGACGCGGTTGGTGACGGCGCCGGCGCTGCGCAGCTGCTCGACCAGACGCGCGGCGATACCGTCGAGGACCACCGACTCGTGCACCGCCCCGGCTGCGACCGCTTCGCGCGGCATGCCGTAGACCACGCAGCTGGCCTCGTCCTGCGCAAGATTGAAGGCGCCGGCGTCGCGCATCGTCCGCATCGCGTCGGCACCGTCGCGCCCCATCCCGGTCAGCATCACGCCGATGGCGTTGGGCCCGACCCGGCTGGCGACCGACGCGAACAGCACGTCCACCGACGGCTTGTGCCGGTTCACCGGCGCGCTGTCGTCGACGACGGCCACGTAGTTCGCACCGCTGCGGTCGACTCGCAGATGGCGCCCGCCGGGAGCGATGTACGCATGGCCCGGCACCAGGCGCTCGCCGTGCTCGGCCTCCTTCACGCGGATCCGGCACTGCGCGTCCAGCCGCTCGGCGAAGCTGCGGGTGAATCCCGGCGGCATGTGCTGCGTGATGACGATGGCCGGGAAGTCGGCCGGCAGACGGGTGAGGATCGCGCGGATCGCCTCCGTCCCGCCGGTGGACGCACCGATCGCCACCAGCTTCTCGGTGCCGTGCCGCACGGCGGAGACCGGCGCCCGCGCTGCGGGCGGGGTCGCGGGCGCGACGCCCATCCCGGCGGCGGCGCCGCGTGCGGCCGCCGCGGGCGCCGTGCCAGCGGCCGGCATCAGGCGCCGTCCGATGCGCGCGCGCGATGCGACGCGCACCTTCTCGATGATCTCGGCCGCCGCTTCCTGCAGCCCCTGCGACACGCCGATCTTCGGCTTCGCGACGAAGTCGATCGCGCCGAGCTCGAGCGCACGCAGCGTGATGTCCGCCCCGCGCTCCGTCAGCGTGGACACCATCACCACCGGCATCGGCCGCAGGCGCATCAGCTTCTCGAGGAAGTCGATGCCGTCCATGCGCGGCATCTCGATGTCCAGCGTCAGCACGTCGGGATTCAGGTTGCGGATCATCTCGCGCGCCACGTACGGGTCACTGGCGGCGCCCACGCATTCGAGGTCGGGCTGGGCGTTGATGAAGCTCGCCAGCATGGTGCGCACCAGCGCGGAATCATCGACCACCAGCACCTTCGTCTTGGGCATTCTTGTTCTCCTGGAGCCTGAAGGACCGAGTCCGTCAGAAGAGTTCGACGGCGCCACCGCGGACGGCAGCGGTCTTCAGGCTGCGCCGGTACGACACCTCTTCGCTCGCAACGCTCGGCGCGGTCGCCGGCGCGAGCTTCTTCACCATCGCCCGGCCGCTCTTCGGGAACAGGCACACCTTGCGCGGCGTCACGTCGAGCACGTCCTTCGAGACGATCGGGATGCGCTCCTGGGCGAGGAAGCGCTCGACGAACTCGACGTTCTGCTTGCCCACGTTGAGCTGGGTCATGCCCTGGATCACCGCGGCGCCGCCGAAGATCTTCGCCTCCAGGCTGCCGCGTCGCGCGCCCGCCTTCATCAGCTCGTTGATCAGCAGCTCCATGGCGAACGCGCCATAGCGGGCCGACGAGTCGTCCCCCTCGGGCAGCAGGAAGTGGTTCATCCCGCCGATGCCGGCGCCCCGGTCGACCAGGCAGGCCGCCACGCACGAGCCCAGCACCGTCTGGATGACGATGTCCTCGTGGTAGACGAAGTATTCGCCGGGCAGCACCTTGCACGCCTCGACCTGGAACGTGTGGTCGAAGAAGAAGAACGACGCCTCGCCCGGGCGCTTCGGTCTGCGGCGCAACAGGGCGAGTCTGGGAGTGTCCTGCATCCGGTTTCCTCAACCGACCTTGCGGTAGACGGTCTTCCCCTGCAGGGAGAAGAGGTCGCGCCGGTCGGAGAAATTCTCCGAGTGGCCGACGAAGAGCAGGCCCTCGGGGCGGAGCACCCGGTGGATGCGCGTCAGGACGGCCGCCTTGGTCGGAGTGTCGAAATAGATCATCACGTTGCGGCAGAACACGACGTCGAACGGCTCGCGGAACGGCCAGGGCTCGGCCGCGAGGTTCACCTGCCCGAACTCGACGAGCCCGGCGACCTCGGCCCGCACGCGGACCATGCCCGCGTTGCTCCCGGTGCCGCGCATGAAGAACCGCCGGCGCCGATCGGGCTCGAGCGACTCCACGGTGTTGATCGGATAGACCGCGCGGCGCGCCTTGGCGAGCACGTCCGTGTCGATGTCGGAGGCGAAGATCGTGACCGGCGGCTTGGCGCCCAGCGCCTCGATCGCGGTGATCGCCAGTGAGTACGGCTCCTCGCCGGTCGACGCGGCCGCGCACCAGATGCTGGCCTTGCCGCGCGCCGCGACCAGGCGCCGCAGGTGCTCGGCCAGCACGGGAAAGTGGTAGCCCTCGCGGAAGAACGAGGTCAGGTTGGTGGTCAGCGCGTTCACGAACGACTGCCACTCGGGCGAGTCGGCCTTGCCCAGCGCGTCGAGGTAGGCGCCGACGTCGGTATGCCCGGTGTCGCGCAGCCGCCGGCTCAGGCGGCTGTACACCATGCTGCGCTTGGTCGGCGCCAGCGTGATGCCCGCGCGGCGGTAGATCAGCTCGCGCACCCGCTCGAAGTCGTGCGCCGACAGGCTGAACGCCTCCTCGCTCAGGGCCTTGTGCTCGGCGTGGCTCATGGCTGCGGTGCGCTGCGCCGGTCGGCGAGCGGTGCGTTGCGTGCTTCGTCGCGGGGTCCGGTCACGATGCTCAGGCCTCGACGCGGAACTTCGCCACCACGTTGTTCAGTGCGCGGGCCTGTTCCTTCAGGCTCTCGGCCGCCGCCGCGCTCTCTTCCACCAGCGCCGCGTTCTGCTGCGTCATCTGGTCCAGCTGGCCCATCGCCGCACCCACCTGCCCGATCTGACCGCTCTGCTCGCCCGTCGCCGCGCTGATCTCCCCGATGATGTCCGTCACGCGCTTCACCGACGTCACGATCTCCTGCATCGTCGCGCCCGCGTCCTTCACCAGCTTCGAGCCGTTCTCGACCTCGCTCACCGACGTCGTGATCAGCCCCTTGATCTCGCGCGCCGCCTCCGCGCTGCGCTGCGCCAGGTTGCGCACCTCGCCCGCCACCACCGCGAACCCGCGACCCTGCTCGCCCGCACGCGCCGCTTCCACCGCCGCGTTCAGCGCCAGGATGTTCGTCTGGAACGCAATCCCGTCGATCACCCCGATGATGTCCGCGATCTTGCGCGAGCTGTCCGTGATCGCATCCATGCGCTCCACCACCTCGCCCACCACCGTGCCGCCGCGCTGCGCCACCTCCGACGCATTCATCGCCAGCTGGTTCGCCTGCCGTGCGCTGTCCGCGTTGCTGCGCACCGTCTGCGTCAGGTGCTCCATGCTGGCCGTCGTCTGCTGCAGGCTGCTGGCCTGCGCCTCGGTGCGGGCGCTCAGGTCGCCGTTGCCGACCGCGATCTCGCCCGACGCCGTCGCGATGCTCTCGGCCGAGCTCTTCACCTCGGTCACCGTGCGCTTGAGCGACGCCGTCATCGACGACACCGCACGCAGCAGGTGCGCGATCTCGTCGCTGCCCTGCGCATGCGTCTCCTGGCTCAGGTCGCCCTGCGCCACCGCCTCGACCATGCGGCCGGCTTCGCGCAGCGGCTGCACGACCGAGCGCGTGATCCACCACGACAGCACGACACCGATCGCAAGCGCGACCGCGGCAAGCGTGCCGACCGCGACTTCGGACCAGACGGCCACCGCTTCGGCTTCGGTCACGGCCTCGTCGAAGCGGCTCTTCTCCAACTCCACGAGCTTGCCCATCGCGGCGACATACGCGTCGAGCACCGGCTGGAACTGTTTGGTCAGCGCCGTGTCGGTCAGCTCCTGGCCGGCCTCCAGGCGGCGCAGCAGGTCGGTGCGGATCTTCATGTACGCGTCGCGCCGCGTCGCGATCTCGGCCAGCACCGCCTTGCCGGCGTCGGACGTGATCGTCTCGGTCAGCTCCTTCTGGATCGCCGTGATCTCCTTCGACGTTTCGGCGATCTCGCTCTTCAGCCGCTCGCTGTGGGCGGCGTCGTAGGACTTCAGCAGGGCCACCGACCGCGCGCCGTTGACCGAGACGTTGCGCTCCCAGCGCATCGACTGCAGCGCCTTGCGCGCATCGGAGCCCGCAATGTCCTTGACCTTGCGGTTCATCACGTCGATCTGCCAGATGCTGATGCCCGCCATCAGCGTGAGCAGCGCCAGCACGGCCCCGAAGCCCAGCGCCATGCGGCGCCCCACCGTCAAACCGAATCCGGAGTTCATCTTGCTGCCTTCCTTGGGTGTTGCCATTGTTGTCGTGATGAAGGGCGGGTCGGCCTGCTGCAGCACGGACCCGTCCCGATGCCGTCGACCGCCGCCGGTCAGAACGTCTCCCAGTCGTCGTCGTCCGGCACCTTCGCGACCGCCGGCCGGGCCGTCACGACAGGCGCGGCGGCGGGAGACACCGGGGCTGCGGACGAAGGTACGGACGACGGTACGGACGAGGGAGCGGACGAAGGGGCCGCCGACGACCGCGCCGGCGAGGCCGGCGATCCACGGACGGTACGCGCCGTCGCCGCGGTGTCCGGTCGGGACGCCGCCGGCAGCACCGTGCCCGGCGCGGACGTCCCCGCCGCCGCCTTCGCGGGCGTCGACGTGCCCGCCGCGGACGCCGGCGCCTTCGCACCCGGCTCCGACACCGTGCCCGCGGACCCGGACGCCTTCACCGGTGGGGGCGCCTTCGGCGCTGCCGAAGCCAGTGCAGACGCGGGCGCCTTCGCGGGTGCGGAAGCCGTCGCCGGCACGGGCGCACCGGCGGCCATCACCGTGTTCTGGAAGGACGGCAGTTCGACCGGCCGGTCGCGCTCGGCGGCGCGTGCAGGCTCGGACGACTCCGCATGCGTCCGGCCCGGCCGCGCGTCGTCGTCGGCCGGCATGCCCTCGGCCCACGGCGAGCGCGCGCGCGCGCCGCCGTCGACGCGGAACACCGACACCGCGTCGGTCAGTGCGCGGGCCTGTTCCTTCAGGCTCTCGGCCGCCGCCGCGCTCTCTTCCACCAGCGCCGCGTTCTGCTGCGTCATCTGGTCCAGCTGGCCCATCGCCGCACCCACCTGCCCGATCTGACCGCTCTGCTCGCCCGTCGCCGCGCTGATCTCCCCGATGATGTCCGTCACGCGCTTCACCGACGTCACGATCTCCTGCATCGTCGCGCCCGCGTCCTTCACCAGCTTCGAGCCGTTCTCGACCTCGCTCACCGACGTCGTGATCAGCCCCTTGATCTCGCGCGCCGCCTCCGCGCTGCGCTGCGCCAGGTTGCGCACCTCGCCCGCCACCACCGCGAACCCGCGACCCTGCTCGCCCGCACGCGCCGCTTCCACCGCCGCGTTCAGCGCCAGGATGTTCGTCTGGAACGCAATCCCGTCGATCACCCCGATGATGTCCGCGATCTTGCGCGAGCTGTCCGTGATCGCATCCATGCGCTCCACCACCTCGCCCACCACCGTGCCGCCGCGCTGCGCCACCTCCGACGCATTCATCGCCAGCTGGTTCGCCTGCCGTGCGCTGTCCGCGTTGCTGCGCACCGTCTGCGTCAGGTGCTCCATGCCGGAGGTGGTCTCCTGCAGACTGCTCGCCTGGTTCTCGGTGCGGGCGCTCAGATCGGCGTTGCCCATCGCGATCTGGCCCGACGCCGTCGCGATCTGCTCGGCGGTGTCGCGCACCCCGGCCACGATGCCCGCCAGCGACCGCTGCATGCGGCCGAGCTCGCGCTGCATCTCGGCGATCTCGTCCGAGCCGTCGGAGTCGATCGGGGTCGCCAGGTCGCCCTGGGCGATGCCCTTCGCGAACGCCACGGACGCGTTGATCGAGCGCAGGATCGGGCCCACGATGAGCAGTCCGAGCATCAGGCTGGCCAGCGCCATCGCCGCGCTCGCGGCGCCAAGCCCCCACTGCACCCGTCCGATCAGCACGGAGCTCTCCGCGAACCCCGCGTCGGAGTGCGCGCGCAGCGCGGCGCCCACGTCGGCGAGCTTCTTGAGGACGACCTGGAAGTCGCCCTCGGCAGCCTGCATGGTCACGGCGCCCATCGATACGTCGGCGATCGACATCTCGATCGCCTCGTCGGTGACGCGCGCCAGCTTGCGCAGCCGCGGAAGGATCTCCTCCACCGCACGGGCCGCCTCGGGCGACCCCATCTTCGCCACCTCGGACAGGATCCGCTCGGTGTCGCCGAACCGCTGCCGGTTGGCGGCGCGTTCGGACTTCACGCGGTTCTCGTCGTAGCCGCCGACGAGACTGACCACGCGATACACGTTGGCGTTCGTCTCGGCGACCTGGGCGCGGGCGCGCTGGAGCTCGCCGCCCACGAGCCCGTTGGCGTGCACGTCGCCGAGCGTGTCGTGCTCCATGCGCAATGCCACCGTCGAGGCGGCGCCGAGCGCGCAGATCAGCACGGTCGCCGCCACCGGCACGAGCAGGAACTTGGCCTTCAGCTTCATGTCGATCCTTGTCTGGGGTCAGCGCGCCGGCCTGGCGCTCCGTGCGTCCGCCCGCATCGGGCGAGCGGACGTCGGCGCGGGCCGCAGGCGCTCATTGCCGGTAGACACCACCGCAGACCACGGTGTCGTCCAGGCGCTCGCAGTACATCTGCTTGGGCTCGATCTTCTTGGTCACCGGGTTGGTGAACTTGTAGTCCTGCCAGAACGCGGCCTGGCGGGTGCCCAGTTCGACCCGCTCCTTCACGAACGGCTTGCCCTCGACGTCCTTCAGGTCGATCAGGTTCTTGCCGACCATCTTCTCGTTGGCACCATGCGCGTGCACCGTGCCGTCGAGCCCGTACACCACCAGGTAGAGGTCACGGTCCCTGAACTGCCCCTGCTTGCTGGTGATCTCGGCGTAGCCCTTCTGCTTTCCGTTGGCCTTCACGAACGCAACCCCCTTCCGGACCATGGCGGTCGCGTCGTCCCGCGTCGCATGGGTCTGCGCCTGCGCGATGACCGCGACGAACGAGAGCGAGGCGACGACGAGGGCGGCGGCCAGCGTATGGATTGCCTGCATGCCGGTTCTCCTTGGAAGGGTGCGGAATCGGTCGACGACGGGGATGCCCGTGCCGCTCAGCCGATGATCGCCATCTCGGGGGACATGATCAGCTGCTCGATGTCCATCAGGATCAGCATCCGGTCGCCGACCGTGCCCAGGCCCAGGATGTAGCTGGACTCGACGACGGCCGACATCTCCGGGGCGTCGCGCACCGCGTCCGGCGGCAGCTCGAGCACGTCGGACACCGAGTCGACGACGACACCGATCACGCGGCCGCCGACGTTCAGGATGATCACGACGGTGAAGCTGTTGTACTCGGCCGAGCCCAGGCCGAAGCGCAGACGCAGGTCGACGATCGGGACGATCACGCCCCGCAGGTTCACCACGCCCTTGATGAACGAGGGGGCGTTGGCGATGCGCGTCGGCTGTTCGTAGCCCCGGATCTCCTGCACCTTCAGGATGTCGATGCCGTACTCCTCGGCACCCAGCCGGAAGGTCAGGTACTCACGGGGCTTGACCGCGCTCGGCACGGCCATCTGGTTCATTGCGAGTTGAGCCGTCTGCATGTTGGACTCCGGGAATGTGCGTTCGAATGGGGTTCGTTGCGGGTCAGTGGCGCGCGCGGCGCACGAGCTGACCGACGTCGAGGATCAGGGCCACGCGGCCGTCGCCGAGGATCGTCGCGCCCGACACGCCGGGCACCTTGCGGTAATTGGCTTCGAGGTTCTTGACCACCACCTGCTGCTGGCCGACGAGCTCGTCGACGAGCAGCGCCACCCGGGAGCCCTCGGCTTCGATCACGATCATGATTCCGCCGCCGGCCTGGTCCTCGAAGCGCGGCACGCTGAAGACCTCGTCGAGCGCCACCACTGGCAGGAACTCCTCGCGCACCTCGATCACCCGGTTCGAACCGGCGACCGACTTGATGTACTGCTCGTCGAGCTTGATCGACTCGACGACCGACGCCAGCGGCAGGATGTACGTCTCCTCGCCC
>ENA-UPTA01000920-UPTA01000920.1-activated-sludge-metagenome-genome-assembly--contig:-NODE-920-length-33719-cov-7.541766_pt1 | contig 33719 bp, 28 predicted proteins | sample MGYA00238184_ERZ773361 | MGnify/ENA primary metagenome ERZ773361 (study PRJEB29100, sample SAMN05720205) | activated sludge metagenome | isolation source: anaerobic digester from wastewater... | reverse complement strand
AGATGAAAACAAAAAAGATAAAGGTTATCCTATCGCTGTTTGCGGCTTTGCTGCTCTTGTCGGCTTTCAACAGAAAAGAACCGGCTGCCCGCAATCTGCAGATATTGCCTAAGGACATTTCTGAACAGCAACTGGATGAGGTGATGACCATGTATTGCGAATCGCTGAAAGTGGAATGTTCGTACTGTCACATTCCCGGAGATATGGCCTCCGATTCCTTGCCTGAAAAAAGAATTACGCGCCACATGATGCAGATGACGAATGAAATCAACGAAAAATATTTTGGCAAAAACAGCGGCGTAGTAGGCTGTATGACCTGTCATAACGGGAAAGTCAACCCGAATGATGCGCATTGATTTTATCAACGTATTTTTCAATTTCCGACAGAGACAGCACAAAACGCCACGGCAAATGCGCATCCGCTCCGGCATAGTCGATGCCGATGCGCGGCGTCACTTTTATATCTTCCGAACGAATGCTTAATCCCGGATTTTCGACCCACACGGTAGCTTCATTCAGCAGTATACCGTTGTGTTCTCTGGTAATCCCCAAAGCCTGGCAAACCTTTCCGGGACCATTACAAAGTTGTTTATCCGCTTTCGTTTTATTCCGTCGCCGCAGGATTTCTGTTATGCCGATGGTTGGCCATATCGCGCGGATAAGCACAGCCTGTGCCGTGTCTTTCTGGCCGGTGACAATATTGAACAGATGGTGCATGCCATAGCAGAAATATACATACGAATGTCCGCCGGTTTCGAACATGATTTTGGTGCGTTCCGTTTTGCGACGGCCGTAGGCGTGGCACCCTTTTTCCGTTTCGCTGTATGCTTCCGTTTCCGTGATGATGCCGCCCGTGCGGATACCATCTATTTCCGTCACCAATAGTTTGCCCAATAAATCTCTGGCAAGAAATACGACGTCTTCGTGTAGATAGTAATGTAAAGACAACGGCATGATTACTTCCAAAAGTACCGCATTTCTCTGTCTTATTTGGTATTTTTGTCCATGCAAAACGGTGTTTTATATTTGATTCCAACGGTGATAGCGGATAATTCCCTCGGCATGATTCCGCCCGATATCAGAGAAGTGATCATACACACCAATATCTACATCGTAGAAAATATCAAAACCGCCCGTCGTTTCATCAAGGCGGTGTATAAGGAAAAAAACATCGACGACTGCACGTTTGTCGAACTGGATAAACACCAGAACTACCGCTTTGACGATAGTATACTGACCGAAGTTTTTCAAGGGAAAAACATCGGATTGATGAGCGAAGCCGGCGTGCCCTGCATCGCTGATCCGGGCAATAAGGTGGTAGAAGCGGCCCATGAAATGGACATTACAGTAGTGCCGCTCTCCGGTCCGAGTGCCATCATCATGGCCTTGATGGCAAGTGGATTTAACGGACAGCAATTCACGTTTAACGGTTATCTGCCTATCGAAACGGGCGAACGCAAAGGACGGCTGCAGCAAATGGAGTCGCTGGCGAAAAAAGGCATTACGCAGATTTTTATGGATACGCCCTATCGCAACCAGAAACTGCTGGATGAAATTATCAGCATCTGCAAGTTCGATACGATGCTCTGCATTGCCTGCAACATCACCGCGCAGGACGAATTCATCAAAACATTGCCGCTGTCGGAATGGAAAAAACGCAAACCGGATTTGAATAAAAAACCCGCTATCTTTGTGTTGGGTAAGTAAACCACTAAGACACAAAGAACACTTAGTGTACTTCGTGCCTCAGTGGTGAAAAATATCGTTTAGCTTAAGAAAACAAAACATATACAATCCGCTTCGTGTACTTCGTGCCTTAGTGGTAAAAAATTTAAACATGATTCTGATAGACGACGTATTAATCAGCGACGATGTGATAGAAAAGCAGTTTGTTTGCAACATCAAAAAATGCAAAGGAATTTGCTGTGTGGAGGGCGACAGTGGCGCTCCGGTGGAAAAATCGGAAACGAAAATCCTGAAAAAAATCTACCCCAAAATAAAATCCTATCTCACTCCGGAGGGTATCGCGGCCATTGAGGCGCAGGGCACTTTTGTAGATGAGCCGGATGATGAATACACGCCTTATGCCACGCCACTCATTGATGGCGCCGCCTGCGCGTATGTCAATTATGAAAGCGACGGTACCATTACCTGTGCTATTGAAAAAGCCTGGAAAGACGGTGTGGTGGATTTTCAGAAACCCATCAGCTGCCATTTATATCCGATCCGGCTGAAACCGATGGACAGCGTAACGGCTATGAACTACGACGTGTGGGATATCTGCAGCGATGCCTGCACACTGGGAAAGGAATTGAAAGTGCCGGTATATGTTTTCCTGAAAGACGCCATCATCCGCAAATTCGGGGAAGAATTCTACGAAGTGCTGGATAAAGTCGCCAAAGGCGAAATGGAAGAAGAAGCCGGCGAATAACTACAGTGTATTCAGCGCGATTTTCACCATATCATTGAAAGAATGCTGGCGTTCCTCCGCGGAGCACGCTTCTTTCGTCACCAGGCTGTCGCTGATGGTAAAAATGCCCAGCGCTTTCGCGCCGTATTTGGCAGCAATAGTATAAAGCGCGGCCGTTTCCATTTCCACACACAATACGCCGTATTCTGCCCATTTTTTGTAGAAATCCGGGTCGTCGTCATAAAATTCATCCGATGACAAAACATTGCCTGCTTTAATCGGAATGTTTAAATCTTTGGCGGCATGATAAGCTTTCAGCAGTAAATCGAAATCGGCGGTAGGTGCAAAATCCGATCCACGGAAGCGATTCCAGTTGACCGCCGAGTTGGTGCTGGCCGCCAGCGCTATCACGACATCTTTCACATGAATATGAGGTTGCAGAGAGCCGGCCGTGCCGATGCGAATCAGGTTTTTTACATCGTACTCACGAATCAGTTCGTTGATATAAATGGAGGCCGACGGAATGCCCATGCCTGTTCCCTGCACTGAAACGCGCTTGCCGTTGTAATAGCCCGTAAAACCGTACATGCCGCGCACTTCATTGTAGCAGACAGCATCCTGCAGGAAGGTTTCCGCCACATGTTTTGCTCTCAGCGGATCGCCCGGCAATAAGATGGTTTCCGCGATGTCTCCTTTTTTTGCTCCGATATGTACACTCATTTTTTAGATTTTTTTGTTAATACAAATTTTCATTACCACTGATGCCGCTTACAATCTGAATCCCGTTGCTCGTACCGATGCGCGAAACGCCGGCGGCGATGTATTGCTGCGCTGTTGCAAAATCACGAATGCCGCCGCTGGCTTTTATTTTGATATAATCCTTTGTCACCGACCGCATCAGCGCGACATCAGCGAGCGTGGCACCTCCGGTGCCAAATCCGGTAGAGGTTTTCACAAAGTCCGCACCCGCATTTACTGTCAGCTGCGTGGCGGTTTTCTTTTCTTCGTCCGTGAGATAGCAGGTTTCTATAATTACTTTCAGTATTTTCTCACCGATGCCGGTTTTAATGGCATTAATCTCGCGTTCTACTTCTGCCATTTTTTTGTCCTTCAGCATTCCGATATGTATGACCATGTCTATTTCATCTGCGCCGTTTTCAATGGCTTTTTGGGCTTCAAAAACTTTGGTAGCCGTATCGGATGCACCCAGCGGAAATCCTACGACGGCCGCGGTTTTCACAGCGGATGATTGCAGCACAGATTGGCAAAGCGGCACATAACTACTGTTGACACAGACCGCAAAGAACTGATATTCCAAGGCCTCATTGCACAGTTGGATAATCTCATTTTCAGTGGCAACGGCTTTGAGCAGGGTGTGATCGATGTAGGAGGAAATATCCATTTGATAAGGGTCAAATAATGGTCAAACTTAAACAAAAAACGCAAAAATCCATTACAATTAACAACTCTAATCATGCTAAATACTATTTTTACAATATGACTGATGTTTTAGTGATTGGTTCGGGAATTGCCGGACTTAGTTTTGCGCTGAAAACTGCTGCGCAGTTTCCCGATAAGAAAATCCTTATTCTTACCAAAGCCAATGAAGATGAAAGCAATACAAAATACGCACAAGGCGGTATTGCGGTGGTGACGGATTTTGAAAAAGACAATTTTGAAAAACATATCTCAGATACGCTGATTGCCGGCGACGGACTCTGCAATCAGGATATTGTGGACATCGTGATTCGCGAAGGACGTTTGCGGGTGGATGAACTAATCAGCTGGGGCACCAACTTCGACAAGGAAGCGGAAGGAGATTACAAACTCGGCCGCGAAGGTGGTCACTCCGAACACCGCGTGCTGCATTACAAAGATATCACGGGCTGGGAAATTGAACGTGCCTTGCTCGCAAAGGTGCACGAAACACCGAATATCGAGATATCACAACATCATTTTGTCATAGACCTGCTCACACAGCATCATCTCGGCAGAATTATTACGCGCGTTACCTCCGATATCCAGTGCTACGGCGCTTATGTACTCAATCTGAAAACACATCAGATAGAAAAACTCGAAAGTAAAATTGTCGTACTCGCGACGGGTGGATTCGGTCAGGTGTATCGCGCAACTACAAATCCGAGTATCGCTACCGGCGACGGGATTGCGATGGTGTATCGTGCAAAAGGAAGAGTGGCCAATCTGGAGTTTGTGCAATTTCACCCGACGGCATTGTATGAGCCGGGTGTGAGTCCCAACTTCCTGATAACAGAGGCGGTGCGCGGAGATGGCGCCATCCTGCGTACTAAAGATGGCAGCGACCTGATGGCAAATTACGACAAACGTGGTTCACTGGCGCCCCGCGATATTGTGGCGCGTGCCATTGACAATGAAATGAAAAAAAGCGGGGATGATCATATGTATCTCGATTGCCGCCACATGGACAGAGATAATTTCATCCATCATTTCCCGAATATTTATGAGAAATGTAAATCCATCGGTATTGATGTATTCAAAGATATGATTCCGGTGGTGCCTGCGGCCCATTATGCGTGCGGCGGTATTAATGTGGATGAGTATGGCCGCACTTCCATCAAGAATCTGTATGCCTGCGGCGAATGCAGTAATACCGGACTGCATGGCGCGAACCGCCTGGCCAGCAATTCGCTGCTCGAGGCGGTGGTATTTTCACACCGCATTTTCCTCGATGTCCGCGACCGACTCGACAGCATTCAGTTTCCTGAACAAAAATTTCCGGAATGGAATGCCGACGGCACCAGCGATCCGAAAGAGATGGTCATCATCACGCAGAGTATTAAAGAACTGAAAGATATCATGAGCAGTTATGTGGGTATTGTCCGCAACAACGGCCGTCTGAAACGGGCGCAGGAGCGATTATATCTGTTGTTCAAGGAAACGGAAGAGTTGTATGAAACCACCACTATTTCTCCGCAATTACTGGAGCTGCGCAATATGATTACCATCGGCTATCTCATTACCAGAAGCGCGATGCTGCGAAAAGAAAGCCGCGGATTACATTATACCACCGATTATCCGGAACATGCCAGCGTAGCGGAACAAACAATGCTGTAATCTTATCGCAGCAAAGTCAGTATTCCTTTCATACTGAAAGTTACATTGTCTTTTTTGATACCATCAAGGTAGTAGATATAGTTGTCTGTCGGACACACATCGCCCTTATATTTTCCGTCCCACCCTTTTGTTTCATCATTGGTTTCAAACACCAATTCACCCCAGCGATTGTAAATGCGCAAAGTATAAGACATTACATTCAAAGGCATGATATTGTAAGTATCATTCAGTCCGTCATTGTTCGGCGAAAAAGCCGTCGGAATAAATACCTCGCAATAGGGGATGATTCGGATGCTATCCGTTGCGGAACAGCCGTTTTTATAGGCGATAATACTTACCAATGTACTGTTGCCATCGATGGTAGTTGGATTTGTATTCGTGCCGTTGCTCCATCTTACACTATCAAACGTACCGATAGCCTTGATGGTTTTTATTTCATCCGGACAGGTGACGATGCTGTCAGGAAGGCTGATTTCCGGTAAAGGTTTGATGTTGATGTTGCGGATGACGCTGTCCGTTCCGCAGTTTCTGTTTTCTACTACCAGTTTTACCGGGAAATTGCCGGCGGTAGTATATGCATAGGAAATAGTGCTGTCATTTCCCGAAAAACCATCACCGAAAGTCCAGGTATACCCGATATTATCGCCTTTGGAAAGGTCAGAAAAGACAAGATTTTCCGTGATACAGGCGGCGGCAGGAATCAGCATGGCTGCGTTGAAAGTATCCCGCAAGGTGAGCACTTTGGTCAGCGTGTCTTTACAGCCGGAATTAGTAGTTACAACCAATTGTACGTTATAATTCCGAATCTGATTCAGGTTAAAAGAAGGGGATTGCTGACCGGAAGTAAATGCGCCGTTGTTGATATTCCAGTTGTTGGAAACAATGTTGTCAGGTGCCGCCACTGTGGAAGCGTTATTGAAAACAGTCGGACGATTGCTGCAATATTTCTCATTCAGAAAATCCGCCAACGGCAGTGGTTTTATATCCAGTGATGTGCTGGCCACATTTTCACAACCATTCCTGTACACGCTGATTTGTACCGGATTGATAGTTCCGTTGATGATGGTGCTGTTTGTGGTAGCGCCCGTATTCCATCGTACAGAATCATAACTGTTAGGTACACTGACCGTAGTGGTGCTGCCGTCACATAAAGCAACTGCAGCCGGCAGAGAGACCGTTGGTAAAGACTTTACAATAATTGTTTTCTGAATACTGTCTTTTCCGCAGACCGGATGTGTCGCCGCCAGTTTAATGGTGTAATTGCCGGGTTGTGTGTAAGTGAAAACAGGATTTTTTACGGATGAAGTTGTACCTGCATTATCTCCGAAAGCCCAGGCAAAAGCGGTAAAACCACCTGTAGAGGTGTTGCTGAAATTCACGGGACTGTTGACGCAAACTTCCGCAGGAATTGCAAAATCCGGCAACAGTGAATCGATGATGCTGATGTTTTTAATGACGGTGTCTTTACAACCTTTGTCGGATGTAGCGATGAGGCTGACGACATAATTTCCGTTGCCAGCAAATACAGCGGTCGGGTTTACAGCTACATCGGTTTTTCCGTTGCCGAAATCCCAATTGTAAGATGTAATGCTGCCATTGGAAATGGTGGAAGTATTGTTGAACAGAGCCTGTATATCATAGCATACCTGCCGCAGATTGAAATCGGCATTCGGTGTAGTTTCTACCTGTATAGGCGCGGAAGCACTGCTGCTGCAGCCATTCTTGTATACCGTCACACTGATTGGATTGATACTGCCGTCAACCTGAACGGTGAAGGTATTTGCTCCATTATTCCATCTGACGGAATCAAAAGAAGAGGGAAGGCTCACCGTAGCAGCACTGCCGTTACACAGCGCGACTGTGGCCGGTAGCGTTACGATTGGCAGTGGTTTTACAACAATCGTTTTCAGGATGCTGTCTTTGCCGCAGACCGGATGCGTTGCCACCAGTTTGATGGTGTAATTGCCGGGCTGTGTGTAGGTGAAAGCCGGACTTTTCAACGTGGAAGTAGAGCCAGCACTGTCGCCGAAATACCATGCGTAGGACGAAAAACCGCCGGTGGAGATATTGGTGAAAGGAACCGCGGTGTTGACGCAAACTTCCGACGGAATTGCAAAATCCGGCAGCAGCGAATCTATCACATTGATGTTTTTTACGACCGTATCTTTACAGCCTTTATCGGAAGTTGCTATCAGGCTGACGGCATAGTTGCCGTTGGATGTGTATGCCGCGGTTGGATTCACGGCCACATCCGTTTTGCCGTTGCCGAAATCCCAGAGATAACTGGCAATGGAGCCGCGGACAATGGTACTCGTATTGTTAAACAAAGCCTGAACATCATAGCACACCTGGCGCAGGTTGAAATCGGCATTCGGCGTCGCCTCTACTGTCAGATTCTGCGTGGATTTTACCAGACAGCCTTTTTGCGTAGTTGCAATCAGAGAGACAGGAAAGGTGCCGGGGCTGCTGTAGGTGTGGGTCGGATTTTTGACTTCAATGGAATCTCCGTCGCCGAAATACCATTTCCATTTTACAATGTCATTGTAAAAGGAAGTGGAGGCATCCGTGAAAGGAATCGAACGTTCTGTACAGGATAAAACGGCATTGATATTAAAATCACCTTTCAGTTCCCGATAAACACGCACTTCAATAGTGGATGTGTCTCCGCAAGGTTGTCCTCGATTCACCATCAACTGAACTTTATAGATGCCTGTATCGGAATAGGTATAAGTCGGATTCTGCAATTTAGAAGTGTCGTTTGTCGCCAAGGGATCACCGAAATCCCAGAAAATATCATTCACCTGTCCGCTGCTTTTGCTTTGAAAATTCACGGTTAATCCATTACAGCTGCTGAAGGTGGTATCGTTTATCTGATATACGGCATTGACACTGTCTTCTCTGACAACCGGAATGGAGGATGTGATGGTACAATTGGCAATATTGAACTGGAAATCGCGGGTGATAGTGCCGAGCAATACACCGTTTCTGAATTCCTGCACACAGATGCCCACGACGAACTGACCCGCCACTTCCGGAATAGCTGTCAGCATACCGGTATTCGGGTTAATATTGATGACGGAATTATTGCCCAGCGGCTTTGCGGCACTGAATCCGTTTTCATAATCCACGTCCTGATAAGGAAAGGGTGAAAGCGGAAGGTTTGCTCTGGGATCCAGCGGGTTGTTTTGATTGGCACCCGTGTTCGGCGCACAGATAGAATATACCAGCACGTCGCCGTCCGCATCGGAGGCGGAAAAATCAAATTCAGCCTTCGATCCTACACATAAAAAAGAAGGCGGAAACTCTCTGAAAACAGGTGTGGAGTTACAAATGGCACCTCCGGGAATCGATACTTCATAAGTACTACCCAATCCGGCAAACGGATCTACATATAGATTGATAATGCCATCATTTCTGCAGCATCTTTGATAGACAATGCCATAGCCATTCGTGTTGGCAGGCAGGTTCAGGGTTTTAATATATTCTCCTTTTTCCAGACAAACCGAAGGTGGATTCACCAAGCAAGGGTCATCCGCTTCCGAAGGAAGCAGCCTGCTGCTCGTTAAATTGAAATATTCTATGCGGTATTGTCGGGTATCTTTATTTAAAACATACACAGCCGCAGGATTGTCCAGCGGTGCTAATCCGTTCAGACAATCTCTGTAGATGGACAAAGAAACTTCATATCTCCCGTTTCCCAGACAACGATAACTCAGATCGCCGCCCACCAGATGTGACGCTTTCGATGAAAAAACAAACATCGAGAGAAAAAATACAATTAATCGAAACCACTTAAAATTCATAAGGTAAAAGTACACTTTTGAAATAATATAAGCCTATTCTTAACATGTTTGTACCCGTTTAGTTGCACATCTTAACCCAATCTTAAACAAAAAATCCGTTGTAGATACCTTATACCTCTCTACTTTTTTTTATCTTTGTTAAACTTTCCCAAAATGCCAAGAGATACTTCCATTAAATCCGTGCTTATCATAGGCAGCGGGCCTATTATTATTGGACAAGCTTGTGAGTTTGATTATTCCGGATCCCAGGCAGCACGCTCCCTGCGCGAAGAAGGAATAGAAGTTTCCCTCATCAACTCCAATCCGGCCACTATCATGACAGATGAAGTGACTGCCGACCATATCTACCTCAAACCACTGACGATAGATTCTCTCCGGGATATTCTCGAAGAACGTCAGATAGATGCGGTATTGCCGACCATGGGCGGACAAACAGCATTAAACCTGTGCAAGGAAGCCTCGGAAATCGGATTGTGGGAAAAGTATAATGTGCGCATCATCGGGGTGGATCTCGAAGTGATTGAAACGACCGAAAACCGTGAGGCGTTCCGCAAATTCTGTGTAGATCTGGGATTGGGCGTTGCGCCTTCCTATGTAGCCAACTCTATGCTCGAAGGCAAAGAGGCGGCACAGAAAATCGGCTTCCCGCTGGTGATTCGTCCTTCCTACACATTGGGTGGTTCCGGAGGTGGTTTCTGCCACAAGGCGGAAGATTTTGAAGCAGCCCTGGCCCGCGGTTTGCAGGCTTCGCCGGTGCACGAGGTACTCGTGGAGAAAGCCGTGCTGGGATGGAAAGAATTTGAACTTGAATTACTCCGCGATAATAATGACAATGTTGTCATTATCTGTACAGTAGAAAATCTCGATCCGATGGGTGTCCATACGGGCGACTCTATCACGGTGGCACCTGCCATGACACTGCCGGATACCGTATATCAGGAAATGCGCAATCAGGCGCAGAAGATGATGCGTTCGCTCGGCAATTTCGCTGGTGGCTGTAATGTGCAGTTCTCGCTGAATCCGGAGACGGAAGAAATTATCGTGATTGAAATCAATCCACGCGTATCGCGCTCCTCCGCGCTGGCCTCCAAGGCAACGGGATATCCGATTGCGAAAATCGCGGCTAAGCTCGCTATAGGCTATAATCTGGATGAACTCAATAATCAGATTACCAAAACGACATCCGCCTTTTTTGAGCCGGCATTGGATTATGTCATCGTAAAAATTCCACGCTGGAACTTCGATAAATTCTACGGCTGCGACGCTACGCTGGGATTGCAGATGAAATCAGTGGGCGAAGTAATGGGCATCGGCCGCAATTTTGCGGAAGCCTTGCAAAAAGCCTGTCAGTCGCTCGAAAACAATAAAATCGGTCTGGGTGCCGATGGCAAAGGACTTTCCAAAACAGAAGAAATCCTCGACAGCCTGCAGCACCCAAGCTGGGATCGCATTTTCAAAATAAAAGACGCGCTCACACTCGGTGTTCCTATTCACAGTATTCATAAACTCACCGGCATCGACAACTGGTTTCTCACGCAAATACAGGAACTGGTGAGAATGGAAAAGGAAATCCAGAAATATACCATTCAGAATATCTCTAAAGATTTATTGCTGAAAGCCAAGAAGAAAGGCTATTCCGACGTGCAATTAGCTTATCTGCTCGGACGCATTGACGAAGAGCAGGTGTATGAAAAACGCAAAGAATTTGGCATCAAGCGTGTGTACAAAATGGTAGATACCTGTGCGGCGGAATTTGAAGCGCAGACGCCTTACTATTATTCTACCTTCGATGTGGAAAATGAAAGTATCCGCACCGATAAGAAAAAAATCATCGTGCTGGGTGCCGGACCAAATCGCATCGGTCAGGGTATAGAATTCGACTATTGCTGTGTGCACGGACTGCTGGCCATACAGCAAGTGGGCTACGAAGCCATTATGATCAACTGTAATCCGGAAACGGTTTCCACCGATTTCAATATTGCCAACAAGCTTTATTTTGAACCGGTGTTCTGGGAGCATTTGTGGGAACTCATCGAGCATGAACAGCCCGAAGGAGTGATTGTTCAGTTGGGCGGACAAACGGCTTTGAAGTTGTCTAAAAAACTACACGAAAAAGGTATTAAAATCATCGGCTCTTCCTTTGACAGCATGGACTTAGCCGAAGATCGCGGCCGTTTCTCCGATATGCTGAAGGAATTGAATATTCCTTATCCTGATTATGGCACTGCCACAGATGCGGATGAAGCGCTGGCGGTGGCCAACCGCGTCGGCTATCCGGTGTTGGTACGCCCGAGCTACGTGTTGGGCGGTCAGCGGATGCGAATTGTAATTAATGATGCGGAATGCGAATCAGCGGTGATTAATTTGCTGAAAGATATTCCGGATAATGTAATATTGATTGACCATTTCCTCGACAGAGCGAAAGAGGCAGAAATAGATGCCATTTACGACGGCGAACAGGTGCAGATTATGGGTGTGATGGAACATATAGAGCCGGCCGGTATTCACAGCGGCGATAGCAATTCCGTATTGCCTCCGTACAGCCTGGGACCTATCATCATCGAAACGATGAAGCGCTACACCGAGAAATTGTGCAAAGCACTCGAGATCCGCGGACTCATCAATATCCAGTTTGCCATCAAAGGCGATAAGGTATATGTAATTGAAGCCAATCCACGCGCATCCAGAACGACGCCATTTATCTGCAAAGCCTACCAGATTCCATATCTGAATGTAGCCACGAAAGTGATGCTCGGAACGCATACCTTAAAAGACTTCACGTTCACAGAAAAACTCACAGGATATGCCATCAAAGAACCGGTGTTCTCTTTCGATAAATTCCCGAATGTAAACAAAGAACTCGGACCTGAAATGAAATCTACCGGTGAGGCGATTTACTTCATCAAGGATTTATTCGATCCATACTTCCGACAACTGTATAAAGACAAAAGTATGTTCCTGAGCAGATAAAATCGCTGCTGTATTCAAATAAAAAAACGCCGACTATTTAGTCGGCGTTTTTTATTTATTCCATTGTATGGATTATCGTTTAATTTTCGGATCCATCAGGTTGTTCATGGCCATCATTTCCTTCATCGTTCTCTGCATACCGTCAGAAGAACCGTCGAGGAAGATGACGTTGCCTTTGCCGTATTCCGCAAAGTTTTTGATGGCTTCCGTCCACATAGAGAATAAAATGACAGAAGTATCCAGATTGGCCTGTTCCATTTCTTTGGCGGCCTGTGTCATACCTTTAGCCACTTCTTCGCGGAACAAGGCAACACCCTGACCACGCAATTGCGCAGCGGTACGCTCTGCTTCTGCAGCAATCTTAATCGCATTACCATCCGCTTCAGCCGCTTTGGTTTTGGTGATTAATAAAGCCTGACCTTCGTTTTCTGCGGCAGCTTTCAGGTTGCTGGACGCCACCACCTGTGCCATCGATTTGATAATAGCCTCGTCAAAAGTGATGTCATTCAATTGCAAGTCGAGCAGGTGATAACCCCAGGTTTCGAGTGTCTGGTCGATTTGTTCCTTCACATCTTCCACAATTTCCTTGCGCAGAGAGAGCACTTCAGATTGTTTTTTATTTGCCACAAATCCGCGGATAGAGCCTTCAATCGTACGAACGAGCGCCTGCATCAGGTTGCGGTCGTCGATAAATTTAAACGCCACATTTTTTATCGTTTCTTCACGCTGATCAATCACCGCGTACAGCAACATGGCTTTAAAGTAGACATTAGCCTGGTCAATAGTAATCGCCTGAAACTCCAGTTCCACAGAGCGGTTCTGGATGGATACGCGTTTATATACCTGTTCAATGAACGGGATCTTCATGTTTAATCCGGGCATCAGAATACGTCTGTATTTGCCGAAAACCGTAATAACGGCTACTGTTCCCTGTTGTACGGTAACGAAAGACAGAAAAACACCCAACACGAGAATGACTAAAAAAACAGTTGAAAAAGCATTCATAATTTTATGATTTTTGATAGTTAAAAATATATCAGATACAAACGGCAATTTTCTGCAAATAGTTCCGGAGTATCTTCTTCAAATATACGATTTATCTGTTTCAGATGGCGGAATGTCTGATAAATCCTGCCGCAACAAACAGCAGACAAGTTATAAAATCATCGGTAACAGACGTATCCGTACTGGTACGTAGAGAAAAATACCCTGATAAACGGATAAATCAGCATTCAGGATGATAATATCTTTGTTTTTGAGCAATATGAGAAAATGTTTTTGAAAAAGTTGGCAAACATTTTGATAGCAATAAAAAAAAATACTATTTTTAAAAAAAATTAAAACAATTAATCCTATGAAAAAATTATTGACAACAGCGTTGTTTGCAGTGGCAATGGTAGCAATTTCTTTTGCCGGTGACAAAATTTTCTTACACGGTGGTAAGACTATCGATGGAAAAGTAGTGAAAGTAGACGACTTCAAAATTATCTTCAAATATGAAGGCGAAGAAGCGGAACAAACTTTAACCAAAAAATCAGTGGAGAAAATCCAGTACTCCAGCGGAAGAACAGAAGAAATTTCTGAAAAAATCGTAATCAACGGAAAAGATGACTGGGAGAAAGTAGAAATCCTTTTGGATAAATCTGAAATCGTTGGTTTGAAAAAAGTAGGTGAAGTAAAAGGTAAAACATCCGGTTATTTCTCCGGCTACGTTTCCGGTGCTGGTGCTGACAAGAGAGCTAACAAAAAAATGCTGGAAGCAGCAGCTGAAATGGGTTGCCCGTTTGTCTACATGACAAGCGACAGTGGTAACTCCGGTGCTTTCTCTTATGGAAAACAAGCGCTGAAAAAAGGTATTGCTTATACTTATGATGATAAGTAATCCTCCACAATATCATAAATAAAAAAGCCGGCTCCGAGAGCCGGCTTTTTTATTTCATTATTCGGCAAAACGGAACCCGGCTTAAATGCGTATTTTTGCGCCATGAAAATCTTGTTGTACTACCTGAAAAAACACCGGGGGCTGGTTATTATCACCTTTTTGCTGGCCATTATCAACCAGTGTTTTTCCTTGTTAGATCCGCTTATCCTCGGTAAAATTATCGACCAGTACGCCACCAGGCCGCACGAACATACCGCCGAATCCTTTCTGAAAGGCAGTGCCTTGCTCATCGGGGCTGCCATCGGCGTCGCCATGGTCAGCCGCATCGCCAAAGCATTTCAGGATTATACCATGAACGTCGTTATCCAGCGGTTTGGCGCCAACGTTTATACCGACGGACTCAGACACGCGTTGCAATTGCCCTTTCAGTCTTTTGAAGACCAGCGCAGCGGAGAAACACTCAACATCCTCCAGAAAGTGAGAGTCGACAGCGAGCGTTTTATGCAGCTGTTTATCAATGTGCTTTTTTCCGCTATCGTTGGTATCATATTCGTCATCATCTATTCCATTCAGGTATATCCGATGCTGGTGCTGATGTATTTTATCGCCTCTTTCACACTCGGAACAGTCATCAATATCCTGTCCAGAAGAATCAAGGAAGTACAGTCTTCCATCACACGACAGACCAATGTCCTCGCCGGCGCCACGACAGAAAGCTTGCGCAATATCGAATTGATTAAAAGCCTCGGGCTCACACAGCAGGAAATCCTGCGCCTGAATGAAGCCACCGAAAAAATCCTGCAGCTTGAATTGCAGAAAGTCAAGCAAATCCGGAGTATCGCCTTCATTCAGGGCACTTTGGTCAACTTCCTCCGACAAGCTATTTTGTTTCTCTTGCTGTATCTCATTTTCCAGGATTATCTGCGCGTGGGACAACTCATGACGCTGCAGTTTTATTCCTTTTTTATTTTCAATCCCTTGCAGGAAATGGGCAATGTGATTATGAGTTACCGCGAAGCGGAAGCCTCTCTCCATAATTTTGAAAAACTGATGCTGATGCCGGTGGATAAGAAACCGGAACAGGTAGTGCCGGTGCACACCATCGAGCATTTGTCTTTCGAGCAGGTCGGCTTTCAGCACAGAACAGCGCAGACAAAAGCGGTACAACAGATTTCCTTCGAGGCGCAAAAAGGAGATACCATCGCCTTTGTCGGTCCTTCAGGTTCGGGAAAAACCACATTGGTGAAACTGTTGGTTGGTCTGTATCAGCCGCAGGAAGGCAATATCCGCTACAACCATATCGACGCCAGACAAATTGATATCGATGAACTGCGCACACAAATAGGATTTGTCACGCAAGATACGCAGTTGTTTGCCGGTACCATCAGGGAAAACCTGTTGTTTGTCAATCCTGCCGCTACCGATGAGGAAATTCTACAAGTGCTGCAGCAGGCGGCCTGCCACAATCTGCTGGCCCGCAGCAGCGACGGTATCAACACCGTTATCGGAGAAGGCGGCATGAAAATTTCCGGCGGCGAAAAGCAAAGATTATCCATCGCAAGGGCCTTGCTGCGAAAACCTACGCTGATTGTTTTTGATGAAGCCACTTCCGCGCTCGACTCCATCACGGAAGAGGAAATCACACAAACCATCAAAAATGTGGTGGCTAACAAAGAACATATTACGGTGATGATTGCCCACAGACTATCCACCATCATGCATGCCAATAAGATTTTCGTACTGGAAAAAGGATGTATCGTAGAAACAGGCTCTCACGAAGATTTGCTGGCGGAAAAAGGATTGTATTATGCCATGTGGCGACAACAAATCGGCGAACGGAAAATGGAATAAAGGCCGGCAATAACGACAACAAAATCAACGATTCAACAGTTATACCATTGATATGAAATTGAAAAACGCGAAAATATTAATCACCGGCGGCAGCTCCGGAATCGGATTGGCCACTGCCGAATTGCTGATAAAAAAGGGCGCGCAGGTCGTCATCAGCGGGCGTGATAAAGCCAAACTGAAAAAGGCAGCCGAAGCGACAGGCGCTTTCCCCATCGTGTGTGATGTCACCAAAGAGGAAGACGTGGTGAAAATGGTGAAAAAAACCATCCAACAACTCGGCGGACTCGATGTGCTTATCAATAATGCCGGATTCGGATATTTTGATTTGCTGAAGGATATGGACACCCAAAAATTCAGGGATATTCTGGAAACGAATGTAACCGGTGCCATGTTGTGCGGCCGTGAGTGCGCGAAATATTTTATCGGGCAGCAATCCGGCAATATTATCAATGTGGCGTCCACTTCTGCCCTCAAAGGGCATCAGATGGGCACAGCTTATTCCACCTCCAAATGGGCGCTGCGTGGCATGACGGAATGCTGGCGCGAAGAATTGCGGCCGCATAATATTCGCGTGATGATGGTGCACCCGAGCGAAGTGCAGACGAATTTTGTGGTTAATTCCGGTCGCCCGAAACGCGATTTCAATCCGACCAAACTGGAAGCGCAGGACATTGCCCACCTGATGGTGTCGATGTTGCAGATGCGGGATGTCGGCTTTGTTCCGGAAGCCACCGTGTGGAGTACAAATCCGCGCTAGGGAATTTTTTTAGATTTTTTTATGTTATACTGTCACGGTATATACCTAACTTTGAAGTAAGAAAAATGTTCCAGTTTTTAAAATACATCGTCCTGTTTGTACTCGGGTACAAAATTATCAAGGAATTATTTAAAGACACCGCACCACAAAAGAAAGCGGTGAGGCCGCCCCATGCCAATCCGAATGTGGGCTACACCCAACAGAAGAGCAATGCCGGTTCAGATAAATTCACGGATGCTGAATTGATTGACTACGAAGAAGTGAAATAGTATTCACCGTTTCGGCTCAGGGCGTAGTATCATTATAAAATGCTGCGCGACTTTCGTATTTTTGCCACTTAAATCCAATAAGATGAGTTTAGATCAGAATATAAATAACGAACTGAAAGAAGCGATGCTTTCCAAAAATGAAGTGAAAGTGCGCACTATCAAAGCCATTAAAGCCGCTTTTTTGCTGGCAAAAACAGAAAAAGGCGCGACCGGAGAAATAACAGCGGAGCAGGAAATAAAAATCCTGCAGAAACTGTATAATCAGCGCAAGGAATCTTTCGAGATATTCAGTAAAGAAAACCGTCCCGAACTCGCCGTTAAAGAAAAGGAAGAAATGGAAATGATTGCTTCCTATTTGCCTAAACAGATGAACGATGAGGAACTGACCACTATTGTACAGGCGGTGATTACAGAAACAGGTGCTTCTTCCATCAAAGATATGGGGAAAGTCATTGGCGCGGTGACGAAAAAAGTGGCCGGACAAGCCGAAGGCGCACGTATCTCTGCTTTGGTGAAATCTTTATTAGGCGCTTAATACCTGACCACTATTGCTTCAGTGCATAAGGTCAGGATAAAAAATCACGCATGCAACATTTTATTTTTGATTTGGACGGAACGATTACGCATCCGCAACCCGGCATTGTGGGCGGATATCGCTACGCGTTTGAAAAAATGGGATTTCCCGATAAGCCGGACAGTGAACTCGTGCCGCTGATTGGTCCGCCGTTACGCCATGTATTTGCGCATATGTATGGCTTTTCTGAGTCTGACACGCTGGCAGCGGTTCAGCATTACCGCGACTATTACTACGGACAGGGCGGCATGTATGATGCCATTATCTTTGAAGGCATGAAAGAATTGCTGCATTCGCTGAAAGACCGCGAAAAAACACTGCATATCGCTACGAATAAGGGATTGCACGTCGATAAAATCCTGGATCATTTCGGCGTGCTCAGCTATTTTACTTCGATAGAACACTACAGCGAGGAAAAAGGCGTCACCAATAAGGAGATTATGATTCAGAATATCCTGGATCGCGAAAATATCGACGACCTGCAGCGCGTGGTAATGATTGGCGACAGAGAGCACGACCTCGATGCAGCCAGAAAGAAAGGCATTGCTGCTGTGGGGGTACTCTATGGTTTCGGCGACAGAGAGGAACTCGAAAATTGTGCGCCGGCTCACCTGGTGCAGGATGTCGCTGAGCTTGCCCGCGTATTGCATCAATTCGGATAAGATATCTCAATCCTTGCGTTTGTGTATCTTTACATAAAACGGATTTATGTACAAGTTGATCCTGTTGGTTTTTTAGCAAAAGCGCAAAATAATCGGATGAAAAAATATTAAAATTATTTTCGTAATTTCAATTAATAATGAATCGTAATGGCTAACAAATATGTGAACTATATTTCGGACGAACATTTATTGGACTGTATTGAAAATTTGCACAAAGCATATTTGAAAGCTAAAAACAATATTTCAAAGAAGAGTTTCTATGCCAACAAAGTCGATACAATAAAACTTACTTTTGATGCTAAATTTAACGGCATTACGGAAGATGACTTAATTCAATCTGAAATTCTTCGTCAAATTGATAAATCCATCAATAACTCTATAGGAACATTTCATGAGCAAATTCTGGGTGGAATAAGCGGGTATGAAGTTGGTAAACAGAGTGGTTTTGATATCAAAGCGGAAGATGATACACTTTTTGCTGATATCAAGAATAAACACAACACAATGAACAGTAGCTCAGCAGAAGCATTATTTCAAAAATTGGCTCGATACGCTGACGACTATAAAAAAGCAAAATGTTATTGGGTACAAATATTGGCCAAAGGGAGTTTTAACGAACATTGGAAGGGTGAAATAAATGGAAAAGAATATAGCCATTCCAGGGTTTTTAAGATTTCGGGCGACCAGTTTTATGCGTTGCTTTCAGGACAAGACGATGCTCTTTATCAATTATACAAAGCATTGCCAAAAGCGATTAAAGACTACCTGAAGTCTGTGGAAAAGGATGACAGCATAAAACAAAATTCGGCTTTAGAAGAAATCACAGGCGAGATTGAGAAATCAAAACGTTCTGTTCTTGACCAAATTACTTTTGAGAATTACAGCTATTATTTAGGGTTTGAAAAACTGTAATATTTATTCAGGAATTTAATGATTGAATAACCAACCTCCTGGCCTAGATTTACAGGTACAGCATTCCCAATTTGCTTATATTGTTGAGCCATTGGTCCTGAAAAGTGCCAATCGTCCGGAAATGTTTGAATTCTTGCATATTCACGAACAGTAAAAGGACGAGTTTCGTCAGGATGGCATCTTTCAGTTTGTTTTTGAGCCGGGCTACAAGTCAGCGTTAAACAAGGTTCATCCCATCCAATTCGTCTAGCCATTCCTGTTTTTCCGCCACCTAAATAAAAACTTGCGCCCATAAATTCTTTTTGAATTTCAACGGGCAAATCACGCCAGTATCCTTTGGGTGGTACTAAATCTAAAATAGATTTTTTACTTTCGGGATACTTTGCACCGTTTGATTTTGGAACATTACAATTAAATAATTCGCCTTTTTTCAAAGCATCCTCCAGTGTATAAATTTTCTTATATGGTTTTGGGTATTCGTAATTTATTTCAATATCTTTTCTGATTCCGACCAAAATGAGACGCTCTCTTTTTTGAGGAACTTTATAATTAATTGCCTTTAAAACTTCGACAGGAACAACCCTGTAGCCAATTTCATCTAAAATTGAAATCATTCCTTGCAAAGTTTTTCCATTATCATGGCTTAAAAGACCTTTGACATTCTCACCAATACAAATTGGTGGATTTACTTCTTTTACAACTCTTGCAAATTCATAAAACAATGTTCCTCTTGCATCTTCAAAACCTAGTCGTTTTCCTGCGTAACTAAATGCCTGACAGGGAAATCCGCCGGTTACTACATCAACCTGGTTGTAATATTCAGAAAACCCGAAGTTTTTAATATCTCCTTCTAATATATTCCAAGTTGGCCGATTTTTTCGTAAGGTTTCACAAGCGTATTTGTCAATTTCATTCAGAGCAACACATTTCAAACCTGCTTTTTCCATTCCCACAGCTAAACCACCTGCACCTGCAAATAGCTCTAGAACTTTATATTCGTAATCAGGTTTAACAAAATTAGAATTGGTTTCCGGAATGTCAGGCTTTAAAACATCAGCAAATAAACTTTGAATATCCGTTCTTCTATATACCCTGTAATTACTCATAGGTTCTCGCACAGCAGATAATTTTCCTTCGTCGTCCCAACGGCGTAAAGTTTTTGTGCTTTTATTCAGCAATTTTGCTGCTTCTGAAATACTTAAATATTCACTCATAACCAAATTATACAACATTGGACAATGGTTACAAATATAAAATTTAAATTGGAACTGACAAAATCGAAAATGAAAAATTACACAGGTTACATGATATTAAGAGAGGGGCTTTAATTGCTAACAGGTTTTGTATCTTTGAGTCAAATATAAAACCGAAATTTTCGGATTCCATAATTTGTTATAGTCAGAAAGTCTGTAAACGTAATCCCGTCAGACTTGTTCGCCACAGCATTAAATCTTATTTTTGCGAATAACGTTACGGCAATTATATGTCCGTATGGAAAAAGCAGGACGATGGTTCCTGGAAATTTGTATTAGATGGTGGCAATACGACACCTCCGCCCGTAAAATAAAAAGTTATGCCTAAAAGATTGATTCAACCGCTGCTCCGCCCCATCATTCATCCTATCAGAGAACTTTCTGAAAGCGGTAAGCTCGGTGGTGTAATGCTGATATTAGCTACAATTTTGTCTATCAGTATCACGAACAGCGCTTCCGGCGAAAGTTACCTTCATTTCTGGCATACCGAAATCAGTCTGCCGTTTGTATCTATGCACCTCGAACACTGGGTGAATGATTTGCTGATGGCCGTTTTCTTTTTTCTGGTCGGACTTGAAATCAAGCGGGAGTTGGTGGAGGGCGAACTGGCGTCTGTAAAAAAAGTGATGTTACCCTTATTTGCAGCAATAGGAGGCATGCTGTTTCCCGCGCTGATTTTTACGGCATTCAATCTTGGAACGGAAAATATTCACGGTTGGGCGATTCCTACGGCCACGGATATCGCATTTTCGCTCGGTGTACTTTCCTTACTCGGAAACCGCGTGCCGCTGGCACTCAAGGTGTTCCTCACCGCATTGGCTATTATTGACGACCTGGGGGGCATTATCATCATCGCGTTATTTTACACGAAAGAAATTCACCTGCAATATCTTTTGCTGTCATTGTTCGTGCTGGCTATCCTTTTCGTGCTGAACAGAAAGAAAGTACAGTCTTTTATTTTCTATTTTATTCCGATGATTTTCCTGTGGTATTTCATCTATAAATCCGGCGTGCACGCCACGATAGCGGGTGTCTTGTCTGCTTTGTTTATCCCGATGAATAAAGTGGTGCAATATGAACATGTGCTGCACAAACCGGTAAATTACTTTATCCTGCCGGTGTTTGCACTGGCCAATACTACCATTGCGCTTTCATTGGAAAGTATTCCGGATTTGTGGTCTTCGCTCGGACTAGGCATTATACTGGCACTTTTTGCCGGAAAATCGCTGGGCATCTCATTCATGGTGCTGGCCACCATAAAAACGAATATCAGTTCTTTGCCAAAAGGCATACAGATGAAGCACATTTTCGGCGTAGCCTTGTTGGCCGGTATCGGATTTACAATGTCGTTGTTTTTTACGGCGCTTTCGTTTAAACATCCGGAAAATGCCAATACGGCCAGACTTGCGATTATCATCGGATCGCTGGTGTCCGCACTGTCCGGGCTAGCCTATTTATCAGTTATTTACAGGAAACCCAGCGCGACTACCGCGTAAACAAGTTGAGCATCGACGGAATGCGATGCGATGTCTGATGCGTACAATCTGAGAAATGCAATTTAAATATTGCAGAGCAACTCAATATGCTGTCCTTTGAGTTGTTTTTTGGTCTGCTCAAAATTTTGGGTAAATCCGAGGATGAATCCGCCACCGCCGGCACCGCACAATTTCAGGTAGTATTCGCCGCTGTCGATGCCGCGTTTCCACATTTTATTGAACAGTTTCGGTATCATCGGTTTGAAATGCTCAAACTGAAATTTGGATAACAGTTTCATGTAAGCAAACAACGTTTCCTTGTCCCCGTCGAGGAAAGCCTGGATACAGTTGTTGGCGAATGGCTTCAGCTGTTTGTCGACGAACTCGCGGAAACTTGGTTCTTCCATGCGTTGCATATAGTATTTCACTAATGGTTCCGTGCTGCGGGAGATGCCCGTATCGATCAGGAAAATAGCGCCTTTTCCGGCATTATTCATTTCCACTTTCACCGGCTCCACGCCGTTTTTGCCGTTGATGAGCAAAGGCAGATTCAGGTAGCAAATCAGCGGATCTACGCCGGAGCTGCTGCCATGAAAATAGGATTCCATTTTTGCGAGGACACTTTTTAAGGCCAGAATTTCTTCTTTCTTCGGCGTCTCGTCGATATTGACTTTATTGCGGGTATATTTTCCATAAACCGCTGCTACCAGTGCGCCGCTGCTGCCCACGCCGAACCCCTGCGGGATGGAAGAGTGGAAGTGCATGCCCTGTGCCACATCCTGCCGGAAAGCAGCGATGTCAAAATCGATAGGCAGGGAGCCCGTTGCTAATTGTTGTGCGATATAATCCGCAAAACCAACCAGATGTGCATTGGATTTGGTAATGGCTTCTTTGTCGAGGTCGTTTTGCTCAAAAGTCAGCTTTCCTTTGAATTCCTCGTAAGGCAGCGTCAGACCCATAGAGTCCTGAATGATGCTGTATTCCCCGAAAAGGAGAATCTTGGAATTAAAAGATGGTTCTTGTTTTGGCATATGTTATTAATTCAACAATCCGCAACTGCTTTTGGTTCATTTAATCTTCAAAGGTCCTGCACCCACCGCATCCATCAGGATTTTTCCGTTCTCACAATAGGGGCGCAATTCCGTTTCAATAAACTGTTCCACTGTCGCCTTGTCCGCTTCCGGATACAACAAGTGTACGTTCGGTCCGGCATCCAGTGTGAAATACAAAGGTACACCTTTTTCGGTACGGTAGTTTCTTATTAAATTAATAATTTTCAGTGTATTAGGCAGCATCAGCATGTAGGATGGCGTGGAACACATCATCAGCGCGTGGAGGGTGAGGGCTTCCTGTTCCACGATTTCGCCGAATTTTTCGAGGTCGCCAGCCTGCATGGCGGCGAGCAGTGCGGTCAGGTTGTCCGTGGCTTGTTGGTAGCGGCTTTCCGCGAAAGGATTGCCTTCCATCAGCGCGTGTCCGGCCCGGCTGGAAACGGATTTCTCATCGCTGGACACAATCAGGATGGCATCCTGAAAGGTTTTAAAGACCGGATGCACCGCTTCAAAAGCCGGTACGGCGTGTTCGTTTGACGACATGGACACTGTTGCGTGTTTGCCCCAGACCGCCAGATACGGATACACAGAACGGCAGGCTGAGCCCGAGCCGAGGCGGGCAATGGTACTGGCTTTTTCCAGGAATTCGGATGGACGAAGACCGCCCATCACGGTGTTTTCGATATCTGTGAGGCACAATGCGAGAGCCGCCATCGAGGAGGCGGAACTGGCAATGCCGGTAGAATGCGGGAAGGTATTGCTGCTGCTGATTTCCAGCTCAAAGTAAGGCAGAAACGGAAATTGTGGCACGATACTTTCCAAAAACTGCCGGATTTTGGCGGCAAAGGCCGGTTTTTCCGCACCTTCAAACAGGAAAGAAAGGCTGATCTTGCCATCCGGAGCCTCTTTTGCGGTATATCTGACGGACGTTTCGGTACAGGCGCTGCTCAGTGTGAAGCTGACGGATGCATTGCGTGGCAGCTGCACGCCGTATTTGCCCCAGTATTTTACGAGCGCGATATTGGAGGGTGCTTTCCAGGCTACTTCGCCCTGTATGTGTTTAAACGGTTGATTCATTACTGCAAAAATACAAACGTAAAACGGAAACAAAAGTTTATTTATGTATAATTAAGTGACATAAAAAAGGATAGGGCTTGCCGCAGGCAAGCCCTATCCTGTTTTATACGGAGGAATGAATTACAGTCCGTTGATGGAAATCCCGAAGGCCATCGTATTCATCTTTGGTCCTTTGTTGTTGGCAAAGGTATTGGAGATATTGTAGTAATAGAATAAATTCACCATACCGTAGCCGCCGCGGATATAGGCACCGTAGCGAATTTTACTCATGTTGCCGATTTTCATGTCTTTGAAAGTTACGTTTTCACCGCTGTTGTCCAGCGATTCGCCTTTGTATTTCCATTTGCTGCCCACGAGGAAGCCCAGTTTGAAGCCGGCTGCCAGTTTCCAGGACATACCTGTTTTTTTGTTTGGTTTGGAACGATATCTGAATTCCAGCGGAATGTCGATATAGGTCATATTCATCTTCGATTTCTTGGAAGAAATGGAATCGCCGAGTGGTACAAAACGCGTTAAGCTATCGCCGCGCCAGGTCATTTTATACGATTTGAAATAGTAGTTTTCGGAACCCACACCGATACCCGGCGCTATACTGAAATGACGGTAGTTGGTTTTTTTGCCTAACAAAACATCATACATAAAATATACGTTGATTCCGCGGGAAAAAGCGCTTACCTTGAAGTCGTTCGGCACGGTTACGCCGTTGTCTTTTTTAATGAGCGCGTTCATCAGGCTCAGTTCCACCACCAAACGATCCTTGGCGGTATTGACTTTCTTTTTTACTTCCGGAGAAATCCCTTTGGGACCGGCATACAAGGTGGAATCTTCCGCAAAAGCCGCAGAGAAGGCACACACTAAAAGGAATAAACTGATTCCGATTTTACGCATAAAGTTGGTTTCTGATATAAGAATAAGTGCAAAAATAAGATTATTATCCTTTGCAAGTACAAATTAACCTTTATTAATTAAAAAGCAGTGGAAAGCAGCATGGCTAGCGGAACTAAAACAATATCGGCAAATCGTAATAACGGTTGAAGATATTGGTCGCGAAACTGATCATAAAGGAATTGCTTTTCAATGATGTGGCGCCTTCCACTTTGGAGGTATATTTTCTGAATTGCACCTTGCCTTCTATCACCATATTGATTTTCGGATTCACGATAAATCCGGCGCGGATATCGTGGTCGTAGACATTGTAGGCAAATCCGTTCTGGATTTTTACGTTGTTCAGCGTCGTTGCCGTAGTGGCGATATCCAGGATATTGTTGCCGTAGTTCTGGTTCAGCGCAGTATCTGTCGCGGTCTGTACGAACGAGAACTTATACGAAGTATAAAAACGCTTGTACTGATAATTTGCCATCACAAGCAATTCATTAAAGTTGGCGCCCATCGGATGGCCCAGCGACTGGTTGTAGTGCGCGTAGCCGATGGCGCTGTCTTCGCCCTGATAGGTATACGGTCGCACGCTGTTGTATTCCACCTGAAAATTCAGGTTCTTCACGCCGCCTACATCAAAATATTTGGCGCCGGCCTGCCAGCCGATGCGACGGTCAGACGTGTTTTTCTTGCCCCATTTATTCACCATAAATTGACCGTAGAAAGTGATGTATTTCGGCGCGGTCACTTTGATATTGGCACCATACACCATGGTTGTGTTCTCATCCAGTTTTTTCTGGAAACCTCGCACGCCCAACACCGGATTCAGGAAGTTGTAGTTGAAATAGTTATTGCCTCTTTCTGTGGTTCTGCGCCAGGTGATGCCTTCAAAAACGCCCAGTTGCAGCCATTTCGCGGCATCCACACTCAGGTAGTTGAAAGTGGCGAGTTTACGCGGATAACCCTGACCAAAGTCGTTGAAGTTTTTCAGGTTGTCGATCAGTTCCGCAAAAATATTGACATACTTGATGCGCCAAACATTGGTGGTAAACTGCAGATACGGATAGGTGTATGAGTTGTCCGACAAAAACAGCGAGCGGTAACCATCGCCGATGAAGTGCTTGCCATTACCAATCTGCATCGCGAATTGTTTCACCGGGGCATAGGATACATAGGCGTTGATACTCGAAAAATCGAGACCTTTCGCGCTGCCGCGGATATTTCCCTCACCCGGCACCGCGCCCGTTTGCAGGTTGTAGATACCTACGTAGGTCGGGAATTTCCCGATGGTATTTAAAAAGGAAGTATAGAGGGTTACTTTTTTGCCGATGTCGGCTCTCAGCTCAAACCCTTTCAGGTTGTAACTCAGCGTTTTTTTTGCGGTCAGGTCGTATCCGAAGCCCAGATTTACAATCGGATTCAATACCACATATACTTTCCGAGGTTTGTAGGCTTTATCGTAGATATTATCTTCAAAATACACAGAGTCCTGCGCATATATTTTACCGTAGTGTTTCACATATCCTTTTTCATCGAACTCCAGCAGATTCTCGTAACCCATCACATTGACGAGTTTGCTGAACCAGTTGGTATGCGGCACGCGCTGAAAATGCTGCACCGTATCAGGATATACAAAATCGTATACTTCCGCCGCTACGTAAGGTTTTACTGCTGTATGAAAGGACGCTTTGTCCCAGCCGTTCAGGTGCTTCTCGTAGCCCAGCACCATGTTTCTGTTCATGGGCAGGTTTTCCTGTTGCGCATGGGCAAGAAAAGCAAATGAGAGCAGTAAACAGAGCAGCGTGTATTTTTCAGAATGCATTTTCTTCACCTCGGAGCATATTGATAATGGTCAGTATAATAATTTTCACATCCAGCCAGAAACTCCAGTTTTCGATGTACCACACGTCGGCGCGCACCCGGCCTTCCATGTCGGTTACATCTTTGGTTTCTCCGCGATAGCCGTTTACCTGCGCCCATCCCGTGATACCGGGTTTCACTAAATGTCGGACCATAAATTTATCAATAATTTTGGAATATTCTTCCGTATGCTTCAACATATGTGGTCGCGGACCGATTACAGACATCTGTCCGATGAATACATTGAAGAACTGAGGCAGCTCGTCGAGGTTGGTTTTGCGCAGCAGTTTGCCTATCGGTGTAATGCGCTGGTCGTCGCGCGTAGCCTGTCTTACATGGGCGTCATCGTTCATATACATGGTGCGGAACTTGATGACACGGAAAGATTTATTTTTGATACCCGATCTTTCCTGTATAAAAAACACCGGACCTTTGGACGTGAGTTTGATGATGAGCGCGATGACCGGAATGAGCCAGGAAAGCACGAAAATGATAACCAGCAAGGAAAAAATGATATCGAAAAAGCGTTTTACAAAGCGGTTGATGATGTTTTCCAGCGGTTCATTGCGCAGCGTCATCACCGGAATCTGACCGTAATAGTCGATTTCCACTTTGTTCAGGTGGTGCGTCAGAAAGCGAGATAAATCCGGGACGATTTTTACGCGAATCAGGTTTTCATCGCCGAATTGTATGAGTTCTTTGATTTTTTCTTCTTCATTGTACGGCAAGGCGCAGAAGAACTCATCTATCTGGTGCTGAAGGGCATAATTCTTGGCCTCATCCACGTTTCCGAGAATATGTTTGCGCACTTCTGCCGGATATTTTTCAGGAGCATCGTCAAAAAAGCCGAGAAACTGATAGCCGTATTCAATTTTGTGCTCCAGCATGTTTTTAAATTCCTGCGCTGTTTCGCCGGCGCCAATCACCATCACCTTTCTGTTGTTGAAACCACGGGCGCGGTACATGCGTACAATTTTGATAAATCCCAAGCGCCAGATGCCCGTCAGTACAAAGGCTCCGGCGTAGGTAATCAGTAGTACTTCTCTCGATAGCTTGAAGGTTTCATTGAAATCCTTGAATACAACGATGTAAGAAAATGACAATACCACCTCGAGCGCGAAGAGTTTAATCAGCGAGGACAGCAAAGTGAAAAACCGCGTATTGCGGTACATGTCGAAGGTGCCTGACAACTGTGCCGCCATCAGGTAGATGATGTTGAGATAAATCCAGAGTTGCAGATATTTGGTTTCAAACATCTGCGTATAGTTCCAGAAACTGGTGAAATGACCAATAAGATAAGTGATATTCAGGATGAACAAGTCACCGAGCGCATGCACTAAAACGTATAAATTGGTTACTTTTTTTCTCACAACACGCAATTTTTACCATCTACCGATGGAGGATTTGCTATATAGATGTATTTTTTAATATCAGCGTTGCATGGTTCTTTTGTAGTCAACAAATTTTTTGCAACAGTCCAACAACAAATATAGTTAAAATACGCAGCGACTCAAAAAATCCGGGATTCTTTTCCCGAAAAACCGCCGCCAGAAAAAATATTTTGTCAGAATTTATGGAAATTCCTTCTTTTAGGTCTCTTAATAGTATAAATTTGTTTAACGAAATTCCGAATTATCATGAGTAAAGACGACAAAGTAAAAGCGCTCCAGTTAACCCTGGAAAAATTGGACAAACAGTACGGCAAAGGTACCGTAATGAAATTAGGCGATAACAGTATCGTGGAGTCGGAGGTGATTCCTACAGGTTCCCTCGGACTGGATCTCGCACTGGGTATCGGCGGCTTCCCGAAAGGCAGAATCATCGAAATATACGGTCCGGAATCATCCGGTAAGACGACACTGGCCATTCACGCCATCGCACAGGCACAAAAGAAAGGCGGCATCTGCGCCATCATTGACGCGGAACATGCCTTCGATAAAAAATACGCGGAATCCCTCGGAGTGGACACCGACAATCTCTATATCACGCAGCCCGATGATGGTGAGCAGGCACTCGATATTGCCGAGCAACTGATACGTTCCGCAGCCATCGATCTGGTGGTGGTAGACTCCGTAGCGGCATTGGTGCCCCGCAGTGAGATTGAAGGCGAAATGGGCGACAGCAAAATGGGCTTGCATGCCCGACTGATGAGTCAGGCAATGCGAAAACTGACAGGTGCTATCAGCAAAACCTCTTGCAGTTGTATATTTATCAACCAGTTGCGTGAAAAAATCGGGGTGATGTTTGGGAATCCGGAAACCACTACCGGTGGTAATGCCCTCAAATTCTACGCGTCTATCCGTTTGGATATCCGTCGTTCCACTCAGATTAAAGACAAGGAAGGCAATGTGATTGGCAATCAGACCAAAGTCAAGGTGGTGAAAAACAAACTTGCGCCGCCATTCAAAACGGCTGAATTCGATATTATGTTTGGTAAAGGAGTTTCCAAAGAAGGAGAAGTGGTCGATATGGGTGCGGAACTGGGCATTTTGCAAAAAAGCGGAGCCTGGTACAGCTATGAAGGACAGAAAATCGGACAAGGCCGCGATCAGGTAAAACAGCTGATGCTCGATAATCCGGGACTGATGGAAGAAATTGAAGGTAAAATCAAGGCAAAATTGCTGCCTGCGTAAAATAAATTTCCTTAAAAAACAGAAAAACGTCCCGCATATCATTGCGGGACGTTTTTCATTTAAAGTATTCTTAACTTCTGTACGATACTTCCGGATAATTAAATGCGTATTTTTAATAAACGGAAAAAAACTTCCTCTTTTCTCCACTAATACATGTTTTTACAGCATTAGTTCGATGAAAATCGAAGGTCATTTTTTCCTAAATATGCAAGTATTATGGATAACAAGGTTTATATTTTCGACACAACACTCAGAGACGGCGAACAGGTGCCGGGCTGCCAGTTAAATACAGTAGAAAAAATTGAGGTGGCACTGGCACTGGAAGAACTAGGTGTGGATGTGCTGGAGGCCGGTTTTCCTATTTCGTCTCCAGGTGATTTCAATTCCGTTGTCGAGATTTCCAAAAATATTTCCAGACCGACCATCTGCGCGCTGACCCGTGCGGTGGCTGCAGATATCGAATGCGCGGCAGATGCCCTTAAGTTTGCAAAAAGAGGCCGTATTCACACCGGTATCGGCAGTTCGGATATTCATATCAAAAATAAATTGAAAACCACCCGCGAGAATATCCTCGAAAAAGCGGCGTGGGCCGCCAAATACGCCCGCAATTATGTGGATGATGTGGAATTCTTCTGCGAAGATGCAGGTCGTGCAGACCTGGATTTTCTCGCGAAGATGGTGGAAACGGTTATCGCGGCCGGTGCTACTGTAGTAAATATTCCGGATACGACCGGTTATTGCCTGCCGGAACAGTATGGCGCCAAAATCGCTTATCTGATGAACAATGTACCAAATATCGATAAAGCGATTATTTCCGTACACTGCCACAACGACCTCGGACTCGCTACCGCCAACTCTATCGCCGGTTTGAAAAACGGCGCCAGACAGGTGGAGGTGACGATGAACGGTATCGGCGAGCGCGCCGGCAATACTTCTCTGGAAGAAGTGGCGATGGTACTGCGCTCTCATCAGGAAACGATGCACCTCACGACAGACATCAACATCAAAAAAATATACCCGACATCCCGTCTCATCACACGACTGATGCGTATGCCGGTGCAGCCGAACAAGGCCATTGTGGGTCGCAACGCGTTTTCTCACTCTTCCGGTATTCACCAGGATGGCGTGTTGAAAAACAGAGAAAACTACGAAATCATCAATCCGCATGATGTAGGTGTGCCGGAGTCGTTAATCGTACTGACGGCACGAAGCGGGCGCGCTGCGCTGAAGCACCGACTGGAAAAAATCGGCTTCCAGCTCGAACAGGAAGAACTGGATGCAACCTATAAAAAATTCCTCGAAGTAGCCGATCAGAAAAAGGAAATCTTCGATGAGGACTTGCTCGAAATGATGGGTCAAAGCCGCGAAGGACGCATTTACGAAATTGATAATCTGGAGGTGCACTGCGGTAAAAAACACCAGGCTACCGCGACGGTTACCTTGCTGAAGGCAGGTGAAAAAATGACCGAAATCGCTGATGGGAATGGTCCTGTAGATGCTACTCTGAAAGCAATAGATAAAATTGTAAAACAGCAGGTGCGTCTGGAGGAATATCTGGTTCAAGCCGTGACCGGTGGCAGCGATGATTTGGGTAAAGTACATATTCAGGTGTCAAAAGACGGCGTATTTTACTACGGCTTTGGTGCGGATACCGATGTTATCTATGCAACTGCGAAAGCGTATGTGGATGCACTGAATAAAGTGTAATACTAACGAGCGTTTCTGATTCTTTCCACCATATCTACAGAGGGCATTACTTCCGGGATGCCAAATCCATTATTTTGCAGAATTTGTTCGTAGGATGCGGTATGTAAATCAGAAAACCCTTCAGTAAAGGCATAGCTTTTTCCATCAATGGTAATGCGTCGTTCGGCAGTATGTCCTGCCGCGATACTGAGGTGCCATTCCACCTGCGCGTGTTCCAGTTCCATCCTGCCTTTGCTTTCGGTATCCGAGTTTTCAATGACATCCAGCGACAGGATATTGCCGAACAGCCAGTAAGACAAGTCGAACAGATGAATGCCGATATTGGTAGCGATTCCGCCCGATTTTTCAATATCTCCTTTCCAGCTTTTGTGGTACCATTTGCCACGCGGTGTAAAGTACGTAATCTGCACCTGATGTTTTCCGGCGGTGAGTTGCTGTTTGATTTCCTGCAGCATCGGGTGAAGCCGCAATTGCAGGATGGTATAAATTTTCTTTTCAGTATAATTTTCCGCTTCGGCTAAGTTGCGCAGGCTCTCTGTGGTGAGCCCGAGTGGCTTTTCGCAGATTACGGTAGCATTCAATTTGAGTCCTGCGAGGCAATGTTCTTCATGCAGGTGATTGGGCGAACAAACCACCAGATAATCCACGGACACATGGTCGAGCAGATAATCGTAGAAATCGGATTCATTGGTAAAAAACTCGCATTGCGGGAAGTAGGCATCCAGAATGCCGACAGAATCAGCGATGTCCAGTGCCGCGACAAGTTCGCCGCCTACCGCCTGAATAGCCTTCAAATGGCGCGGAGCAATATAGCCTGCTAAGCCGATGAGTGCGAATTTTTTCATACGATGCGTCTTACTTCTTCATTGTCCAGTTGATATTTTTCTCCCGTTGCGGCGCAAAGTGCCGTTCCTGTTTCATCAAAGACCAATTTGTGGCCATATCTGGAAATCCAACCTGTCTGTTGGGCCGGATTTCCCACTACGAGCGAGAATGGTTTTACATCTTTCGTAACCACAGCACCGGCACCCACCAACGCGTATTCACCGATGGTTACGCCGCAGATAATGGTGGCATTTGCCCCGATGGAACAACCTTTCTTCAGCAGTGTTTTCCGGTATTCTTGTTTTCTTTCGATGAAACTGCGTGGGTTGATTACGTTCGTAAATACAGCGGAAGGCCCGATGAATACATCATCTTCGCAAACGACGCCTTCGTAAACGGAAACGTTGTTTTGTATTTTCACGCCATTGCCGATGATCACATTGGCAGCCACAAAAACATTCTGTCCCAGGATGCAGCGCGCTCCGATTGTGGCCTGCATCACATGGCTGAAATGCCATATTTTACTGCCCTCTCCGATGGAGGCACCGTCATCTATAATTGCTGAATCATGCGCGAAATAGGACATTTTACATGGGTTTTGATGCTGCCTCATTTTCAAAAAACAGGCGAATATGCTTACAAATATATTGAATCTCTTCTTTCGTTATTTCCGGATAAAGTGGCAGCGATAATACACTTTTGCAGAGCAGTTCGGTATTCATCAGCGAAAAATTTTCCTGCAGATAGGCTTGCTGCCGGTAGCAGGGTTGTGGATAATGTACCACTGTTGTGATTCCCTGATTGAACAAATATTGCTGCAGCGCATCGCGATTGTCGGCGCGTACCCGAATGGTATACAGATAGAAAGTATGGCTGCTGAACGGACTGCGGACAGGCAGCTGAAGTGACGCGATATCATTCAAAGCGTCGTCGTACCAGTTTGCCACCTGTTGTCGTGCAGCGATAAATTGATCGAGATGTTTCAGTTTCACCTGCAGGATGGCAGCCTGTATGGTGTCGAGCCGCGAATTAATGCCGACGAGCTCGTGCGTATATTTTTGGGTTTGTCCGTGATTGGCGAGTTTCCGGATTTTCTGTGCCATCGACGCGTCATTTGTAAACACCGCGCCACCATCGCCGTAGGCACCCAGGTTCTTGGATGGATAAAAGGAAGTGGTGATAAGACTGTTGCGGCGGATATTCTTTTCCGACCCGAAAGACTGTGCATTGTCTTCGATAAGAAATATGCCTTTTTGCTTGGCAAATGCTGATATCGCTGCGATATTGCCCGTTTGTCCGTATAAATGAACGGCGATAATAGCTTTTACATCCGGTGAAAAAACGGCATCGATGGTTTCAGGCGTGCATTGAAATGTATCGGGATCGACATCGGCGTAAACGATTTCATAGCCCAGCAGCCGGATTACTTCGACGGTGGCAATGTAAGTGAATGCCGGCACAATGATTTTGCTTCGCGGAGGCAGTTCGAGTGCCATCAGGCAAAGCTGCAACGCGTCCGTTCCATTGCCGCAGGCAATGGCATAGTCCATTCCGATATAGTTGGATAATGCCTTTTCCAGTTCCTGTATCTGTTTGCCACCCACATATTGTGCTTCCCGCAGACAAGCCAGGACGGCAGCGTCTATCTCTGCCTGCAGGGAAAAATATTGCTTTTGCAAATCAACAATTGGAATAAACGGCATATTGCAATTTCGAAAAATTAATTATTCGATATTAATTTCTAAATTTACGGAGAAATACGCACTAATTTATGCAGT
>ENA-UPTA01000915-UPTA01000915.1-activated-sludge-metagenome-genome-assembly--contig:-NODE-915-length-33847-cov-31.752190_pt1 | contig 33847 bp, 31 predicted proteins | sample MGYA00238184_ERZ773361 | MGnify/ENA primary metagenome ERZ773361 (study PRJEB29100, sample SAMN05720205) | activated sludge metagenome | isolation source: anaerobic digester from wastewater... | reverse complement strand
GCGTTGGAAGGAAGGCGGCATGAGTTGAACGGGGGGACGCTGGCTGAAGCGAAGAGAGTCTTATCACGGTTTGGATTCGAGGTGGAAGAACACCGCGGTATGCACCAGAATGTCTTGGTGGCCTGCCGGAAGCAGAAGCATGAGTTCAGGGCGTCAGAGAATAAAGATTTCGAAAAATGAGCAGCGCGGAAGATATCAGAAAATATGTGGAAACCTGCCGGGAAATATTATGGCAGAGGGTTTTTCAGGCGGAAGCAGAATACCTCGCGGTGCGTCTTCGCGGCAGCAGGGACATTTTAAGCGTTGGATGCGGCCCGGCAATCATCGAAGCAGAATTAATCAAACAAGGTTTCTGCATAACCGGGCTGGATGTTTCGAATGAGGCTTTACAATACGCTCCGGATGGTGTTTGCAAGGTCGTGGGCCGGGCCGAAGATATGCCGTTTCCGGACGCAACTTTCGATGCGGCTATCTTTATCGCTTCTCTGCAATTCATGGAAGATTACCGGAAAACGCTTCAGCGAACATCGGATGTTTTGCGGCCGGAAGGCAAGATCATCGTTATGCTGCTCAATCCCGGATCGCTTTTTATTCAGAAAATGAAGCTGGACCCGGCATCTTATTTCCATGGTATCCGGCATGAGGATTTAAACGAAATCGAAAAAGAGGCAGGCCGTTATTTTGATTTGTGTAGCGAGTATTTTCTCGGCATCAACGGTGATGATATTTTTGAAAGTCAGAATCCTGGCCAAGCGGCTTTATATGTGTTGAATGGCCGGAAAACGCCACGTCGCCAAAAGGAGGGAGACTTTTTGTACTTTACAAAAGAAGATGATGAAAAGCCGACACGAAGAAGAAAGAATATCAAAAGATAGACACGAAAAGGAAAATAGATGAAAGAACTGGTCATTATCAGCGGCAAAGGGGGAACGGGCAAGACCAGTATTACCGCGTCTTTCGCCGCGCTGGCCTACCGCCCCGTTTTGTGTGACTGCGATGTGGATGCAGCGGATCTGCACCTGATTCTGGAACCCGAGATTCGGGAGCGTCATCCATTTCATGCCGGCCATGAAGCGGTAATTCGCGAGGCGGATTGCATTGGCTGCGGCGTCTGTCAGGAACTGTGCCGTTTCGGCGCGATTTCCAACGACGCAGACCTATTTAAGGTCGATCCGGTTGCCTGCGAAGGATGCGGTGTATGTGTGCATTTCTGTCCGCAAAAAGCCATCGACTTTCCGGAGTCTCTTTGCGGAGACTGGTTCGTCTCCACGACGCGCCTGGGGCCGATGATTCATGCGCGCCTGGGGATCGCCGCGGAAAATTCAGGAAAGCTGGTGTCCCTCGTGCGCACCAAAGCGAAACACCTGGCCGAGGAAGAGAACTGCGAGATGGTTATTGTTGACGGACCGCCAGGCTTGGGATGTCCGGTCATCGCCTCGCTGACCGGCGCAACAATGGTTTTAATCGTCACGGAACCGACAGTTTCGGGGGAGCACGATTTGGAAAGGGTATTGTCTCTGGCGCGCCACTTTCAGATTCCCGCGTTTGTTTGCGTCAACAAATGGGATATCAATCCCGAAATGACTTCGCAGATTGAAAAAAAAGCGCGGGCGGCCGGCGCTGGAATAGCCGGACGCGTTCGTTACGACCGCGCCGTTACAAAAGCGCAGATACGGAAAAGGACCGTTGTGGAAACCGACGCTCCCGGCGCCGAAGACATCAGGCAACTGTGGAAAAATCTCAATTTTCAGGAGGATGAAAAATTCAGTGGAAAGTAAAAAAACATGTGATTCGTGCGGAGATGCGGGTTGCTCCGCGAAAAACCGGCGGCAGGACGAAAGCGATCAGGACTATGCGGATCGTCAGCGTCTGGAAGCAAAATTATGTCGTATTCAACATAAAATCGTTGTGCTTTCCGGCAAAGGCGGCGTCGGCAAAAGTACGGTGGCCGTAAATCTGGCCACGGCGCTGGCGCTCAATGGTCTGCGCGTGGGGCTTCTGGACGTGGATATTCACGGTCCGAGTGTTCCCACTATGCTGGGACTGGAAGGTGAAACCCTTAAAGGGAGCGAAGGCAATCTGGCCCCCGTTGAACTGGGCGGCATGAAAATCATGTCCATCGGGTTCCTGCTGCGCAACCCGGATGATGCGATTATCTGGCGCGGCCCGATGAAAATGGGCGTCATCAAACAATTTTTGACAGACGTTAACTGGGGCGATCTGGACTATCTGATTGTGGATGCGCCTCCGGGCACGGGCGATGAGCCTCTTTCTTTATGTCAGCTGATCCAGCCCCTGACCGGCGCAGTGATCGTCACCACGCCGCAAAAAGTTGCAGCGGTGGACGTGCGCAAATCCGTCAGCTTCTGCCGGCGCCTGGAAGTTCCGGTTCTGGGCGTGGTGGAAAACATGAGCGGGTTTGTCTGCCCCAAATGCGGAGAGCTTACGCAAATTCTGCCCGAGGGCGGCGGACGCAAAATCGCTTCCGATATGGAAGTGACTTTTCTGGGCGCGATTCCCATGGACCCGGCTCTGGCTCACGCGGGAGATTCCGGCAAGGTATTCATTTACCATTTTTCCGAAACCCCGACTGGAAAAATCATGCAGGGTATCATTGAACAGATTACGGACAGAAATAAAACAATAAATTCATAAGGAGAGAACATCATGAAAATTGCCATACCATTAGCCGAAGGCAAACTGGCCATGCATTTTGGACACTGTGCAAGTTTTGCGCTTGTGGATGTTGACCCGCAAACCAAAAAAATTATCAAAACCGAAGAAATTGCCGCGCCGCCGCATGAACCGGGGCTTTTGCCTCCTTGGCTGGCCGAGCGGGGTGCAACCATGATCATGGCAGGCGGAATGGGGCAGCGGGCCCAGCAGCTCTTCGCCGGGCAGGGCATCCAGGTTGTGGTGGGCGCGCCCGCCGAAACACCGGAAAAACTGATCACGGATTATTTCGCGGGAACGCTGCAAGTCGGCGCTAATGTCTGTGATCATTAAGCAGGTCAGGAGAATCAATCCTATGGCTAAAGCATCCCCGAAAACTGTGGACAAAGTGGAAATTTTGACTCTGCAGGACAACTATATCGACATCACGGCCATGGACAACAGCGCCATTGTCACAAGGGCCAATCCAATCCAGGACGGTGAGATCCGCGCATCGGTCCTTGCGGAACATGGCTTCTCGGCGCTGGTGAAGACCACGGCGGACGGCGTTTCGCGCGCACTGCTCTTCGATTTTGGATTTTCCGAAGACGGCGCGGCGCGAAATGCGGCAACGCTTGGCGTGGATCTGACTCAGGCGGAAGCCGCGGTCCTGTCGCACGGACACAGAGACCACACGGGTGGAATAGAAAAACTGGCGGCGCTCGTCGGAAAAAAGAACCTTCCTTTAGTTGTTCATCCATCTGCGTTTAAATCACCGCGTTATCTCAAATATGGCGAGGAATTTAAAATTTACTTCCCAAAATTTACCCGTGAAAACGTCATGCAGAATGGTTTTTCTTTGAAAGAAGCGGATAAACCCTGCCTCCTGCTGGATGAAACGGTTCTCTTTTTAGGTGAGATTCCTCGCGAGACAGATTTTGAAAAAGGATGGCCGCTGGTTCATCGTCAGGATGACGGCAGGGAAATCTTCGATCCTATTGAAGACGATAGCGCAATCGTCATGAACCTGAAAGACAAAGGTCTGGTGATCCTGACGGGATGCGCGCATGCCGGTATTGTCAACACGGTGTTGCATGCCATCCAAACCACCGGCGTTAAAAAGATTCACGCCGTCATGGGCGGATTTCATCTCACAGGACCATTTTTTGAGCCGATTATTGACCGCACAACGCAGGAGCTTAAGAAGATCAACCCGGCTTATATCATTCCGACTCATTGTACGGGACATAAGGCTATGATGGAAATGGAAAAACAGATGCCGGAAAAATTCATTCTGAATATGGCGGGAACGAAGCTGACGTTTAACTGAAAGGACAAGGGCATTGATATTTCATATAAAAGGAGTTTCCATGGACAAAAAAGCGTTTCAGGATTACTACCCCGACGATTTAAGCCACTGTTATGGTTGCGGTCGGCTCAACGAGCAAGGGCTGCAAATTAAAAGCTATTGGGATGGAGAAGAATCCGTCTGTATCCATCAACCCGATCCCCGCTACATGGCGATTCCCGGAATGGCTTACGGAGGTCTGATTGCCTCTCTTATTGACTGTCACTCGACCGGCACGGCCGCTGCGGCCAAATACCGGGCGGAAAACCGGGAAATGGATACGCTTCCTCCCGTCCGTTTTCTGACCGCCTCCCTGCATGTGAATTATCATCTGCCCACGCCCCTTGACGGACCGATCGAAGTTCGTGGCCGCGTCAGGGAAGTCAGGGGACGCAAAGTTGTCGTGGAATCGCGTCTGATTGCTGGCGGCCAGACTTGCGCGACAGGAGAAGTGGTTGCCGTTCAGGTTCCGGAACAGATGATGGAGACCTTGTTGAAGAAGTGACTCAGGGTATTGTCGCGAAGAGGTCATTACGGATGTTCAACCAGGATTATGAAGGAAGACATATGGTTACGTTTACAGAAGACGAAAAAAGTGAAGAAGAAATCAAAAAGGAAATGATCGACCTTTTGATGGAAAAGATTACAGGTGGTCTTTCCGAAAAAGTTGTCGATTACGGAAACCACCCGAGAAATTACGGAAGCCTGGACAAACCCGACGGCTATGCCAAAATTAAAGGCCCCTGCGGCGATACGATGGAAATGTTTCTGAAAATTCAAAACGACCGGATTGTGGATATCGCCTATACAACCGATGGTTGTATGACTTCCCATGCGGCGGGAACAGCCGCTACGGTCATGGCAAAAGGAAATTCCGTTCGTGAATGCCTGAAAATCACTCAAAGCGGCATTTTAGAGCATCTGGGGGGCATGCCGGAAGAATCACAGCACTGCGCCTTACTGGCGGCCAACACGTTTCATAAAGCCCTGCGGGATTTTGCCATAGGCAGGACAAAGTGATCATCTTATGAAAGATTTTTTACCATTCGACGCAGGTTCAATGATCGATGTGATTTGCGGCAATTTCACAATCTGGAAGAAGCCGGAATCTTGCCGGACGGGCAATCGTTGCAGGAGTTGTTGAATTGACGGCCAGACGGGAAACCCTCTATCAGGCGTTGTCGCTGTTTCAGGAAGGCACTGTTGCGGCCCTGTTCCTATTCTTGTTTTGACAATTTCTTAACAATCAGGTAATTTACTACACGATTTGATCAAATGGATTCAAAATCCGTATTTGCTCTAATCGGAAAAAGCTCTTCATCTAGTGAATGAAAATGAGTATTGCGGAATACGGAGACTCAAAGAGCAACGATTGACGACTTTATCCTTTGTCGCTATGAATCGCCAGGGAACAACCGATGTCCAATTCATCGCCCACATCCCAAAATCTCATCAACGAAAATCCTTTGTTGTTTGCTGTTTTCAATTTTAATCCCGATCCCATGGCTATCAGCGATGTGGTAACCGGCCGGATTATTTTTGTTAACGGGGCCTTTTCGCTTATGAGTGGTTATCCTGAAAATGAATGCCTTGGCGTCTCAACGGCGGATCTTCAATTGTGGGTCAACCCGGAAGATCGTGAAAGGATGATTAAAATTCTGGAAAAGCACAAAGAAGTCAGCGGCATGGAAGTTTCGATGAGAAAGAAAGACGGTGAGATCCGTCAAGTTCTGTTTTTTGCCCGGTTTATTGATATTGCCGAAGAACGTTATCTGTTGACGCTGGCCCGGGACATCACCGAAAGCAAACGAGCCCACGAAACCCTGCGTGAAAGCGAAGCACTCCACAATACCATTTTGAGCAATGTCGGCGCTTTCATATACATCAAAGACTCTCACTATCGTTACACTTACGTAAACAGCAGCGTCTGCAAGCTGTTTGGCCGTCAGCAAAGGGAAATTATCGGGAAAGACGATGCCGAATTCTTTTCGCCTGCCTCCGTTTCGGAAATCATGAAAAGCGATCGCCTGGTGATTGAGAAGGGCGACACCATCCGGCGCGAAGAAAAAAATCTTGTTTCAACCGATAGTATTCCTCGCACGTACTGGGTCGTAAAGCTACCGCTTCATGACAAATCTGGAAATATCGTAGGGCTTTGCGGTATATCCACCGACATTACCGATTTGCAGCGCACCGAGCAGGAATTGAAGGAAGTCCACCAGAGAATGGATCAGATTATTGATTATTTGCCGGATGCGACACTGGTCATTGACAATCAGGGAAAGGTCATCGCCTGGAACAAGGCAATTGAACAAATGACAGGGATTCCCGCAGCCGAAATGCTCGGCAAGGATGATTACGAATACGCCCTGCCTTTTTATGGAGAACGGAGGCCAATTCTCATTGATCTTGTTTTAAAACCGCAAAAAGAGTTTGAGGCCAGGTACGTCAGCACCAGCCCGGGAGACAGTATTCTGGAAGGTGAGGCGTATATGCCCGCTCTTCGGGGAGGCGAGGTCTATCTGTCCGGAAAAGCAGGCGTGTTGGCAGATTCCAAAGGCAACACTGTCGGCGCGATTGAATCAATCCGAGACATTACCGATCGACGCAAGGCAGAGGAAAAATACCTGGCTATCTTTGATAATGCCGTCGAAGGAATATTTCAGACAACACCGGAAGGCCGGATTCTGACGGCCAATCCGGCAATGGTCAAACTGGCCGGTTACGATTCAGTCGAAGATCTTTTATCGAATATTACAAACATCATTCAAATCTATGCCGATCCCGCCGATCGCCAGTCTTTTCGCCGGGCCATTGAAGACAATGGATTTGTAAGTAATTACGAGGTTCTCTGTGTCCGCAAGAACGGGCAAAAAATCTGGATTTCGGTCAACGCACAGGTGATTCGAAACAAGGAAGGCAAAATTGATCATTATGACGGATTTTTCAAGGATATTACCGAGCGCAAAAAAATGGAAGATGATCTGCGGCAAAGCGAAGAGCGGCTCCGCGGTATTGTGGAAACATCGAATGCCGGGATTATCCTGATGACCGTCGAAGGAAAAATTCTTTTTGCCAACCGGCAAATCGCCAGAATGCTCGGCTGCACGGTGGAGGAATTGACCGGAACAAATTATCATGATTACGTTTATCCGGAAGAAAAGAACGATATTTCCCGAAATATCAGCCAATTGGAGAGCGTTAACTCCAATCAGCTCCACGCACAGCGCCGCTATCGTTGCCTCGACGGTCAGGAACGATGGGGCTATGTCAGCGGCGGACGGATTAATGTTTCACCGGATCAATACCACGTGGTGCTGGTCATTTCCGACATCACGGAGGTCCGAAAAATCGAAATGGAGAAAAAACTGCTCAAAGATCATTTGCGGCAAGCGCAAAAAATGGAAGCCATCGGCACACTGGCCGGCGGCATTGCCCACGATTTCAACAACATTCTGGCATCCATGATGGGCTTTACGGAAATGGCCGCCCGGGAAACCCGAGCGGATGTCCAAAAAACATATCACGATCGTGTTCTGCAAGCCTGTGAGCGGGCTAAAAAGCTGGTCCATCAGATTCTGTCCTTCAGCCGTCAGCAGGAGCAGGAAAGACAACCGGTGGATATCCGTCTGATCATTAAAGAAGCGCTGACCATGCTGCGCGCCACGCTGCCTGCCACCATTGAAATCCATCAGTCCATTACTTCGGAGCCAACCATCGTCATGGCGGATCCGACGCAAATTCACCAGATCCTGATGAATCTGTGTACAAACGCCGCGCATGCCATGCGGGATAAAGGCGGTTTCCTGGATATAGGACTTGCCAATATCGAACTTGTCCCTTCTGAACCTTTGCCGCACCCCGATTTACAGACCGGCCCTTATGTGCGTTTATCTGTCCGGGATACCGGGCACGGCATCGCCAGCGAAATCAAAGATAAGATATACGATCCTTTCTTCACCACGAAAAACGCCAAAGAAGGAACTGGTCTGGGCCTGTCCGTCGTATACGGCATCGTGAAAAGCTGTGGCGGAACGATAGATTTGCAAAGCAGCCCAGGCCGGGGAGCAACATTTACGATTTATCTGCCGCGTGTTCATGATTCTGCTATCATTAGAAATAATGAATCAAAAGAAGTTGTTTTCCAGGGACGCGAGCATATCCTGTTCGTCGATGATGAAGAACCGCTGGTCGTGATGTTTCGTTCTTTTTTCCAATCTCTGGGCTATCAGGTCACCGCCACGGTAAGCAGCACAGAGGCGCTCCGTCTTTTTCAGGAAAAACCACAACAGTTTGATCTGGTGATTACGGATATGACCATGCCGGAGCTGACCGGCGAGGATCTAGCTTTGGAACTCCTTAAAATTCGTCCGGGGCTGCCGATTATTTTATGTACAGGATACAGCGAATCCATGAACAGGGAAAAGGCCCGAAAACTCAATATCCGTGAATTTGTCTTCAAACCGGTTTCCCTGCAGGACCTGGGAGCTGCGGCAAGACGAGTTTTAAACAGGTAAATGTCTGATCCTTTTCTGTTTGTCGCAGACTTCAGGTGATGCAAACAACAAGACCGGTAAAATGACGGGACGTGAACTTTATGGCAAGAGTATTGATCATCGATGATGATGAACCATTTTGCGACCTGCTTTGCAGAGCTTTTTCCGTTGAAGGCCATAAAACTGACTGCGCCTATTGTTTGCAAACCGCACTGAAAATGGCAGAGCAACACGCGTATGATGTCATTTATCTCGATGTTCAACTACCCGACGGTAATGGTCTGGATAAATTACCCGAGATTCACGCGATGCCGTCAGCGCCGGAAGTCATTATTGTGACCGGCGCCGGGACGGCAAACGGTGCGGAACTGGCGATTCGTTGTGGTGCGTGGGATTACATCTGCAAGCCGTCGTCGCTGAGCGCCATGACACTGCCGTTATTGCGGGCGCTGGAATACCGGGAGGAAAAAGTCCGGAAAAAACCGTCCTCCGTTTTAAAACTGGACAATATTATCGGTAGCAGCTCCCGGATGAAATCCTGTTATGCGACACTGTCCGAAGCGGCTTCCTGCGACGCCAACGTGTTAATCACCGGTGAAACCGGTACAGGTAAAGAGCTTTTCGCCAAAGCCGTTCATGAAAACAGCCGGCGTGTCTCTCGGGCTTTTGTCATTGTGGATTGCGCCGCTCTGACCCGGAACCTCACCGAGAGTACCCTTTTCGGATATGAAAAAGGAGCCTTCACCGGAGCGGACTGCCGCCACGACGGTCTCATCAAGCAAGCTCATGGCGGCACATTATTTTTGGATGAAGTTGGCGAACTCCCTCTGGATTTACAAAAAAGTTTCCTTCGAGTTTTGCAGGAACGCTGTTATCGTCCATTGGGCTCCACCCGGGAAATTGACAGTGATTTTCGGCTGATTGCCGCCACAAATCGGAATCTTGACCAGCTTGTCCGGGAGGGATCGTTTCGGGAAGACCTGCTTTACCGGATCTGCTCGATCACATTGGAAATTCCACCCCTGCGCGAGCATCTCGACGATTTGGTCGAAATTGCCCGTCATCATACCGCCAGAATCTGCAAGCGCACGCAAATACCCAGCAAGAAATTTTCAGAAGATTTTACAGAAGCGCTGCTGGCCCATTCCTGGCCCGGCAATGTCCGCGAACTTGTCAATGCTCTGGAAAAGTCCATCGCCTCCGCTCTATCCGTGCCGACACTTTTCCCGCTGCATCTCCCGGACGCCATCAGGATTAAGCTGGCCCGTTTCAAGGCGTCCGTTGAATCATCCGGCGATATCCAGACGACTTTTTTCTTGCCGGCACAACTTCCCCGTCTCAAGGATTTCCGTGAAGAAATCTATGCCAAGTTGGAAAAGCAGTATTTACAGCAAGTGATTGTTTCCATTCAGGGCAATATCGCAGAGGCTTGTCGGATAACAGGTCTGGGTCGCGCCCGTCTCTATGAGCTTTGCAGAAAGCATCAGCTTAAAATATAACTTTCATCCCAGCGTCATGGCCCACCAATTTCCTTTGCTCGTCTGGAAAAATCATACATCTTTTCTTTTTTCATACAGATGATTTATGGAAAAACACCTCCTCATCTTTGTAAGCCGCTGTATTTATTCATAGAAATTAAGATAATCTCATTGGCACATATCTTGTTGTAACAACTATATCAAAAAATCCATCAGGATTCGCCAGGGAGCCAGCAATGATGATCCTTTACTTGCCGCGTCAAGAAAAAAAGGTTGAGGATTTACTCCGGAGAATTGAGGAAGCCATTCCCGAAGAAACCGTCGAAATATTTGTCGATTTGAATGGGCTGGTCCGAAGATTACGCCGGCCCCGGACCGAAGTCAGCATAGTGCTTCTTGATATCGCCGGCCGCGAGGAATTGATGAAAATGATTTCCATCGCTGATCTTATCGAGGAACTGAGGCTGGTCCTGGTTTTGCCGGAAGATCAACCGGACATGCTGGAGAAAGCGCATGTGTTGCACCCGCGCTTCATTGTGGCAACGGAAGATGATTTCCAGCGCCTGGGAGGCATTCTGAAGAACATGGTGGAAAGGTATGGAAGAACGGATTGATCGCGGGAAAACGATTAAAAACAAATTATTGCAGATACAAGGAGGCATTATGAACAACAAGTCATTACGTTTCAAAATGATCGCAGGCGGTGTCATTGCCGTGCTCGTGCCTTTGCTGGTAATAGGATCATTTGCCATCTTCAAATCGATGAGCGCTCTGAAAGAAATATCGCAATCTCAATCCGAACAGGTCGCCAGAAGTCTGGCCCATATGGCAAGCCTGGCCATTCAGGAAGAGCTGAAAATCGCGTCGCAGATTGCGCAGCGAGACGTGATCATTGAGGCCTGCAGCACCAAAAATGGCGTGCGGGCAACGACAGAACTGGCAGCATTACTGAAAAGAAGCGGCAGTGATTATGAGGTCATTCTATTGGCCGGTCCGGATGGAAAGATATTTGCGGATTCATCCGATGGAAAGTTCAAAAACATCGACATTTCCGAGAGAGATTATTTTCAAGAAGCCAAAACGGGTAAGGCCAGTATCGGATCCGTGGTCAGATCGAAAGGCACCGGCAATGTCATCCTGGCTTTTAGTGCTCCCGTTTTTTCTAATGATCATCAGGTGATCGGTGTCGTCTGCACCACGTTAAAAATTGATTTTCTGTCGGATAAAATAGCAGGTACCAAACTGGGCAAAACCGGCTACGCCTTTGCCATTGATAAAACCGGCCTGATCATTGCCCACCCGAAAAAGGAATATATTATTACTTTGAATTTGCTGGAGCAGGATGGAATGCGGTCATTCATTACCAGAATGATTGCCGGTGAAACCAGTGTTGATGCCTATACCTTTAAAGGAACAGCGAAAATTTGCGGTTTTGCCCCGGTGCCGCTGGCGGGTTGGAGTATCGGCGCGACTCAGGACCGCAGTGAATTTATGGCATCGGCTTACGCTCTTATGACGTTCATTATCATCATCGGTCTGATTTTTGTGGTGATCGCCGTCGTGGGCGTTTCTTTTTTCGCCCGCACCATTGCCGATCCGATCGGAGCCATTGCCAGTGATGTGCAGGAAGCCTCCGAACAAGTCGCCACTGCTTCCTCGCAGGTGGCTTCGGCCAGCCAGAGCCTGGCCGAAGGAGCTTCGGAACAGGCTTCTGCTTTGGAAGAAACCTCCTCCTCGCTGGAGGAGATGTCTTCCATGACCAAACAGAACGCCGACAACGCCGCCCAGGCCAAGGCGTTGACCGCTGAAGCCAAACTGATTGTGGATAAAGTTGGTGATCAGATGCATCGCATGGTGGTGGCCATTCAGGAAGTCACCAAATCCAGTGAAGAGACAGGGAAAATTATCAAAACCATTGACGAGATTGCCTTCCAGACCAATCTATTGGCGCTCAATGCCGCCGTGGAAGCAGCCCGAGCGGGTGAAGCGGGCGCAGGCTTTGCGGTGGTTGCCGATGAGGTGCGCAATCTGGCCATGCGTTCGGCCGATGCCGCAAAAAACACTTCCAGTCTGATTGAAAACACGATTGTCACAGTGAAAAAAAGCCGCGACCTGACCCAGCAGACGCAGGACGGCTTCAGCGAAAACGTAGCAATATCTAACAAAATCAGCCAGTTGATCGACGAAATCGCGGCGGCATCTTCCGAGCAGGCCCAGGGCATCGGACAGATCGGCAAAGCCGTGGCCGAAATGGACAAAGTTGTGCAGCAGACAGCGGCCAGCGCTGAAGAGTCCGCCAGCGCCGCGGAAGAAATGAACGCCCAGGCTGAGCAATTGAAGAGTTACGTAGGAAAACTGGGCACAATTATTCATGGACAAGAAAGCCTCCACGGTCCTTTGGTTATCCGAAGAGCGTAAAAAATGATTCCAGACATCTTCATGATGTCAGGACTTTGAACCATTTGCTCTTTAAAATCATTTATGGTACAGGGCCGCCAGCTTGCGATCATTCAATCGTTCTTCTCAAGAAGGCGCACATGGCACGAAAAACTGGAATTGTTAAAGATTACCGCTATACCCGACATATGAGCGGTTTCGGGCATCCGGAAAGTCCCGCCAGACTGGAGTCGATCTATCAAATGCTGGGCAATCCCGATATCTACTGGAAATACCAGGAAATTGAACCACGTATGGCCGAGCGAGAAGAAATTGCCTACGTTCACACTCTGCCGTATATCGAACGTATTGCCGCCACTACAGGGAAAAGCTGCGTTCTTTTAGATGAAGACACCACCGCCAGCGAAGAGAGCTACGACATTGCCAGACTGGCGGCAGGCGGATTGATGAACGCCATTGATGCGGTCATGACCCGTGAAGTGGATAACGCTTTTGCATTTGTCCGTCCTCCCGGTCATCACGCGGGAGAAGGAAACTCGGCGGGATTCTGCATATTTAATAATGTCGCCATCGGCGCCCTGCATGCGATCCAAAAACATCAGCTTCAAAATATTCTGATTGTTGACTGGGACTTGCATCATGGCAACGGTACGCAAAAAACATTTTATTCCGACCGGCGCGTCCTGTATTTTTCCACCCATCAGTATCCTTATTATCCAGGTACGGGAAGCCTGCGCGAGATCGGCACAGGACAGGCCCTGGGCTATACAGTCAATGTGCCTCTTTCACCGGGCGCAGGTAATGGAACTTTTGTTTCAGCATTCCGAAACATTCTGGCTCCGATTGCTCAGGCATTCAAACCGGAACTGATTCTTGTCTCGGCAGGATTTGACATTCATCATCAGGACCCCCTGGGGGGGATGCGCGTAACGCCGGAAGGTTTTGCCGCTCTGGCACGCGTATTGCTAAACATTGCAGACCATTGCTGCGCCGGCCGGTTCGTGGCTGTGCTTGAAGGAGGGTATCATGTGGCGGCTCTGACCCGGTCGGTTAAAACGACCCTGGAAGAAATGTCGGACGATACACATTGTAAGGATGACCGGCTTGATGATCTGGAGCAGGAAGTCGATGAAAAAAACAAGCCGATCATCAAATCCGTGATCAGCGGTATCCAGCCTTACTGGGATGTTTTTTAGGAGGTATGCATTTTGAAACTCAGCGCTTCAGATGTTGAATACGTAGCCGAATTGGCTCGTTTGGAGGTAGCGGCGTCGGAAAAAGAAAAGTTCACGCATCAGATCAATGATATCTTGCTTTACATCGACAAGCTCAATGAACTGGACACAACTGGCGTTTTGCCCATGAGTTCAGCCATTTCCGTAACGAACGCATTTCGTGAAGATAAAATCGTCGAATCCCTGGGTACACAAAAAGCGGTGGCCAATGCGCCGGATGCACGGGGAGAATTTTTCCGGGTGCCCAAAGTCATTGACTGACAGGACAAAAACGTTTCATTTCGATCATGATGAAACAAAAATGCCAAAATAAAATAAACAGATAAGGAATTTATGGCTTTATATTCATTCACCATTCATGAGTTGCAGAAAAAAATCGAAAGCGGAGAGTTCTCTTCAAGCGAGTTGACCCGCTCCGTAATTTCAAGAATTGACGAAGTGGAAGAGCGAGTGCATTCCTACATCCGTCTGCTCAAAGAAGAAGCCCTGACCGCTGCGGAGCTTGCCGACGAAAATATTAAAGCGGGTAAGATCCGGCCCCTGACGGGAATTCCCATCGCGCTCAAAGACATTGTCTGCACGAAAGGAATTCCAACCACCTGCGGATCGCGGATTTTGCAAAACTTTGTGCCTCCCTATGATGCAACCGTTGTGGAGAAGCTGAAGGCAGCTGGCGCGGTCTTTATCGGCAAAGCCAACATGGACGAGTTTGCGATGGGTTCCTCGACGGAAACCTCCGCCTTTGGTCCAACCCGTAATCCTTGGGATTTAGAGAGAATTCCTGGCGGCTCCAGCGGCGGTTCGGCAACGGCGGTAGCCGCTGATGAGTGTATTGCATCCATAGGTTCCGATACGGGAGGTTCAATTCGCCAGCCTGCAGCCCTTTGCGGTGTGGTGGGCCTGAAGCCTACCTATGGCCGTGTGTCGCGCTTTGGTTTAATCGCCTTTGCTTCCTCACTGGATCAAATCGGTCCGTTTACCAAAGATGTAGAAGACTGCTCGATTATGATGAATGTCCTCGCAGGCTACGACCCCAAGGACTCCACCTCCGTCAACGCGGAGGTTCCCGATTACCGGAAGTTTCTCAATCGTGATTTACGCGGCTGGAAAATAGGCATTCCTAAAGAATACTTCATAGACGGAATCGATCCGGAGGTAAGTGAAGCCCTGGCCAGGGCAATGGAGGTTGTGAAAAACTGCGGGGGAGAATGCGTAAATATAACGCTTCCGCACACGGAATACAGCGTGGCGGTTTATTACATTATTGCGCCGGCGGAGGCTTCGTCCAATCTGGCGCGCTACGACGGCGTCCGGTATGGATTCCGGACAGCGGATGTCCGCGATTTAACCGATATGTATAAAAAATCACGGATGCAGGGGTTCGGCTCGGAAGTCAAACGCCGCATCATGATCGGAACCTACGCCCTGTCGGCTGGTTACTATGATGCCTATTACGGCAAGGCGTCGCAGGTGCGGGCACTGATCCGCAAAGACTATGATGACGCCTTTCAGAAGTGCGACATCATTCTTACGCCCACGACACCGACTCCAGCGTTTAGAATCGGCGAAAAAACGGAAGATCCTTTACAAATGTATCTATCTGATATATTTACAATATCCGCCAACCTGGCCGGCATTCCCGGCCTTTCCATACCGTGCGGGTTTACCGCCTCTGGACTCCCCATCGGCATGCAGTTTCTGGCAGGGCATTTCGAGGAGGGAAAACTGTTGCAGGCTGCGTCCGCCTACGAAAAAAATGCTGCTATTGAAAAAAGGAGGCCGAATCTATAATGGAATTTGAAACCGTCATCGGTCTGGAAGTCCACGCCCAATTACTTACGGAAACCAAAATTTTCTGCGGATGCTCCACAAAATTCGGCGGAGCACCCAACAGCCACACCTGCCCGGTTTGTCTGGGCATGCCCGGTGTGCTTCCGGTACTGAATAAAAAGGTGGTCGAGTATGCCATGAAGATGGCGCTGGCGACCAATTGCACGATCAATCCGTTCAACCGGTTTGCCAGAAAGAATTATTTTTATCCGGATCTCCCCAAGGGCTACCAGATTTCTCAATATGCTTACCCGTTGGCGGAGCACGGTCATATTCTGATTGAGTCCGATGGACAGCCCAAAAAAATCGGCATCACACGGATTCATATGGAAGAAGACGCGGGCAAATTGATTCACGATGAGAACAATCCGTCGAGTTATGTGGATTTAAACCGCGCCGGTGTGCCGCTGATTGAAATTGTCGGAGAGCCGGACATCCGTTCACCGGAGGAAGCCGCAGAATACCTGAAACGACTGCATGAGATTCTGGTTTATCTGGAAATCTGCGACGGAAACATGGAAGAAGGCTCTTTCCGCTGTGACGCCAATGTATCCATTCGCCCCATGGGCAAACAGGAATTCGGCACGCGCACGGAACTCAAGAATATGAACTCCTTTCGCAACGTGCAGCGAGCGCTGGAATATGAAGTCAAGCGCCAGCAGTACCTGGTTGAAAACGGGCAGCAGATCGTGCAGGAAACAAGACTGTGGGATGACGCCCAGGGGGTCACCAATGCCATGCGCAGCAAGGAAGAAGCACACGACTATCGCTATTTTCCCGACCCCGATCTGGTGCCGGTCACAGTTGATGAAGCCTGGATTGAACAAATCCGCTCGGACATGCCGGAACTGCCTCTGGCAAAACGCGAGCGCTTTGTCAGGGAGTTCGCAATTCCCACCTATGATGCAGGTGTGCTGACTGCTGAAAAACCCCTGGCCGAATATTATGAAGAGGTTGTGAAGCTTTGCGGCAAGCCCAAGCAGGCCAGTAACTGGGTGATGGGGGATTTGCTTCGTTTTCTCAAGGAGGAAAAGCGCGACATTCGCCAGTGTCCCGTATCCGCAAAATCGCTGGCAGAGATGATTCTCCTCATTGAAAATGGTACGATTAGCGGCAAAATGGCCAAAGATATCATTGATGAAATGTATCAGACGGGCAAAACGCCGGATACCGTGATTGCTGAAAAAGGCCTGGTGCAAATTACCGACGAAGGCGAACTGGCCAAAACGATCGCCGCAATTATTGAAGGCAATCCCAAACAGCTTGCGGATTACCGTGCCGGCAAAGAAAAACTGTTCGGTTTTTTTGTCGGCCAGGTCATGAAAGCAACACAGGGCAAGGCCAACCCGCAGCTCGTCAATGATCTGCTCAAGAAGAATCTGGCTGGATCATGATTCAACCCATTTTGTGGAAAAACAATCAAGTGGTTTTGATTGATCAGAACACCCTGCCGGCATACGAAAGGCAGGTGGTTTGTTCAGACTACCACGAAGTGGTTGATGCCATCAAGAACATGACCGTGCGCGGCGCACCCGCCATCGGTGTGGCCGCCGCCATGGCTGCGGCGCTGGGATCGCTTTTCGTGCAAGAAAAATCGCCGGATCATTTTCAGAACAAATTCAACGCTATATGCGATGAAATTGCCCAGGCCAGGCCGACGGCTCACAATCTTTTCTGGACGCTTCATCGGATGAAAAGGTTTTTACAAAAGTGCCTCGCTTCCGGTAAATCAAATTTGTCGGTGGAGTTAGTCAAGGAAGCCAAGAGGATCTGCACCGAGGATGTGGAAATCAACAAACAGCTTGGACAAAATGGAAGCTCCCTGCTTGCTGATGGTGATCACATTCTGACACACTGCAATGCCGGGGCGCTGGCGACCGCCGGATACGGAACGGCGCTGGGCGTTATTCGTGCGGCATTTGCACAGGGAAAAAAACTGCATGTGTATGTAGATGAGACCAGACCGGTGCTTCAGGGAGCCAGGCTCACCGCCTGGGAAATGCAGAAAGAAAGAATTCCCGCGACCTTGATCACAGATAGCATGGCGGGCTATCTGATGCAGCAGGGTAAAATTGATAAGATTATTGTCGGAGCGGATCGGATTGTCTCCAACGGAGACACAGCCAATAAAATTGGAACCTATTCCGTCGCTGTTTTGGCTCGGGCACACCGGATTCCATTTTATGTCGCCGCACCCGTTTCAACCTTTGACTTTTCTCTTGTCACCGGAGCCCAGATCCCCATCGAAGAAAGAGATTCGGCGGAAGTGAAACAATTTCATGGAGTCCAGGTTGCTCCGCAGGAAATCGATGTTTACAATCCGGCCTTTGATGTGACGCCCGCAAAATGGATCACGGCGTTCATCACGGAAAAGGGCGTTTTGACAAAGCCTTTTGGCCGCACTCTGGCCCGTTTGCGCAAAGAGGTTGCTCATGAAACTGTTGCTTTTTGATTTTGATGGCGTTTTAGTCGATTCACTGGACGTTTACGAAAAAACCGTCACCGACTGCCTGCAACAAATCGGGCAGCCACTGACGCGTGGACGCAACGAGTTTCTTGAGCTATTTGATGGGAATTTTTACGAATCTCTTCAGAAAAACGGCGTTAACATGGATGAATTCACGACCGCCTCCGTAGATATTTTGGCAAGAATTAATTATTCCGCCATGAAGCCGTTTGACGCCATGAGGCCGGTTTTGCAAAAACTATCTCAAAACCACGCGATGATCGTGATTTCTTCCAACGATACGCCAACCATCGTCGAGGCGCTGCGTCTTTATGATTTTGAAGGCATTTTTCAGGAAGTTCTCGGATCGGATTTCATGCTCAGCAAGAAAGACAAAATTCTATACATCATGAATAAATATCAGGTCTTGTCCTCCGATATCTATTACATCGGAGACACAGTAGGCGACATGTTGGAAGGACGGCAGGCAGGCGTCAAAACCGTTGGGGTTACCTGGGGATGGCATACCAAAGACCGTCTGGTCCAATCAAATCCTGATTATCTTCTTGATGATCCTGAAGATTTGCTTTTTCTGAACTGACATTCAAGTTTCTGCCTGATCTTTCCGATGTCTTTAAAAGACACGAGGAGGAAAAATCATGATGTCAGCCTTTCATATATCTTTAAGCGCACTTCGGGCTTTTGACACCAAGCTCGATGTCCATGCCAACAATCTGGCCAATGTCAATACGGACAAGTTCAAGAAAAGCCGTGCAGAACTCCAGGAAGAGCCTTCCGGCGGCGTCCGGGTATCCATTTCGCAACAGGAAGAACCGGGCGATACGATTTTTCCGGATGCAACTTCCGGAGAGAAAAGGGAATTGTCCAATGTAAGCATCGAAGAAGAAGTGGTCCATCAGATGGTGACACAATACGCATTAGAGGCCAACATTCTTTCCCTGAAAACCGCCGACGAAATGCAAAGTTCCCTGTTGGACATCCTTTCCTGATTCTCTGTTTTCCGGGCCTTATGGAACATGCGGAAAACGGACCTTTGATATCGTTTTTTTGTCATCACCCTGCCGATACTTGTCATCGTGACAAACACCGGGATAATGCCTGCGCGGGTGATTCTCTTGAACCTTTCGCAAGGAACAAAGCCATTGCGCTGACCCATCCGATATGTTAAATAAATCGCCAATTAAAGTCACCTGGAGCAGCCTATGAAGTACGATCCTGTGGTCATCGAAGAAAAATGGCAGAAGAAGTGGGAAGAAGAGAAAACTTTTCAAGTTACTGAAGATCCGAATCGACAGAAATACTATCTGCTGGAAATGTTTCCTTACCCGTCCGGCAAAATTCATATCGGCCACGTCCGCAATTATACCATCGGTGATGTCGTCGCCCGCTATAAGCGTATGAAGGGGTTCAATGTTCTTCATCCAATCGGCTGGGACGCTTTCGGCATGCCGGCGGAAAATGCCGCCATCGATCATAAAATCCATCCGGCCAAATGGACCCATGAAAACATCGACCATATGAAAAAACAGCTCAAACGGATGGGCTTCAGTTACGACTGGGACCGCGAAGTTGCGACCTGCGAGCCGGAATACTATCGCTGGGAGCAGCTTTTTTTCATCTGGATGTTTGAAAAGGGCTTGGCCTACAAAAAACGCTCCAGCGTGAATTTCTGTAAAAAGTGCGATACGGTGCTGGCCAACGAGCAGGTGGAAGGCGGCCTGTGCTGGCGCTGCGGTATGGAAGTGACGGAAAAAGTGCTCGATCAGTGGTTTTTCAAAATCACCGCCTACATCGAAGAGCTTCTTGAATATTGTGAAAAACTGCCCGGCTGGCCAGAACGCGTTTTGACCATGCAGAAAAACTGGATTGGAAAAAGCTACGGGTGCCTGGTGGATTTTCCAATGGCTGAAGGAAACGGAACCATCAAGGTTTTCACCACGCGCCAAGACACGCTCTTTGGCGCAACCTTTATGCTGGTGGCCGCGGAGCATCCGCTGGTGATGGAACTTGCCAAGGGTAAGCCCTGCGAAAAAGAAGTGCAGGCTTTTGTGGAAAAAGTCAAAAAGCAGGACAAGTTGATGCGGACGTCCGAATATTACGAAAAAGAAGGTCTTTTCTTGGATTCCTACTGCCTTAATCCACTTACCGGACAGAAGATGCCGGTTTACGCGGCCAATTTTGTTCTGGCCGACTACGGAACCGGCTGCGTGATGGCTGTTCCGACGCACGATCAGCGGGACTTTGAATTTGCCAAAAAGTTCGGGTTACCCTTGATCGTGGTCATTTCCCCTAAAGACCGGACACTTGATCCTGCCACAATGGCCGAAGCTTATGTGGATGAAGGTGTTTTGGTGAACTCTGGACCGTTCGACGGCATGGAGAACACGAAAGTGCTTGAATCCATTGCCGATTATCTGACGGCCCAGGGAAAAGGCAAACGGACGATTCAATACCGTCTACGCGACTGGGGCATTTCACGCCAGCGCTACTGGGGTACGCCCATTCCGATGATCAACTGCGAGAAATGCGGCATCGTTCCGGTTCCTGAAAAGGACCTGCCGGTGATTCTTCCGGAAAATGTCGTTTTCAGCCCGGAGGGCGGTTCGCCGCTTGCGGCTCTGCCGGAATTTGTCAACACGACCTGCCCCAATTGCGGGGGTCCCGCTGCACGCGAAACCGACACGATGGATACCTTTGTGGAATCGTCCTGGTATTTCGACCGATACTGCTGCCCGAAATGCGATACCAAACCCGGCCTTGACCGCAAGGCGCTGGACTACTGGATGCCGGTGGACCAGTACATTGGCGGTATCGAGCATGCCATCCTGCATCTACTTTATTCGCGTTTTTACACCAAAGTGTTGCGCGACTTCGGTGTCATCGGCGTAAACGAGCCCTTCACCAATCTTCTCACACAAGGGATGGTCTGTAAAGAAACCATGAAATGTCCCGATCATGGCTACCTGTTTCCGGAACAGGCGGTGAACGGAAAGTGCCACCTCTGTGGCAAAGACGTAATCATCGGCAAAACCGAGAAAATGTCCAAATCCCTTAAAAATGTGATTGATCCGGATTTTCTGATCAAAACTTACGGCGCGGACACAGCACGCATTTTCTGCCTGTTTGCCGCTCCACCCGAAAAAGACCTGGAATGGAGCGAACAGGGCGTGGAAGGATCGTTCCGCTTTCTGGGGCGCCTCTGGCGCATATTTGACGATTATCTGAATGATATCAAGGAAATTGATCCGAAGATGGGCAACGGGGAACTCAAGAGCGAATTAAAAACGCTGAGGCGAAAAACACATCAAACAATCCGGAAAGTGTCTATCGACCTTGAAGACCGTTTTCATTTCAATACCGCCATCAGTGCGGTGATGGAATTGATGAATGTTCTTTACGCCTTCCAGCGTCCGCCGGCAGACGACAAAGCCGCGCTTTCAGTAATCCGCGAAGCTTTGGAGTCGGCGGTTTTGCTTCTGGCCCCGATCGTGCCACACATTACCGAAGAACTCTGGCAGATGCTGGGTCACAAAACCAATATTTGCGACGCGCCCTGGCCTGATTATGATCCGGCCATTGCCAGCGAAGAAGAGATGACCATCGTCATCCAAATCAATGGCAAGTTGCGCAGCCGGATGACCGTGCCCGTAAAGGAGGATCCGGAAAAGATCAAATCCGACGCCATGGCGGATGAAAAAATCGCTATCATGCTGAAAAACCTGCAGATAAAGAAAATTATTTATGTACCGACAAAACTGGTCAATATTGTCGCCGGATCGTAAAAGGATTTAAATGTGAGAAAAGTTTCCTTTTTTGCAGCTTTTCCAACCGGGCTTTGCAGCTTGTGCTTTTTCTTGATATTCGGTTGCGGCTATGGATTTGGGCCGCAAGGTGAACATTTTGACCAGCGCATTCGGTTGATATACGTCGAACCCTTCGGCAACAGAACCGCTCAGGCGGAAGTGGAAAATGACCTGCGAACTGCCTTTATCGATCAGCTGACCCGAAACAGCCGTTTCAAAACGGTCGCCTCTGCTGAAGAAGCAGACGCGTTAATCGGTGGAAATGTGCTCAATCTCACCACAGCCACGCTTTCCTATCGAAACAACATTCTGGCTGCGGAAGAACGAATGAGCGTTATCCTCGAAGTCAATTTCCGGAGAAAGGACGGCACCATTCTATGGTCGTCGCGGCATGTTCCGGGAACAACCGATTATAAACTGCCGGACGGAGCCGATCCGCTTCCCGTAAGAAAACAAGCCTTGTCCAAGCTGGCGCGCGACTCGGCGGAGCATTCCCTGAATCTGATGATGTCCGATTTCTAACCGCCAGGCAAGCATTGCTTTCTCCTCTTCCAAAGAAGCACCCAGGAGAATTTGTAACTTCATGAAAGATTTGATTTGTCCCTTGGGACGCTTCCTGCTGCAAAGTGTAGGGGAAAGACAGAAGGATAGAGCCTGTTCTCCGGAAAAGGTCACAATCATCCGGAAGCCGTCCGCCTTTTTCGCGGAAGTGACCTCTGATTATCTGTTGGCCTCCGATATTTCCGCCAATATCGCTTGCGATCCCCTCTCCCGGCAAAGACTTCTGACCGTGGCCGGCGAAACAAAGGCGGGCCTGCTTTACTCCGACTATTGGATGGCTGCCGGGAACAGCCTGATTCCGCGTCTCTTGACTCCATACCAGCCAGGATCCATTCGGGATGATTTCCATTTCGGGCATTCTTTTCTTCTGTCCACTGCAATAATCAAAAATATTCTTAAAAAATATGGCAGTCTGCCGGATGATGGCTTTGCCGCTTTTTATGACCTGCGTCTCAGAATAACAACGGATTCGGCCATCATCCATCTGCCGGAATTTCTTTACACCTCATCCATCAAACAGACGGAAAGCAATCCGGAAGAAAAAACAGAAGCGCATTTCAACTATGTAGCCAGGGAAAATTATCTGCGTCAGAAAAGACTTGAAAAAGTCGCTACGGATTACTTAAAACGGATCGGCGCACATCTGCCGCCGCGCAAGGCAAAAGCAGGAATACCAAACACAACTTTCGCAACGGAAGCCAGTATCATCATCCCCGTGCTGAACCGGAAAAAGACCATCGCCGACGCGTTGACCAGCGCTCTTTCTCAAAAAGCAACATTCTCTTATAATATTATTGTGGTAGACAACCATTCGACCGATGGGACAGGGGATATTCTTCGAAAATATGCCGCAAGGCATTCTTGTGTTCATCACCTTATTCCGGCGAGACGAGATTTGGGAATCGGCGGTTGCTGGAATGAGGCCATTTACTCCCCTTTCTGCGGAAGATATGCGGTTCAACTGGATTCCGACGATCTATACAGTACGCCGCAAACTCTGCAAAAAATCGTGGATACCTTGCATAGAGGTCGCTATGCGATGGTGGTGGGCGCCTACACACTCGTCAATGAAGAACTCAAGCCCATCCCGCCTGGTCTCATCGACCATCGCGAATGGACAAATTCAAACGGGCACAACAATCTGCTGCGCGTCAACGGTCTCGGAGCGCCGCGAGCCTTTGATACGGACGTTATTCGCGCAACAGCCTTTCCCAATGTAAGCTACGGCGAAGACTATGCCATTGCGCTCCGGCTATCACGCCATTACAAAATCGGCAGAATATACGAAAGTATCTATCTATGCCGCCGCTGGGCGGACAATACAGACGCGGCGCTTTCTTTTGAAAAGCAAAACCGCAATAACGATTACAAAGACAAGCTGCGAACACTGGAAATTGCGGCTCGACAGAGCATAAACAACACGGAGACCTCTGTAAAAAAGCCAATCCCTGCAAACCAAATCGGCATAAGTCATCAATATCAATGTTATAACGAAAGAACCTCGGAATTAAACCCTAATCCTATTCAAGATTCGACCTTTGCACGAAAAAATGAAGACGGCCGAAAAACGGATGCGGTATCTTTATCATCCGAGCCAATTTTTGCAGAATTTCCCAACGGAGATCATCAGACCCTTCCCTCATTGTGCCGCAATCTTTACAAAACACAGAAAAAAAACTGGCCGGCTTTGTCTTCCGCATGCCGCGATCTCAAGAAAATTCAGGAACGAGAACTTTTCTGCGACGGTTATCAGGTCGTCTTACAGTTTAATCCCGGACGGGCATTAAACAGCGGCGCGGCCGTGGATCAAGCATCCATTCAAAAACGCCCCTGTTTTCTGTGCATGAAAAACCGCCCTTCCCAACAGTCGGGTATCCTTTACCGCAAAAATTATCTCATCTTATGCAATCCCGCGCCGATTTTCCCCCATCATTTCACTATTGCCGCACAGACGCACTGTCCGCAGGAAATTCCTTCTTCTCTGGACAGCCTTTTACAAATTGCGTTCGATGCGGCGCCGGATTACGCAGTCTTTTACAATGGGCCTGCCTGCGGCGCTTCTGCGCCCGATCATTTGCATTTTCAATTGGTTCCGTATCATGCGCTTCCGTTTCTTCGGTTTTCGCAAGACAGACATTCTTATCAGGAGATCTCCTCCTCAGTTTGCCGTCTATCGGACAATTCCGGCCGATCCATGATCTTGATGCGATCAAACAAAGTAGATATGTTAAAAGATCAATTTCTACGTTTTTTAACCAGCGCCGGAAAAGTTCTTCATACGTCGGCAGAACCCCCGGTAAACATTATATGCTTTTACAGAAAAAATAACTGGCAATTGATGATCTTTCTGCGCCGAAAACATCGTCCGGATGACTATTTTGCTCCGGGAGACAAAAGAATATTCGTTTCTCCCGGCGCTATTGATATGGCCGGTGTTGTAATTACCCCCCTTGCCATGAATTATGAAAATCTGGATTCTGCCGCGATTGGAAATATCTACCGGGAAGTATCCCTGAAGGATGAAACATTTCATAAGATTATCAAGATGTTGAGATAGGCGTAAAAGGTCGGTTCGGACGCGGATGTAAACATAAATTTAAAAACGGAGTTCCCAGACATGTCATCATCCATTATCATCGATAGTCAAATGTGTTTTGCCGAAGCGATAGAAGGCACAACTGCTCCGTTGGAAGTGATTGATTCTCTTTCCCTTCTTGACGTGTTATATTATTCCTTTGACGGTTTGCTTCATCAGGGCCAGATCATTGTTCATGCCGGATTGGAAGAGGATGTCTGGAAAATCTTTTTGCTGATGGAAAAACTGAAATTTCCTGTACACAAAGCCATTCCCATTGCCGCCTACCGCTGGAGTGATGAAAACTCCATGACCGACAACAATTCATCCGGATTCAACTTCCGTGTCATCGAAGGAACCAATAAACTTTCCTTACACTCTTTCGGATGCGCCATCGACATCAACCCTGTTCAAAATCCCGTGATTTATCCAAACGGTCTTATCGCCCCTCCAGGCGCAAAATATCGGCCAAAAAACAAAGGCACATTTGCTGCCGGCCACCCTGTCGTTCAGGAATTTATAAGTCTCGGCTGGCACTGGGGCGGCAATTTCGACCAGCCTAAAGACTATCATCATTTTGAAAAAACATTAGAAATGCAAAAGCGCTAAAAAACAGACTTTACGAAAATCAGAAGATAGCCATCGCACGCCCTTGATGCCAAGATGCCGGTATTCCAGTTAAAATTAAAGGGTACCCTGATGTCGATCTGAGGAACATTGAAACAGCATAATCAAACGTGTTTGCAATTATTGTTCATGAAATAGCCGGATTTTTCAAATGCAAGTTGACACAAAAGCCATTTTAACGTTATTGTAGAAATGGATTTTGAGGAAGTGCCAAGGTCACTGGTGGGCCTCCCGGACTTCAAATCCGGTGTGGGGCGCTAGAACCGTCCCAGGTGGGTTCGATTCCCATGCACTTCCGCCAATTATTTCAAGCACTTATCTAGAACGACCGTTCCGCTATCCCACGCCGGATTTCTTGTGACAGGGTTTTTGTGATAAAATTGTGATAAATTTTGTTTTGTTAAGCGCCTGTTGCTCTCGCAAAGCTGCATCGACTTTTATTGCCGCGGAACGGAGATCCTCTTCGCTAACAATGTTGTAGCGGTCAAATACGCTTCTTGTCTTATGACCACTAATCTTCATAGCCACAATATCGGGAATTCCTGCCCTGGTCATGTTTCGGACAGCTGTCCTTCGGTTGTCATGAAGAATTCGCCCAATCAAACCGGTTTTTTTACAGGCGGTGTGCCAAGCTGCCTGGTAATTCCGAATCTTCTGACCATCTCTGAAAAAGACGTATGGACAATCCGGGTATTTGTTTTCCCTAAGCTTCCATTGAGATAGAATAGTTTCATAAAGTTCCCCAGCAAGAAATATCTCCCTACATTCGCCATTTTTGGTCATATCTGCTGTCAGCGTGATCTTCTTTTCGAACATATTAGTGTGGTGCCATTGCAGATTAAGGATTTCCGATTTTCTCATCCCGGTAAAGTAGGCAATCGTTAAAACCGGTTTCATATGTTCAGGAAGAGCATCTCGTAATCTAACGTAATCTTCATACTCAAAAAAACCCTGTCTTGGTCCATTCTCCTTTAACTTCGGCACAAAAGGTGGACTAATTACCTTGGGGGGAGTTTGTCTCATTCCTAAAGTAAAAATCCTCTTTAGAGCGGAGAGTTCCCTGTTGATTGTTCCATTGCTTGCTTTATTGTCTTTCCTTTGCAAGATGTAATTGTCTATATCCTTTGAGGTAATATCAATGACCTTCATCCCGTTAAAGAAAGCTCCCAGGTGTTTGATGCTTAATTCTGCGCGATCCAGTGACCGCCTTTCACGAATTTTATAATCAGTGATAATCTCCTTGCTCAAGTCGTCGAACATGACCTTATCGAGATTCATATCGGGATGCTTCCCTTCTGCTATTTCCCCTTTCAATTTGTCAAAGATCCGCTGAGCCAGTTTCCGGTCTTCCGTTTCGGTTGACCTCCTATACTGCTGACCCTGATGAGTAAAACTCATCCACCAGACCGTTCCTCTTTTATAAAGACTCATGAGTAACCTCCTTCTTGAGGCCCTTGATCCGGTCTGATTTCCCGTAATTGTCAGGGTAATACTTCCCGGTCTCGTCGTCAATGGTCTTTCGGATAATTTTCGAGAAGTTGTCCGTTGAGCGCTTCGACGATTTTCTTCTTCTTACGGTCTTTTGTGGATCAACTACTGGTTTATTCTCCTTTCTGCAACCAATTAGCCAATCATCAATTTCTTCCTTGCGGAACCTAATGAGGCGCCCGATGCGATAATGGGGGATTTCTCCGGACTCCACTTTGGCATAAACGGTTTTCTGCTTGATGCTCAGATATTCGGATATATCTGATATTGTTAAAAGTTTATTCTCCTGTTCTTCCTGCATGACAATTACCCTTTTCCGGAATTCAGGTTAGGTAATTGCATCGCGGATTTTATTTTGAAAAATCCAAGAAAAAAGTAATTGAATCAAAGAATTCCTAAACAATGTTGTTTTTACCGCAAAGTTTTTAACCTTGCGCCGCCAGCTAGACCAGGTATTTCACTGATCGTAACATTAACATAATATGCTATGTTCTAAATGTCAATAAACCATTATTATAATTAGTTTTAATATTATTGCAACGTCACATACAGCATATTACATCGTTCATGTTAATACACTTCTTGACATTATTTAAACAAACAAATACGTTTACTTGCAATGAACAACAAAATTATTGATTTGGCACGCAAAAAAACCCTGAAAACCTTGGTGGAGGACTACCTTGAGCGCAATCCCCTGCAACTGGAGGATTTTTATCGGAAGCATCCGGATAAAGCGCTGGTTGTATTCAGCAGAATTTTTCAACTTCTTTGTGATCCGGATGATGGTATTGATGCGGATGACCTGACCGCAGATGAACTGAAAGGTGTTATCCTAGAGTGGCATCCGTTATTAACGCCAGTATGGTCCAAAATTAATAGTGCTTTCATAAATTATCGGGAAAATTTCCTGCCAAAACAAAAGAACTATGAAAAGAGGATTGATGAGGTAAATAATGAGTCATCATCACTGATGCCGTTCAAGGATTTAGTGGACAGCGGTTCTGGTCATTTCTTTCCCGATGATAAATGTTATGAAATTAAGCTTAAACGCTCGCCTACGACAATCAAACTTTCCTTCGCTTCGGACAAATTCAGCATATACATGGAAGGGATCAGGATTGTCGATCGCTTCTTGCTTCAGCTTAAAGATGCACCCATCGACATTTTTTCAATTTGCGAGCACTGCGGGAAAATCATCATAGTGACCAGGAACGGGAAAAGGTTTCATTCAGGATGCGCATCCAAAGCAAAACAGAAGGAATTATGGACAAAGGATCCGGATGGTTGTAGGAAAAAAGAACGGGATCGCTATCATCAAAGGGTTAAAGGAAGATGACATGGCCAATAAAAGAAAACAATAATATCAAAAGACAATTCAATTCTGTTAAAAAAGGGATAACCCATATCTCGAAAATATTTTTTGTGATATATAATAACAACATGGAAAGATGGGTGGGCAAGACGGCTACATAACAATACAGAAAATAATAAATAAAACACATTCAATACTTATGGCTGAGACTAAATATACCAAAGCTGACCTCATATGGGAAGCAACCCGAAGAAACGAAGAGTATAAGACTGATTATCTATCCATGTTAGAAAAATACAGGAATGATTTTAAAATTAATGATTGTGCAGATGTAAGAAATCTACCCTACATTTCTTCGGAAAGGTGGCAAATTTTTATAGCAAAGGAAGATTCCAATAAAATAAAAGTATATGGGTGGCTCGACCCCTCTGTTGAAATAGATGCAATAAAAAACGAGATTAGAGCTGGAGTTAGTCCCTTTGCTGTTCATCCATACGCACATATTGAGAAACTTAATAAAACAAATCCGAATATTTATTACCACCATCTGGATCAAAGAAGTGAACAAGTATATTTTTCGGAACGTAAGATAGATGATGACATCTATGTGTGCATTCGAAAAGATTTCATTATGAATAAATTCTTGTTTTTAATTGATCCCTTGTCTGAAGATGAATTAATAATGAAGTCAGTCCAAGAAGCGAAGAAAAATGTTTTGAAGAGCATCAAGGAGAAAACCGATTTACTAAAAAGAAACAATCATATAATTTTATACCCACGGGATATTGAAAAATATATTGGCTGGCTTAAAAAATATGATCAGATTGTTGATTACCTAAAAAACGATAAAAACAATAATAAATTGACCTTTGAGAAGGGTGCTGTTGTGGTTTCAAAAGATTTTCGTTTTGGAGTATTAGTTCCGAATAGCACGCCAGGAAACAAATTTGAAGGTCAACGGAAGGCATATAGAGATGCCCATAAAGGTGCTGTTAAGTTAATTCAAGCCGCTCCTAATATTGGTTTTTCCCCTTCAAGAACATAATCCTAAAAAAATATTTCAACCCATTAATCTATAAAAACATAATTCTTTCTTTTAATCCCTATGGGCCGATTTCCCAGGTGCTTGCGGCGGGGTCATTCATTTCCCAGTATGAAAATTCCTATTTTATGCCGTAGGAGTTAACAACTCATATTTGTGACGGTCGCTGTCTACAAGTATAGGTTGTTAAGTGCTTGTTATTATTCATTTTTTTATTGACAAAGAGCCGAGGCGGTATTAATTTGCAACCAGTTCTTAAACACGTCACAGACATACCGCAAGGGAGTCGAGACGATAAACTGAAAATGGGGGGAAACTATGTCTTTTAAACTTCGTGAGCTTATAATTGATGCCTCAAGAGGAAATCGGAATTTATGGCGACGATGGAATAAGAAATCTATTATTCCGTGCCAAGTGTTGGTTAATGTTTGGGATTATGGAATAAAATTTATGGAGGAAGTGCCCAATACAGGGATGAAACTGGGGACTTTTTTGGAATTGCTTTGGAAACTCAGCAATTCACTGCCAAACGGCGAGTACAAAAATGCAGTCTTGAATTTATATATCGACACGGTGCAAAGCGAGTTATATCCGCGACTGCCGCAAAAAAGATCAAAATAAAATTAACTCGTTAAAGTGTCCGCACTTGTGTCGGCTTATTTAAAAAAGCTCCTGTTTTTGCAGGGACTTTTTGTGTTTTGATCAAAAGAATGGAGGTGATGGGTATGCTCAAATAAAAAAAAAAGGTAAGCGGAAAGCAGCGGAAACGAACAGGCCATACCTGGCGACAGGGTGGCCTTTTTTATTTCCGGAAACCTTTAATAATTTAATATCTTATAAGGAGTATGAAATGTCAGATAAGGATTTAAAACCCGTCGATGAGAAAAGCAAAAATATTTTCTCGTCCATTGAAGCGGAGGCTCAAACAGTTCCGGCAATCGTTAACCAATCAGAACCTGAGCCAGAATCCTGGGTATATATGGGGACAGACAGTACGGCCGTCATCGATATTTCCATGGTTGAAGTCATGGATGACGACGATCAAAAAGCTGTATCCACTTGGATGGGGCAGATCAAGAAGCCCTCAAAAGGAAAAAAGCTGCCCACTGAGCAGTTGATTGAGCAGGGCATCGAGCTGATCCGCGATATTACAGCAGATGCCAACCGGAACATTAACCTTGCCCACAAATATTTTGCAGAGAGGGCAATATCGATTGGTCTGATCTGCATTAAACTAAAAGAACTAATCAAGGGGACTGACAAGCCTTGGGCTGCATGGGCCGAGGAAAATCTGCCCTTCATCGCCAAGAGGAATAGAGAAAAGTTCATGATGATAGCCAAACGCCAGGATGCAAGGCCTTTCACATTCCTTGGGGTAGACAGGTTGGAAATGCTCTGCTCCGTGACGAAAGAAATGGAGGGGAATGATCGCATTGGAGACCTGTTCAAAAAATACGAAATTCCGTTTGATAAAGAATCGGAAATGAACCTGGCCGAGTTTAAGGCGATGATCGATGCCGCTATCAATAATGAGCGTCTGGTCAGAAATGGGATTAACGTGACCTTTAATCTCGTCACCAACATCATCGCCCTTGGTGTGGATTTTGACAAGTCTCTGATCCGCAGATTGAAAGACGTTCAGGAGTGTGGCGGTAATCCGGAGTCTCTGTTGCAAAAGATTTCGCTTGCCGGCGGCAAAGATGAGATGGACGCCACGCCGGAAAAGAGGCTGCAGGATTTTAATCACCTTGGAAACAGGCTGATTAAGACCTTGGACTTTATAATGGAGGACCAAGACCAACTGGTCAAGATTGACCGCGAGACGTTCAGACTCCTCTATGAAAGGCTCATCAGCATCCAGGAACTTGGTATTTTGGCCGAGGATGAGGGGAACGAAAAATAACTTTAAACCTGCCCCCGTTGTCGATTTGATGGCGGGGGCTTTTTATTCGATAAGGAGGAAATTCATGAGATTTTATCAGGCCTCAATGTTTGAGAGAATCCTAACGCGATACTGGGAGCTTTTCGGAGAACCGCTTAATGTCCTGCTCTCGTTCGCCTATGCAAGTCAAGACTTTCGGAAGATCTTCACCGATCGCCGACAGAAGATCGATAGTATTATTCTTGATTCCGGCGCATGGTCCATCGCTAAAGGGACAACGGACTTTACCCTTGAGGGATTCATTGCTTACCTCAAGATGCATGGGCACCTGTTTGATCGATACTTTAACCTTGATACTGACTTTAGCGACCAGGGGTTTGAAAACAATATTATCAACCAGATTCGCATGGAACGATCAGGGCTTCACCCGGTTCCGGTAGTTCATAACCTGTTTGATCGGGAGATCGATTATTACGTCCAATCAGGCAAATATGAATGGGTCGCGCTGGGATCAAGCCAAACGACAAATTATGACGATATTGCATATGCGGTTTATCGCATAAAAAAAGGGAATCCGGCTGTTCGAATCCATTGGTTTGGCGGCAGCAAGTTTGAATGGCTCTGCAATCTCCCTATCGCATCTTGTGATACAACCGGCTGGGCATCAACAGGTAAGTATGGCTTTATCAAATATTGGAATCCAGCAGATGAAGGGTTCAATAAAGGGCATACCATCTATACCAGCGGCATGATTCGCGATGTTGAAAGTGGAAAATTTGAATACGTAACGTATCCTTGGAGGAGCGACCTTGACAAATACCTTCAGGCAACCTTTGGTCTGAAGTTCCGTGATCTCTGCGGATATGACAGTGCCTTTAATATGCAGCTGATCAATACAAGATTCTTTGCGGAGCAGGAACAGAGGATCAATGATGAGCGGCTCCGGCGTGGAATACCGCTGGAATAAAAAGCGCAGACGTCTGCGTATTTTGAGAAAGGGGTGATGCAGTATGATTATGAGCTGAATTAGCAAGATAAAAATAAAAATTTAAATATCAGCAAAGGAGTTCTGTTTTTCAACGCTATCTTTACTGATTTCCAACAGTCAATTTTGTTAAAATCATCAACAATCAACAGGCCAGTTCCTATGAACTGGCCTGTTTTATTCAAAAAAATAAGGAGGATATAATTATGTCCAAAAAAAATAAAACAAAGCAAAATAAAAATTCAACGTCTCATGATCAAGAAAAGATCATTCCTCGTGCATTTTTTCGAAAGATTGGTGTGATACCCTTTGTTGATTCAAGTGATGCAAAATTCTATCGAGAAATGAGGAAAAGGACAGGTAAAGAACTTGCAGATCAATTGTATGATTTAGTATGCAACAAGAATGATAATAGATCCGCCATGTATCTCGCTTTTTCACACTTGGAACTTGCTAAATTTTGGTATGCAAACAATATAATTCCATCATGCAAGATTGCAGAAGAGCTTGCCACAATATCCATTCCAGCAAACGCAAATATTTTGGATATCGGTGGCGGCCCTGGTGCTATTGCCTTCTGGATGGCTCATATCTGGAATGATTGTCATGTGACCGTTGCTGACAAATTTCCAGAAATCGGTACTAAGTGGGCCATGGAAATAGGAATGGATCGAGTTACATTTATCAATTCCCTTTTGCCAGAATTACGGAATCTTCCAGACGAGACCTTCGATGTTATCATCTTATCGCGAGTGCTTCGTCATGTGGATGGCATAAAGATGCCGGAGTTCATTCATAATAATAATGTGGTGGATTACCTGTGTAGTGAAGAGGGAATTGACTTTTCATTAAGATTTGGCAGCCTCATCAAAAACATAAAGAGGGTTTTAACCCCGAACGGGCATGTTGTAATTGTCGATGAATGGAATGAGTTAAACGTCTTTGTGACATGCAAGATAATGGAGCAATATGGGCTTTTTATAGACGGCAGTTTTTTCAAGTATGAACGTGTGTCAAACGAGTTTTCAGTTATTGCTCTTTCTCCTTCTATTAAAACACCGGATGACTCTTTGGATCTTTGCATGGGAATGTCTGCTGCTCTGAGCTTTCCTCAAGTGCCTATCCCTTTAATGGGAACGCTTGCAGAGTCAGTACGGAAACTGTTTGGAAATACTACTCCAATTATGACATTTGAAAATGAAACGTTTGAAGGTAAATTCAAGTGGAAAAATGAAATTTTAGAAAAAAATGGAATAGCATTATTTTATATCACAAACAATTACTGTGACAGGAAGGCATTCCTGTATCCGGCAGTTGCAATACCGAAACTTCTAAAAACACTGCAATGTAACACCGAACAATGATATTCCGCCTATGACCAACACAAATGAGTGAAATCCAAATTATGGTTATTATCCAAAAGCATCAACAGGCGGTTTAATCTGTCCTAAAAGAGAATTACTGTGCATAAATAAAAAAGGGTTTGCCTCGATTGAGAGGTAAACCCTTTTTATCCATCGCAACCCCACGAAACAATCCTGAACTGGGTTGGCCATCATCGCAGAACAAATAACCATGAAGGATCATGTTCCTTTAAATTCAATATTCATAAGGAGAATAAAATGAAAACAGCATGTTTTACAAAAGCGTTAACCGTAGCCTTTAC
>ENA-UPTA01000909-UPTA01000909.1-activated-sludge-metagenome-genome-assembly--contig:-NODE-909-length-33970-cov-32.947103_pt1 | contig 33970 bp, 32 predicted proteins | sample MGYA00238184_ERZ773361 | MGnify/ENA primary metagenome ERZ773361 (study PRJEB29100, sample SAMN05720205) | activated sludge metagenome | isolation source: anaerobic digester from wastewater... | reverse complement strand
TGCCTCGAGTTTGTCTGTCGGGCATCCTTGTCTTTCCTGGATTCCCGCTTTTGCGGGAATGACTCTGTTTAATGGCCAATCAGGAGATTGGCGTTCCCGGGGTGTTTCCAGGGTGTTCATCCTCCCTCAATCCTTCCCATCAAGGAAGGAAGCATTATGAGTTCCGGTATTGCATTTTTTATTTGTCATAATCGTTTGTATGATTTGCAAAACAGCAAAGTTAGGTTCATCTGATTTTTTGTAATCTTTATTCCGTTTTTGGTTCTATTTACTCGCAGATTTTATCCATTCTTCAACCAGCCTGATGAAAAGATCAAAATCATTCAAACGCTTTTTGAAAATGCTGTAAACGACCTCATTGTCCGTTTTTTCGTAACGGTGAACAAGTATGTTTCTGAAAGACGCCATGTTCTGAAATGTAGTTAGATGTTCTTTCGGGATAATACCGTTTTCGTGAAGTACCTGGAAAATGTCTCGATAACCCTCAGGCTCACGCCACCGGTGAAACGATACAAAATGATTGCCGATATCAATAACCTTCTCAATGCATAGATGAAGATAGCGCTCGACGAATGCCCGATCCCGAAGATTTTCTTCATATTTTTTCCATGTGATGTCTTCTGCTTTCCGAAGCGCGGCAAGGTATTCCCGCAGTTGAGACAACTTTCGTGAAAGGAGTTCTTTATCGACCATGATATCTTCCTCTACGGAATTTCCCGAAAAAGATATTTTGTGTCCATGTATTCAGCCCTGGCCTGAACCTCTTGCCGGATGCGCTCGGCAGGATTGTTTTCGCAAATGAGACGCCCGTGCTTCAAAATCTGATGCTGAAGGAGTGTCGAAGCTTGTCCGAAAACGACTAGATCGACATCCCGCCCGAGACGACTGGCCAAATCCGTTTCCATCCTCAAGCGTTCCCGACCGGAAATTGTCTTTTTCGTGATAATCGCCAGATCGAGGTCACTGCCCCGTCGATCACGGCCGGTTGCTGTGGATCCGAACAGATAGGCGGCCGCAAGCCATTTCATTTTCTTAAATATGGAGGATAGTTGTTGAAAATAAATATCTTGCCTGGAGCTACCCGTCATTGGTTAATTCTCAACGTGTGTAGTGAGACCTTTGAAAAACCCATCTTGCTGTCATTCTCTTAGTAAAGAGAATGCAGGAAATTATTGATATTTCTGGATTCCCGCTTTCGCGGGAATGACTCTGTTTTCTGTGTTTTCTGTCATGCCGGAATGACGACGACAGGGGCTACAAATTTACTCCGGCTTCCCGACAAAAGGAGATCAACGTTTTATACTCTTTTTCGGCTATGGCCCGCAGTATATCGATTTCCAGTTCTTGGTACTCGTGAATTGCCACATTCCTGAAGCCTGTCATAGCAATCATCGCCCTGGACGTTTCTGCGCTCAATAGATTTGCCTTCCTAAGAAGGACAAAGAGTTCGGCGCTGCTTTGCGGTATGCCGAGATGATTCTGCGCCACAAGGTGTTGCGCAAGATCAATGGCCGCCTGACAAGCCCGCTCAATATTCAGGATCATTGCATCAACATGAGTGAAATTATCGAGCGTGGGGTTAAATTCATACTCCTGACGCATCCGCCTCAAGGCGCGTTCGATCACAGCGGCCTTGTTCAGAACCACATTATCAGGCTTGGTAGGCATCCAGCACCTCTTTGCGATCCTGGTTGAACTGAATGTACATGCCCAGCAAACCGGCCCTGCGCAAAGCTACCTGTTCAGGGTTACGCTGAAAGACCGGGATTCCCGACATAAAGGCCTCGCAGGCATAGACAAGATTTGCCGATGAGATTTCCCCCAAATCCACGGTACGTTCCAATCGGCAGGCAAGATCATTGGCAAGCTGCAGTCTCTCCAGAGAACTCATCTTGGCATTGGGCATCAAAAGGAGGGCCAAATCGATGTCGCTTTCCCGGTCCAGTCTTCCCCGCAGGGCGCTTCCCAGCAGATAAACCGCCAGAATCCGTGCATCTCCGGAGAAATTCTCTTGCGTGTAGCGTTTTATGGATTCGATGAGGTCCATTCTCAATCCGCTTGATACAGCTCCGCCCTCTGGGTTACCCAGGAAAGAGAAATGGCTATGGGACAGAGACGGCTGTAGGAACAAAAAACAAAGCAGATAGGAATGGTTACCTGCAACTTGTTATATCATTCATGCAAAGCTTTCGTTTGAAGCATCCACTTCTTCTTTCAGCCTGCGGATTTCTTGAGCAAGTTTTTCGTATTCTTCCGTTTTCCGTTGCAGAAATCTGTAGGTGATTCTTGCCTTTTCTTCCAAACCGCTTGGGGTCAATAAATATAAGTAAGCGATTTTATTGGTCGAATTTTTAAAATTATCGGCTTTGACAAAGCCTTTTTGGATCAAGGATTGTAATAAATAATTGATTTTGCCAAGACTGAGCCCCAGTCGAGCTGATAACTCGCGCTGTGTAACTTGCGGATTATCATTGATTTCTCGCAGAAGAGACAGGATATCGCTTGTTTCCTGATTTGTATATTTTTGATTGACCATAAAATTCGCTTTGTTCAAAAATTGAACAAGCGCCAATTAACGAAGGAATATTTTTTTGTCAAGGAATAATTTAGGCGATGGGCATTCGGCTATTGGCGATAGAGAAAAATCGTTTATGGTGGATGGTTAATAATGAGGTGTGTATCCCGGCAGGAGATGGCAAAAAGGTATGCTTTGTCAAAGAGTATGGTTTGTGAACTTACTGAAGAGCGCGCTGACGATCTTCTCTGCGGCATGGCCATCTCCATAAAGGGGCAGGTGGGTGTCTGGTGCTTGAAATGTGGAAACGGCATCGATAATTCGGTTGTGATCAGCGCCGGTCAGAATATTCCAGCCGGATGAAACAGTTTCCACCCATTCCGTTTCATCTCTCAGGGTTATACAGGGGGTCTTCAACCAGTAAGCCTCTTTTTGCATGCCTCCGGAATCGGTTAAAAGGATGCGGGCTGATTTTTCAAGCGCGATGATGTCGAAATAGCCGACGGGATCAATAAACTGGAGAGATGATGGCTGATGGGTGATGGGCCAGAGGTGATGATCCGCCAATATTTTTTTTGTTCTGGGGTGAAGCGGGAGGATTACCGGCTCTTGCAGGGCCAGTTGTGAGAGTGCGGTGAGAATTCCATTTAGACGATCCGGATGATCCGTATTTTCTGCACGATGGACGGTAGCCAGAAGGTAGCCTTGCGGTTTGAGGCATAGGCGATCTAAAATATCGGATTGAGTGGCAGCTTTTGTTGCGGCAAATTGCAGGGCATCGGCCATTACATCACCGGTAATCATCGCGTTCGAAATGCCCTCTGCGGCCAGGTTATCCACGGCAATCCGGCTGGGGCAGAAAAGCAGGGCAGAGAGTTGATCGGCCACAATCCTGTTGATTTCCTCCGGCATGCGGCGATTGAAACTGCGCAGTCCCGCCTCTACATGAGCAATGGGAATATGAAGCTTGGCTGCGGCCAGGGCGCCTGCCAGTGTAGAGTTGGTATCGCCGTAAATCAGAACCCAGTCGGGCTTTTCGTCAATAAGGACTTTTTCAATCTTAGCAAGCATTTGGCCTGTCTGTTGCCCGTGTAAACCGGAACCGATTGCGAGATTGAATTTCGGTTCGGGAATTTCCAGTTCCCGAAAAAAGACGGCAGACATTCCTTCGTCATAATGTTGGCCGGTGTGGATGATGACCTCGTTCAATGTTCTAGGTTCAACGTTCAAAGTTAAACGGTTATGGGCGGCAATGGCACGCGATACGGCAGCAGCTTTAATAAACTGAGGCCGGGCGCCGATGATGGTTGCAATTTTCATTTCTTTGCTCCTACGGTCGTTTTCAGATCTTTGCACTGAGATAAGGGTGCATCGCCAAGATGAAGATGCATGGATGGCGGTGCCTTTCACACTCTCTCATCATTAACCCTCCTCCATTTTCCCATCGGTGCCTTGTGCAACAATCTACGCATAATATCAAGCTGAAACACAGTTGCTTGAATTCTGTCACTCTGATGAAGGGGACTCCCCGGCAGTTTTTCCACAGGTGCAGTCAAGTTTTAAAGGGATAAACATGAATAAATCCGACATATTTGGTCATGCAGCAAGGTTCTGTAAAAAAACCATTGCAAATCCTCTTGATTTTCTATTAAATCCAATCGTTTTTATGCGTTTATCCATGAGGTTGTGCAGAGTTCCTCCCATACTGACTACAAAGAGGTTTTTATATTGAATAATTATTCCAGCGATGAAAGACGAAAAAGTACCTGGCTTAGGCGACTGTTTTATGATCTGACCCATACATCCACCCTTAGCCGTTTTCTATTCTTTTTTGGGGCGGATATTCTGATCGTTTCCTTTTCTCTTTATCTGTCTTTTCTTGTTCATTTCGACTTCAATTTTGGAGTGCCCTATGCAGAACTTCTTTACGATATTCTGCCTTTTTTTATTCTGCTCAAGATGGGGCTTCTTTTGCTTTTTCGGGCGTATAAAATCAGCTGGCGATACGTAAGCCTATCGGATTTATTGAATATTTTGATGGCGGTGATCGTGGCCGAGATGGTGCTTTTGATTGTCAGTCTTCCCAATTCGATTTTTTCGCTGCCGCTTACGGGCCTGTCCCGGCGCATCTTCATTATGGATGGAATTTTTACGCTGGCGTTGATTTGCTCCCTGCGCGTTGCCAAGAAGCTCTATATGGAAGTCATCCGGGAAAAAACAGGCGGAGTGAAAGGGAAACGGACGCTGATTATCGGCGCCGGCAACACAGGAGACATGCTGTTGCGGGACATGGCGCGAAACGGTTTTGAGAATTTTCATCCGGTGGGGCTTTTGGATGATGATCCAATGAAAATTGGAACTTATGTGCATGGGGTAAAGGTGCTGGGCAAGCTGTCTCAACTGGAGAAGGTGATCGTGCGGCAGGAAGTCGAAGCCGTGCTCATTGCCATTCCATCCCTGAATCATGCGCCGCTTCGAGAACTTTATGATTCGGTAAGAAAATTCAAGGTGGGCACGGTCAAGGTGGTGCCCAGAATTTATGATTTTGACAAGCCGGACATCAACCTGAAAGGTTTGGAAGACATCAGTATTGAGGATTTGATTGGACGCCAAGTGATCAATGTGGATTACCAGGTCATCCGGAATTTTCTGGAAGGAAAATCGGTGATGGTGACGGGGGCGGGCGGTTCGATTGGCATGGAAATTGTCACGCAGGTATGCGCTTTCGGTCCGCGCCATCTGATCCTTTTCGAGATTGATGAAACCGAGCTTCACAATCTTTCGCTGCGTCTTGCGCGCCTGTTTCCCTATCTGACCAAAAATATCGAGTACGTAACGGGGGACATCCGTGACGATTTGCGTGTGCGGGAGGTTTTTGAAAAGTATCGTCCGGAGATCTTGTTTCATGCCGCCGCCTACAAGCATGTGCCGATGATGGAATACAATCCGCGTGAAGCAGCAAAAGTCAATATTTTCGGTACCTTCAACATTGCCCGGGCTGCTGTGGCCTATGGAACCGAGACGTTTGTCATGATTTCCACCGACAAGGCTGTCCGTCCTACCAGTGTCATGGGCGCCACCAAACGCATGGCGGAGTTTGTTTGCCGGGCGGTGGGAGACCAACAAGCGGGAAGAAAGGCCATGGACGATGGGCAATGGACTCACGGCGATACGGAAAAAAACACTTCCTGCACCTCCGCCAGCGCGACAAATAGTCGTGAGGTCATTTCCTCGGAGGCGCGAATCCTTCAAAGCAGGAGTACGACCCGCTTCATGTCTGTGCGTTTCGGCAATGTTCTGGGCAGCCGGGGAAGCGTTTTACCCTTGTTTTTGGATCAGCTCAAGCATGGCGGCCCGTTGACGGTCACGTCCCCGGAGATGAAGCGATACTTCATGACGATTCCCGAGGCGGTTTCGCTGGTTTTACAAGCCTCTACCTTGGGGAAAGGCGGTGAGGTTTTCGTTCTGGATATGGGTGAACCGGTAATGATTGTCCGCGTAGCGGAGGAATTGATCCGCCTTCACGGCCTGGAGCCTTACAAAGACATTGATATTCGTTTTACCGGCTTGCGCCCCGGCGAAAAACTGTTTGAAGAAATTTTAACGGCGGAAGAAGGCACAGACGCCAGCTGTCACGAGAAGATATTTGTTGCCCGCGGCAGCAAAAAATTTACTCTGGCCGAGATGAATCTTATTCTTGACGAGTTTTTAGAGGTGATTCGCGACCCCTCTCCCGGAAGCGATGAAAAAATGAAGCAACTGCTCCGGAAGTACGTAAAACATTATGTAGAGATGTAGTTTGCAAAAACCGGTGCTTTGTCCCGGAAGTCTGCCTGTATACTTTTGGAATGAGGTGGCGGGTTTTTCAGATGCAGACAAGACCCGAATGGCAAAGCCAATTGACCAGAAGATAAGCTGCTATGCCGCCTAAGTAGGATACGATGAGGGTCAGAATCAGGGCGGCAAAAAACCATTTGTTGCTGTTCATTTCCTTGCGCAGCACGGCAACCGTGGCGGCGCAGGGAATAAAGAGCATCATCACTACCAGAAACGCGGCGGCGGATGCCGGACTCATCACCGTGGGAAGAACTTGAGACAGACCGTCTTTTCCGACGCCATACAGGACACCCAGTGTTGCCACAACATTTTCCTTGGCGACCAGGCCCGTGAGCAGGGCGGTGATCATTTTCCAGTCCAGTCCCAGCGGAGCGCCCAGAGGCGCAATCAGTTGTCCTGCGCGGGAAAGCCAGCTTTCCTCAACCGAACCTGTTGGAAAATAAGACAAAATCCAGATGACCAGCGAAACGCCGAGAATGACGGTTCCCGCTTTCCGGAGAAAAGACACGGTTCGCGTCCAGATGACCATGAAAATGGTTTTTACGTCCGGCCGATGGTAAATGGGCAGCTCCATGATAAAAGGAGCATCCTGCTTCCGAAGCGCCTTGTTGACGAATATCCCCGCGATGCCTAAAACGGCGATATTCAAAGCCAGAATGCTCCACGATACCAGGGCTGCATTTTCCGCGAAAATGGCGGCGGACACCAGAGTCAGCACGGCCAGTCGCGCTGTGCAGGGCACAAAGGGGATCAAAAGCAGCGTAATCATCCGGGCCTTGCGGGTTTCAATAATGCGGGCGCCCAGCACCGCCGGCACGTTGCAGCCAAAGCCCAGGCACATCGGAATAAAGCTTTTTCCATGAAGCCCCACCAGATGCATGATTCTGTCCATGACAAAGGCAGCGCGCGCCATGTAGCCGATGTCTTCCAGAAAGGCCAGAATAGCGAAAAAAATCAGCAAAACCGGCAGAAAGGTTACAACAGACCCGGCGCCGCCGATCACACCGTCCAGCAGCATGCCGCGAAGCCATGCAGGCCAATCCGTCAGGTAAGGCTCACAAAAACCGGCAAATTGCTGAAGAGCGTCACTCAATCCGTTTTGCAGCGGCACACCCGCGGAATAGGTGAGGAAAAAGACCAGCGCCATGACGCCCAGTAAAATCGGTATGCCGAAAATCGGCCGCGTCAGAACATGATCCACCCGGTCGGTCAGAACCACCTCTCCCATCTTAAATCGAGACATGGATGCGCGGGTGACTTTTTCAATCCAATCATAGCGACCGTTGACCACGGCATGAAGCGCGTCTTCATGCTCGCTTAAAAGATTCTGAATCTTTTTCCAGGCGGTGGAGTCGCTGCAGTTTTTGATCAGATCTGAAGCTTCGGGATCGCCTTCCATGATTTTGACGGCTGCCCATTCCACCGTATACGGTTCGGGAACCAGAGGCTCGATGGTCTCCAAAATCTGCTGATAGAGTTCCCGATGATCCGGGGAAACGTCCGGCCGGTTTGGCCGGATTTTCTCGCCGGATACGGCAAAAGCGCAGATCTCGTCCACCAGTTCGCGAATGCCGCTGTTTCGCCTGGCCACCATGGGAATGACGGGAACCGCCAGTTGATCCTCCAGCGTTTTCGGGTTGATTTGTATGCCCTGGTTGGAAGCGACATCCAGCATATTAATGGCCGTAATGACCGGACAGTTCAGCAAAAGAACTTCTGAAAGTAAATAGAGGCTTCGTTCCAATGCGGCGGCATTGAGCACAAGAATCACCAGGTCCGGCTTTTCCCGGATGATGAAATTTCGTGCGATACGCTCCTCTTCGGAAAAGGCCGTCAGACTGTAAGTGCCGGGTAAATCGACAATCCGGATCAGCGCCTGATTGGCGCGGTGCTCTCCGGATTTCTTTTCCACGGTTTTGCCCGGCCAGTTTCCCACATGCTGGGACAGGCCGGTCAGAATGTTGAAAATGGTGGATTTTCCGACATTGGGCTGCCCCACCAACGCGACGGTGATTTCCTTTTCAATGGTCGGCTGGCAAACGGCTTCGTCAGGATCAATTTTATAGACGCTGATTTTTGCCGCTTCGCCCCGTCCCAGCGCAATGCGCGTTTCGGAGACTTGCACAATGATCATGCCGCCGCTGACCTGGGCTATGCGGAATCTCGCCCCCTTCACCAATCCCATACCGGCCAGCCGGCTGGTCAGGTCCGAACCGCCGTCAATGGAATGGATAATGCCCTGATCGCCTTCGCGCAAGCTGGAGATGATTTCCGGTGATGTCATTTTTTATGGCAATCCTTGTTGGTCAGGCCAGGCCGACCCGATATTTTTTTAAAATCCGTTCCGGACCGTAAGAACTTTTGGTTTTGCGAAGATTTTTATTGCCCATGTCCTCTTCCAGATTCAGATAGGGGTAACGCGCCTGCAATTTTTTGGCTGTGTCATTGAACATAAATTCATAAATGCCATGATACTGCCTGGATGCTTTGGCAAAATGAAGACAAAACATGCTTCGATTCAGGGGCTCTCCGATAATCATTCCCGCCGGTTTTTCGGCAATGTAATATATTGTTCCCCACAGTGCAAGCGCTGAAAAATTTTCCAGGGCTTCCGCGCATATCGCAAAATCCGTTTTGGCCGGTAACGCGATGGACTCCGCCTGCCAGGATTGAAGAACGCTCATGGCGTCGGACAGGTGTTCTCTTCCCAGAATTTGAGCGACCGGCTGATAGACGTTCCGGAACTGGTTTAAATGATTGCGGTGGCGTGTGTAGGTTTTGCCGGCAAACGTGGCCAGATTCCTGCTCAGGTAAATGTAATCAGACTCGCTCTCGTCGAAGGATATGCGAAATTCTTTTTCGGGGAAAAAAGGCAGCCATTTTTCGGGAATCGGAAAGAAGAAATTGTCGCGATTCAACAAGTCGCGGAGGGTGTCCGGTGAGCAGTTTTCCGGGCTGGCAAGCGGCATAATGTAATTTTGCCCCTGACGGTTGCAGGCGGAAATGAAGCTCGCGCAGTCTCGCGTCAAAATTTGATAGCGGCTGACATTGCGGAATAAATAAACATTGGCAAAGGTGTAGTCCGATATGTCCAGATTCATGGATGCAAAGCGTCCGGCAAGAAAAGGGTGATGATTTAACTCAATTTTTTCAATGTAATCCATAATTGTAAAGGCCTGTTTCCCGTTTGGGCATGCGGTTAAAGATGAAGCTCGTGCTGGTGTTCTCGAAGCCATCGCTTGTGGCGCGGATAGTCCGGCATGGCCTGTCCCACCAGATTCCAGAAGACCGCAGAATGATTTTTCTGATGGATGTGCATCAGTTCATGGACAATGACATAGTCGATTACCCGGGGAGGGGCCATCATCAAACGGAAGCAGAAGTTCAGGCGATTGTCCGAAGAGCAGGAACCCCAGCGTCCGGTGGCGGAGTTGATTTTCAGACCGCCGGATTTCAGTTTCAGGAGGTTTTCGTAATCGGCAACCCGTTCGCTTAAGTAGGCGAGAGCCTTTTTTTTATACCAAGCCGTCAGATACGCTTTTTGCTTTGCCGGATTTGGCGGGCAGTTCAGAAAAAAACGTTCCTTCCAGAATGTGACTCCCTCGTTTTCCAACGGTTCATCATAAGCTTCCAGCGGATAGGCCTGACCCAGATAATAAAGTTTATCGCCGGTTGCATAGGTTTTTTCCATGCGCAGATTCTGCAGCTGGAACTGTCTGCTGACCGTCCGGTCGATCCAGCTTTGTTTTTCCTCGACAAAGCGGTTGATTTCGGACTTTGGTGTGAAATAGGGTGCAAAGACAAGAACTTCAGAATTCCCGCCGATTTGCAGGCTGATCGTTTTTTTTCTTTTTCTGCTTCGTTTGAGAATATATTGAATGCTCATAATTTTTACAGGCAGCTTCTAGCATAGAGCATCTGAAAAAGCGAGCGGGAAGAAAAGCCGGTCCTTTGCATTTGTCCTAAATCGTGGTAGTCCGAAACATATTCTATGGCGAGGCGATGTTATGGAAGAAAGAAATGTTCGTCCCTGGGGTTACTATCAGATTCTTTCGGATGCCCCGGACCACAAAGTGAAAAGAATTGTTGTGGAGCCGGGCGGCTGTCTGAGTCTGCAACGACACCAGTTTCGCGCTGAGCACTGGTATTCGGTTGCGGGCGCCGGTCAGGCGACGATTGATGGCCGGAGGCACACGCTGACCCCCGGCATTGCGGTGGACATTCCCCGGGGCTCCGTCCACCGTCTGGAAAACACAGCCGCCGAGCCGCTGATGATTATTGAGGTCCAGACGGGTTCCTACTTTGGAGAAGACGATATTGAGAGACTGGAAGACAGATACGGGCGAAAAGACACGGCCGGGAAAAAGGAAGACCGCACGGGATGATGGTCCGGTGATGCCGATTGCAGGCTCTGAAAGGCGGTTTTTAGCGTTTTCCAGTTCAGAAAGCATCCGGCCATCCGGCGGGTTTTGCTAAAAGATCAGGGACCTGAAATCTCTCGAATTCCGAATGTTTGCAAACCCCTGTTCCGTTTTGGCGGCTTTTCGATATTCAGGTTTGATTCTTATCGCTATGCCCAGGTCCTGATTGGCTTTTTCGGTTTTGTTTACCTTGGCGTAAGAAATTGCCCTTGCATAATAAGCATCCGCATACAGAGGACTCAATTCAATGGCCTTGCTCAGGTTTACGATGGCGTCATCGTGTCTGCCGATTTTGTCGTAGTAAACGCCGAGATGCTTGTAGGGGTAGGGCAGATCCGGATCCAGGGCAATGGCTTTCCGGTAATCGGCTGATGCGTCAAGAGGTTTCCCGGCCATATCGAACAGGGATCCGCGATAATGAAAGGCCACAGCGTCTTGGGGGTGGAGTTCAATCATCTTGCCGGCATCGGCAATGGCTTCCTGAAATCGGCCAAGGGCCAGATAAGCTCCGGTGCGCCTTCCGTACAAAAAGGATTCCCTGGGGCTGGCGATGATGGCCTTGCTGAAATCGGCAAGCGCTTCCGGGTATCGGCCCAGAACATAGTAAGCGTCGCCACGCATACAGTTGAGCAGGGGATCTCCGGGATAACGTTCAAGAAGAACGCTGAAATCGGCAACCGCTTCCCGGCACTGGCCCAAGGCATAATAAGCAAATCCGCGCAGAACGTAGGCCATCGCATTTCGCGGCCGGAGTTTCAAAACGTGGTTGTAACTCTCAATGGCTTCCATGTGCCTGCCCAGTTCATAAAAGGCAAAGCCGCGGTCCAGGTAGATGGCGTCATCGTTTGCTCCCAGTTCAATCGCCTTGCTGAAATTGGCGATCACTTCCGTGCGAATGCCCAGGCGCTTGTAGGCGGCGCCCCGCAGAACATAGGCAAAAGGATCGTCCGGAACCATTTGTATGGCTTTACTGTAATCCTGAATGGCTGCCTCGTCATTGTCGTTTACAGCGTAGGTATTTCCTTTTTCCAGCCATTCCATCGCCTGAAGCGCCGGAATGAAATTTTCATAGGCCTTTTGCGCTTTTTGTTCCGCGTCGCCGGTTGATGTCGCCAGCTCATCCCGCAATATACGGCTTTTGGCGTCCAGGGTGTCCGCCCGGCGCTTGGTTTCTTCCAGATGATGAAAACGTTCTTTGTTTTTGCTTAATGCCTCCATGGATGGAAGAATCCGTTCCGGATTTGCCTCTCCCTGAATTTTCATCTCGTAGGTCCGGCCATTTTGCTTTTCATCGAGCACTTTGATCTGGATAAAGCCTGACGCCAGCGCGGTGATTTGTTCTTTTGACAGATGCCGGAACCAGGCTTTGCTTTCCTTTTGCAGATCATCCGCCAGATTGGCAAGCAGCAGACTTTTTGCTCCCCGCAGCGCCGTCAGGCGGGCGGATTCTTCCGTGTCGGCTGGTGTTGCCGCATAGCGGTATTCGCTGACATAGGTTTTGGCATTGGCCCATGCGGCGCCGATCATAAAAAAGAACAGCAGAAAAACCGCTTCTGCCGTCCTTTGGGTCTTGATCCAATTCATCAAATGTGCTTTTCCTCCGGATCGTTTATCCCGAAATCCTTTCGTCTGCTGCGCTCCTGCTGTTGAGGGGTTGCAGTATAGAAACTTCAAACTTTGATGTCAATCAAAAACGTGGGACGTATTTTATCGGGCTTTGCTTCTTTGTTTATTTCAATCAGACGGCGACCGCCTGCATCAAGACAGATGATGTCCGGATTCCAGCGGAGGATTTTTTCTCTGTCCACCCACCGGCAGGCTTCCCGAACTGACCAGAAGCAATCGAAAAAACAGAAGCTTTTCTCTGCCTGGGGCAAACGGTTGGATTTTCTACACCAGATAGCTGTGGAGACTCGGCAGCAAATTTACTCCCAGATAAGTAAACAAAACACAGGCGAATCCGGCGATCGCCATGATGGCCATGCGTTTTCCGCGCCATCCACGTGTCAATCTGGCGTGCAGCATGACCGCGTAAAACAGCCAGGTGATGAGCGACCAGGTTTCCTTGGGATCCCAGCTCCAGTAGGAGCCCCAGGCATAATGAGCCCAGACAGAGCCGGTCACAATGCCCAGCGTCAGGAAAATAAATCCCAGGGCTACGCTTGAGTAATTCAGTTCGTCGATTTGAGAGTCGGAGGGCAGCAAACGGAGGAGGGTGCTTTGTCCGGAATTTTCGGCGCCGAATGCTTTCTTGACAAAAAACATGACGCCCAGCGCAAATGCCACGGTGAAAGCGGCGTATCCCATAAAGCAGGTTAAAACATGCGAGGTGAGCCAGTTGCTTTGCAGGGCGGGAATCAGAGGCTCAATGTGGTTGTTCATGCCTGGCGCGATAGATGCGTATGCCAGGAGTAGAAAAGCAACGGGCAGGACAAAGACGCCCAGGGCGCGGTTTTTCAAACGCCACTCCATGAGCCCATAAAGCAGAACAATTGACCAGGCGAAAAAAACCAGGGATTCATAAAAATTGGCCAGAGGAACATGACCCATGCCCAGATCGTAGGAGGTTTTCCAGCGAATCACCAGGGCAATGGACTGGACGGCAAGACCCGCAAAGGTGGTGATGCCGGCGAGTTTTCCCCAATTTTCATTTTCCCGAATCATCCGGATCAGGTAAAACACAAAAGCGGCAAAATAGATAAAGGTGACCCAGCCAAGAAGAGTTGCGGCAATCATGTTTTTTCCTCCAGGAGAGTTTTCACCCGATCGGCCAGATTTCGGATTTCTCTTTGCAGAGCGCCCGAATTTCGGTAGCTTTGCCCTGTAAAAAGAACTTGCGTCTGATGGCTGGAGGAATCGATTTTGACCAGGATATGTCGAGAATAAGATAATAAAAACAACATCAAGCCGCATATCAGCATCATAGCGGCGACTGCCACGATCGTCGTTCCGGGATCGCGGTTGACCTGAAGCCCCGTGGAGTATTTTTCTTCCAAGCCCATCAGAGCAAAGGTGTAAGGACGGAAAAGCCCCGGGTTGAAAACCGGAACCTGTTCAAAGATATCCGGGCTGCTGGTTCTGATTTCTTCAATATGCTGGAAGATCCAGAATACAGTCTCTTGCTTTGGGGAGCGGACCGAGATTTTGACAGCCGGTCCCATTTCCATCAGATTTTCTTCCACTCTCAGTACTTGAAAGGTTCCCTCCCCGCCAGGCAGATCAAACGTGTAGCCCTGCGCCACATTCATCACCTCCCGGCCACCTCCCTCTTTTTGTAAGGACAGAGTCGCCTTGCCGCCCGGCACCACGCCGTAGCTTGCCTGGTAAAACCGGAATCCATCAACCTCCAGGGGATGATTGACAAGCAGTTTTCCCGCATGAAGAATTTTGTCTTCTTTGAAAAAAGTCAGGTCTGACCGGAACGATTTGGGCATGCCGTTTGGATAGCGCTCCAGAGTAAATTTTTCGCAGCGTACATGGAAGGGCAGCGTCAGAGAGGATTCTTTTCCTCGTAAAAAGATGGTGTCGGTTGTCTCGCCTTCCGCAAGATTGACATAACCTTCAACACGAAACAGAGAACCGATCATGGCTCCGGCGATGAAAACCAGAATGCTGATATGAATGACATAAACGCTGAACAGAGAAAAATGTCCTCTTCCGGCGCAAAGATACGATTTATCCGGTTCGTCTTGCCTGTCCACTTTTCCATATTTTTTTTTCAAGAGGTTTTCCATGACATCTGCCGCTTTCCGGATATCGCAGGTGGTTTGCAGGCGGTTTTCCGGAGGCAGATTTTCGAAATGCGAACTCTCAAGAGGTACAGGACGGTTGCGAAAACGGCGCCAGGTCGCTGGAAACCGGTCAAGAGAGCAGACGGTGATATTGACCGCCAGAAGTGTCGATAAAAGGATAAACCAGATGGAGGAATACAGATCGAAAATCTGCATTTTTTCAAGAAAGGAAAAAAGCGCGGGGGACAGATGCTGCGCCAGTTCCCCTGCCGCCTCGCGCTGAGGAACCAGTGTTCCGATCAGGGCGAACAAGGCGATCAGCGAAAGAAGAACAATGGCCAGTTGCACGGAAGCAAAAAAAGAGCGGATGCCGGATGGTTTGGTCAAACGAATTCCCTCCTAGGGGCGGCTAAAGAATGAATGTATGATAATATTTGATTGTATACTCATAATCTATAATGAATTCAACAAGTAACCTTTTGCCAGTCATGGGGATGTCTTGAGTCACTTCATTCAGAATTTTCCTGCCAGAAATTCCAGATTTCTTTTCAGGCCCTCAAATTTTGCTCTTTTCAGGGCCGAGTGTTGAAAAAGCCTGTTGAATTGTTTTGTGTTCAGCGTATACCAGTCTTTCCGGGTCATGGAAAGCATTTCTGGCGCGGGCGAAAAATCCATTTCCTGATTTCCGACGGCTTTCCTGTTCCAGGGGCAGACATCCTGGCAGATGTAGCAGCCGAAGACGCGGTTGGCAAAGCGTCCCTGAAATTTCTTGCTGATCGGACCCTTGTGCTCGATGGTCAGGTAAGCAATACAGCGTCTGGCGTCCAGGATGCGCGGGAATCGGGAAGGGGGGAGTCGCTTTGGAACGGAAAATCAATAATGATCTGACCGAGAAAACAAAAAGACCCGATTTTCGGTGAAATCAGCAAGCTGTTTTGCCGATCCATCGCAGGCCCGCCCGGACCGCCCATGCCTTTTCCAGGATCGGCGCCGAGTCCACAAATGCCCTGCCGTTCACCGGTGCAATGCGTGTGTGAATGAACTGCATCAAACGCTTGAGTTTTTTTCTGAGAATATCGTGATAATCACGGCCGTAGGCATATTTGGAAACCACAACCTTAAAGCCGAGCCTGCGGGCTTCTTCCTTAATTTGCCTTGTGAAATCCGTATGTTCCAAAGTCAGGAAGGGCATCGGGCCTAACGGATTCTGGCGCCCGTTTTCGGTTCCCGGTCAAAGCCGATCAGCGTTAGCCCACTGGTACCGTCGGTTGCCAAAAGCATGCCGTGCGATTCCACGCCCATCAGTTTGGCTGGTTTCAAATTGGCGACGATGACAATGGTTTTTCCGATCAGTTCTTCGGGTTTGTAGTCCTTGCCGATTCCCGCGACAATGGTTCTTTCTTCTCCGATATCGACCCGGAGTTGGATCAGTTTTGAGGATTTGGGAACAGGTTCGGCCGCCAGAATTTTTGCGGTGCGCAGGTCTACTTTGGCAAATTCATCGTAATCGATTTCCGGCTTGATCTCCAGGGTGGGCTTTGCTGGAGCGGGCGGCGCATCCTTTTCCGGGTTTACGCGCGGGAAAAGCGAACCGCCCCGGTTTAAAGCCGCGCCTTCCGGCAGAAGGTCATGGCGACGAATGGTATCGAGATTCAGAGAGTTCTTTTCTTCCATTCCGATCGAATGTAGAATTTTATCCGCGGCTTGTGGCATGAATGGAGAGATCAGAATGGCGACGGCCCTGAGCGCTTCCAGCAGGCGGTACAGAATGGCCGCAAGTTTGACCGAATTTGCCGGATCCCTGGCCAGGGTCCAGGGTTCATTTTCCACAATATATTTATTGGATGCGCCGATGAGCTCCCAGATGGACATCAGAGCTTTGTGCAGCGCCATGTCGGCAAAGGCCGTTTCCACGTCGCCCACGGTTTTGAGCGCCATGGCCGGCAATGCCGTTTCCGAATCGGGCGGAGGCGGAGCCGGAATCTTTCCGTCGCAATATTTTACAGCCATCGTCACAGCCCGGCTGAGCAGGTTGCCCAGATCGTTGGCCAGGTCGGAATTGAGGCGTGCCACAAACGCTTCTTCTGAAAAGCTGGAATCCAGACCAAACACCATATCCCGCAGAAGAAAATAGCGGAAAGCATCCAATCCGTATTTATCCTTTAAATCGAGCGGGCGAACTACGTTGCCCAGGCTTTTGGACATTTTGCCGGAATCCACATTCCAGTAACCGTGAACATTCAGGCGCCGATACGGTTCGATGCCGGCGGCCTTGAGCATAGTCGGCCAGTAAATGCCGTGCGGTTTTAAAATGTCCTTGGCAATCAAATGCTCGGCTTGCGGCCAGAATTTGCGAAAAGAATCTCCGTCGGGATAGCCCAGCGCCGTTACGTAGTTGATCAGTGCGTCAAACCATACATAGGTGACGTACTGGTCATCAAACGGCAGAGGAATTCCCCAGGTCAGACGTGTTTTGGGACGCGAAATGCACAGGTCTTCCAGCGGTTCGCGCAAGAAGGCCAGCACTTCATTACGATAGCGCTCGGGTCGGATGAACTCCGGATGGTCCTGAATGTGACGGATCAGCCAGTCCTGATATTTGCTCATGCGGAAGAAATAATTGCTTTCCTTGCGGTGTTCCGGTTCGGTCTGGTGGTCGGGGCATTTGCCGTCCACCAGCTCTTTTTCCATGTAAAAGCGTTCGCAACCAACGCAGTAGTATCCCTCGTAAGCGCCGAAATAAATATCGCCGGCATCGTAAACCTTCCGCAGAATGGACCGAACGGTTTCCATGTGATTTTCATCGGTTGTGCGGATAAAATAATCGTTTTGAATAGACAGTTCCGGCCAGAGGGAGCGAAACTGGCCGCTAACCGAATCGGCATAAGCTTTGGGCGTTATGCCGGCTTTTTGCGCGGCTTCGGCGATTTTATCGCCATGCTCATCGGTGCCTGTCACAAAAAAGGTTTCCCGTCCTGCCATGCGGGCAAACCTGGCCAGTACATCCGCCACGATGGTGGTGTAAGCATGGCCGATATGGGGGGAAGCGTTGACGTAATAAATCGGTGTTGTAATATAAAATGGCTGCGACATGGAATGTGTGCTCCTTAAGAATCTTTTGGTTTCTTTTTGGTTTCCCGGGGGGGGTGAATCTTGTGTTTGCCGCGGGGCGGCGACGCGCTTTCCTCCGGGACATTCTGAACGGGTTCGGTTTTGACTGCGGCGTCGCGGGCGCATTTTTTCGCGCCGGCATACCCTTCGTGCTCAAAGGACAGGCAACACATCAGCCTTCCGCACAGGCCGGAAATTTTCTCCGGATTGAGAGACATGCTTTGCTCCTTGGCCATCTTGACGGTGACCCGGTCCAAATTTTGCAAAATGCCTGCACAGCACACCTCCCGGCCGCAAACGGCGATGCCTTTGATAATTCGTGTTTCCTGGCGTGCGCCGATTTGTTTGAGTTCAATGCGCGTTTTAAAGCGGCTGACCAGGTCCTTGACCAGTTCACGGAAATCCACGCGGGCGTCCGCGGTAAAATAAAAGATCATCTTGCTTTTGTCGAAAAGGCATTCCACGGTAATCAGTTTCATGGAAAGTCCCTTTTCCGCAATTTTTTCCATGCAGAATTTCTTGGCCTCTTTTTCCATGAGTGCAAGCTCTTCGCGGACATGCAAATCATCGTCCGTAACCTTACGAATCACCTTTTTGATGTTGGGAGGCATTTCGGATGGTTCTAAGCGGCGCACGCCGGTGACAACCACTCCCAGGGCGATGCCGTTGTCCGTATCCACCAGAGCCTGGTCTCCCTTGTGCAGAATCATATCGGATGCGTTGAAATGATGAATTCTGCCTTCTTTTTTTAATTTAATACCAACAATGTTGTTCAGCACGTTTCAAACCCGTTTTTCATTTTTTTACAGGCGGAGCTTAAAGGCCATCGTCTCCAATGTCAATGATTTGTTCACATTCATTTCCAGGGCTTGCTGGGCTCTTTCCACAAGCTGGATATTGTTTAGAATTTCCTCTCCCTGCAACCGTTGGGCCATCGAGGCGATGGAAGGCAGGTCATCGGCATTGATCACCATTTGATTGCAGGCGGTTTCCTTATAGACCAGCGCGTCCCGAAAATAGGTATTGAGGATTTTCAGGCCCTCTGCAATTTCTTTCTTATCCTGGCCCAGATAGGAAGCCAGAAGAAGCAAACTCAAGGGATTTCTACGATCTGCGTTGTTGAGCAGGAAACGCAGCTTTGTCCGAAAAGCCATTGTGTCTTCGGAATCACTCTCCAGCGCCCGCCCGATGGAGCCGCCGGAAAGGGATGCCAGAAGCACGGCTTTGGAGGTTTCCATCTGATGCTTTTCCCTTAAAAAACTCGCCACGATATCCGCGGAAAGCGGGTTAAACCGCACATGGCGGCAGCGAGAGAGAATGGTTTGCGGCAACCAGTAGGGGCGTGAAGTCACCAGAAGAAGAAGGTTATTGGCGGAAGGTTCCTCCAGGGTTTTCAGAAGAGCGTTCGCCGCCTGTTCATTCATTTTGTCTGCATCATCAAGAATCATGATGCGTTTTTTCCCCTCCAGGGGTTTGAAGGTCATTTGCGCCTGGAGGCTGCGAATTTCGTCAATGCGGATAAATTGCGCTTGGGTCTGCAGCAGATGAATATCGGGATGGCTGCCGTGAGAAATCTTCCGGCAGGACAGACAGAGGCCGCAGGCGTCATGAATTTGGTCCGCACGCTCACAGTTGAGCGCCTGTGCAAAAGCCAGAGCCAGAGTTTTTTTACCGATGGCGTCCGGTCCGCTGAAAATATAAGCCTGTCCAATGCGGGCTTGCGCCATTGCTTTTTTCAGCATGCCGATTTGCTTGCCGTGACCGTAAATTGAGGAAAAGGACATGGAAATCACCGCTAAAACTACCGGACCGGCGGTTGGGCCGGAATCCTTGCGGTTTCGTCTGGGGCGGCTTTTGCCGAAAGAAATTCCAACACATGCCGCTGGACATCCAGGGCAATTTCTTCCACCGTTCTCGATGCATCCAGCAAGCGGAACCGTTCCGGCTCTTCCTTGCATCGTCTTAAATAAGCCTGCCGTACCCGGTTGTGGAAATCCAATTTTTCTTTCTCAAAGCGGTCGGCTGCTGATGGGTCCGCAAGCTGGTCGTCCCGCAGTCTCGCCCTTCGCAGCCCTTCTTCCGCAGGTAAATCAAAAAGCAACGTCAAATCCGGTTTTACATCCTGCGCGCAATAATCGTTTACCAGGGTGATAAAATCGGAATTCAGGCCCCGACCGGCCGCCTGATAGGCAAATGTCGCGTCGGAAAAGCGGTCGCAAAGAACATGTTTTCCGGAAGCCAGCGCCGGCCGGACAATTTCGCGCACATGCTGCGCGCGCGCTGCGCAAAAAAGCAAAAGTTCCGTCTCGGGAAATATGGAGACATGATTGCGATGAAACAGAATATCGCCGATTTTACGGCCGATGGGTGTTCCGGACGGTTCCTGAGTCAGCACAACGGGAATTTGCCGTTTCTGAAAATACGACAGCAAAATCTTTGCCTGCGTGGATTTTCCGGAGCCTTCACCGCCTTCCAGAGTAATCAGTTTATTCATGAAGGATCAATAAACAAAGCTGGGGAAAGATCCGCCGGAATTGGCGAAAATTTCCCCTTGTCTAAAAATTTGCAGAAGAATTGTTCTATTTTTCTTCTCCGGGGACGATCGCTTCCACCGGACACTGCTCGCAGCAGGCGCCGCAGTCATTGCACAATTTGGGATCAATGACATACTTCTCGTCTCCCTCGGATATCGCTTCCACCGGACATTCATCTTCGCACGAGCCGCAGGCAATGCATTCATCGGTAATCACATAAGCCATATTTTTCCATCTCCTTTAATCAATAATTTCTATCTATATCCTTTAACGAGGGCAAAGCTCAAACAGAGACGACTTCTTTCACAGAAGGTACTTGCTGTTTGATGATTTTTTCGATGCCCATTTTCAAGGTCATCTGCGACATTGGGCAGCCCCGGCAGGCGCCGGTCAGTTTCACTTTCACCACTCCGTCTTCGGATACATCCACAAGCTCCACATCTCCTCCGTCCGCCTGCAGGCCGGGCCGGACCTTTTCTATTGCCATTTGTACCTGTTCTTTCATACGAATCTCCATTTCGGTTTTCCCTCGTCGCCGGCATTGCCCGATCAATGCGGCATTTCGCTGACCATGTCCTTGACCACCGAGCGGGCGACGTCAGACAGATCGGGTTTGAGCAGCATATAGCTTTCCGCCAGATGGTGCCCCGCTTTCCACATGATCTTTCCGGTTTCCGCATCAATCAGCTTCAATCCGATGCTGACCTTGGCCAGTTTCTTGTCTTTTTCCACGGTATAATTCCAGTAATCAACGGCCACCATCAGAAAAGCGTCCGTCTGGGTCAATTCGCCGATTTTCTTGGTCAAAGCGGGGTCGGAATAATTCAGCGTCTGAAACTTGGAAATATAGTCCGTCATACTTTTGCGCAGTTCTTCGTTGGAAGCAATCTGACGATTCAGGCTGGCCGTATCTGCAATATCGGTAAACCACTTTTTGTCCATCAGGACACCGGGGACAATTTGATCAATGGAATTGCGGGCTTCCTCGTAAGTTCCCACATCGGCCGGAAAAACGGCGATTCGTTTGGGATGATAATCTTTTGCCGCTGGATCTAATTGTGAAAAGCGCAACCCGCCGCAGGCTAGAATACTGAAAATGGCAATCATCAGAAAAAAAACGACAATACACTTTTTCATGGCCTTACTCCTTTTTGCCAAGCATGGTGCCTTATCAAAAAAACTGATGGAACAAAACAGCAAAACCGGCAATAATATAGCTGGTTTCCAGAAGCCCTTCCACCGCCGCCCCCGAAAGCCCGGTTTTCCTATCACAAAGGCGAAAACAAATCCATATATATAATGGACAGATCATGAGAAAAAAACCAAGCGAGGATATCCAGCCCGCAAAGGCGGCCAATGCCAAAACAGATAATAATATCAAAAGGATAAGCTTGAGTAAAATTTGGGTCTTCTCCTTGCCCACCAATACGGGAATCGTTTCCCGGCCCAGAAGCTTGTCGCTTTGCATGTCCATGATATCCGACATGGCCGAGCGAGTGAAAACCAGCGCGAAGGTAAAGAAAAACGCGACCGCCATTGCGGCTTTGTCCGGGTTTCCGCTTTCCAGAGCCGGTAAAAGAGAGGTGACCATGCCCCAGGCCACGGCGGTAAAAAAATTTTTTGATCCGGGAATATCTTTCAATCGCTGAAAGCGAATGAAGCCGGGAAGAATTTTCATGTTATACAACCCGCCGGCAAGGGAGATGATCGACATAAACAGAAAGGAGGACAAGCTGTTGGCCAGTGCAAGAGCCAGAGCGGACAAAAGAGAAACTCCTGCCGCAAGGCTGTAATATTTTTCGTTGACCATGTAGGATTTTTCACGGAAAGAACCGATGAGTCCTGACTCTTTGCCGCTCATCAGCCGGTTAATCACGTGCATGGCAAAAACAAACAGCGAAGCCACGGCAAGAGAGTTGATCTGCACCGAAAGGTTTTGCAGCCGCATACCCGAAAGCGCAAGCGCAGCAGCGCCAAGGGCTGAATATAATTCCGTTTTAACCATCCACAGCCAGAGCTTTAGCGCAAAGCCCATTTGCGGGTGCGGATTGCTTTGTGTTTCTGCAAGTTGATCAACCACCTGATCGATGATCCAGTTGGGAGTCGAAGCGCCGGCGGAAACGCCTATTTTTTTGTAGGGGGCAAGGTCGGCCGGCTGAATTTCCCGGGCGGTTTCAATATGGAAGGTCGGAGTGTTTTGCTTTCTGGATAGATCGGCCAGACGGCAGGTGTTGGCGCTGTTTTTTCCGCCGACGACAAAAAGCGCATCCATTTCGGAAGCCAAAGTGATGATTTCTTCCTGTCTTCTTTCTGTTGAAGAGCATATGGTATTAAAAACAACCGCCTGTGGATGGGTTTGCAGAATTTTTTCAATAATAAGACGGTAATTTTCCGTATCCTGAGTTGTCTGGGCTACGACGCAGACTTTTTCCAGAGCGGGCAGCTTTTCCGCTTCTTCTTGCGTAGAAACGACAATGCCCTTTCCTTTCGTGTAGCCCCAGAGGCCATCCACTTCAGGATGTTTTCGGTCGCCGGCAATGATTACCGTGTAATCCAGTGCCGCATGCTTTTTAATAATTGCCTGCACATGGGCAACTTTCGGACAGGTGGCGTCAATGATTTTTACACCGCTTTCCCGAATTTTTTTTCTTTCGTCCGGTGCGATGCCGTGGGCGCGGATAATTAAAACCGCCCCGTCTTTTCCGGAAATCTCCTCAATACGGCTGACAGCGGTAATGCCCCGGCTTTTCAGGATGTTGATGGTTTGCGGATTGTGGATCAGGGGGCCGTACGTGTAAATACGTCTGCCTTTTTCGCGTTGAGCCACTTCCAGAACCAGGTCCACCGCGCGGCGGACGCCCATGCAAAACCCCGCTGTCTTGGCCAGTTTAATTTCCATCTAATTGGTTTTTCCCGTCAGAATAAAAAATTCCCTGTTGCCCGCGGGTCCCAGAAGAGAGGAAGCGCAGACTCCCTCCACCGTCAGTCCGTTCAAGAGACAAAACTTCTGAATTTCTTCAATAATTCTCTCATGGATGGCGGGATTTTCCACAACGCCGTTTTTGCCGACTTCGTTCCTTGCCGCTTCAAACTGCGGTTTAATCAAGGCCAGAATGCGTGCGAAAGGGGCAATAAGCAGCGCCACGGCAGGAAGAACGGTTTTCAGAGAAATAAAGGAAACATCCACCACGGCCAAGGCCGGTTTCTCGTCCAGATCCGTGCCCTGATAATGGCGGACATTGGTGCGTTCGATGACCGTTACACGCTGGTCTTGGCGAAGCTTCCAGGCCAGTTGGCCGTAGCCGACATCCATGGCAAAAACTCTGCGTGCGCCTGCCTGCAGCAGGCAGTCGGTGAAACCACCGGTGGAAGCTCCGACATCCAGGACGGCCAGGCCCGAAACTTTCAGCCCGAAGTGCTCCAATGCGCCCTGTAATTTCAAGCCGCCGCGACTGACATAGGGATGCTCTTCGCCCTTCAGGTGGATTTCGGCTGCAGGTGAAACCAAGCGATCGGCTCGTTCTATGCGGACGTCTCCGGTTTTTACCTTTCCTGCCAGAATGAACGCCCGCGCCTTTTGAATGTCCGGAGCAAAACCGCGCAACACAAGCAGTTGGTCTATGCGCATTTTCTTATCGGAGGGCATGGTTTTTCATGATCGTTTATGGCGACAGACGACAATTCTTTTTGACATTCCAAGCATGGTGCATCCCTAAAGCATTTTTTTTCCCGGGTCAAGAGAATTCAATTTGTGGTTGCAAATACCCTATCATGTAGGTCATATACATGATATTTCATGGATAATTCAGCTATATCGTGTATTGACTATTGGCTTGATTGATGGTTTACAATATTCATATTTGTACGTTCTGAAGGGAACGTATTTTGCCGCATGAATCAAAAGCAGTCACGGGAAGAATTTTCGCAGTGAAACCAGATAGGGGAAGGCCGTTTTGATGAAAAAAGGGAACACAGATGAAAATTCTTCAGGAAGCCCCCTTTCTTCCCCCAAAAGTGGGGAACTCAAAAACATTTTAACCGAGCCGTCCGTGGGCCTGCTTCCCTTTTCCACGCTTCAAATCTATCGTTCTCTTTTACGCATGTGTCCCGCGTCCATTGCCATTACGAATATGGATGATGGCACCATTTATGATGTCAGCGATCGGTTTTGTGAAAGGTCCGGTTTTTCAAGGAAGGAACTCATCGGAAAAACCGTGCGGGAACTCAACCTCTGGGCGGAGCCCACAACGGACATGGTGAAATTCAGAGAGAATCTGATCAGGGACGGTGAGTGCCGGAATCTGGAAGCCCGGCACCGGAAAAAAGATGGAACGATTTTAACCTGCCTGACATCCGGGGCGGTCATCACCATTGGGCGAAAGAACTACATTTTTGTTATCATTATGGACATTACGGCCCAGAAGAAGGTCGAGGAAGCGCTGCTGAAAGAGCGCAACTTCAGCGACGCCGTGATGAATAATCTTCCCGGACTGTTTTTTATTATCGATGAGCAGGGACAATTTCTCCGCTGGAACAAAAACTATAATGCCGTCACAGGATTTACCGATCGGGAACTGAAGGGAACCCCCGTGCTGAGCCGTTTTTGTGAGAACGACCGGGTCTTGATGTCTGAAAAGATTCAAGAGGTTTACCAGCGGGGAGAAGTGTCCGTAGAGGCCGGATTGCTCTGTAAAGACGGCTCCGTCAGGCATTTTCTGTTCAACGGCGCCAAATATGACTATGACGGAAAGTCCTGCATTCTGGGGGCGGCCATTGACATTGAAGATCTCAAAAATGCGGAAAAGGAGCTTCGACTTTTTGCGGACAATCTGGAAGACGCCAATATCGCCTTGAGAGTGCTCATGAAACGAAGAGATGAAGAGCAAAAGGAAATCGAGGCAAAATTACAGGCCAACATCAACGAACTGGTCATTCCCTATCTGAAGAAACTGGGAAAAGCCAAACTGGATGAGCGCTACAAAAGATATCTGAATATTCTGGAGAAAAATCTCAGCGATTTGCTCTCTCCGTTCACCAGCAAGCTTTATTCTTCAAGCAGTTTCCTCACGCCTCAGGAAATCCAGATTGCCGACCTGATTCAACAGGGGAAAAAAACAAAAGAAATTGCTGAAATTCTTGACTCGTCCTTCAGTACCGTAGCGACGCACCGCAACAATATCAGGCAAAAACTGAAACTGAGAAACAGCAAAACCAATTTATGTGTGTACCTGCAATCGCTGAAATAAGATCTTTGTGTAAAACGGGATATTCTATGATGCCTTTTTGGGATCGAAGATGTGTTTCCCGGCGATATGCTTGAGCCTTAACGAATTACTGACCACCGAGACGGAACTGAAAGCCATCGCCGCGGCGGCGAACTCCGGCTGGAGGCGGATGCCGAAAAAGGGATATAAGATGCCGGCGGCGATCGGAATGCCGATGAGGTTATAGATAAACGCCCAGAAGAGATTTTGCCGAATCACTTTCATGGTTGCAAAGGACAGCGCAATTGCCTTTGCCACATCTGTGAGGTCATTCCTCATCAGGGTGATGTCGGCTGCTTCCATGGCGATGTCCGTTGCTGCGCCGACAGCAATGCCCACATCGGCTGCCGCCAGCGCCGGCGCGTCGTTGATGCCGTCACCCACCATGGCTGCAACTTTGCCTTCCCTCTGTAGTTTTCGGATTTCCTCCGCCTTTTCACCCGGTAACACTTCTGCCAGAACTCGTTCGATGCCCAGTTGTGCGGCAATGCTTCTTGCTGTGCTCATATTGTCGCCGGTGATCATGGCCACCTGCAATCCCTTTTTTTGAAGTTTTTCCACTGCCGCCCGAGCGGAATCCTTTGCTGTATCCGCAAGCGCAATCAAGCCGATCGCTTTTTTGTCGGTTGCCGTGTAAACAACCGTTCTTCCTCCGGTAGCCAGTTGTTGGGCGTCTTCCTCCAGGAAATCAATGGCGATGCCCTGATCTTCCATCAGAAAGCGGTTACCGATTCGGCAGATTTTGCCGTTGATCAGCGCCTGAGCGCCCAAGCCGGACAGGGCCAAAAAATTTTCCGTCGCTTCTGTTGGAATGCCCTCCGCCGCGGCTCTTTGCAAAATGGCCTTTGCCAGGGGATGTTCCGATGTTTTTTCCAGCGATGCCGCAACGGCCAGAACTTGACTCTTTTCGTATCCGGCGGCGCTGACAATGGAGGTCACTTCCGGCTCTCCCCGGGTCAGCGTTCCGGTTTTATCAAAAACAACAATGGACAGCTTGCGGATTTTTTCCAGCACTTCGCCGCCTTTGATGAGAATGCCGTTTTGTGCGCCTATGCCCGTGCCCACCATGATGGCGGTGGGTGTGGCCAGGCCCAGTGCGCAGGGACAGGCAATGACCAGCACCGAAACAAAATGGATGAGTGCCAGGTCTATCCGGTTTTCGGGGCCAAGAACTATCCAGGCGGCGAAAGCGATCAAGGCAACGAGAAAAACCAGCGGTACGAAAACAGAGGCCACCTGGTCCGCCAGACGCTGGATCGGCGCCTTGGAGCCTTGGGCTTCTTCCACCATTTTGATGATGTGAGCCAGCACCGTTTCTGTTCCTACGCCCGTGGCGCGTAGAGTGAAACTTCCCGTCTTGTTGATACTGGCGGCAAATACCTTTTGACCTGCTTCCCTGAATACAGGCAGACTTTCTCCGGTCAACAAGGATTCATCCAGTGTGGATTGGCCGGTCAGAATGATGCCGTCCACCGGAATTTTTTCTCCCGGTTTGACTAAAAGGACATCACCTGCCTTCAGCCGTTCCACCGCGACTTCTGTTTCTTGTCCGCCCGAAAGCACATGGGCGGTTTTGGGCCGGAGTTCGGCAAGTTTTTTAATGGCTTCGGATGTTTTTCCTTTGGCCCCGGCTTCCAGAAACCTACCCAGAAGAACCAGAGTAATGATCATAGCCGCGCTTTCATAATAAACATGAGGAGTCACTCCTGCACTTTCAAAATATCGGGGAAAGAAAGTGGCTGCCGCGGAATAAGCGTAAGCCGAAAATGCGCCGACGGCGATCAGCGTGTTCATGTCGGAGGTTTTTTGAAGAGCGGCTTTGTAAGCTCCTGAAAAGAAACGGTTTCCAACCCAGAAGACGGCCGGTGCGGTCAGGACAAACAGAATCTGCAGCATGATTTGCCGGGGCACCTGATGAAGAAATTCAAACCAGTGCTGCATGGAGCCCAGAAAAATGATCAGGCTCAAAATCGTTCCTGCTGAAAGCTTGACGGTGAGCTCCTGAAGCTCCTCCTTTCTGGCTTTGTCTATTGGGTCCTCATGGGATTCCGTGACTTCGCCCAGATATTCATAACCCTGCTCATTAAGGACGCGAACCAAGGCATCCGTTCCCCCCCAGCGGAAACGGTGGGTGATCGTGGCGCGGGCCGTCGCCAGATTGACGCTGACGTCATCGACTCCGTCAATTTCCTTCAGGGCATTTTCGACTCTTCTCACGCAGGCTGCGCACATCATGCCGCCCACCGAGATCATGACTTTATTCGACAATCTCAAATCCCGCTTTTTGAATGGCTGCCGCAATGACCTTTTTGTCCACCGGTTTGGTTTCCTCATAAGTTGCTGTGCCGGTTTTTAGATCCACACGGACGTTGATCACACCGTCCAAGGCGCCAAGGGCCTTGCCGACCGCCATAACGCAATGATGGCAACTCATGCCTTGAATGTGGAGTTTTTTCATCAGTGCCTCCTGTCCCAAAAAGAGTTTTTTCCAAAATTGGTCAGATTTTTAATAGCAAGGTTTTCTCTTTTTTGCCATAAGGGACTTGATTTAAAAACAATATTCTGTATGATTGCCGGGAAAGAGGGGAGGAGTATGAACATACGCTGCTGGGGAGCACGGGGTTCCATCCCTGTATCCGGAAAGAATTATCTACGCTACGGAGGAAATACAACCTGCATCGAAGTCCGGAACAACCGGGATGACATTCTGCTCGTCGATGCGGGTTCGGGCATTCGCGAAGCAGGAAACGCCTTTCTTGCCGCCAACCGGCAGAACTTCACTTTACTGCTGACGCACGCCCACTGGGACCACATTGTCGGGTTTCCTTTTTTCAAGCCCCTATACCGCCGTAAAACCCACATATCGGTGTGGGGCTGCGCTTTTGCCCAGGATTCCATTCGGGAAATGTTGGCGCGAGTGATGACTGCACCCTATTTTCCCATCAATTATGAGGATATTCATGCCCGTCTCGATTACTCGGATTCCTGCGAGGCAGCCTATCAGTTGGGCGATATGAGAATCGAGCCGATTGCCCTTTCCCACCCCAACCAGGGCAGCGGGTTTAAATTTTCAGAATCCGGAAAGACCTTTGTGTTTCTAACGGATAACGAGCTGGGATACCGCCATGAAGGGGGCCTGGATTATGACGATTACCGCGAATTTTGCTTAAACGCTGATCTGCTGATTCATGACGCCGAGTATCGGAATGAAGAGTATCCGAAAATTCGGGGCTGGGGACATTCCACTGTCGAGCAGGCCGTGAATCTTGCGCTGGACGCGGGTGTCCGGCAATTGGGGCTGTTCCATCACAACCAGGACCGTATTGATGACGAGGTGGATGACATGGTCAGCCGTTGCCGGGAAATCATTCGCGGACGGAAAAGCGCCCTGCAATGTTTTGCCGTTCACCAGTTGATGGATATGGCGATTTAGCCCTGACGGGAGAAAGACCATGCTGTTTTTGGTTCATATTTTCCTGATGGCCGGAGCTTCATTGTGTTTCTGCGCCGGTGTGGGCATGGCCATGTTCGGCAGAAAAAAGAAATTCTGGCTGACATGGCATAAACGATTCAACACGGCGGGGATTTGCCTGTTTTTTGCAGGGGCGGCCACGGCTTTGATCCATGTGGAAACTTCAGGCGGCAAGCATCTGGCCGGCTTGCACCATCAGGTGGGATCGGCGGCGTTTTTCTTGGCGAGCGGAACGCCGGTTCAGGCGTATTTCATGCTCAAAGCCGCCAATCGACGGACCGCCCGTGCCACGCACAGATGGCTGGGCCGAGTTTCGCTCTTTGCCGTTGGATGTGCGCTGGTTTCCGGCTTGTTCATGATCGGTATCTTGTAAAACGGCTTTGTACAGATGTTCCTTCCGACAACAACAGGAGAATTAAAACAAAGAGGCTGGAGCCGGCTGGATGTCATTCTGGTCACGGGGGACGCTTATATTGACAGTCCCCATATCGGCGTAGCCGTCATCGGCAGGCTTCTGGAGCGTGAAGGTTTTCGTGTAGGCATTATTGCGCAGCCGGATGTGGAAAGCGCATCAGACATTATGCGACTGGGAGAGCCGCGTCTGTTCTGGGGCGTCACCGGCGGATGTCTGGATTCGATGGTTGCCAATTATACGGCGCTTGGCAAAAAAAGGCATTCCGATGATCTGACTCCCGGCGGCAGGAACAATCGCCGCCCTGATCGTGCTGTTATCGCCTACGCCAATCTGATCAGGCGATATTTTCAAAATTCCAGACCGCTGGTTCTTGGTGGCGTCGAGGCCAGTTTGCGCCGTATTGCGCACTATGATTACTGGTCGGATTCTGTTCGACGTTCGATTCTCCTGGATGCTCGCGCCGACATTTTGGCTTACGGCATGGCCGAGCGAGCCGTTCTGGAGATTGCCCAAAGATTGGCTGCGGGGAAAGATATTCATAATATCCATGGAACCTGCCTCATTGCCAAGGAGCCGCCGCAGGGATTTCTGGAGTTGCCTTCCTTTGAAGTGGTTGCTGAAAACCACAGGGCTTTCACGGAAATGTTCAAAATCTTCTGTGCCAACAATGATCCGGTGACGGCAAAGGGGCTTGTCCAAAAACACAAAGATCGTTATCTTGTTCATTATCCACCATCGCCGCATCTGTCCACGGAGGAGTTGGACCGCGTCTATAAACCGGAATATATGCGCGATGCTCATCCTTATTACAAAAAGCAGGGCCGGATCCTCGCTTTGGATACCATTGCTTTTTCTCTGATTACTCACAGGGGCTGTTTTGGCGAATGCCGTTTCTGTTCGATCGCCCTGCACGAAGGCCGGACCGTGATTAGCCGCAGCGAGGAATCCGTTTTGGAAGAGGCCCGAAAAATTGCCGCGCTTCCGGATTTTAAAGGTTATTTGTCGGATGTCGGCGGAGCGACGGCCAATATGTACGGCATGTCCTGTGCGCGGCCATCCGTGTCCGGTGCTTGCGCCGGGAAACGATGCCTGTATCCCAGGATTTGCTCTTCTTTGAAGGTTGATCATTTCCGGCAGATTCAACTGCTTAGAAACCTTCGCCGGGTTTCCGGTGTCAAAAAAGCTTTTGTCACTTCCGGCATCCGGCATGATCTGGTTCTGGCGGATAAAAAAAACGGCTTGTCCTACCTGCGCGAAGTGGTGAAATATCATATTTCCGGCCAGATGAAGATCGCTCCCGAACATGTTTCTCTTGATGTATTGAATTTAATGGGCAAACCATCGTCTCTTGCCCTTCTCCATTTTCAAAGCCTGTTCGAAAAGATGAACAAGGAGGAGAAGCTCAAGCAATTTCTGACCTATTATTTTCTTGCCGCCCATCCAGGCTGCCGGGAGGAAGACATGCGGGAACTGAAAATCTTCGCCTCACGAGAACTTCGGACAACACCGCAGCAGGTGCAGATTTTCACCCCCCTGCCTTCCACCTGGTCGGCGCTTGCCTACCGGACGGGCACAGATCCGTCAACCGGACGAAAGATTTATGTGGAAAGGGATTTGATTAAAAAGCAAAAGCAAAAAGATATGGTTACCGGAGGCAGGAGAAAAAAGCAGGCTGGCCCAAGGCAGAGCCTGAAAAAGCAACCTTTCAACCGCCGGAAGATTGCGTTGCACAAAAAAACGGATTGACGATTTTTGATTTCCGCTGTCTGTTTGAAGTATCCGACATCCTGTGTTAATGTAAAAACACATGCCGGAGAGCAAGAAGATGAATTCTTTCCTTGAAAAACTGGGACGCAGATCCATCCGGATGCTGACGAATTTTGGCGAAACCATTGCCTTTGCCGCCCGAGTATTTCGTCGCATCTTCAGAAGAAAAACATACACAAGCGCCATGCGGGAGGTGCTGATCAATCAGATTTACTTTACATCCGTCCAGATCCTGCCGGTCCTTTTGCTGGTTTCAATCGTTTTCGGCTCTCTTTTGATCGGCATTGTTTTTACCATGTTGAAAGAGCTGGGGCTGACGCAGTATATTGGCCATGTGCTCATGGGACTGATTGTCACGGAGTTGTGTCCGCTTTTGACCGTTTTGCTCATTACGTTACGTTCCTCCGCGGCGATCAACACGGAAATGGCGGTGATGAAGGTCAACCAGGAAATCAGGACGCTGGAGATGTTTCACATTGATATTATGGATTATTTGCTGGCTCCCCGTGTGATGAACGGCATTATTTCCATTGTTCTTTTGAGCAGCCTGTTTTCCATTGTCCTTTTGGCAAGTGGCAATTTGTTTTCCTGGCTGATGCTCGGGATGAGCATGGATGTTTATTCCAAACTTCTTTTGAATTCGACCAATTTTTCGGATATATGGCTTTCGCTTTTCAAGTGTGCGGTTTACGGATTTTTCATCACTTTGATTCCCATCCGTTTCGGATTGCGGGCATCGCGGGAATTGACGAGTATTCCCATTGTCGTTTCCCAAGGCATGGTAAATGTTTTTTCAGCCATCGTGATCATTGAGGTGTTGTCATTAATTCTAAAATTACTTTAAATTTAATGGATAACGAACAGGCGATCCATGCATCGTTCAATGAGTTTCTGCAGAGCCATTCCCTGCATGCGGCGCCCGTTTCTGCGGATGCGCCCCTGATTTCCAATCAGGATGTTTATATGAATATTGCCCTCATTAAACAGTATCATGAGAATATGCCGAAAAATGAAGCCAAAAAACTTGCGCTGGAATATCTGGAAAGGCTCGATCTGGTCCGGATTGCTCATAAGCGCAATTCGGCTTTGACTGCCGAAGAGAAATTTTTTGTCATGCTGCTTCGGGCGGCAATGGTCAGGGAGGCGGTCCTGCTGATTGATCAGCCGTTGAAGATGATTCCGCATTTGAAGGATTTCCAGCTGGTTGCGGAGGCTTTGAAAAGAATTGACGATTTGTATTTTCACTGTCATATATTCGATTACCAATGGATGAAGGATAAATATGGTGGATTATGTCCCTGAGTCGTGAAGCCAAAGTCGGTCTTTTTATTTTCATCACGGCGCTTCTGCTGGCCGCGGCCCTGCTTTATCTGGCCATGGGAAAGGGTGTCTTTGAAAAAATGCACGTTTTTACTCTTTCATCACCGTCCGGCGATGGTTTTACGCAGGGAATGCCGGTTGTTTTTTCGGGATTCGACATCGGCAAAGTGCAGTCGCTGGAGCTGAATGAAAAAGGGGTCGTTCTGATCAAAATTCGCATTCCCGACCGCCATGTGCAATGGATTCGGCAGGACAGCGATTTTATTTTATACCGGCCACTGATCGGATCTGCCAGCATTGTCGTGGAAACGGACGATTTACAGAGCCCGCCGCTGGAAAAGAATAAGATTCCCGAAGTTATCATTGTCAACGACATTAACGACGCCATCGCCAAAATTGAGCCGGTTTTGGAAAAGATTACGAAGATTGCGGAAAATATCGAGCTTCTGACCAAAAATCTGTCCGACCCCGGTGGGGAGTTGCAGCGCACTCTTGGCAATGCCGAAAGAATTACTTCCAGCCTTGCTTCCAAAAAGTCGCTGGTGGAAATGGCGGTTTCGGACGAGGCGAGTGTCAAAGCCCTGTATGAATCACTGAGAAAACTGCGGGACATCGCGGGGGAGGTTGAGCAAATTCTGAAGAAAGTGGATAAAATGGCCGACAAGACGGATGGAGAACTCTATGGCCGTGAAGGGGCTCTGCCCCAAGTGAACGTGATTCTCAAAGATGTGGCCGGCAAACTGCATAAGCTGGACAAAACCATCGATAATATCAATAAAATTAGCACGCAAGCCTCCGAAGGCATGGAAGATTTCTCCATTTTGCGCTCCGACATTGACGATGTTGTTCGCTCTCTGGACAATGCCGTCAAAAAACTGGAGGCGATGATCGGCGCCAAAAACCCTCCGGAGTTTAAAAAGCCATGAAAACATTCATGATATTTGTAATTGTTTTTGTGATCGTCGCCTGCGGACCGGCAACGCCGACTCCCAAATGGAAGGAAAACGCCTATGAGCAGCTGGAGCTTTACAAAACCGGCTTTCTCACGGGCAAGGAAGGATCCGGCGGGCCGCATTTTACAAAATCCAAAAGGGAAATGGCCTCAGGCAACGACTTACAACTGCTTTCCGTGGCTTATCTGACGAAATATGCTTTGCATGTTGCCTGTTTGGAGAGTTTTGATCCAAGCGAAATGACGCAGATCGCCAGGATTGAGCCGGAAGCCTATGACGCCGCCTATTTGCATTTCCTGAAGGGCGATTTCCGTGTTGTTGACGCGCGGAGGCTGCCGGTCCGTTATGCCGGGGTTTTGAAGGCTGCCGCCATTGCTGATAGTGCAAAAGCTGTCCGTGAAATATCCGCCATGGAAGACCCTCTCTCCAGGCTCGTCGCATGCGGTGTCTGGATCAAATATCTGACCGGTGATGAAAATCTGCTGGTCGTCTGTATTGATACGGCCTCGGCAAACGGATGGAGCAGGCCTCTTTGGGCCTATTTAAGCAAATTGGAAAGTCTTTATCTTGAACGGGGGGAGAAGGCCAAGGCGGAGGCTGTAAAGGAAAGAATGAATCTCTTCAAAGATA
>ENA-UPTA01000907-UPTA01000907.1-activated-sludge-metagenome-genome-assembly--contig:-NODE-907-length-34021-cov-6.792204_pt1 | contig 34021 bp, 27 predicted proteins | sample MGYA00238184_ERZ773361 | MGnify/ENA primary metagenome ERZ773361 (study PRJEB29100, sample SAMN05720205) | activated sludge metagenome | isolation source: anaerobic digester from wastewater... | reverse complement strand
GAACGAGTGCAGGATGTTGGTTTTAACACACGACCTTAAGGGAGTGTAAACTAGACATGCGAATTGATCCTTCAGCGAGTGAGCCCAGGCGAACGAGTGCAGGATGTTGGTTTTAACACACGACCTTAAGGGAGTGTAAACTAGAAATGCGAATTGATCCTGAAGCGAGTGAGCCCAGGCGAACGAGTGCAGGATGTTGGTTTTAACACACGACCTTAAGGGAGTGTAAACTAGACATGCGAATTGATCCTTCAGCGAGTGAGCCCAGGCGAACGAGCCGAAGGATGGTGGGTTAATACCCAGCAGCTTGCTCTGGGGTTTATATCTTTAATTATCATGGGAACTCGGTATGTTTGATGTTAAAGCAACGGTCTTAATAGTCGATGATGACGAAGTAACGCGAAGGTTACTGGAAAAGATCCTTATTAATAACTCTTATAAGGTCGAAACAGCGGCTCACGGCTTAGAGGGCATTAAGAAGTACTGGCGGTCCCGTCCTGATTTGATCGTCCTGGATATCCAGATGCCGGTTATGGATGGCTTTGAATTTATTGCGGAATTTAAGAAGATCGGCGATTTGAAGCGCACTCCAATCATCATCCTGACGTCTTTCGAAACAAAGCAGGCGGCCATGGCGGTGGAAGGCATTGATGATTATTTCACGAAACCTTTTAAAATGAGTGAGTTGGTCAGCCGTATCGACGAACTGATTTTGAAGAAAAACGCTGAGAACAGCCCCTGAAATCCGCCTGCGGCTTTGAAGGCAAAGGATGCCCCGGGGTTTGAGCTTGGAAAATCCAGACGTCTTCCCTTCACGGATATCCCATGATTTCCATAAAACAAGTTATCGCCGGGCGAATGCGTAAGAGAAGATGTCCGTAGGGCAGGGAACGGCGCGGAAGGAGTTCCCCTGGCGTCCTGCACCACATGGCCGACGGATGGAACAGAGGCACCATGATATACGATGCGTTTCAACAAAAAGCCATTGATATTATTAACTCCGGGCAATCCGTCTTGGTTTCTGCTCCGACGGGGGCGGGCAAGACAGTCATTGCCGAGCATGTGATCTTGACATCCTTGCAGCAAAAAAGCAAGGTCGTTTATACCGCTCCCATTAAAGCCCTGTCCAACCAGAAATATCGGGATTTCCAGACCCAGTTCCCGGACTCCGTGGGCATCCTTACGGGGGATGTCAGCATTAATCCGAATGCGCCCGCGCTCATTATGACAACGGAAATTTTCCGGAATAAAATCGTGGAGAATAAAGAGACCCTCCGGGACTATTCCTGGGTCATTTTTGACGAAATCCATTACCTTGATGATTATGAACGGGGAACGGTCTGGGAAGAGGCCCTGATTCTTATGCCGGATCATATGAATATCCTCGGGCTCTCCGCCACGGTGCCCAATATCGAACAACTGGGACGCTGGATAGAAAAGGTACATGGGAGGCCTGTTAAGATTGTTAAGGAACACCGACGGCCGGTCCCGCTTCATTTCTTTTATCAGTGCCAGAATGAAATCTATGACGATTTTCAGAAATTCATTAAAAACGGCTACCGGGGGGTCATCCCTGCGCGTTCCGGGCAGGAAAGGTCAAGCCATTCGCTGGATGTCAAACCCAACCGGTTATCGACCCTGGTGAAACATCTTAAAGAAAAAGGGATGTTGCCTTGTATTTATTTTGTCTTCAGCCGCAAACGGACAGAATATCTGGCCCAGGAGCTGCAGCATTTTAATTTTCTCGACAACCGGGAAGAGCAGGACGTCCGGGCGATGTATGATGAGTTATGCGAACGGTTTGACCTGACGGCGGAAGCCAGCGCCGCCAAACTGCGCCCTTTCGTCGAGCGGGGAATGGCTTATCATCATGCCGGAATGCTCCCCACGCTCAAGGAAGTTGTGGAAAGGTTGTTCACGAGCCGTTTGATAAAAGTTATATTCACGACCGAAACGTTTGCCCTGGGGATCAATATGCCCGCGCGGACCGTTGTTTTCGACGAAATGAGGAAGTTTTATGGGCGATCCTTTAGTGTTATGAAGACGAGAGATTTTTACCAGATGGCCGGCCGGGCCGGACGGCGCTCCATTGATCAGGAAGGGTTTGTCTTTTGCCGGGTTAACCCGTTTCAGGTTTCTGCCCGGAATTTGCACGATATGATCCACAACATGCCGGAACAGGTTTCTTCCCGGTTTAACCTGTCGTACGCAACGATCCTGAATTTGTTTCATCAGTATCAGGACCATATGGTGGATATTTATCCCCGCTCTTTGCATTTCTATCAGGAGAAGAAAATTTCCCGGAGTAAAGCCGTTCGTCTCCTGCAGCGGAAAATGAAAGTCCTGAAGGACATGAAATACATCCAGGACGGAGAGTTGACGGAGAAGGGGTTGTTCGCGAGCCGGGTCTACGGTTATGAGTTGATTCTTTCTGAGCTGTTTTCCTGGGGGATTTTTGATAAACTTTCTTTGATGGAACTGGGAGTGCTTTGCATCGCGGTTGTTTATGAGCCGCGAAAGGGCGCCCAGAAACCGAAACTGCGCGGGCAGACGAAAGTCCTCGAAAGGATCACCTCGGATGCTATTAAGATGATTCATAAGGTGGAAAAACGGGCCGATATTAAACCTTTAAGCAAGATGTGTTGTTTTCATCTGGCCGAGGCCATGGAAGGATGGATTAAGGGGGAATCTTTTGACCGTATTTTGCAATATTCTGATGCGGATGAGGGAGAGGTCGTCCGGTATTTCAGGATGGTCCTGCAGGTTTTGCGGGAACTTCAGGAAACCCCTTTGCCGGATCAGGCCAAGGATCAGATCGGGAAGCTCGCCAGGATTATTGACCGCGATGTGGTGGATTCGGAACGGCAGCTTCGGGGGTAACCGGGTTGTTGTTGATGTTAGACAAGAGCCGTGATAGGGTGTATAGTATCTGCGGTTAAAAGCTGGCACATTATTCTCCTCGGGGAGAGGGGAGCAACGGGTTAGAAAAGGAGGTGGGCGATGACCGAAATGAAAGACTTGTTTCAAAACGCTGACTGGAAAAAGGAAAAACACGTCCCTGTGATTCAGGCCCCGGCCAAAGTTCACAAGGGGGAGGTCGTCCCCGTGACCGTGACCATCGGGAAAGAAATCTCTCATCCCAATACAACCGCTCATCACATTAGCTGGGTTACGGTCTTTTTTCAGCCGGAAGGCGAAAAGTTTCCTTTTGAAATCAGCCGGACGGAATTTTCCGCGCATGGGGCGTCAGCCAATGGGGCGGATACGAGCACGGTGTATACTCAATATGAAACCCAGTTGAGTTTTAAAACAGAGAAGGCCGGGACAATCCTAGCTGCGAGTTATTGTAATATCCATGGGTTATGGCAAAGTTCCCAGCCGCTGGCCGTGGAGTAAACAAGGATGAATTTTATAAAACAGGGAGGCCCTTTATGAAAGCGAAAGTGGATAAGGAGTTATGCATGGGATGTGAGTTGTGTGTTCAAACATGCGGAGAGGTTTTTCAAATGCAAGATGGCGTGGCTTTTGCTGCTGTTGATCCGGTCCCGGAAGATTGTGAAGACTTATGCCAGCAGGCGGCGGATGATTGCCCGGTTGAGGCGATAAAGATTTCATAAGCCGGAGGAGAATTTTAGGGACACAGGCAGGCCTTTCCCGGTCTGCCTGTTTTTTTTAGATATGAACTGAAAAGGGGCCCCCTGATCACCCCGCGATAAATTTAATCCATATCTCACGGCAACGCGGGCCGTCAAATTCCATGAAGTAGATTCCCTGCCAGGTCCCCAACAGGATACAGCTGTTTTCAACCAGAAACGTCTGCGAGAAATTGATTAACGCGCCTTTAATATGGGCATCGGAATTCCCTTCCCTGTGTCTGAACTCTGCGGATGAAGGTACCGATTTTTTTAAGAAGGAGAGTAAATCTCTCTTGACGTCCGGGTCGGCGTTTTCATTGACGCTTAAAGCTGCGGTCGTGTGCGGGGAGTACAGGGCGAGGATTCCCGTTTGCCAGTGTTCCTTCCTGACAATATCCTGTAAGGTTGCCGTAATATCAAGGATTTCTTCGCGTGCGTGGGTATTAATCTGGATGACGTGCATGGTTTAATAGTCCGCAGCTTGCTGCGGTTCATTGAATCCAGAGCTTGCTCTGGGATTTATACCTTTGATTATAACCGAAGGGGCCTTGTGTTGCCAGGGGGATAACGATAAATAAAAAGTTGATATAAAGGGTTGAAATTTTGAGGTTTTATCTTGAGGTCCATTTCGTCTGCTGTTAGTATAAATATAAATATTTATCCAATAAACATTAAGTTTACACGACCGCAGGGAGTGTAAACGAGACATGCACATTGATCCTGCGCGAGTGAGCCCGGGCGAGCGAGTCGTAGGATGTTGGTTGAATACCCTGCAGCTTGCTGCGGTTCATTGAATCCAGAGCTTGCTCTGGGGTTCATACTGTTGATTTTCAAAGCAGGTTAAAAATAAATAATTTTTGCGGCTTTTATCGACGTCCATAATCTATATGCCGGGTTAATATGTATCCCGGAATAAACGTGTCCTAGGCCAGAGCGGATATGAAGAATCGAATAAGTCTCGATTTTAAGATCATGATTTCTTTTCTTCTCGTGTCGTTGGTCCCCTTCCTGTGCACCCTTTTTTTGATCCATAAAATAATAGAGCAGCGTGTCCGGCAGGAAAGCGCGGAGGGGCTTATAACCTATGTCCGGCTTATTGGCAAACAGGTTGAGAGCCTGATCGACGTGACTTTGATGCATACAACAACAATGGCGAGGAGTCCTGGATTTGTGTCCGGGGATAATTCTCAAGATGCGATGACCCGGCGCATCAGCGATGCCCTGAATGTTAATAGTCTCTTCGAGGATATTGTGCTGGTTGATCAGGAAGGGCGGGTTATGGCTTCTACCTCGGATCAATCCCCGGAAGATTGGAAAGGGCAACCGTGGTTTTATGCCGGCCTCCGGGGGAAATCGACGGTTTCCCCGGTCCAGGCCGTCACAATGCCCTTCCGTTTGGTTTATTGGACGGGGGCGCCCGTTTTCCGTGATGACGGAAGTGTGTCAGCCCTGATCATGGGCCGGGTAAGGCTGAGAGACATCAGCCAGTTAGCCCACCAGGAGATTGTCCGCCGGGGAGGACAAATTTTTATCGTGGATGACCAGGGGTATTTTTTACATTCCCCTGATTATAAAAAATTATTATATCAGTTGGAACCGGAAGGTCTGCGGCAAAAAGTACTGGCGGCTCAGGAGGGATTCTGGGAGTTTACGGACAGCGCCGGGGTTCAGAAAGTCTGCGCTTTTGCTGTCATGACCGGGTTCGGTGGTTATCCCGGCCAGGGATGGCGCATCGGGATCATTCAGGACCGCCAGGAGGTTTTTGCGGTCATGAATAGAATTAAACAGCAGGCTTTGTGGATCGCTATGGTTGGGGGATTTTTTATTATTCTGCTGTCGCCTTTGTTGAGTATGGCCATTGTCGATCCGGTGAAAAAACTGGTGGAAGCTTCTGCCCGCATTGCGAACGGTGATTTAAATAGCCCGGTGCGCATCAGCTCTGACGATGAAATCGGTGATTTGGCGGATTGTCTTAATGATATGGTCCGGAAAATCCGGTTTTCCCGGGGAGAATTGGAAGCGGAAAAAGAACGGCTGGCGGTGACGTTGCGGTCAATCACGGACGCGGTGATTACGGCGGACCTGCAGGACAGGATAATATTGATAAATGAAACAGCGGAGAAACTGTGCGGGATGACGCAGGAGGATGTGCGAAATAAAAAATTCACGGAAATTTTCCTTTTTGAAGACATGCAATTCAGCCCCGGGGAAGACCCGTACCTTGTGCAGATTAAAGAGAGTTGTTTCTCCGTGAAGGGCCGGAGGCGGTGCCTGAAAAATCCGTCGGGAAAATTGAAGATGGTGATTTTTAACGCGGCGCCGATTAAAGACCATAATAACGATCTTATTGGGATAGTGGTTGTTTTGCAGGATATTACTGCGGAAGAAAGAATCAGGGAGGAGCTCAATAAAGTCCAGAAACTGGAAACGATCGGTGTTCTCGCCGGGGGGATCGCGCATGATTTTAACAATATTTTGACGTCTATCGTTGGGAATGTTTCCTTGGCGAAGTTTAATATGGAGCCGCAGAGCGAGGAGTTTGCGTTGCTCACGGAGGTTGAAAAAACATCCATGGAGGCCAAGCAATTGACCCAGCAGCTTCTGGCGTTCTCCAAAGGCGGCGCCCCGATCAAGAAGATTGTGAAAGTCGGTCCGTTGATCAAGGAATCCGTTGATTTTGTTTCCCGCGGGTCTAATGTCGTTTGCTCGTATGATATCCCTGGCGAACTTTGGCCGGCGGAGATTGACGCTGGCCAGATCCGCCAGGTTTTGCATAACTTGACGATTAACGCCATTCAAGCCATGCCTAAGGGCGGGGGGCTGCAAATATCGGCCAAGAATATTGTTGTGCAGAAAGAACACAATCTCCCTATCCCCGCAGGCATGTATATCCTGATATCCGTGCAGGATGAGGGGGTGGGGATCCCGGAAGATGACCTTCCCAAGATTTTTTCCCCGTTTTTTACGACTAAGGCGACGGGAAACGGGTTGGGATTGGCCGGGAGTTTTTCGATCATCAAAAAACACGGGGGGCACATGACGCTCTCCTCCCGGGTGAATGTCGGCACGACCTTTCATGTTTATTTGCCGGCCACCCATCGTGAAGTTGAGTCGGAAATCACGATGACCCTGGATATCGTCCAAGGGCAGGGACGAGTGTTGGTTTTGGATGACGAATCGCTGCTCAGGGAGTTATTTGGGCAGTTTTTATTCCGGTTTGGTTTTGAAGTGGTGTTAACAACAAGCGGGGAGGAAGCTGTTGAAAAGTTCAGGGAAGCCCAGGAGCAGGGGCGGCCTTTTTCTTTGGTTGTCTTAGATTTGACGATCCGCGGCGGCATGGGGGGAAAGGATACGTTACAGGAACTGCAGAAAATTGATCCGCGCGTCAAGGCGATCGTGACAAGCGGGTACTCCAATGATCCCGTGATGTCACAATATCAGAAATACGGATTTAAAGGGATGTTGACAAAGCCCTTTAATTTTGACGAATTGAATATTATCATTAGACAAGTTCTTGCGCAAGGCTAGAGGCGGGAGAAACACCGGGGATTGACAATCGCTGTCGCTGCGGTGCTTTTCCTCTGAAGAGGAGGGTGGCGTGCGGAAATCATTTGAGGTCCTAAAGCAGGTGATATCGAAGGTCGGCGTCAAGAAGGTGGCGGCAGAGCTGAATGTTTCGCAGTCCTTGGTGTACAAATGGTGTCAGGAGAGCCGGAATCCGGAGGCGTGGTTGCCCAGCGGCGCGTCTAACCCCTTAGACCGGATTCAAAAAATTTATGAACTGACGGGAGATCAGGATTTACTGAATTGGATTTGCCAGTTAGGCCAGGGATATTTTGTGAAAAATCCGCATGAGGCGGTTAATGTTGATTCCCGGGTCATGAACAACATCCATCTTTTAATTAAAGAATTTTCAGAAACGCTGGATGCTATTTCCCGGTCTTACGGTGAAGACAGGCGGATATCTTGCGACGAGGCCAAGTCTATCCGTAAGGAGTGGGAAGATTTAAAAGGCATTGGCGAGAGTTTTGTCCGGGCCTGTGAATCCGGACGATTTGATAAACGGAAGATCAAGAAACACAAGGGAGAGCCGGGATTATAATTCAGGAAACGGGATCACAGGGATTTTTTGCTGACAATATTTATCCGCCTTTCCAGAAGACCAAGGGTACGCCCGTTGAGGAAGGTTAAAAGTTCTGCTTCGGGGATGTTCGCCTCAATGTTAAGATGTTATGGAATTCCGCTAAGCGAAATAGTTAACAGGGGCCGCGCCTAAGGGCGCGGGACTCTATACAACCGGGAGCAGCCGGAATGTCTTTTTATCACTATTTTTGCCCGGAGAATGGGAGGACCGTGGAAGTCCACCACCCCATGAATGTCCGGCTGGGGACATGGGCCGCGGTCTGCATCCTGGCCCGGATTGATCCGGGAGGGACGCCGGGCTCATCCCCGGTTCAGAGACTTATAAGCCGTGCTGCGCCGATGACTCCTCAATTTCAGCATTTGGATAAGGATAAACCGTCGGATGTCCTGGCGTTGTAGCCGGCCGAGGAGAAATGATGCCGTTGCCCAACGATATTAAAAAAGTCGCCCCGGCTGTCTGGGAGTTGCCACAAGATTACAGCCGGGGTATGAAAGTCCCGGCGCGTATCTATGCCACCGAAGCCCTTTTGAAAAACATGGAGGACGTTGTTTTTGATCAGCTGGCGAATGTCGCCAAGCTGCCGGGTATCCAGAAATACGCTTTTTGCATGCCGGATGGACACTGGGGCTATGGATTCCCTATCGGCGGGGTCGCGGCCATGGACCCGGATGACGGCGTGATTTCTCCCGGGGGGATCGGGTTTGATATTAATTGCGGGATGCGGCTGGTTAAGACGGATTTGACGTATCAGGAGGTGCAGCCGCGCCTGAAAGAGCTGGTGGACCGGTTATTCCAGAAAGTCCCTTCGGGGGTCGGCGGGTCCGGTGATATTGATATTTCCAAGACAGAGTTCCGGCGGCTCATCGAGCAGGGCGCTTCCTGGTGTGTCGCGCGGGGGTTGGGCTGGGAGGATGATCTGGACAAAACGGAGGAAGGCGGGTGTTTGCAGGGCGCGGATTCCGGGGACGTCAGCGAAAAAGCGGTCTCCCGCGGATACCAACAGGTGGGGACGTTGGGGTCGGGAAACCATTATCTTGAGATTCAGGTTCTCAGGCCGGAGAATATTTTTTATAAAGAGTATGCAGACGCCCTAGGCCTTAATATCCCCAATCAGGTTGTGGTGATGTTTCATTGCGGGAGCCGCGGCTTCGGACACCAGGTGGCCACGGATTATTTGCAGATTTTTTTAAGGGTGATGAAGAGCAAGTATGGTTTGGATGTGCTGGATCGGGAGCTTTCCTGCGCACCTTTCCGTTCCCAAGAGGGGCAGGCGTATTTTTCCGCCATGAAATGCGCGGTGAACATGGCTTTTGCCAACCGGCAGGTGATTTTGCACCGGATTCGCGAGGTTTTTTCGGACGTGTTCCAGAAAAAAGCCGAGGCCCTGGGCATGCAGCAGATTTATGACGTGGCGCATAATATCGCCAAGGTGGAAACACACCGGGTTGACGGGCAGGATAAAAAATTCCTGGTTCACCGCAAAGGTTCTACGCGGGCGTTCGGCCCGGGGATGCCCGGTCTGCCCGATGTTTACCAGAAAATCGGGCAACCGGTGATCATCGGCGGGAGCATGGAAACCGGTTCGTATCTTTTGACGGGGGTGGACGGCAGCCAGGAAACTTTCTGCTCCACCGCGCACGGCAGCGGCCGCACGATGAGCCGCAATAAGGCCCGGCAGTTGTTCCGTGGCCGCGCATTGCTTGAAGACATGAGGGCGAAAGGCATTTACGTGAATACCTCGTCTCTCCAGGGGTTGGCGGAAGAAGCGGGCGCCGCGTATAAAAATATCGATGAGGTGACTGATTCAACGGAAACGGCCGGAATCAGTAGGCGGGTGGCCCGGTTTATCCCTGTGGGGAATATTAAAGGATAATATGCCTTTCCGGTATTTGGACGATATCGCGACGGCTGATATTGCGTTTATGGCGCAGGGGGCGTCCCTGGAAATTTTGTTCAGAAGCGCGGCGGAAGCTACTCTCGGGGTGATGGTGGACAACATTCCTGCCCTACGGTCCCGCGTCCGGAGAACGGTCGTGTTAAAGGCAGACGACGTTGAGTTTTTGTTATTTAATTTTCTTCAGGAAATTATTTATTTCAAAGATGCAGAGAAATTATTGTTAATCCCGGGCCCTATCATGATTCAGCCGTGTCCGGAGGGTTATCATCTGGAGGCGGTGCTTGAAGGGGAGGCGATTGAACCGCAAAAACATCGTCTTATTGTTGATGTTAAAGCTGTCACAATGCATTTGTTCCGGGTAACGAAGACCACGCAAGGCTGGGAAGCGGTGGTGGTTTTGGATATTTAATGGGGCCGGAGCCCCGGTCCCCGCCCGGAGCGCGCCCTTATCCTTTTTTAAAAAAAGTGGTATAATTGTAAAAAATTAATGTTATTTCGAGAAAGAGGTGATGTCGTGGTGAAAAGATTTTTGCCCCTTATTTTTTTGTGCGTTTTTATTCTGAGTGTGGGGGGATCCCTGGCGTGTCCGGCTTACGCCCAGGAGCCGATTCAGGTGTTCTCGGGGGGGAAGCTGCAGGGGGGAGACGAGAAAGAGCCGGAACCCGATACTGGCCCCGTGGACACGGGCATTAGCCGCGATTATTACACGAACGGGAACATCGCTTTTGAAAAATCTTATAAGGACGGACGATTGTACGGTCCTTACAGAAAATATTTCCGGAACGGGTCCATTTGGATTGAAGAGGAATATGTGGACGGGAAGAAGAACGGGGTCCGAAGGGAATATTATAAAAACGGCAACCTGCAAGAGGAAGAATATTATTCGGACAATAATTTGGAGGGGCCGTTAAAGCGCTACCGGATGAACGGGATATTGGAAGTGGAGGAAAATTATCATAATAACCTTTTGCATGGGCTCGCGCGCGAGTTTTATGAGGACGGCGAAATTAAAGAAGAGCGGGCTTATAATGATGGGGAATTGATTACCAGAAAAAAATATAACCGGGAGGGATTCCCTCTCAGTGAAGAAAATTATTTGCACAAGAAGCAGCACGGCGCTTTTAAGACGTATTATGACGATGGCCAGTTGGAATCCGAAAAATATTATAATAATGGCAGCCAGGAAGGGGTGACCCGGAATTATTATTCCAACGGGAATTTACAGGCCGAGGGGCATTATAAAGATAATACGCGTGACGGCGAGTTTAAGATGTATTTTGAGAATGGCGAATTACAGCGGGTTATTAATATGAAACGTAACGCGCAGGAAGGCCTGTATAAAGAGTATTATAAAGACGGGACGCTCAAGTCGGAGGGGTCGTTCGCCATGGGAAAACTGCACGGGCCCATGAAACAATACCGCCCGGACGGGACCTGCGCGAGCGAATCAGAATTTTATTATGGGGATGAAAAAGGGGTGAATAAACGGTATTATCCAAACGGCCAGCTCGAATTTGAAGGAAGGATTGAATTCAACCTTCCCGAAGGGCCCTATAAGAAATATTTCGAGAACGGTAAGTTGCAGGAAGAGGGGGAATATCTCGGGGGCCACTTGGAAGGGAAAGTAAAAGTTTATTACGAGAATGGGGTTATCAAACAGGAAGAATTTTACCGGCAGGGCACCCTTTCCCGGGTTATGAAGTATGACCAGGACGGGAATCTCCTCGTCGATCAATAGGGATCAGGATTATGGAAGATTGTAAAATATTGATTATTGATGATAATGAGCAGGACCGGAAAGGCATGACCGTGGCCCTGAAGAAGGCCGGGTATCGTCATATCATGTCTGCCGGGACAGAGAGCGAAGGCGTGGCCCTGGCCAGGACTTTTTTCCCGGATATCGTGATTATTGATTGTGTCCTGGTCTGTTTGGACGGGTTTGATGTTTGCCGGGACATTAAGGCCATTGAGGGGCTGAACAGCAAAATTATTGTGATTACCGGGCATCTGGAAGCGGTGGATGCAGCCAAAGCCCGGAAGTCAGGGGCGGATGAGCTTCTGGAGAAAATTGTGGAATTTAAGAATATCCATGCTACGATCCAGCGGCTGCAACACACGTAACTTCGGGCCCGTTTCGGGACACGGGTAGGTTATGGTTGTTCATCCCTCTCCTAAGAATCAAAGGCAATCCGTTAAGGATTGCCTTTCTTTTTTAAAAGATTTCAGATTTTGATGTCTTTGCTTATGGTTTTGCCGTAAACTAATAACAACTGCATAGGGTCCTAATTCCGGGGTGTTTCTGAAAATTATAAAAGATTATGTTTGGGAAATTGAAGCTTGTCCATAAACTGGTTTTTATTTTGCTTGTCATCGCCTTATTTCCTATCCTTATTATCGGAATAACTTATTATCATTTTACAAAGGCCGAACTGGAGCAGAAGACCATCGCGGCCCTGCAGGCGGTTGTGGATTCCCGCGCCGCCCATATTAATCATTACATCAAGTTAAGGCAGGAGCAGGCGAAGGCCTTTGCCGGGGCTTTTTTCCCGCGCCAGCTTAAGGAAACGGGAGTCAATGAGCCGGCCTTGATTCAGGGCATTCAGGACGACATCAGCTCCATTTTCTTTTTTTTGAATTTGACACCGTCCGGGCGTTATCAGGACATAGATCAGAAGACGGATGTGCAAACGATCGGGGTGTGGGATGTTCACGGCAATATTATCGCCTCCACGAACCGGGAGTTGGTCGGGCGGAAAATGCCGATAGAATACATTCAGAATGTTTATCAATACGGGACCTATTTCGCCGGTTTGGAAAAAGATCCCCTCACCGGGGAAAATATGCTTATTTTGCTTGAAGAGATCCGGAATTGGCAGTCCGGGAATATTGTCGGAGCCCTATCCCTGATGATCAAAGCGGATGTCTTGGATAAGGTGACCAGCGCCCGGGAAGGGCTGGGGCATTCCGGGGAAACCTATCTCGTGGACCGGCAGTACCGCATAATCACGAATTCCCGCTTCCAGAAAGATTCCATTTTGAATGTGCGGGTTATGACCGAAGGGACACAGGCCTGCTTTCAGCGCCGCAAGGCCCCGCTGATATACGCCAATTATCGCAACGCGGATGTGCTGGGCGTGCAGAAATATTTGCCGGATCAGAACTGGTGTCTTATGGCTGAAGTGGATGCCAACGAGGCCTTTGCCCCGATTCAGCAATTCCATCAGCGGTTGCTGTTGACCGGGCTTTTGATGCTTTTGGTGACGGTGCTGCTGGCTTTTTGGGCCAGCCGGATTTTTACCCGGCCGATCCTCGCCCTGAACGAAGCTTCGCAAAAAGTGTCCCGTGGGCAGTATAACGTTAAGCTGCCGGTTAAGAATCGTGATGAAATCGGCCAGTTGTCCACCAATTTTAATTTTATGGCGAAGAGACTCGCCGAGGTGAAGGAGGAATTGGAGGAGAAAAACAAGACGCTGTTTAAGCATTTGGCTGTTTTGGCGTCGCAAAAAAAAGAGCTCCGGGAGGTCAATGAAGAGCTGGATCGGTTTGTTTATACCGCCAGTCATGACCTGCGGGCTCCCTTGCGGGGGATCGCGTCGTTCGCGGCATTCCTGGAGGAGGATTATAAAGACCGGATGGATGCGCAGGGCAGGGAATATCTTGATGAGATCAGAAAAGGAGCGGCGAAGATGAATATGCTCATCGAGGACCTGTTGTTATTGTCGAGGATATCCCGGATCAAGAATCCGTACGAGTTGACGGATATCCAAAAGCTCGTTGATTCTGTCTTGGAGCGGTTGAAATATGATATTCAGAAACATAGCGCGGCCATTCAGATTGCCACAGTGCTCCCGACGGTGTGTTGCGACCGGATTAAGATGACGGAGGTGTTCCAGAATCTGATCAATAACGCCATTAAGTTTTCGTCCAAGAAGGACGGGGCTCCCCCGCGCGTGGATATCGGGTACAGGAAGGACGGGATTTCCCACTGCTTTTACGTGAAGGACCATGGCATCGGCATTGATCCGAAGTACCATGAGCAGATTTTCGGGATGTTTAAGCGCCTGCACACGGACAAGGAATATGAAGGGACAGGCGCCGGGCTGTCGATTATCAAGCGAATCATTGAAGACCACAGCGGCCGGGTTTGGGTTGAGTCCCGGGCCGGAGAAGGGGCGACGTTTTTTTTCAATATCCCGGCGGATCTCAAAGCGGGGGAGGGGGCGTCCCCGCCGCCTGCCGGCGAGTCGGCCTAAAGTTTTGTCCCCTATTCAGCGAAGGAGTGGACCATGAGTTTGCGCATACTTTTAGTGGAAGATAATGAGTCGGACGTTAAAATAACGCTGCGCGCTTTCCGGCAGTCTTCTTTGAAGACAGAGATTGCGGTGGTCAGCGATGGACAGGAATGCCTGGACTTTGTCCGGCATGAGGGCGCTTATCAGGAGGCCCCCAAGCATCCCCGTCCGCAAGTGATCCTTTTGGATATTAATATGCCGCGTTGTGACGGGTTTGAAGTGCTCCGGGTTTTGAAAGGGGATGCCGCGACCCGTGCGATTCCTGTCGTGATGTTCAGCGCCTCGCGTAACGAGGGGGATGTTGTTAAAAGTTATGAATCCGGGGCGAACGGCTTCATTCAGAAGCCGGTTGATTATGGGGAATTTTTAAACATGGTGGAACAATTTAATCATTACTGGCAAAATTTAAACCGGTTGCCGGAAGCCTGATAAGGGATCCATTATGAAAACAAAAATCCTGGTGATTGAAGATAGAGAAGCTGAAGATTTCAACTTTAACAAAAGCCATCTCCGGTGTTGTCCTGACGGCATCCAGAGACATGCAGCATAAGTAGAAGGCGATTGACATGGGCGTTGATGCTTATCTGGAAAAACCGTTTGATGCGGATAAGTTGCTGGCCACGGTGAAAGGCTTTATCGGGTAGGGCCTTTTTCTGGCCTTTCGGCGGTTTGCCCGGCGGGAACGGTGTCCCTCTCCCGGGGAGGAAGGCGCCCGGATTTAGTTGTTGACAGGGTTTTTCTATTTATTTAACATGGTAATTCTGGACACCCGCAAGGAGGCCACGGATGTTAAAGATATCAAATGACATGTACTGGACCGGTTATATTGACTGGGATTTAAAGGTGTTTCATGGGTATAAGACCCCTTACGGCTCGACATACAACGCTTATCTGATCGATGATGAATACCCGACGCTGATTGACACGGTTAAACATTATGGCCAGGAGGACATGCTGCGGCAGATTAAGGAGGTCATGAATCCGGCGAACATCCGGTATGTGATCGCCAATCATGCCGAAATGGACCATTCCGGCGCGATTGACGCCGTCCTGCAGCTTGCCCCCGAAGCCGAGGTGGTTTGCTCGGCCAGAGGGGCAGAGGCGCTGACCCGTCATTTTAAAAAGAATTGGCGGTTTAAAATCGTTAAAACAGGGGACCGCCTTTCGATCGGCAGGCGGGAATTCATGTTTATCCAGATCCCCATGGTGCACTGGCCTGAGTCTATGGCGACCTATTCCGTGACGGATCATATCCTTTTTTCCAACGACGCGTTCGGCCAGCATTATGCTTCGGAAGAGCGGTTTGTCGACGAGCTCCCCTTGGACCGTATTCTGGGGGAAGCGGCTAAATATTACGCCAATATCGTTTTATTGTACGGGGCCCAGGTTCAGAAGGCGCTCCAGTCTTTAAAGGGTTTCACGATTGAGATGATTTGTCCCTCTCATGGCCTGATTTGGCGGGATAAGCCGCAGATCGCCCATATTCTGAATTCATACGATAAATGGGCTTCTCATGAAACGGATCCTCAGCGGGTTCTGATTGTCTATGACACCATGTGGAAGTCAACGGAGGCCATGGCTCTGCGTTTTAAAACCCTGTTTGAGGGCAACGGATATCAGGTCATGGTCAGAAACCTTCAGGACTATCATATTTCCGATGTCATGACAGACGTGCTGCTCTCCAGGCTCATGCTGGTTGGCACACCTATGTTGAACAACCGCATGCTGCCTACGGTGGCCAGTTTCTTAATGTACCTGAAAGGACTCCAGCCCAAGAACCGCCTGGCTCTTACGTTTGGTTCCTATGGCTGGTCTAAGGCCGGATTTAAAGAAGTTGAACAATCGGTAACGGATGCCGGCTTGACTCTGGGAGCGGAAGGGCAGTATATCCAATTCGTGCCCGGGGAAAATGACCTCAGGAATCTTAATAGGGTCGTTGACCAGCTCAAGGCCCAGATGCTTTCGGTTTAATGTTTTGATTGGGGACAAAATATGCCGAACCCCTTAATGACAGGGAGTGAGGAGGGGGGGGATTTTTTTAATCTTTAATTATATTATTTGAGGAGGATCATATGGCCAGACCGGTGGTGAATCAGGGGATCAAAAATATTCGTGAACACGGCAGCGCTGTTTTCCGGAGCGGCGCTCATATGATGCCGAGCGTTTCCTTAATGGTCGCCGAGGGTGTGATTAAAAGCGTAAAAGACCTGGACCGGCCTTTTGTGACGATTATCAACTCATACACCAATCAGATCCCGGGGCACGCCCATCTGGATCAGCTGGGTGCGGTCTTGAAAGCGGCACTGGAAAGCAAGGGCGTGAATGTCTGGTACGCGAATATCGGCGGGGCGATTTGCGACGGGATCGCCATGGGGCATTTCGGGATGAAATATTCTCTGCCGTCGAGGGAACTGATCGCCGATCAGATTGAAACCATAATCGGCGCCCATCCCCCTGACGCCTGGGTTGGCATCGGGAACTGTGACAAGATCGTGCCGGGCATGTTTAACGCTATGGTGCGGATTAATATCCCGGCTCTTTATGTCAGCGGCGGGCCCATGCTGTCCGGCTGCGGGAACACGGACCTCATCTCGATTTTTGAAGGAGTCGGGAAATACAGTGTCGGGAAACTCGGGCTGAAGGATTTGGAGGCCCTCACGGAAACCGCCTGCCCGAGCTGCGGAAGTTGTTCCGGGATGTATACCGCTAATTCCATGAACTGTCTGGGTGAAGTGCTGGGGCTGGCTCTCCCGGGCAACGGGAGCATCCCGGCGGCGCGTTGGGTGAACGGGAAACCCGGCCCGGTGGAGATCAATCCGCAGAGAATCGACCTGGTCCGTCAGGCGGCAGACAAGATCCTCGAACTTTTGGAGCAGAATCTCCGGCCGCTGGATATCGTGACCAGACAAGCGATTGACAATGCCTTTATTCTTGACATGGCCATGGGCGGCTCCACGAATACGGTTCTGCACACCCTCGCGTTGGCGCACGAAGCGGGTATCCCGTATTCGTTAAACAGGATAAGCGCGATTTCCAAGAAGACCGCGAACATTATTAAAATTTCCCCTTCGCGGCCGGATGTGCATCTGGAAGATGTGGACCGCATCGGCGGGATGGGGGCGATCCTCAAAGCCCTTCACAAGGCCGGGCACAAGGAATTGGATCTGACCGCCCGGACGGTTTACGGGACCTTGGGGGATTATGTGTTAAAATCTCCTGACCCCGATGGAGATATCTTGCGTCCGGTTGAAAAGGCGTTTTCTCCTGAAGGCGGGTTGGCCGTGCTTTTCGGGAATATCGCCCGCAATGGCGCAGTCTTAAAAACCAGCGGGGTTGACCCCGATATGCTGTGCTTCTCCGGCCCGGCCAGAGTGTATGAATCCCAGGAACAGGCTTTGGACGGGATTTTGAAAGGTAAAGTCAAGGACGGGGATGTGGTCGTGATCCGTTACGAAGGCCCGCGGGGTGGACCGGGAATGCAGGAGATGCTGTCTCCCACGGCCGCAATTAAAGGGGCGGGGATCCGGGCAGCGCTTATTACGGACGGACGTTTTTCTGGAGGAACGAGGGGGTTATGCATCGGACACGTTTCTCCGGAGGCGGCCTCAGGCGGGGAGATCGCGCTGATCCACAACGGAGATATTATTGAAATCGACGTGCAGCGTAAACAGATGAATGTTAAGGTGCCGCAGAAGGAGCTCGCGTTGAGAAGAAAAAAGTTAAAGCCATTTCAGCTTAAAGTCAAGGGCGGCTGGCTGGCCCGGTATTGTCAATTTGTATCTGACGCGAACACGGGAGCCGTGCTTAAAGATTTCATCGTATAGCCCAATGTCTCTTCGATAATCCTTACGAATAGCGGTTTTTTCTTAAGGCGATTCATTATTAAGTAAATTAATTTACTTGACAATGCACAGCTTTGTGCTAAATTTATATCGCTATTTAATTTATCGGAAAAGTAGGGAAAGGAGCCCTTCATGAGGCTATCGACACGCGCGCAATACGGAACTTTGCTTATGTTAAATTTGGCCTTAAAATACGGCAAAGGGCCGATTCTTCTAAAAGATGTAGCTCAAGCAGAAGGAATTTCTGAAAAATATCTCAGTCAGATTATTATCCCGCTGAAAGCCGCGGGTCTGGTAAAATCTTTTCGCGGACCTCATGGCGGTTATGTGCTTGCGAAACCTAAAAAGATGATCACGATGAAAGATATTGTGGAAGTCTTGGAAGGAACGGCGGACTTTGTGGGGTATGATAAAAATATTTCTCAAACTAATCGCGTTTCCGTCACTGTCACGAAAAATTTTTGGAATGAGCTCGGAGAAAAAATAACTCAGACTCTTGCCTCTGTTTCTCTGGCGGATCTGGAGCGCCAAAGCCGGGATTTACTCGAGAGCGCTATAATTTACCATATATAATTATGTCTTACGGTAAGGAGGAGTTATGGCTAAAATAGATAAAGACCTTAAATTAGAGACCCTGGCCCTTCATGGCGGACAGGACCCCGATCCGGTCACCGGGGCGAGAGCCGTGCCCATTTACCAGACCACGTCGTATGTTTTTAAAGACGCGGAGCACGCCGCAGATCTTTTTGCGCTTAAACAGTTCGGGAATATTTATACCCGTATGATGAACCCAACGACCGATGTCCTGGAAAAACGTATCGCGGCCCTGGACGGGGGCGTGGGGGCGTTAGCTTTTGCCAGCGGGTCAGCCGCGATCACGGCCGCGATTTTAACGATCGCACAGGCCGGAGATGAAATCGTTTCCGCGGATAACTTATATGGGGGAACGTATACTCTCTTCCAGTACACGCTGAAACGGCTTGGGATTACCGTCAAGTTTGTCAAATCAGACGATTTGTCCGCGCTTGAGGCGGCGATCACGGAAAAGACGAAAGCGGTGTACGCGGAAACGATCGGGAATCCGAAATTAAACGTGACAGACGTCGAGGCCGTGTCAAAAATTGCCCATAAACACGGGGTCCCGTTTATTGTGGATAACACGGTCACACCATATCTGTTCCGGCCTATGGATCATGGCGCGGATATTGTGGTGTATTCGGCGACGAAATTTATAGGCGGAAACGGCACATCCCTAGGCGGACTGATCGTTGATTCCGGGCGGTTTGACTGGACCAACGGCAAGTTCCCTCTTATCGCCGAGCCTGATCCCAGCTATCACGGCGTTAATTTCGTGGAAGCGCTGAAACCTTACGGGAACATCGCGTTCATTACAAAAGCGCGGGTGACCGTGTTGCGCGACACCGGGGCGGCCATGTCTCCTTTCAACGCGTTTCTTTTTATCCTGGGGCTGGAAACATTGCCCCTGCGTATGCCGCGGCACGCTGAGAACGCTTTGGCTGTGGCCAGTCACCTAGAGAAGCATCCGGCCGTGGCCTGGGTCAATTATCCGGGGCTGGCGTCAAGCCCGGAAAAAAACAGGGCAGACAAATATTTTCCGAAAGGCGCCGGCGCTCTCGTCGGGTTTGGTATTAAAGGGGGCCGGGAGGCCGGCAGGAAATTCATTAACGCCTTGACCCTGATCTCTCACCTCGCGAATATCGGCGACGCTAAAACCCTGGCGATTCATCCGGCGAGCACCACGCATCAGCAATTATCCGATGAGCAGCAGCGGGCCACGGGAGTCACTCCGGATTATATCCGGCTTTCCATCGGGCTGGAACATAGAGACGATATTTTAAAGGATCTTGACCAGGCATTAAAACGGGCGGGCTGAAGGCCCGGAGATTGATGAGGAGGAGGTTTTTATGACGCGTATTTATGAGGATATCACCAAGACCGTCGGGCATACGCCTTTAGTGCGGATTAACAAGCTGACGCAGGGTGTTCAGGCGGCCGTCCTGGCCAAACTGGAATTTTTTAACCCGTTATCGAGCGTGAAAGACCGTGTTGGGGTCGCGATGATAGAAGCGGCGGAAAGGCAGGGCCTTTTAAATAAGGATTCCGTTATTATCGAGCCGACCAGCGGTAACACCGGGATCGCTTTGGCCTTTGTTGCGGCCGCGAAGGGCTACCGGTTGATCCTGACTATGCCGGACACGATGAGTATGGAGAGGAGGAAATTGTTGAAAGGCCTGGGCGCGGAAGTCGTTTTAACGGAAGGAGCCCTGGGGATGAAGGGCGCCATTGATAAAGCGGAGGACCTGTCCCGCCAGATGAAGAACAGTTTTCTCCCCCAGCAGTTTAAGAATCCCGCCAATCCGGAAATCCACCGCAAGACGACGGCCGAGGAAATTTGGGCGGATACGGGAGGCCGGGTCGATTATTTTATCGCCGGGGTTGGAACCGGGGGGACCTTCTCCGGGATTTCCGAAGTGCTGAAGGAAAGGAATCCGGCGGTCAAAACCATCGCCCTGGAGCCGGCGGATTCTCCGGTGTTGTCCGGCGGGCTTCCGGGTTCACATAAAATTCAGGGCATAGGGGCGGGTTTTGTTCCCGAGGTTCTCAACCGGGATATGATCGATGAAATTATTCTGGTATCCCATGTGAATGCCGGCGTGATGGCCCGGCGGCTTGCCCGTGAAGAAGGGATCTTGGCCGGGATTTCCAGCGGGGCGGCGATGTGGGCGGCTTTGGAAGTCGCCCGGCGTCCGGAGGCCGGGGGGAAGACGATCGTGACGATTTTTCCCTCCTGCGGGGAACGGTATTTGTCTACATGGCTGTATGAAGAATAAGGACGGAACGCATCCTTGAGAAGAAATATGGCGGTTTTTTCCAAAAAAAACGGGCGATGAGGCTGTAAGAATATGCCCGGAACTTCGACCAAAGAGCAGGATTTGGAAAACGCATACCAAGGAGGGTGACATGTCTTATGTGAAAGCGGTTCGTTATGAAGAGGCGGGCCCTGATGTCCGGGAACGGCTGGATGGAATTAAGAAAAAGCTCCGGAGGATCCCGAATATTTACGCTATGATAGCGCGGTCTCCCGTCGCTCTTAAAGCTTTTCTTGAGTACGGAGAAACCCTTAAGAAAGGGGAGTTGGGTCCCCAGGAGTTAGAGGCGGTTGCTTTGAGCATAGCGCAGGTGAACCGGTGTGATTATTGTCTGGCGGCACACACCGCGATCGCCAAGATGTCCGGCTTGAGTGAAGAAGACACTTGGCAACTGCGCGCCGGAACCAGCCGGGATGTTAAGCTTAAAGCGGCTGCGGCCTTGGCGAAAGATATCGTCGAAACGCAGGGGCGTCCTTCCCGGGAAAACGTTGACGCGTTTTTTGCCGCCGGTTACAGCCAGGCGGCCCTGGTCGAACTGATTGGGCTTGTTTCTTTAAACATATTTACCAATTATTTTAACCATATTGCCGAAACAGAGGTGGATTTCCCGGCTTATAAGCCGCTTTCAGCCGAAGGCTGATGATCGTTTTAATCCGTTTGCGCAGAAGACCGGGGGCACGCCCATGGATGAATGCGGGAGGTTAACCAGGTCTTTTGCTTCGGGGATGTTCGCGAAGATGTTGCGACGTTGGCTCATCCCCCAAGCGAATTGTTAAAAGGGGCCGCGCCCATGGGCGAGGGGCTCCCTTGGAATGGAAATGTCCGGGAAATGGTTTGCAAGAGACCGGCGGGTTTTTTATGCCCGCCGGTTTTTTTTCGGAAAGGTTCAGCGGGGGATGTTGCTGGATATTTTTCTTGCGTACAAAGAAAAATAGTGTTAAACCAATACGTATCTGTCATCCCGGGCCCTGATGACTTTCTCCTGAGGCAGCGGACAGAATTATCCAGGGGCTGATGGGACAACCTCTTGTTTTATAACCCCCCTAGCGAAAGGAGTGGTTTGTATGCAGACCGACATTCATCAGCTGCAAACGTTAGTCGTCACCTATATTATCAGGATTGTGGCCGCCTTTGTCATTTTCTTCGTCGGGCGTATTGTTGCCAAATTGATTTCCTCTCTTGTTAAGAATCTCATGCTGAAGGCGAAACTGGATGTGACGCTGGCCGGATTTGTCCAGAATCTTTCCTTTATGGGCATCATGGTTTTTGTCATTATCGCGGCTTTAAACAAACTCGGCGTGGAGACCACCTCAATGGTGGCCGTGATCGGCGCCGCCGGTTTGGCCGTCGGCCTGGCTTTGCAGGGCTCTTTGGCGAATTTCGCCGCCGGAGTCATGCTGGTGATATTCAAGCCGTTCAGTGTCGGGGATTTTATCAATGCGGCGGGAGAAATGGGAACAGTTCAGGAAATCCAGATTTTTAATACCGTGTTGGCTCACCCGGATAACCGCAAGATCGTTGTCCCCAATAGTCATATTACGGGGGGGAGTATCACGAATTTCAGCGCGATTGAGAACCGGCGCATTGATTTGCAATTCGGCATTTCTTACAAGGACGATATGAAGAAAGCCAAGGAAGTCCTGATGAAGGTGCTGACGTCCGACTCGCGCGTGCTGAAAAATCCTGCCCCGGTTGTGGCGGTCAGCGAATTGGGGAACAACGGGGTGAATCTGGTCTGCCGCCCCTGGGTGAAACCCGGAGATTACTGGGATGTCTATTTTGATGTCGTGGAAAAAGGCAAACTCGCTCTTGGGGAGGCCGGCATGACGATCCCCTTCCCGCAAAGTGATGTGCATGTTTATAATGAAAAATAAATTTATAAGAAACCCCGGCCTTGTTCAGGCCGGGGTTTCTCTGCGGTAACATTGTCTGCCTGCCGGAAACGGCGGGTGGAAACCCTTCCCTGTGCGATATCCTTATTCCGGTGTTTCCCGGCCCTGCGGCATGAAATAAGAAAATAGACGAATATGACGTTGTCATAATTGGCATTATTTGTTACAATAATCCAGTTTTATTCAAGGAACATTTAATTTACACGACCCTCGGGAGTGTAAATTAAAAATGCGAATTGATCCTGCGGCGAGAGAGCCCAAGCGAACGAGCCGAAGGATCTTGGTTTCCTATCTCGCAGCGTGTTGCGGTTCATTGAGTCCAGAATTTGCTCTGGGGTTCATATCTTTGATTTTAATAATTATATTAATAGAAAGGCTGTTGCGATGTCTGCTGAGCATAATTTATTTTTGAATTCACAAGGCGATCAAGTCGGGAAACAGAATTTAAAGGACTTGAAGGGTGTTTTTTATCCACAAAGGGTTGCCATTATCGGGGCCTCTGCAAACCCCGCTAAGATCGGCTTCCAGATTTTGCAGAATGTTATTGAGGCCGGATTCCCCGGGGATATCCTTCCGGTGAACCCTAAAGAGGATGTTATCTTGGGACAGAAAACTTATTCGTCGGTTCAGGACATCCCGGGGGCGATTGATCTGGCTGTTATTGCCATCCCGGCCAAGATGGTGTTGGCTACGATGCAGGAATGCGCGCGTAAAGGCATTAAAAATATTTCGATCATCACCTCTGGGTTTTCAGAGGTGGGGAATAAAGCGGAAGAAGAGCAGATCAAGCGGATCGCGGATGAAAACGGGATCGCCGTCCTGGGGCCCAACACGCTGGGCATTGTTTACACCCCGTCCCGGCTTAACGCCAGTTTTGGTCCCAAAAGCGTTCTCCCGGGGAAAATTGCTTTTATTTCCCAGAGCGGGGCCCTGGCCATCGCCCTGATGGGGTGGACCGTCATGGAAAAAATCGGCTTGGCGGCGCTGATCAATTTGGGCAACAAAGCGGACGTGGAGGAGCAGAATCTTATTGAATATTTTAACAATGACGATAATGTGAACGTCGTCGTGATTTACATGGAAGGGCTCAAGGACGGGCAGAGTTTTCTTAAAACGGTTATTAAGAAGCCGGTCGTTGTTTTGAAGGTCGGGCGTTCCAGCCGGGGGGCCAAGGCGGCGGCGTCCCATACCGGTTCGTTGGCCGGGAGCGACGGGATCTATGATGCGGCGTTCCGGCAGATGGGTTTGTTGCGCGCCAACACATTTACCGAGGCCTTTAATTGGTCTCGGACGCTGTCTTTGCCGATGCCGAAAGGACGGGACGCGGTGATTATTACCAATGGAGGCGGGATTGGTGTTTTTGCGACGGATGAATGCGAGGCCGCGGGAATCGCGCTTTTAGACGACCCCGTTTGGCTGGAGGAAAAATTCCGCAGCACCATGCCGGACTTCGGCAGCACAAAAAATCCGATTGATATTACCGGGCAGGGACACGGCGATCAGTACAGCCGGGCCGCGCGGGTGGCGTTCGTGGAGGACCGTATTCATACAGCGATTGTCCTTTACTGTGAAACGGCGGTGACCGATCCTTTGGCCATTGCCAAGGCTTTGGCGGATGAGTATGACGCGTCAGGGCGGCAGAAGCCGTTTATTGTCACTATGGTTGGGGGGGCGCGGTCCCGGGAGGCCTTGCTTTATTTGAATGAAAGGCATATCCCGGCGTTCGGAGCGGTTGATGAAGCGGTGTCGGCCTTGAAAGCCCTGTATTCCTGGAAAGAGATTTCCAGCCGTCCGAAAGACAATCCCGTGGCGGCGGCGCTTCCGGTGGAAGCCTTGAGCGTTATTGAGAAGGTGAAAGCCGAGGGGCGCACGGCCCTTATGGAGCATGAAGCCCGTCAGGTCATGCAGGCGTGCGGGGTTCCCACGCCGCGGTCGGCTTTCGTGAATTCCCTCGATCAGGCGTTGAAAGAGGCCGAGGGGATGTATCCTCTCGCCATGAAAATCGCGTCTCCGGATATCATTCATAAAACCGACGTGGGGGGCGTTGTCCTCAATATTAAGAGCCCGGAGGAATTGCAGGAGAAATATGAACGGATGATGGACAACATCGCCCGGCTTCAGCCGCAGGCCAAGCTTTTGGGCGTTAATCTGGTTCAGATGGTCCAGGGGATTGAATGCATCGTCGGTATGAGCCGGGACGCGCAGTTTGGCCCTGTCGTCATGTTCGGGCTAGGCGGCGTTTTTGTGGAAGCCCTGAAAGATGTTTCTTTCCGGGTCGTCCCTTTCGGACAGGTTGAGGCCGGCCGGCTGATTCAGGAAATAAAAAGCCGCAAGATCCTCGACGGATTCCGGGGTATGAAAGCCCATAAGGAATCCATCATCCAGACGATCTGCGCGGTGCAGAAATTGTCTTCCGTTGTCAAAGAGGTGGATATTAACCCCCTGGTCAGCAATCAGGACGGCAGCTTCGCGGTGGACGCGCGGATCATTTTGTAACCGTCCCCGGTGCTGACGCTATGGTATGGATCATACAAAACTTCATAATCTGAAGGTTTTGGGGCTGATCTTTTTCTGCGGCGCTTCGTTTTTGGTGGACCTGTTATCCCCGTGGGCGGTTGTGAGTTGCGTTTATGTGAGCGTAATTTTTTTCACCGTTCTCTTTTTTCCAAAAACATATCTTTTCCCCCTCACCGGGATCATCAGCGCGTTAATGGCCTTGGGTTTTCTGTTGCAGGACCATAGCGGGGCTTGGCTGTCCGGGGCCGCCAACCATCTTTTGGTTCTGGTGGTCCTCTGGCAACTGGCCCTGCTGGGCTGGCGGTATCGGAGTCCGAGTCTTTCTGAGGACGACCTGTTTTCTCTGGCCGCCGAAGAAGCGGTCGCGGCGGTTTTTTGCAAGCCGAACAGTTTTATAGAAACATGCAATAAAGGATTTGAAAAATTAACCGGCTTTTCGGCGTCTGAACTGGCGGGCCGTTTTTTACATACGCTTCTGGCCGCCGGGGACAGGGACCTTGTGCGGGATATCCTGCAAAGAGTTCATTCCGGGGAAGATCATTTTCAGGGCGAAGCAGTTTTATTAAAGAAAAACCAGGTTCCTTTGGAGGTGTCGTGGCTGGTTTCCGCCCGCCGGCGTGTCCCGGGCACGCTGGTGAGCTTTGTTGTCTATTTTCGTGATGGCACCCGGGAGCAGGAGGAGAAGCGGGAATATTGGCAGGAGCGGGAGCAGCGGGCCGCGGACCGTCAGTGGTTTATGGATATCCTGGATTTCGAAGAGCGGCTGCGCACCGTCAGCGATCCGCGGCTGTTGATCACCATGATTGTTTCGGAGGTGGCCAGGATACTGAGGGCCGAGAAATGCTCATTAATGTCCGTGGAGCCTCTTTCTGGACAGCTTACGATAAAAGGGTATAAAGGTATAGACCAACGCATTGTTGAGGCGGTTTCTCTGATGAAAGGGGATTCGGTTGCGGGCTGGGTAGCGCAGGGCAGGCAGGATATCCTGGTGCGGGACATTGAAACGGACGCGCGGATTGCCCGGGCCAACCGGCCTACCTATGTCACAAAGTCATTCATGTCGGTCCCGGTTTATTATAAAGAAGAGGTTATCGGGGTCATCAACGTGGCGGATCATGAAAGCGGCCGGGCTTTTGATGAATTTGATTTTAAAATATTATCACGGCTGGCCCAACACCTGGGCGTTTTGCTCGGCCATGCCGAGCTCTTGCAGGAGATCGGCGAACTGAAAGGCGCGCCTCTGCGGATTGACATCGGGCATTATCGCGGTTTTAAGGAAGCGCTGTTGTACGAGAGCCTGCGAAGCCGTCGCTATAACACCCCGTTTTGCGTTTTTATCATCCGCGTCAACCGTTATCCGGCCTATCGGGATGCTTACGGCACACATCAGGCGGGGATTCTGGCGAGTCATGTGAAGGAATATTTGAAGCAAAATCTCAGGGATGTCGATTCCCTGTTTCCACTAGCCCAGGATGAATTCGCTGTGATTTCTCCGCATTTAACCAAGGAAACGGTTGAAACCGTCGTTTCCCGGATTCATCATGGCTCCCGGCAGATTCCCGCGCACCGGCCGATCACCCTGACTGTGGGCGTTTATTCCTCCCCCTCCCAAACGCCGCCGGATGACATTTGGGAACGGTTTATGCGGATGTTTGAAGAATCCGGGGATCAGGATGAAAATTCTGTCGTTTTCCTCCCATAAGGATTTGTGATAGAATAACCCATTATTACGAAAGCCTGCTTATGGCAAGGAGGGGAATTCCCAATGAAAATAAGACGTCAAACTGGAATAATATGCACCTTGGGTCCTGCCAGCCAGACCCGGGAAACGATTTTACGCATGGCTCAAAACGGCATGGATATAGCCCGCCTGAACTTTTCTCATGGCAAGCATGAAGGACACGCGCGGCTGATAGAACTGATCCGCGATATCAACCGGCGGGACGGTTTCCATATCAAAATATTGCAGGATTTGGAAGGGTACCGGATGCGGGTCGGCATCCTCCCGCAGCCCCTGATCCTGGCCCAGGGCCAGACCGTGTTTATGTCTCATGAGAGGGAACATCTGCCCGGGGATATCCCTCTTGACCTGAACGCTGATCTGCGGATTTTTAAGCCTGGGATGGACGTTTTCATTGATGACGGGCTGATTTGCCTGAAGGTGGTCCGGTGCGGGAAAAACCGTCTTGAGCTTTATGTGGAACACGGAGGGGAGCTCAAGTCCCGCAAAGGGATTAATATCCCGGATTTAAAGCTGCAGGCCAATATCCTGACCCTTAAGGATCACAATGACTTGGCGTTCGGCCTTCAGCACCAGGTTGACTGTGTCGCACAGTCTTTTGTGCGCAACCGTATGGATATCATAAGGGTGCGCCGTCTCGTGCAGAGAACGCTTCCGCATTGTAAAATTTATGCCAAAATAGAAAACCGGGAAGGCGTGCGTAACGTGGATTCCATTATGGAGGCCTGTGACGGCATTATGGTGGCCCGGGGGGACTTGGGGGTTTCTCTGCCGATCTTTAAAATCCCTATTATCCAAAAAAGCATTATCCGCCGCTGCAACCGGAGAAAACGCTATTCGATCACGGCGACCCAGATGCTCGAGAGCATGACGGAGAACAAGCGGCCGACGCGGGCCGAGGTCAGCGACGTGGCCAACGCGATCCTGGACGGGACGGATTTTGTGATGTTGTCGGCCGAAACGGCCGCGGGACAGTTTCCCGTGGAAAGCGTTTCCATGATGCGGCAGATTGTGGAGTATACCGAGGGCTCCATGCGCCTGCGCGAATGAGCGCGTTTTGAACGTGAGGCGCTGTTCAATAAAGAAAGGATATTCTATCTGTGAACCGCTACGTGTGTATTCATGGTCATTTTTACCAGCCGCCGAGGGAGAACCCCTGGCTGGAAGAAGTTGAGATGCAGGAGTCGGCCTATCCGTTTCACGACTGGAACCAGAGGATAACGGCGGAATGTTACGCCACCAACACGGCGTCCCGCATCCTTGATCAGGATAAAAAGATTATTGATATTGTTAATAACTACGCCCGGATCAGTTTTAATTTCGGGCCCACGCTTTTGTCTTGGATGCAGCGCAAGGACCCGGAAACTCACGCCGCGATTGTGCAGGCTGACGTTGAAAGCCGCAGCCGTTTTTCCGGCCACGGGTCAGCTTTGGCGCAGTGTTATAATCATATGATTATGCCTTTGGCCAATGCCCGGGACAAATTGACCCAGGTTTTGTGGGGGATCCGGGATTTCGAATACCGGTTCGGCCGTGAACCGGAAGGCATGTGGCTGCCGGAGACGGCGGTGAATCTTGAAACCCTCGATTTGCTTGTCCAGCATGGGATCACGTTCACGATCTTGTCGCCCCGTCAGGCCAAGTGCGTGAAAGTCAAAGGGGATAAAAAATGGACGGATGTCAGTGACAGTAAAATTAATCCCCGGAAGCCTTATTTATGCCGGTTGCCGTCAGGAAAAACCATTGTTTTGTTTTTTTATGACGGGCCGATTTCGCACGACATCGCATTTGAGCGTTTGCTGGAAAGCGGGGAAACCCTGGCTAAAAGGCTGGTGGGGGCGTTTTCTCCCAACGATGAAGTTCAATTGGTTCATATCGCTACGGACGGGGAAACGTACGGGCACCATCATAATCTGGGGGACATGGCGCTGGCTTACGGGATTAATTACATCCGGGCGAACGACCTGGCGGAATTCACGAATTACGGGGAATTCCTGGAAAAGCACCCGGCGGAAGACGAAGTTGAGATCTATGAAAATTCCTCCTGGAGCTGTATCCACGGGGTTGAACGGTGGCGGACGAACTGCGGCTGTCATTCCGGCATGCACGGCGGGTGGACGCAAGCCTGGCGTCAGCCGCTGCGCGAGGCCCTGGATTGGTTGCGCGATCAGCTGATCCTTCTTTACGAAACCGAAACCCAAGGGCTGATAGGAGACCCGTGGCAGGCGCGTAACGATTATATCCACGTTGTCCTGGACCGCTCTTTGGAAAGCGTCGAGGCTTTCTTGGGGCGCCATGCCCTTAAGGAGCTGACCCGGCAGGAAAAAATTAAATTGCTTAAACTTATGGAAATCCAGCGGCACGCCATGTTGATGTATACCAGCTGCGGATGGTTTTTTGACGAGGTGTCGGGTATCGAAACGGTGCAGATTATGCAGTATGCCGCCCGGGCCATCCAGATGGCGAAGGACATCAGTCCCTCGGACCTGGAACAGCCCTTCCTGAATCGTCTCAAGAAAGCCCCGAGCAATATCGCCAAGTTTAAGAACGGGGCGAATGTCTATGAGCAGCTTGTCAGGCCGCGGGTCCTGGATTTGGTCCGGGTTGCCGCCCATTATGCGGTGTCTTCGTTGTTTGAGGAATATTCTCAAACAACAACGATCCATAGTTATACGGCGATTGACCAGCTGTACGACCGCCTGGAGGTCGGGAAGTTCAAACTGGCCGTCGGGAAAGCGTTGCTCCGCTCGGATATTACGTGGGAAGAACAGGTGATCACCTTCGCGGTCCTGCACCTGGGCGACCATAATATTATCGGCGGGGTCAGAGTCTTTAGCGATGAAAAAATTTTTGTGAAGATGCAGCATGATATTAAGGAGTCTTTCCGCCGGGGGGATATTACGGGAACGATCAACTTGATTGAACAGAATTTTGATGGCGGTAATTATTCCCTCTGGCATTTGTTTAAAGATGAGCAGACCGAGATTTTGTACCAGATCCTGCACACCACTCTCGAAGAGATCGAAGTGTCCCTCCGCCAGATCAATGAGCACCATTATCCGATCATTCAGGTGATCAAGCAGCTCCATATTCCGCTTCCCAAGGTGCTGGCCAACACGGTGTTGGTTATGCTGAATACCGACCTGCTGCATGTTATCGGTGATGACGAACCCGACTTCAAGAAACTGGAACAGCTGGTTTCGGAAGTGCTTGAATGGTCTTTTGAAATTGACCGTGTGGCCCTTGAATTTATGCTTCGTAAAAAAATAAACGGCCTGATGGAAGAATTCAATCAGAATCCTTCCGAAATAAACCCTCTTCTCATGGCGGAAGCGTTTTTACGCGTTTGCAGCCCCCTGCATTTAAACCTGGATTTGTGGCGCGCGCAGAATATTTATTTTTCCATCGGGAAAGACCGGTACTGTCACATGAAAAACCGGGCGGAACTCGGGGATGAAAACGCGAAACGATGGGTGGAATATTTTGATAAACTAGGCCACTATTTGAAGGTCCGCGTTCCCCAGTCCTAGAAAAGGGAGTCTTCATGATTCCAGATGAGTCTCGGTCTTGGGCCAGGCATAGCGGGCGGCTTGGGAGGCGTCCTGAGTTTTTGGCCCTGACGCTCGGCGTGACGGCTATGATGAGCCAGTTGCTTCTTCTGCGGGAGGCGATGGCGGTATTTTACGGCAATGAGATGGTCTATGCCGTTATCCTGGGATGCTGGCTGATGGGGGTGGGCCTGGGCAGTTTGTCCTTCAGCCGCTGGCGTCGCGCGGAAAACGGCCCCCGGCCTGTCCTGGCGGCGCTGCTCATCGGGGCCGGAGCCGGCCTTCCGTCGGTTATTATTGTCCTGCGCGTCATCCGCCATGTGTTGCATATCCCTGTCGGCGAGATTGTGAATATCCCCACGGTCATGATGATTACCGCGGGGGCGGTTATGCCGTTAGCGTTTATGTTGGGGGGCATTTATGCTGTTATTTGCCGGTTCAGGGAGGAGGGCTCTTCCTTTGGCCCGGGGTCCCCACCGCCAATCAACCGGATTTATTTATTCGAAGCGGCCGGATCGGCTCTCGGAGGGCTTGTCTTCAGCCTGTGGCTGGTCCGGATCTTGCCGGCTCTTACGATCGCGGCCCTTTTAGCACTGCTGCAGGCTGTTCTGGCTCTGCGTGTGCTAACCCGCCGACTTCGTTTGTTCCCTTTTTTCTTGTTGCTGGCGCTTGCGGCGGGAATCCTGGCCGGAGGCGTTCAAAAGCTCGACGACTGGTCCCGTAACCGGCAGTGGAAGGGCTTCGGGATTTTAAGTGTTTCGGATTCTGTGTACGGGAATTTAACCCTTATCCAAAGGGGGCAGGAACACACGTTATTTGAAAACGGCGTGTTGTCGTTTTCCACAAAGGCCGCCTCCAGCAGCGAGGAAACCGTGCATTTGCCTTTGTTATCCCACCCGGCCCCGCAGGATGTCCTGCTGATCGGCAGCGCTTTAGACGGCAGTTTAACGGAAGTTTTAAAACATCCTGTCCGCAGGGTGACCCAGGTGGACTTGGATCCATGGATCCGGCGTATTGCCGAAGAGCATCTGCCGGGAGAGGTGTTAGCGCCGTTAAGGGACTCCCGTGTTCATTCGGTTTTTGGCGACGCGCGGCTTGAGATGAAAAGGAGCCGGCAGACCTACGATGTGATTTTATTAAATGTCGCTGACCCGTTGAACGCCATGCTGAACCGCTGTTATACGAAAGAGTTTTTCCAGGAAGCGGCCAGCCGCCTGAATGCGGGAGGCGTTCTTTCGTTCAAGGTGTCCTCTTCTGAAAATTATCTTAACGCGGAGGCCCGCGCGTTTTTGCGCTCGATCCACTCGACGTTACGGGCGGTGTTCCCGGATGTCCTGTCTATCCCCGGGGATACGAATATATTTCTGGCGTCGCCTCACGGCGGCGTCCTGACCGAAGATCCCCGGGTCCTTCTGGCCAGGCTGCAGGAACGCAGGATTGTCTCGGAATATGTCCGGGAATATTATTTGCCGTATAAGATGAGCCCGGACCGGATGCGGTATATTCAGGAGATTCTTCGGACCCGGGGCGCCATCAATACAGATGCCCGCCCGATCGCGTACTTCTTTAACATTGTCCTCTGGTCGTCCCATTTCCCCGGATTTTCGCCGTCTGTTTTTAATAGCCTACAGAAGATCCCGGTATGGTCATTTCTCCTGATCCCTGTATTTTTATGGGGCGGGGGGCGTCTCGCGGCCCGGACGTCGGCCGCGGCTCCGCTCCAGCTGTCCATCTGGGTCACGGGGATATCTGAAATCGTGTTTCAGATCATTGTCATCCTGGCTTTTCAGTCGCTGTACGGCTACGCGTATTTTCAGATCGGGTTTATTATGACCGCCTTTATGCTGGGGCTGGCGGCCGGGAGCCTGGCTGCGGCGAGAGAGGTGACCCGCCCGCTCCCGAACCAGGTCAGGGTTTATCAGCGCGCCCAGGCGGCGATCTCTTTTTATCCTTTGCTTTTGCCGGCCGTTTTTTGGGTTTTTCAAAAGTATGGGGTGCCGGTTCATCATGGGGGAGTTTTTGCGGTAACATTTTCTCTCCTGCCGGTTATCGCGGGGTTTTACGGCGGGATACAGTATCCGCTGGCGGTTTCCCTCGCGCAGGAGCTTTCAGGAACGTCTCCGGATGTGGCCTCGGAAGCGGGCTTCCTTTATGCGTTGGATGTGATGGGCGCGGCCCTGGGGGCGTGGATCACGGGCGCGGTGTTAATTCCCTTGTATGGAATTATGCCAGTCGCGGTTCTTATCGCCATGATGAATACCGCGGTGTGGCTTTTGATCAGGACCCTGCGGGTTTAAGGCGGTTTATATCCCTTCGGGACGCCTTTTCAATACCTTTCAAAGTGTCATCCGGCCAGGTCCCGGCCTGTGCGGTAATGCCGGGCTTCTTTCAAGCGAGGCGGGGTGGTCCTCGTCGTGGCGGACACGTTCCGCAGGTCGCGGCCGGAACATAATCCCATCAGCAAGGCTCCCAGCCATTTTAAAAATGTTTTTCGGTCCATGGTTTTGTGCTGCATCGTATTCCTTTCGCGGTTTTTATTGCCAGATTCCCGGGATGGGAGTCTGGCAGTATTCGCATTTTCCGTCCACAATATGGTTGCTTAAAATGGTATAGCCGATCCGTTTGATCAGCGGCTTATTGTCGTGGGGACAATAGGTGTTGTTCCCCGGATGCCGGGGCAAGTTCCCGACGTAAGCGTATTGGAGTCCTTCTTCTTTGGCGATATCCCAGGCCATTGTTAAGGTTTCGACCGGGGTGGGGGGGAGGTTTGTGAGTTTGTGCATGGGCATAAACCGGGAAAAATGGATGGGAGTGTCTTTCCCGGGGTTCCGGGCCACCCACCGGCACAGGTCGCGGATATCTTTGGGTTTATCATTCCATGTCGGCACGATGAGATTCGTCAATTCCACAAACACGTTGTTCTGCTTCATGATCATAATGGCGTCCAGAACCGGTTGCAGGGTCGCTTCGGACATGTCGCGGTAAAATTCTTCGGTGATGCCTTTTAAATCCATATTGGCGGCGTCAATATGGGGGCATAATTCCAGGAGCGGTTTTTTTTCAATATATCCGGCGGTGACCATGATATTCAGCAGGCGCTGTGTGTGCGCGATCCGGGAGGTATCCAGACAGTATTCATAAAAAATAATGGGGTCGGAATATGTGTAAGAAATGCTCCGGCAGCGGGCGCGCAGCGCCTCGCGGACAACGCTTTGAGGAGGGAGGTCATAATTTTCTGTTTTCTCCGGGGGCACCTGGGAGATGGCCCAGTTTTGACAGTATTTGCAATGCAGGTTGCAGCCGGCCGTGGCGATGGAGAACGAGAGGGAGGCCGGAAGGACATGAAATAACGGTTTCTTCTCGATGGGGTCGACATTCACGGCGCAGGGATTCCCGTAGACAAGGGAATAAAGTTTTCCTTGAACGTTGGCTCTGACCCGGCAGTTACCCCGCTGGCCTTCTTTTAACCGGCAGTGCCTGGGGCATAATTCGCATTCCACACAATGGGACATAATCGCCTTTTGGTTATTCGACAGTTTTCCAGTGCCGGGCCTCGTACAGTTTGAGGCCCGATGTTTCCATGTCTTGCTGTTCGGAGCCCTCTGTTTTCTCCGGGACCGGC
>ENA-UPTA01000906-UPTA01000906.1-activated-sludge-metagenome-genome-assembly--contig:-NODE-906-length-34056-cov-6.211288_pt1 | contig 34056 bp, 27 predicted proteins | sample MGYA00238184_ERZ773361 | MGnify/ENA primary metagenome ERZ773361 (study PRJEB29100, sample SAMN05720205) | activated sludge metagenome | isolation source: anaerobic digester from wastewater... | reverse complement strand
CTGCATGTCGTGCTCGATCTGCTTGCTGATGTTGCGCGCCATCTGCATGGCCTGATTGTCGTCAATCTTCGAGGGTTCGACAATCACGCGGATCTCGCGGCCCGCCTGAATGGCAAAGCTCTTCTCCACGCCGCGGAAGCCGCTGGCGATGTTTTCCAGATCAGTGAGCCGCTTGAGATAGATCTGTGTGTTCTCCGACCGCGCGCCCGGACGCGAAGCGCTCATCGCGTCGGCCGCCTCCACCAGCGTGGCATAAATGCTCTCGGACTCGATGTCGCCGTGGTGCGCGCCGACCGCGTTGACCACCACCGGCTGTTCGCCGTACTTCCGCAAAAGATCCGCACCGATGGTCGCGTGCCCGCCCTCGACTTTATGATCGAGGGCTTTTCCAATGTCGTGGAAAAGGCCGACCCTTTTCGCGATGCCGATGTCCAGTCCGAGTTCACCGGCCATCATGGCCATGAGATGCGCCATTTCAATGGAGTGCTGCAGCACGTTCTGGGCAAAACTGTAGCGGTATTTCAGCCGGCCCAGCGTGTGCACAAGTTCCGGATCAACCCCCTGAACACCCAGTTCAAAAACTGCGGCCTCGCCGGCTGCTTTCACGCTCTCCTCGATTTCCTCCTCCACCTTGCGGGCGGTCTCCTCGATGCGCGAGGGATGAATCCTTCCGTCCGCAATCAGCCGCTCGATCGTCACGCGGGCGATTTCCCTCCGGAGCGGATCAAAACAGGAGACAACCACCACCTCGGGCGTGTCGTCTATCAGAATATCCACGCCCGTCGCGGCCTCCAGCGCCCGGATGTTGCGGCCCTCGCGGCCGATGATCCGGCCCTTCATCTCCTCGTTGGGCAGCGGGACAGCGGATGTGCTCATGTCGCTGACCTGGCTGGCGGCATAGCGCTGAATGGCGCCTGCGATGATTTCGCGCGCCTTCTTCTCGGCGTTCTCCTTCGCTTCTTCCTGGATGTGCCGGATCAGCGTGCCGGCATCCGCCCGGATTTCATCATCCAGAACCTTCGTCAGCGCAGCGCGCGCCTCGTCCTGCGACATGCCGGACACCTTGGCGAGCGCCGTCTTTTTGCTGCTGATGAGCTGTTCCAGTTCCACCTGCTGACTTTCCAGCGCCGCTTTCTTTTCGTTGAGGGCTTCCTGCTGCTGATCCAGCTTCTCTTCCTTCTTTTCCAGCATGGCCAGTTTGCGGTCCAGATTGGTTTCGCGCCGGCTGATCCGCGCCTCCAGCACGCGCAGTTCATCGCGCTGCTCCCTGTTTTCCTGCTCAAACTCCTGCTGCGCCTGAATGTGCAGGTCCTGCGCCTTCAGGCGGGCTTCCTTCAAGATGTGCTCAGCGTCCTTTTGCGCATCGGAAAGGATTCTCTTTGAATCCAGCACCGCGCGCGAGGCGCGGCGGCGCTCCATCAGGTTGATCAGCAGATAGCCGGCCATCAGTCCCATCAGGATGCCGACAAACGCCGTCCAGGTCGGCAGCCACCAGGGCACGTCAATTTGATCCCATCGGAAGTTCATCTCTTTCTCCAGTCATTAATATCTGATTTTTAAAATCCGTTTTTCGGTGACAACGATGTCCATGGTTTCATCCTGTTCATCACGAGGCACCTCGTCCACCATCTGGCATTCAAACGCGAGCCCGATGCGGGTTCCGCGAAAATTTTTCAGCAGCGTGTCGTAGCATCCCCCGCCGCGGCCGAGGCGGCCGCCGGCGTCGTCAAACGCCACGCCGGGCACGATCATCACATCCGTCTCCGTTTCATCGGCCCAGCACGGTGAGCAGGGCTGCTCTGTCCGGTCAGCCCCGGTGACCAGTGTTTCATCCGGACGCAAAACCGCAAAACGGTACTTGCCATTTTCCGGATCGAGCGCAGGCACGCGCACCGCCTTGCCCGCTTTCCGGCAGAGATCAATCAGCGGCCGGGTCTGGACTTCCGACGGAAGCGCCAGATAGCAGGCCACTGTTTTCGCCTGCGCAAATTCCGCCAGCTCCGCAACCGATGACGCGATCGTGCGGCTGGCGGCGCGGATCCATGAGTGATCCAGAACGCGGCGCTTTTCCGTCGCGTCCTTGCGCATCTGCTCTTTCTGTTTTATGACTTCTCTTTTCGTGACTTCGCCCTCAGCTCATTCCAGTGTTCGATCCGCTTGCGGATGGTATCCTCGTATCCGCGGTCCGTCGGCTCGTAATATATCTTCGTGGTCGGCGCATACTCCTGGTCCACAAAACCCTCTTCATAGTCGTGCGCGTATTTATAGCCCTTGTGGCCGAGCTGCTCGGCGCCCTTGTAGGTCGAGCCCCGCAGGGGTTTGGGAACCGGAAGCGTGCGGCCCTCCTTCACATCCGCCATGGCCGCCTCGCCCGCCAGGTAGGCCGCGTTGCTCTTGGGCGCCGTCGCCAGATAGGTCGTGCACTGCGCCAGCGCGATGCGCGCCTCGGGCATCCCCACGAACTCCACCGCATTCAGCACCGAGACCGCCAGCGTGATCGCCCGCGGGTCTGCATTTCCAATATCCTCGGACGCAAGAATGATCAGCCTGCGCGCGATGAACCGCGGATCCTCGCCGGCATACAGCATTTTCGACAGCCAGTACACGGCGGCATTGGGATCGGAGCCGCGCACGCTTTTGATGAATGCGGAAATGGTGTCGTAGTGACCATCCTCATCGTGGTCATAGACCACGGCTTTTTTCTGAATGGACTCCTCGGCCGCGGCGCGCGTCACATGGACTTTTCCGTCCCCGCCGGGCGGCGTGGTCAGCACCGCGATCTCGAGCGCATTCAAGGCCCGCCGCGCGTCGCCCTCGCACACTTTGGCCAGGTGCTCAAGCGCATCGCTGTCCGCCGACGCGTTGTGCGCCTGCATTTCCGCGTCGCGCTCCAGCGCGCGCCTCAGAAGTTCGGCAACGGCCTTTTCGGAAAGAGCCTCCAATTCAAAAATCTGCGACCGCGAGGTGAGCGGGGTGTTGATGAAGAAAAAAGGATTGTGGGTGGTCGCGCCCACCAGCGTGATGGAGCCGTCCTCGACATACGGCAGGAGAATGTCCTGCTGGGCCTTGTTGAAGCGGTGGATTTCGTCAATGAAGAGTATGGTTTCGCGGCCGAAAGCCTGCCGGGTCTGCCGTGCCGCCTGCAGAAGAGAACGCAGCGTGGCTACGTTCGCCAGCACCCCGCTTGTGCGCGCGAAATTCCGCTGGGTGACTTTCGCGATAACCTCCGCGAGGGAGGTTTTTCCGCATCCGGGCGGGCCGTAGAGAATGATGCTTCCAAGGCGGTCCGCCTCGATGGCGCGCCGCAGAAGTTTTCCCGGGCCGAGCACGTGATCCTGCCCCGCCACGTCTTCGAGCGTCTGCGGACGCATCCGCGCGGCCAGCGGCTGACCGCGTGTGTCCTCCGCTCCGCTTTTCTGCTCCCCGCCGGGATTATTGTTTTCTCCAAAAAACAGATCCATTTTTCACCTTTGCGGGGCAAAAAAATACCCCGCCATTGCCGTTATAGGCTTTAGCTCTGATCCCGGGATCAAAGTGGGTGCTCTGTCAGGAATTTTCCTTGTCCCCATGAAGGGGCATAAGGGCTGTTTCTGAACGTCCGAGCTCCCTTTTAATTTAATGTTGGGTCAGAGTACAATCGCCATCACGAACAAGGCAGGGTATTTCTTCCGGCCTGAAACACAGGTTTCAGGCCAAATTCTCGAAGCTCTCTTCAAATTGCAAAGAACCGGCCCGGCGGACCGTCTCAGCCATCACCCGGCGGTCCGCCGGGTTTTCTCAGCAGGTTCAACAACAACCGGACTCTCCCGCCTCCTGCTGAAGGCCAACACTCGGAGGCCCAACCGCATCTCTCCGGCCTCCACCTAACGATACACGCCGCGCGGGAGATTTCAACCCCCAGCAGCACGAGCACTAACGTTTCAATCCACAATAATGTGGGGTTCATACCATACCTTATTCAAATTCTTTTGGGGGCTTACGCTTCCCGCATCTCAATGCCCGGCAGCGCATTTTCAAGGGCCCTTTTCACAACATCATAATATCCGTTGGCCTGTTCATCCGTCAAGGTTTTATCGGGCGATCTGAAGATCAGGGAATAGGCCATGCTCTTCCGGCCCGGCCCGGTGTTCTTGCCAGTGAAGATGTCAAAAAGCTCTATGCGCTCCAGATCGCGCGGCGCGGCGTTGCGGATAATGGCCATGACCGCTTCGTTGGTGACCCCTTCGTCCACGAGCATGGCAATGTCGCGCTGGATCGGCGGGTAGGGAGCCAGCTCCTTGATGCGCTTGAGGCTGAATACTCCGCCCAGAATATCGGTTGTGCGAAGTTCAGCCACCGCGGCCGGATCGCTGATGCGCCATTCCTCGCGCATGGCTCTGCGAACCACGCCCAGCACACCAATTTCGATTCCAGCCACGACAACGGCGGCCGCAAAACCCGGCTCAAAATACGGCCGGTCCGTCCGGGTGAATGTAAAGTCCGTCATCTTGAGGTCCGCCAGCAGAGCCTCAACCATGCCCCGCATCCACAGGAAGGACTCGCCCTCCGTCACAGGTTTGCGCTTTTCGAGGCTGGCGCGCCCGACAGGCCCCATCAGGCCCAGCGCCACGCGATCCTCCTCGGACGGCGTGCCGTCCGCATTGCGGAAGAACACATGCCCGATCTCGAAGAACGAGGCCTCCGCAAGCTGGTGCGCACGGTTGTAGCCCAGGTTTTCCACCATCTGAGGTATCAGGGAGGTGCGCAGAACAGACTGGTCGGCGCTGATCGGATGCGGCAGCACGATGCGGATTTTCGCGTCATCCGCGTCAAAGAGATCCAGCAGCCTCTGAGAAACAAGGCTGTAGCTCATCACCTCGCGCAGGCCGAGGCCCACCAGGGTGTTGCGGCAGGCAAACCGCGCCCGGGTCTTGCGGTCTTCCGCGCCCGGAATCACCTTCGTCTGCGGAGCGGGCGCGGGAATCTTGTCCAGCCCGTTGATGCGCGCCACTTCTTCGATCAAATCCACGTCGCGCTCGAGGTCGCCGCGGAAGGTCGGAATGCTCACGGTGCATGAGTCGCCGCTTGCGGATGTCACCTGGAGGCCAAGGCCTTCAAATATCTGCCGGACGCGGGCCGGATCAACTTCGATGCCCAGCAGGCTGCTGATTTTTTCAAGGCGGCACACAATGCTGCGGGGGGCCGCAGGTTTCGGATACACATCGATGACGCCGCGCGCGCATTTGGCTCCGGCCAGGTCCATCATGAGTTTTGCCGCGCGGCGGCTGGCCCAGTCCACGCCGCCAATGTCCACGCCGCGCTCAAAGCGATAGGATGAATCGGTTGAAAGTCCAAGTTTGCGCGAAGTGCTGCGGGTTGTGGCCATGTCAAAGCATGCGCTCTCCAGCAGCACGCAGTTGGTGCCGTCATTGATCTCGCTCCCGGCGCCGCCCATCACGCCGGCCAGCGCAACCGGACGCTTCGCGTCGGCAATCAGAAGCATTTCGGGTTCCAGTTTGCGCTCGATGCCATCCAATGTTGAGAGATTGTCCTGCTGCGCCGGCAGCCGAACAATGATTTTGCTGTCGGCAAGAAGACTCTTGTCGAACGCGTGCAGCGGCTGGCCCGCTTCCAGCATCACGAAGTTGGTGATGTCCACGACATTGCTGATCGGACGAACGCCCGCCAGCTTGAGCCGCTTCTGCATCCACTCCGGGCTCGGTGAAATTTTCACGTCCTGCAGCACGCGTGCGGTGTAGCGCGGACATTTTTCCGGCTCCTTCACCTCAACAGATGCCAGCGTGTTCACATCTGCGGAGCTTTCCTCGAAATCAACCGCCGGAAGTTTGAGCGGCTTGCCGTAAAGGGCGGAAACCTCGCGCGCGAGGCCGATGACGGAAAGGCAGTCCGGCCGGTTGGGGGTGATTTCCAGATCAAGCACCACTTCGGGCGGACCAAGAATCTCGGACAGGGGTGTGCCCGGCTTGCAGGAATCATCCAGCCGCAGCAGGCCGCTGTGATCTTCCGATATGCCCAGCTCGTCCTCCGCGCAGAGCATGCCTTCGGAAACAACGCCGCGGATTTTAGCCTTTTTAAGCGTCATGCCGTTGGGAAGCGTTGTTCCGGTCACGGCAAAAGGATATTTCGCGCCGACCTCAACAACGGGCGCGCCGCAAACCACGACCTGTTCTTTGCTCCCGTCGAAAACCGTCACCAGCTTCAGGCGATCGGCATTCGGATGCGGATTCACGGCGCGGACTTCGCCGACCACCACGCCGGTGAAATCGCCGCCGAAGACCTCGATGCCTTCGACCTCGACCCCCGAAAACGTAAGTTTGTCGGCCAGCCCCTTAGGGGTGTCCTCGAAATCCACATAATCCTTTAGCCAGCAAAGCGGTAGTTTCATATAAATCCGTTCCGTTCAAAAACCATCAAACCATATAAATACGCCCGCATCCTAACAAGAAAATTGCTCCATCAATATATGTCCGGCAGCTTTGCGGCGGGATCGTGCCGAGAATGCGCGACTTCCGGCTCTTCCTGAATCAGCGGTTCAGGAAGAATCTCCTCCTCGCGCCAGGGCGAAACGCCCATCACGCGCGGCGGCTCTTCAAGAATCGCAAGAATCTCCCCTGCGCAATAAATTCTGTCGCGCTGCTGATGGGTTGTTTCCTGGACGATGCCCGCTTCCAGCAGCTTGTCCACTGCGCGCTGCGCCGTCGTGAAGGCCGAATGAAGATCGGCGGCGGCACCCTTCGCGGTCAGGAACGGATTTCCAGCAAGCCTGCTGATAAGCTTCGCGGCCATTTTGTTGCTCCGGCCTTCCGCAGTCTGTTTCCATTTTCGCAGCAGTTCTTCGAGTCGCGTGATGCGGCTGATCAGGTCCTCGCACTGCCGGGCGACGCCGTTCAGGAAATAGACCAGCCATTTTTCCGGGTTGCCGGTCTTTTCCGCCGCCTTGCACAACTTCAGGTGATCGGCGGACGTTGCATTCAGGAAAGCGCTCAGCCCCAGGCCCGGCCACGGGACGATGCCTCCGGAAACAGAGAATGCGCAGACGAGCATTTGTCCTGTGCGCCGGGCGCCCGGAAGTTCGGCCTCCAAGAGGGTCATCCGGAAAAGCATGAGTCCCGCCCGGATTAAAAAAGGATTCTCCTCCTGCAAAAGATCCGCAACTGCGGAAAAAAGATGCACCGCGCGCCGGTCGCTTGAGGTATCTCCATGAAGCCAGGCGTGCACATTGGCAATCTGCTGAGCTGACGCTGGATAGTCGTCTATTTCTATCGCGATCTTATAGAGGGTCCTTATTGCCGGAGGAATGGCTGATCCCAGCATCGGGCTTTCCGTGCATGCGGATAGAAATCCGGACAGGTTCTCCCCGCAGAGTGCAGCCATTTCCCTCGCCAGAAGCCCCTGCCTGATTTGAATATCATTCACCCAATCCAGTGTGCCCGCCAGGCGGCCCGCAAGAAGATCGGCCTCTGACAGATCCCCGGATAATGGAATATTCATCAACTCTGGATTCATTTGCTGTTATAGATATATTATAATATCGAAAATAACCAGAGTATAATTATTGAATATTATTCATATCGAAAATAATATTTTGTTGAAAAACACGAAAACTGCAAAGATAATGAGTTTTTTAAGCATTTTCGGCCAATTTTGAACGTTTTTTGGCATTTTTTGCCGTTTTTTGACCTTTTTTAGGCCGTTTTTAAGGTTTTCTGGCGATCCAAATGCTTTTGGGGCGTAATGGGGTCAAAATCAATCTTGCAGCCACTGCCGGCGATTATTCCCATTGCAGACCGGGAAGCAGGCGGGCACCCAGTTCCCTGATCTGCGGATCAATGGTGGCGGCCTTCTGGGCGAGCTGCTGCGCCAACTGTCCGCCATCCGCTGCCTCCGCATAGACCGCCATGCTGAGGGTGTCATCAGCCCGCTCGGCGGCGGTTTTCTGCTCGGCCTCAAGGTACTGGCGCAATATTCCGAGATACTGGGCCGGAGAAATTTCCGGCCATGTGCGGATCATGTTCGCGCCCGGGCCCAGTGAAATGCGGACCCCGCTCGAGGCAGCCCCCGTGATTTTGCTCCCCTGCCCGAACACGCTGATTCTGCACGGCCGCGTCCGGAGCGCCTGTTCCAGATAGCGGTGCATCGCGGCAAGCCGCGCCGCTTTCTCATGGGCAATCTGATATTCCACCCACCCCTCCTCCATGCGCAGGGAGGGTTTCAGCTTTTCAAGGGAGACAAGCGCCTTTTCAAAGTCTTTCGCGGGATAATATTTTTTTCCAGCCTCGACCGTTTTCCGCACACGGGCGATTTCCGCATCCGCTTTTTCCTTCATGCGGGCGTCCGCCGCAGCCTGTTCTTCGGCAATGCGCGCGGTCTCGGCCTCGGTCAGTGAAGCTTCCGCCTCTTCCACGCGGGCCATCATCGCATCGGCCTCCGCAGCGAAAACCGGGCCTGCGGTGAGCTTGAAGTCATGCAGGAGGGCGCGAGCTTCGCCGGGTTTGCGGGCCTCGAGAAGAGCGCTCACATCCCCGTCGAGGTTCTTCCAGCGGGCGTGGCTTTCGGTGAACTTTTGCGCCAGCGGCTTGAGCGTGTACACCCACAGCGGCTCGGTATTGGATGTTTGAAGATACTGCTGCCAGCGCGCCGCCGCATCATCCTTGCGCCCCTGCCGGGCGCGATTCAGGCCGATCACAAAACCAGAAAGGTCCTTCACCCACTGGGGCCGGCCTTCAGCCAGGGCATCAAGGTCGGCATCGGCAATGGAACCCTTCATGTAGCGCGCCAGCCCGATCAGCGGATTCGACTCGTCGCCTTCGGGGGCTGAAAGAATTTCATCAATATAGGCCGAGGCGCTGCCGTCCGCCCCGTCATACCAGAGGATCAGCGCCTGGTACAAGCGAAGCCACGCGCGATCGGGATCGCCGGCGGGAATCTTGTCGTACAGGGTCTGCAGGCTTTCGGACGCCGCCATGACATTGCCGGCTGCAAACAGTTTAAGGATGCGATCCATCGCGGTTCCGCGGACGCCTTCAAAAGGTTCGGCCCCGGATTTTTTCCCGGTTGCATCTGCTTCTGCGGACGGGGCAAGAGGTGTTTCGGCCGGCGGCGGAGTTGGCTGCCGCAGCCCCGCCCAGATGCCGGCGATGAGCATGATGAGAACGGCCGCGCCCACAATCCAGCCCACTGGCGATTTTTCGGCCTTCGGGCGCGACGGTTTGACGGCCCGCTTCTTTTTCAGACCTTCCAGCACGTTCTCCATGTCGGCCAGAAGCGATGCATACGTGGGATAGCGCTCGTGCGGGCTTGCCTTAAGCATGCGCGCAATCACCGCGGCCACCTCCGGCGAGACCGCCGGATTCATGTCGCGAACATCGGGCGGGGGGTTGTCCAGCCGGGCAACCGCAACCGCAGTGGCCGTCGGTCCGTCAAACGGGGGCTTCCCGGCGAGCGCGTGGAACAGCGTCGCGCCAAGGCTGTAGATATCCGAGCGCTGGTCCTCCTTTTCTTTCCGGAGCTTTTCGGGCGCGATGTAGAGCGGCGTGCCCCAGATTTCGGCTGCGGCGCCCTGCTGCATATAGCGGGCCAGCCCGAAATCGGCGATTTTCGCCTTGTGATGATCCTCGAAAAGAATATTGGCGGGCTTGATATCGCCATGGGTCAGCCCGATTTCGTTGGCGGCCCGCAGCCCCTTTGCCGCGGCAATCCCAATCTGGAAAACCCTTAGTTCGTCCACGGTTTTATGATCCCGGATAAGATCTTCCAGCGTCCCGCCGTTCAGCAGTTCCATGACGATGTAGGGCTGCCCGTATTCCCGGCCGCAGGAATAGATCTGCACGATGCTGGGATGGTTGAGCGCGGCCGCGGCGCGCGCCTCGCGGAAGAAGTTTTCGACGAACTGCTCGTCGCCGGCGGTCGTTTCCTTCATGACCTTGACGGCCACATAGCGGTCGAGCATGGGATCCAGCGCGCGGTAGATGGCGCCCATTCCGCCCGATCCCATCGGCTCCAGCAGCAGAAGCCCGCCAAACTGCATCGGAACTTTCTGGGGGGTGTGACAAGACGGGCATTCGGCCGGGGTGAACGGCTCAACAGAGGCAACATCCATAACTGCGCCGCAGTTGCTGCAGAGAATCGAACCCACTCTATCTGCCTTGATGCCCATATGCGCCTTGAAAGTGTTATGCCGCTGTTATAATAAGCACACGGTACATCAAAGGAAAGTAAATGCACCAAATATGTTTTTATATCGGGAGCCGCCCCATTTACTGGTATGGCGTGATGGTGGCCCTCGGATTTCTGCTGGCGACGGCCCACTGGTCGTGGCTGGCGCGGCGCAGCCGCCTGCCGCAGGGGTTCGGCTCGAACCTCGCGTTCTTCATCATGATTTCCGGAATCCTCGGCGCGCGCGTCGCCTATGTGCTGGCCAACATCCCCTATTTCGCGAAGAACCCCCTTCACATCTTCCGCGTGGACGAGGGCGGGCTGGTCTTTTACGGCGGATTTTTCGGTGCGCTGATCGCCGTGATCATTATGGCCCGCGTGCAGAAAATGCCGGTGTGGGCGCTGGGCGATCTTGCCATCACGGGGGTTCCGCTCGGCCACGCGCTGGGTCGCGTCGGATGCTTCCTCAACGGGTGCTGCTACGGGATTCCAACCGGATGCCCTCTTGGGGTGCGATTTCCGGCGGGCTCGCCTCCCGACCTGATGCATCCAGGTTTGCATCTGCATCCGGTTCAGCTCTATGAAACCGCCGGGAACCTTGCGCTTTACGGCCTGCTGCTGTGGCTCTACCTCCGCGGGCGGAAAAACGGAACCACCGTCGCGCTCTATTTCATTCTTTATCCCCTGCTCCGCTTCGGCATGGAGTTCTTCCGGGGCGACGAGCGTCTCCACGGCATGGGGCTGACCGTTGCCCAGCTGGTCAGCGCGATCATGCTGGTGGCGGGAATCATCATCATGATCCTGCGTTACGATAAACCCGGAACGGCAAATGCACAGGCTCACAGTCAACCCCGCTGACGCCGGCGCGCGCCTCGATGCCTGGCTCGCGAAGGCGCAGCCCGGCTGCTCGCGTTCGCGCTGGCAGCAGTTGATCCGGGAAGGGCATGTCAAAGTCAACGGCGCCCCGTGCAAATCCCGGCACTCCGTGTCCGGCGGCGAAGAAGTGGAATTTGAAATCCCGGCCGCGGAACCGGTGGCCGTCACCGCCGAGGAAATACCGCTAAACATCCTTTACGAGGATCGCGACATCATTGTGATCAACAAGTCCGCCGGACTGGTCGTGCATCCGGCGCCGGGAAATTATTCCGGCACGCTGGTGAACGCGCTCCTGCACCACTGCCGCGATCTCGAAGGCATCGGCGGCGAACTGCGGCCGGGCATTGTGCACCGGCTGGACAAGGATACCAGCGGCGTGATGGTCGCCGCCAAGAACGAGCGGGCCATGCAGTTTCTGGTGGACGCTTTCAAAAATCGCGAGGTCCAGAAGGAATACCTGGCGCTCGTTTCCGGACAAATGGACCGGAAATCGGGAACCATCTCGACGATGATCGGACGCAGCCGAGGCGACCGGAAAAAAATGTCCACGAGGCCGGCGTCCGGCGGACGCGAGGCGATTTCACATTACACGGTGCAGCAGCAGTTCAAGGACGCCGCGCTGCTGCGCGTGAAACTGGAAACCGGACGCACGCACCAGATCCGCGTGCACATGGCGCACATCGGGCACCCGATCATCGGCGACCGCCAGTACGGCCGCGCAGGGAGCCTGTTCGACGCGCCGCGCCAGATGCTTCACGCCGAAATCCTGACGCTGACCCATCCGGCATCCGGTGAAAAAATGATTTTTTCCGCGCCTCTGCCCGAAGACATGCGCTCCCTGCTTGAAAAATTTACAGCCGGGAAATGATCAGAAAATGGCCGTTATTTGCCATTTTTGACGAATTTTGGGCCTTTTTTGATCATTTTTCGCGTTTTTTGCCCCCCTCTGAACGGCTTTTTGCGTTGCGGCCATCAAGGCCGGGTGAAAAAATATTCCGGCCCGGGGATAAAACCTGCGCAAAAGGCTTCAACGAGAACGAGGGGCATGCTAAAAGAAAGGGCATGAAAAAAGAGAAGATGATTGCTGTGCTGGACAGTGTCGAAAACTGGCTTCTTCAGGAAAAATCCGAAGGCCGGACGCGCGTTGAAGTCTCGCCGGAGACGCTAAAGTCCCTGTCGGCGGCGCCCGCGGTGAAACAGGCTCCGGCAGTCAAACCTCCGCCGCCACAACCAATGCCAACACCCCGTCCGGCCGCTGCGGTGCGCGCTCCGGCTTCTGATGCCGGCCTCGCGGCCATTGAAAAGGAAATCGCCGCCTGCACAAAATGCCCCCTGGCGCCCACCCGTAAAAACACTGTTCCCGGTCAGGGCAATCCGCATCCCGAAATCGCTTTTATCGGCGAAGGGCCGGGCGCGGACGAAGATGCACAGGGCCTTGCGTTTGTCGGCCGCGCGGGACAGCTGCTGACGAGCATCATCGCCGCCATGGGCCTCACGCGCGAGGAGGTCTGGATCGGCAACATCGTCAAATGCCGACCGCCCGGGAACCGCGCGCCGTTCCCTGACGAGATGGAAGCCTGCATGCCTTACCTGAAGCGGCAGCTCGCCATCCTGAAACCCAAAGTCATCGTATGCCTGGGCGCCACGGCCGTGAAGGGCCTGCTGGGCGAGCAGATCGGCATCACAAAACTTCGCGGAAAGTGGCGCAGTTTCGAGGGCATTGATGTGATGCCCACATTCCACCCGGCGTACCTTCTCCGCAACGCGTCCGGCAAGGCCCCCGTGTGGGAAGACATGAAAGCCGTGCTGGCGCATCTGGGCAAACCCGTTCCGGACCACAAGAAAAAGCCGCGCGAATCATGAGCCGCATGCGCCTCGACCAGTTGCTGGTGGAGCGCGGTCTCGCCGAGAGCCGCGAAAAAGCCCAGCGCCTGATCCGGGCCGGCGAGGTGCTGGTCAAAGGCCAGCCGCAAACCAAGCCCGGCCATGAATTTGATCCGGAAGCCGAAATCACCATCAAGGAATCCATGCCGTTCGTCGGGCGCGGCGGGCAGAAGCTGGAAGAGGCCTTTTCTGTTTTCGGGCTCGATGTGACGGGCAAAGTCTGCCTGGACATCGGCGCCTCCACCGGAGGCTTCACCGACTGCCTGCTTCAGCACGGCGCGCAGCGCGTCTATGCGATTGACGTGGGCACGGGCCAGCTTCACTGGCAGCTTCGCAGCGATCCGCGCGTGGTTGTCATGGAGAAGGTCAATGCGCGCCACCTGAAACCTGAAGACCTTCCGGAGCAGGCCGCCTTCGCGGTCATTGATGTTTCCTTCATTTCCTTGACTAAGATTCTGCCCGCTGTTACAGCATTATTGCAGGAAAACGCTGAACTGGTAACCCTGATCAAACCCCAGTTTGAGGCCGGCCGGGAAAAAGTCCAGCGCGGAGGCGTGGTGCGCGACGAAGCGGTTCGCGCGGAGGTCGTGGAGTCGGTGAAACAGTTTGGAACAGGCACGCTGGGCCTGAAATGGATGGGCGTCTGCACGTCCCCCATCAAGGGCCCCGCAGGGAATGTTGAATTCCTGGCCTGGTGGAAAAAGGATGGTCAGAAGTAAGAAGACAGGAGTCAGAAGTCAGAATGGGTGAAACCGCGAAAACATTTCAAGACCTGATTGTCTGGCAGAAAGCACACCAGTTTGTGCTGGCTGTTTACAAGTCATCGCGAATGTTTCCACAATCTGAAATATATGGTCTTTCTTCGCAATTCAGAAGAGCGGCGGTATCCATCGCCGCAAATATTGCAGAAGGTTTCCGAAGGCGGGGAAAGGCGGATAAAGCGCGTTTCTATAATATTGCACAGGGGTCTTTGGAAGAATGCCGGTATTATTTGATCCTCACCCGGGATATTGGATATGGTGACATTGCGGAGATGAACATGCTTCTAACGGAAGTCAGCAAACTCCTTAATAGCTATTCAAAAAATATTCTAAATTCTGACTCCTGACTTCTGTCTACTGTATGGTGAAATCATGAAAATATTTGGCGTAACGGCAAACATCAGAAAACGGCACACCCCCGCGGTTCTTGAACGGCTGGCCGCAGCCGCCGCAAAAATGGGCGCAGAGCTGGTTTGCTGCGACGACACTGCCAGCGTCTTCCCGGCCCTCAGAAAAATCAGCCGCGACGAAATGGTGGAGCAGATTGAACTTTTCCTGGCGCTCGGCGGCGACGGCACCGTGCTCCGCGCCGTCAATATGCTGAACGGCGCCGACGTCCCCATTCTGGGCGTCAACCTCGGAAGCCTCGGGTTCATGACCACCGTTCCGGAAGACAAGCTGGAATATGCTCTGCTGTGCATGCAGGAGGGCAAGTGCGGCATTTCGGAGCGCACCCTTGCGACCTGTTCCCTTCAGGGCGGCGAACGGGAATACATTGCGTTGAACGATGTGGCCATCGGCTGGGGCCAGTCCTCGCGCGTGGTAACACTGAACATCCGGGCCGACGGCGAGGAGGTCTCCTCCTATGTCTGCGACGGGGTCGTCATTTCCACCCCAACCGGAAGCACCGGGCATTCGCTCTCGGCGGGCGGACCAATCATCCATCCGGAGGTGCGCGCGTTCGTGCTTTCGCCCATCTGCCCGCACACGCTGAGCAACCGCCCGCTGGTCATACCCGATACCTGTGTCATCGAAGTGGAGGTGCAGGCCTCATCCAAGGCGCTGCTGCTCACCATGGACGGACAGGAGCACTTCGAGATCAGCAAGGGCGATGTTGTCCGGATCGCAAAAAGTCCGCACCGCGTGAAACTGATACGCCTGCCCGACTTCAATTACTATTCCCTGCTTCGCCACAAACTGCACTGGCGCGGATCGTCGGTGTAGGCGGACCTCACTCCAGCGGAACGCAGATTTCGGTCCTGAGGTCCTCGGGCGGCGTGCTGTCGGGATCGTTCAGATAGATTTCCAGGCAGTCCGCATCGCGCAGTTTCTCACCGCTGGACGGCAGCCAGTCGCCGAAAAGTCCGTCATAGGTGGCTTTCAATTTTTCAAACGGTCCCTTGTGAACCGTGACGGCATAGCGGCCGCCGCCCAGACTGATTTTCTTCACCTCGCCGCGCCCTTTGTCGTCACGCGACAGCGTGATGCAGGCATCATACCGCAGATTCTCCGCCGCCACATGATCCGGGTCATCGTGGCTGATGCCGATGAATTTCGTCCCCGGCCCCATCAGGCCCTTCGGCCCGGCATAGCTGCACAATGTCTTCCACGCCTCTTCAGCCGCCTTGCTGTAGGCGCCCGTCTTGCGCACGGCCAGCGCCGCCTGTTCCGGAATTTCCCTGATTTCAACTTTCACGACTCTCTCCTTTTGTCTGGTTGCGGTTAACAGCTCACCGGGAGTTTGAATCCACTGCCCGGTTTTTCTAAAAGCGGTTGGGCTTTGGCCAAAGTGCTGCGTGAAAGCCTTCGTGAAGGCCCCATGCGTTGAATAGCCCGCATCCAGCGCGATATCGGTCACCGCGTCTGTTGTCCGGCACAGCCGCTGCGCGGCGTTTTCGAGGCGCAGCCGCCGGATGTATTCGCTGAGCGTCTCGCCCGCGTGCGCGCTAAATATCCGGTGAAAATGAAACTGCGAGAAACAGGCGACGCCGGCCAGATCCCTGAGCCGCATGGGCTCCGACTGATTCTGCCGTATGTAATCCAGCACGCGCCCGATCCTCTGCCGATAATCCTGCAATGTGTCCGCACGATTCGTCATTTCATCTCCTGTATTTCCACACTGTATTCGGGAGCATATATAACCGATGAAAGCAAAGCGCGCTTCTCCAATCTTGCTGATCTGCGGGAATGCGAAACAGCCTCATCACCAAACGAACAGAAGGTTGCTGTAAAAAGCGAACGTAATGGATATCCGTCTCTTTCGCGCATTTCGCAGTTATTCTGATGCCGCTCCCATTATCCATGGGTGGTTTCAAATCTTTTCTTTTCGGAAATTGCTACGTTGCAAGGACTGACCCCTGTATCCTGTATTTCCACACTGTATTCGGGAGCATATATAACCGATGAAAGCAAAGCGCGCTTCTCCAATCTTGCTGATCTGCGGGAATAAGAAACGGCCTCATCACCGAGAGAACAGAAGGTTGCTGTAAAAAGCGAACGCAATGGATATCCGTCTTTTTCGCGCATTTCTCAATTATTCCGATGCCGCTCCCATTATCCGCGGGCGGTTTCAACCATTGTCTTTTCGGAAATTGCTACGTTGCAAGGACTGACCCCTGTATGTGCCCATCGCGATGGAGGATCGAGACCGGCTTGACTTTATTGTTTCTTTAAATGCTCTAATAGCTGAAAACCACCGGCGGGTTTTCGCCCCGGGCGACGATGGTCTTCTGCAGGATTTCGCGCGTCGCAGAAAGCGCCACGCCGATTTCATAATCGCCGAGAAAAGCGTCCAGCTCAACCATCCCGTCCGCATCCGTCCGGATTTCGGCTTCAGTCCGCCATTCGGAAAACACCAGCCGTTCGTAGATTTCCGCCAGCTGGGTTTTGCTGAAATCGGCTTTTAGAAGAGGATAGCCGGAAGACGGGCCCTGCCAAAAGTCGCGCACCGCAATGCCTTCCACTGCCGGATGAGAAAATGCGACGCGGAAAAAGGATTCCAGCGCGCGCGCGCGCACCGTCTCGTCCTTGTCGTCGCAGGCATAGCCGGTGATCCGCAGCGGAAGATTCAGCGCTGCGAGGGCATCCAGCGCGCGCTCAACCTTGAAGGCGTTCACCGGCCCGGAAAAGCGGGCGCGGATGCCAATTCCGCCGGCCGGAATGCCGCTCTCCAGCAGCGCGCGCAGCGGGTGCATGAAGGTTTCCGGATCGTCCGCGTTCAAATCAATGTCCTCGTTCAGAAAAAGTTTCATGGCCGGATCGGATGCGCGGATTTCCTCAAAGAGCTGCTTGCGCATGCCGGCGCCCAGCCGGTCGTCGAGATGCGAACACGACAGCATGTTCGCGTTGACCGCCACGGCCTCCACTTTTCCGCGATAACGGTTGGCCAGGACCCGCGCGCGCAGGCCCGCCACGGAACGAACACGCGTATCCGGAACATTCGCCGTCCAGCCGGGCATGCCGTCGGGACATTCCGAATAGATATCCTCCGCCCAGACGGGCAAACCGTGGCTCCGCGCCCAGTCCGTCATCTTGTCGCCCACGGCGTAGTAATATCTTCCGGGCTGCGGCTCCATATAGCGCCAACTGAGGGCCTCTCCCGTGGAAACGCTGTTGAAATACTGTAAAAACCGTTCCTTGTATTCATTGCGGGCGCCGATGGACAGGGTGCCGTCATAAGCCGCCGCTGTCTGGGCCGCTCCGAAAAGAAATTTGTGGCGCTGCTGCGTCACACGCACCTTCACGCCCCTCACCGGTTCGCCCGCCTTGTCCAGCACCTGGATGCGCAGCGTTCCGGTTCGTATTTCCCGAATGCGGTTCACCAGCTTCTCGTGGAAAAGGGCATTCGCGTCTTTTGGCTTTTCCGCCTCGCGGCCGCTGTCCAGCAATGTCACTCCGGCCGCCTTGCGCGGGGTCACAACCACCACCGAGGCCAGATGAATTTCGTCACTGCCGGCAACGGGCGAGGACAGCTTGATGCGGTGTTCGCCCTTGTTGATTGCGCACGGGAAACTGTAGGTGGCCCAGGTTTCGGAGGGCACGGGCTGCAAATGAACCTCTTCATCATCAACGGAGACTCTCAGCGCCGGCGTCGCCCCTGACGAACCTCCGCGGCGCGCAAGAATCACAAACTGATAGTCCTCAGGCCAGTCGAACCGCAGGGTATAGAAAACCCAGCCCTGCTCTTTCAGCACAACATCGCGTTCCTGTGCGCGGACCGCCTCGCCATCCTGGTAGCGGCCGGCCGGAAACGACAGTGAATCTTTCGCGGCACGGGCCCCCGCCGCGCACAGCAGGATGAACAATATCATCTGCAGTTTTCTGATCATGACTTGGCTGCCGCCTCATAGACCTTGCGCACCGCCACGCCCCGGGCGCGCGCGGCCGCGATGCAGTCGTCCATTTCGGGCGACCGCGTGATGTCGCGGCCCTGCCACGTTCCGATTTTGACGCGGATTTTCCCATACACCGTCTCCACCTCCTCAATCCGCCGGTCCAGCACCGCGCGCTCGACCGGATATTTACGGATGCCGAATGTGGTGGATTCAAGGAAGATGATCTCCTGCAGTTTCTCCGCGGAGGAAGTTTCGCAAATCACCGACAGCAGAACGCCCGGCCTGTTTTTCTTCATTTGAACCGGGGTTGTGAAAACCTCCAGGGCACCGGCCTTCAAAAGCGATTCCGTGAGAGCCCCGATCAGTTCAGGCGTCATGTCGTCGAGATTCGTTTCCATCATAAGGCATCCCTGACCCGGCGACTCGTCTCCCGCGGACTCCAAAATCGTTGCGCGAAGCACATTGGGACGATGGTTCAGCTTGCGGTGCCCGAAACTGTTCACGAATTGCAGGATGCGGCCGTGTTCGGGAACCTGCTCGCTCCGCCAGGTCATCAGCAGCGCCGCGCCGGTAGGCGTCACCAGTTCAAACGGCTCCTGCGTTTGTTCAACCGGGAATCCCTTCAGCAGTTCCAGCGTGGCCGGCGCAGGCAGCGGGTAAATGCCGTGCTGGCAGACAACCGAACCGGACCCGAGCGGCAGGCGGCCCACTGAAACGCCTTCGATTCCCAGCTTCACATAAGCCAGACATGCCCCCACAATGTCCACGATGGAATCGGTTGCCCCGACCTCATGAAAATGCACATCCTCGGCCGGTTTCTGGTGCACCGATCCTTCAGCGTCCGCCAGGCGCTGAAAAACCTTGATGGAAAGTTCCTTCACGCGTGGATCGAGGTTGCTGTTCGCAATCATTTCGCGAATGACGCGAAACGAGCGGTGCTCGTGTTCATGCTCATGGCGATGGTGGTGCTCATGCGCATGATGTCCGCCCACATGGACATGCGTCTGAATCCCGTTCAGCCCCCGGCTCTCGTGAGGTTCCGTCGCAATATGGAAGGGATCCGGCAAAAAATCCGCCAGCTGCTTTTCAATCCAGGCGGCATCAACGCCCAGACCGATCAATGCCCCGAGAATCATGTCGCCGCTGGCGCCGCCGATGCTTTCAAAACGCAGAATTTTCATGAGGCTCCTGTCCGGTTGATCATGGCCGCGGCGACGCCTGCGCCGAATCCGTTGTCCACATTCACCACGGTGATGCCGGGCACGCACGAGTTAAGCATGGACAGCAGCGCGGAAAGCCCGTGCAGGTTCAGGCTGTACCCAACGCTTGTGGGCACGGCAATCACCGGCCGGTCAATCAGTCCGCCAAGCACCGAAGGCAGCGCGCCCTCCATGCCGGCGACGACAATCACAACATTCGCCTTGCGAATTCGATCGAGCTGCGCGCCGAGACGGTGCAGTCCCGCGACGCCAACATCATAAATGCGGTCCACGCGCGCGCCCATGCGCTCGGCCGTGAGGCAGGCCTCCTCGGCCACCGGCAAATCAGCCGTGCCCGCCGTGACAACCGCAATCAAGCCCTGCGGTTCGGGCAATGGCCCGGCGTCATACGTTATCGCCTTGGCGGCTGCATGCCACCGGCTGTCCGGATAAATGTCTGAAAACGCCTCATAAATTGATTCCGTCGCGCGTGTGGCCATCACATGCTGCCCGGCCCGGTGCAGCGCGCCGGCGATCTCAACTATCTGCTCAACCGTCTTGCCCGGGCAGTAAATCGTTTCCGGATGCCCGCATCGGCGGGGGCGATCCATGTCTATGCGCGCAAAACCGAGCGACTGCTCAAGCGAGCTCTCGATCTCCTTGCGGGCAGCGTCAACCGTCAACTCGCCGCCGGCCACCTTTTTGAGCACCTGTTCCAGATTCATGCTCCTAGAATGACTCCAAGCCGGCCCCAGGTCAAGGCCTCTCAATTCTGAGCCGGTGCGGTATCCGGCACCGTCATTTATCTTGATCCAGGCAGTGTTTTTCAGCAACAATGCCTTCCGAACATATAGGAGGCCGCTGAATGAAACATGCATATTTCAGTTTGGCAATGGTCGGCACTGCTCTCGCCCTCCCCCTGTCCGCGGCGGCCGAGATAAAACTGGCGGGCACAAAGCCAAACACCGAAATCCGCATCTGGGGGCAGGTGAACCGAGCCGCGCTTTACGCTGACAACGGCTATTATTCCGAATGGTTTCATGTGGACAACGACAGCATGCCCTCGCGCATCGGCATGGCCGCCGACTACGAGCCCCCGGAATGGGCCAACTGGACCTTCGGCGGGCAGATCGAACTGGGGTTCAAGTCCGACAACTCGGGCGAGGTCGCTTTCGAAAGCGAAGACCCCGAATTCAAGGTTGACGGGCGGAAAATCGAGGCGTGGGCGAAAAATCCGCGTTTCGGATCGCTGTCGGTCGGACAGGGCGACATGGCATCCAATGACACCGCAGAGCAGGATTTGAGCGGAACCTACGTGATCAGCTACAGCCAGGTGCGTTTCGCCGCGGCCAGCCTCATATTCGGACACGAAACCAACGCGCCCGCCATCAAAAGCGTTTTCAACAACTTCGACGGGCTGCACCGCGACGACCGCATCCGCTATGACACGCCCGCATGGCGCGGCTTCATCCTGGCGGCCTCCGCGGCAGGCCATGATTATTATGACGCCGCCATCCGCCACAAGGCGGACATCGGGGAGCACAAAATTGCATCCGCAATTTCATACGCGCAGAAAGACACGGCCATTGATCAGTACTGCGGTTCGGTTTCGATCCTGCTGAAGTGCGGCCTGAACCTCACCGCCGCCGCCGGCGGACAGAATGTCGAGGGCGATTATTCCCCGCTTTCATACTATACAAAAATCGGCTGGAAACTGGATCTCTTCTCCTGCGGCCTTACCTGTGTGGCGGTTGACTATTCGCAGAACGAGGAAATTTCGCGGGCCAACGACACCGCGGAGTCCTATGCCATCGTGCTGAACCAGCGCGTGGAGCCAATTCTTTCGGATCTCTATGTTTCGGTGAGAAATTACACCCTCGACCGCGATGGCGAAAATTACGACGACATCCTGACCTTCATGAGCGGCATCAAGCTGGCGTTTTAGGCGTCGGCGGCTTCGCGCGAAATTTTGCGGTTTTTTGCGAATTTTAGGTGTTTTTGAGCGTTTTTGGGCCATTTTTAACGATTTATGGCCATTTTTTGCCCATTTTTGACGTTTTTTGGCATAAAAACCGGTTTGGAATGATAGAATGACTTCATGAAGGCTAGTTCCATTATTCTGCTCGTGCTGATTCTTTTGGCGGCATTGCCGCTGGGCGGAGGATTGATCAGGGGTTTTGCGGACGGCTTCTTCTCTTTTCCGCCGCTGGTGGAGCATCAGCCCCAGCACGCGCCTTTTTCGGCTCCGGTTTTCATCATTTTTGCGGTTCTAAGTTTTCTTGCGGCCCTGCTCTTCCTGTTTCCTCACCGCTTTGGGTTCAAACGGAAACCGGTTGCACCGGTTCCCGCCAAAACCCCCTTCCCCGTCTGGGGCTGGCTGGGTCTTGCGCTAACGCTGGCTTCATGGATATGCGCGTGGGGTCAGTTTGATTTTCTGGGCATTGCAAGACTCCACACCTTTTTCCCGCTTTGGCTCGGTTTCATATTCACGATGGACGGAATGGCTTTTCGCCGAACGGGCTCTTCGCTTTTTTCAAAACACCGGCCGACGTTCCTGATGCTTTTTCCGGTTTCGGCGCTTTCCTGGTGGTATTTTGAACTGCTGAACCGCTTTGTGCAGAACTGGTGGTATCCGGACCGCATGGATTTCGGTCCCGCGCATTACATTGTCTACTCCTCGCTCTGTTTCTCCACGGTGCTGCCCGCGATTGTTGAGGTTTATGAATGGCTGAAAAGTTTTCCGGCCATGAGTGTGCGATATTCCTGCGGCCCACGCGTTCGTTTGCCGCCGCGCTCGATGGTGGCCATCAGCGCCGTTCTGCTGATATTGACTCCGCTCTTCCCCGATCCGCTGTTTTTTGCCACGTGGCTTGCTCCCCTGGGACTGCTGGGGGCCACGCTCAGCATATCGGGCATCCGGTCGCCGTTCAGTTCGATCCGGGAGGGCGACTGGACCGCGGCCATCAATCTCGGTCTTGCGGCGCTGATTTGCGGTTTCTTCTGGGAGATGTGGAATTTTTGCAGCACTCCGTGCTGGGAATACAGCATCCCGTATGTGAACCGGGGACACCTGTTCGCGATGCCGGCGGTCGGCTATTCGGGCTATCTGCCGTTCGGGCCCGTCTGCGCCTGTTTCTGGCTGGCGTGGACTGCCCTGCTTCCGGAAAGAATCCGGATCAGGCTTGGGGGGCTTGCATTTCGTCCGGAGCCTGCGCCGGAAGCGTCGCCCTGACGCCCGTGTAGAGATAGACCAGCGTCAGCACGAACCAGATAATGCCCGGGATCAGGAAGCCCATCGGGGTCATCATGAAAATAGTGCTGAGCACAATCGCGGGCGTTCCGGCCACGACGGCCAGCCGCAGCACGGAAATGTACGGCACGGCCGACCGCGCGAACAGCAGGCCGATCAGCGCATAAATCAGCATCTTGATGATCTTGCTGATGAAGCTGTAGACAAGGATGGCGGCATACGCGCACGGCATCAGCCATTTTTTTCCAAGAGCAACCCAGCCGGTCAGCTTTTCCCCGGTGAGGTCAAACTTCTTGATTCCGGCAAAGGTGTAGGAGCGGGTCTCGACTGCGCTCTGCTTCAAAATGACACCGGTCTCCGTCACCAGCAGATAGGCCTCCTGCCCTTCCAGCGATGTGTATTCCCCGGTGGTGTCGAAAATGGCCAGCGTGTTGGTGGAATACGGCATGGGAATAAAATACGGCTGTTCGCAATGAATGACCGCCCGGCCGTTCGTGATGGTCATTGCCGGGATTTTTTCGATGAGCCCGGGGGCGTAGGTGTCAACGGCTGAAACGAACTGGCTGTGCCACGTCATGACCACGGGAATCCAGCAGACCAGCAGAAGCAGGAAAAGATAGCCAAAAGCCGTTCCGCGATGATTCCGGCCGATGTCGGCATAGAAATCCTTTGAGAAGAACGCATACAGCGGCGCCTGAAATATGGAATACTTTTTCATCTGTCTCTCCTGTTTCTCAAGCGATCCTTTTACATTATCATCCGTCCCGCTTCAACATTGTGTTTTAAAGGATGATCTGCTAGCGTGCGAACGCATGAAGAAAAATTCATACACCTTCAAGCTCACAGCGCCGCAGCAGCAGGAGCTTGAGAATCTGCTTCGCGGAGGCAACTATCGCGCGAAAAGCGTGCCCTACACCCGAATCGCTGTGGAAGGACCGGACTACAACGTCGCGCTCTACACCAGCGGAAAGTGCCTTGTGCAGGGCAAGGGCGCGGCGGACTGGGTGACTTTCACGCTGGAACCCTATGTGCTGAAGGAGGTCGTCACCGGCTACGACAAGATCCTCCATCCCGAGGCCATCGAGATGCACATGGGCATTGACGAAAGCGGCAAAGGCGACTTTTTCGGGCCGCTGGTGATCGCGGCCGTCTATACGGACGAGGCCATCGCCACCGCGTTCCAGGAAATGGATGTGCGCGACAGCAAAACCATCAGCAGCGACGCGAAAGCCGAAAAAATGGCCGAGGCCATACGCAAGATTCTGAAGGGCAGGTTCGCCATCGTCAAAATCGGACCGGAAGCCTACAACCGGCTTTATTCCAGCATTCAGAACGTCAACCGGCTTCTGGCCTGGGGCCATGCGCGAGCCATCGAAAACCTGCTGGAAAAAGTGCCCGACTGCCCCAAGGCCATCGCGGACCAGTTCGGGCCCAAGCAGCAGATTGAAAAGGCGCTGCTGAAAAAGGGCCGCAAGATCACTCTCGTGCAGCGGCACAAAGCCGAGGCCGATCCCGCCGTGGCGGCGGCATCCATTCTGGCGCGCGACGGATTCCTGCAGGGGCTGAAGGCCATGGGAGAACAATATAAAGTGAAGATTCCCAAAGGGGCTTCCGATCAGGTGCGCGCCGTGGCCCGCGAGATGGTCCAGAAGCACGGCCCGGGAATTCTGGTCCAGACCTGCAAATGCCATTTCAAGACGGCCGATGCCGTGCTGGCGGAGCTGAACATGAACCGTGCCGCGCTTGGCCCGCTCGGGCAGGCCGTCTCAAAGGATTACACCAGAAAAACAAAAGAGGGATGAGCTCGCGCCCATCCCTCTTTGAGAATCCGTGAAGTTTTAACCCTTCAGAATCGCTTCCTTGCAGGCCGAAGCCACGCGGAATTTCACAACCTTCTTCGCCGGGATCTGGATGGATTCGCCGGTGGACGGATTGCGGCCCATGCGCGCGGCGCGGTCAACCAGCACCAGCTTGCCAAGTCCCGGAACCGTGAATGTGTTCTTCGCTTCCTTGATTGCCAGGTTCGCCAGCTCGTCCAGCACCACTGAAACGTCCTTCTTGGCCAGACCGGTTTTCTCAGCCAGAGCCGCCTGAATCTGCGATTTCGTCAATGCCATCGAATAATCCTCCAGTTCGGTTGTTATTTAATCTTCCACCAATCTACGGCCGCATTTTGAGCAGAATACTCAACAAAGCAAGCGTATTTTAAGGCTTTTTCGAATATTTTGCGGAAGCGTCAGGCCTGTTCATCCATCCGGCGCATCATCTCGAGCAGCATGGACATCGTGGGCTGGGTAATGCTTTCGTCTTTGGAATCGGGCGCGCCCGGTTCAAAACTGAATTCAACGCCGCGACAGCGCCCGAGATTATAGACCGCATCCGCACCGGTGAGTCCGCTGCACTGGGCCTTCACAATCTGACCCTTCAGAAACGCGATTTCCGCCGCCTTGCGGTTGCTGCCATCGAACAGGAAGAGCTGGCCGCTCTTTTGAGTGGAGTTGATGAGCTGAATGAGGTCGGGAACGGAAAGAATGTTCAGCAGGCCCGAATACTTGCTGTTTTCATCGCGCACCCGCCTCATTTGGGCCTCCGCCTCCCTGTGAATGACGTCCTCGGCCTTCTTGCGGTCGGTGATGTCAATGAACGAGAACACCATGCCCATCACCTTGGTTCCGCTGCCGAAAATGGGATTCTGCGGAATGTTGGGAGAAACCGAAACCTGAACAAAAAGCGGACGGCCGGACGGCCCCTTCAATTCCAGTTCAGTCTGGCGGGTTTCCCCCGCCAGCACGGCGGCAACCACGTCATCGGTTTTGGGGCTGCGGGGTATAAACTCGGCGATGTTCTTCTCCAGGGCGTCCTGATCGCTCTTCTTCCCCCACAGCCTCAGGAAGGTTGGATTCGCGTATTGAATCAGACCCTCGCGGTCGGTGATCACCACACCGCTGGCCAGATTCTGGATCGCGTTGTGCTCGGTTCTCAGCATCTCTTCCGTGCGCACGCGTCGCTCGATGTTGGTGATGGAAAATACCAGCGACTCGCTGTCTGAAGTCTGGATGCAGCTGACAGCCGTCTCGCCCGGGAAAGCGCTTTTGTCCTTGCGCACGCAGTTCCCGTTGAGCACGGTGAAGCGCCGGTCTTTGAGATAGCTTCGGATTCTTTCTATCTTCGTCTGATTGAGCCCCGGGAAAACATCGCAGACATTCATCTTCAGGAGCTCTTCGCGCGAATAGAGAAAGTGCTCCTCGGCGCGAATGTTGACGTCCGTGATGCCTCCATCAGGCTGGCAAATGAAGACCGCCTCATACAGGCCGCTCAGCAGATCGCGGTATCGCGATCCCTGCCCCTCCTTCTGCCGAACCACCTTCATGTCATTGACACTTGATTAGATAGAAGCGCGCCCGATCCGGGGGAGAGCTCACGTCGTGCCATACCGTTGTGCTCGCACCCGTCGCAAAAACTGCCGCCGCCTCGTTGGTGAATGCATGCGTTCCTGCCGGAACGCCCCCTTCGGAATCCGTCACATACAGAACCTGATACCAGTTGCCCGACACCATTGTGAAGGTTATGCCCACTGAATTTGTGCCCCGCACAAGGCCCGTGATATCGGCCGGCTCCAAAATCTGGACATCATCCGCCCACCAGAATCCGCTCTGAAGCAAACGGCCGGAAACATTGGTCGATAACGCGGTGAAGCCATGCTGGGCAATCGAGCCGGACAGCTTAAATGTTCCTGCGGCATTGGTGGCCGCGCTGATGCCGCCGGCATTGATGCTTTCGGCAGCGAAATCGGCATTGCCGCCCACGCGCGCGGCCTGCGCGCACGGCAGCGCCAGCGCAACCGCCAGCATCACCGCCATTATGAATTTGTTCGCTGTCATGACATCAGTCGTTCCACGGGTCAGGGAAGGACGGCCCGTTGTTGATCACCAGATTTCCCTGCGCGTCATTGGTTGTCGTGGCCGCCTGAATCCAGTTGTTGGTGCCGATAATCACGTTGTTTGCGAAATACTGTATGTTAAAATCGTTCATCCGGCCCTGAATGATGTTGTGTGTCAGCAGCATCGTGTTGGCAGCCGCAGACGTAATGGTTCCCTTGATCACATTGTGCGAAAGGTGATAGAAGGGCGGAACACTTGCTGCCGATGCCGGCCCCCTGACAGCGCCCCCGCCCCATGTATTCACAATCTCGCATCCTATGACCTGCACATTATACGCCGCCCCAATATCAAGAGCATAGGGAGTTACTCCACTCTTCTTTATGGAGCAGCTCTGGAGAAGAACATTGCTTGCCGAAACCTGGATTATAACATTTGTTGTGATCGCGCAGTCCTGAAACTCAACATTCTGGCCGGAAATGGTAACCTGGCGATTGATCCTGCAGTTCCGGAACTTAACGCCCGAACCCGTGATGTCCACAGAGGAGTCAATCACAAGATTCTCCAGCCTTATCTTGCCGTTCAGGGAAGGATCCGCAGTGGCCGGAATTTGAACTTTTCCGATTATTGGTCGGTTCAGGCCGACAATATGTGCATTCCCGTTAGTCAAGACAAGGTCGTTTGTGTAAATCCCGCCCGCAACAATGACCGTTGCCGGCTGGCCCGCATACCTGCCATAGGCCGCGCCGGCGGCCATGCTCGGCGTGGCATAGGGAGAATCAATATTGCCGGGCCCCGCTGCTGTTCCGTTCGTGGCCACCCAGATGACATTCTGCAGCAGAGGAACCGGTGAACTGATTTGAACCGTGTTGGTCGTTCCCGCGATGTTGGTAATGGTTACCCCGCCGGCGCCCGTGATATCAAATGCCGTTCCGGGACCCGGTGCATCCATTTTGTTCACCGTTCCATAGGACTTGCCGGCGACCGAACTCAGCGTCACCGGTGTCCAATTGGTTCCGTCCCATTGAAGGATGCTTCCGTTGGTCGGCGCCACGCCGGAAATCGCCCGTCCCTGCAGGCCGGTGACAATGGGCCGCGGATAAATTCCGCCCAAATCGCCGCCCGCGGCCGTGTTCGTGAAAATGATGCGGCTGATCGCGGCCGTGTAAACCGGATCCGTTTCTGCGTCCGTTGTGGTCACAGCGGCGGGCTGCCATCCCTCTCCCTCGTCATAACCAAAAAACTTCAGGTACTGGCCGGGACTTGCGGCATAGACGTTGAGCGGCGCGTTCTGCAGGTGGGTGATTTCCAGACTGCTGAACACTCCGCTGAGATTTCCGCCCGCAGAGGTGTTGGTATAAACCACACTGCTGGGATCTATTCCGCCGCCGCTGGCCGCAACCGCAACCGGCGTCCATGCCGATCCGGACCACTGCAGGACATTGCTGATCCCCGGAGCATTCGCTGAAACCGCCCTGCCCTGCAGTTTTACGACCGTTGGACTGGGATAATTTCCGCTCAGATCGCCTCCCGCCGCCGTGTTCGTGTATACGATGCTGTTCGTGCGGGCGAGGAAAACGGGATCGGTTTCTGTGTAGGCATACAACGGTGTGCCCGTGGCATAGCCTGCCTTTTCTGACAGCCAGACCGGATCCGCTTCCACATAAACGGGTGTGCCCGTTGCATAGCCGTCTTTCTGCGCAGTCCAAACCGGGTCGGTCTCGTCACTCTCGACATAAACCGGGGTGCCCGTGGCAAAGTCTGTGCTGTCCAGGCCGTCGAGCCGGTCGGCGTTGATCGCGTACGGCGCGCTCAAAAGCTTCTGCGAAGGAAGCATTTCGTCAAAACTTGTTCCGTTGGTGCTGAACCACACGCGCAGATAAAGTTCTGTACCCGCGCTGAAGATGCCGGGGTCAATCGCGGGCATGGAGGCGTCGCCAAGGATCATGCTGAAGACCCCGTTGTAGACCTCGTTGGTCAGCTCATCGGTCGCCCACAGGTTGGTGGTCGAGCCCGCGTCGGAAAGCGCGAGCTTGAAATATCCCGTGCCGGTGTAGGCCTGATCGTTCACCAGGATCTTTCCCTGGTAATCGATTTCTGAAACCGGATCGGCATGCGCCATCATCGCCGCGAGGGCTGCAATCAGAACGAATGAAAAAAATTTCATCTGCAATCTCCCACTGTGGTTATTCTGGTGCAAAACTTTGCCCTTTATCTTCCATGTTGTCAATGTTTGCCATCCCGTGAAAGATAAGGTATCAATCGCGCAGATCACTTGAAAACAACAGTTATGCATTCTATGGATGATACCATTGCCGCCATTGGAACCGCTTCCGGTCCCGGCGGCATTTCCATCGTTCGCGTTTCCGGACCGCGCACCATGGAGATCGCCGACCGGATTGTCCGGTGCAGGGAGCCCAAACCCTCGCAGAGGCAAACCATGTCTGTCGCATACGGCCGCATCATTGGGGACGCCGGAGATGTGGATGAGGTGCTCGTCCTCATCATGCGCGCCCCGCACACCTACACCTGCGAGGATATGATTGAGATCCAGGGCCACGGTGGCCACGTTATGGCCACGGAGGTTCTGAAAACAGTCCTCCATGCGGGAGCAAGGCTGGCTGAACCCGGCGAATTCACAAAACGGGCTTTCTTGAACGGACGGATTGACCTTGTGCAGGCCGAGGCCGTGGCAGACATTGTCGGCGCGCACTCCCGCCGCGCGGCACGGGCGGCGCTGGAGCAGCTGGAAGGATCGCTGAGCGCCCTGGTGAATGCCCTTTACGATAGTCTGGTTAGTATTGCCGCAGACATGGAAGCTTCGCTGGATTTCCCCGAAGAGGATCTGCCGGAAACACTTGTAAAAGACGCTCCGGAGCGCATCCGAAGCGCAATAGCCGGCATTGACGACCTGCTTGCCTCATGGGAAGAGGGCCGTTTGCTGCGCGAAGGGGCCCTCATTGTCATTTCCGGACTTCCTAATGTGGGTAAATCAACACTGTTAAATACATTGCTTAACACTGATCGGGCTATTGTTTCACACATTCCCGGCACCACACGCGATATTATTGAAGAGGGGCTGGTTCTCGACGGAATCCCTGTCCGGCTGGTAGATACTGCGGGTCTGCGGGATGCAACCTGCGAGATAGAAAAAGAGGGCATCCGGCGAACCATCAAGCATATACAAAAGGCCGACCTGCATCTGCATGTTTTGGACTCATCCCAAGATGTTGGTAAAGAATCGCTTGAGCAAATTTCACGCCTGAATCCGGAAAATTCCATTTTGCTGCTCAACAAAACAGATCTGGGCATCAAGGCGGACAAATCAAAGCTGTCCGGCTTTAAAGTTGTTGAAATGTGCCTGCTGAATAAAAGCGGTCTTGCTGATTTGAAAAGGGCGATCCGGGATCTTCTGGAAAAAAACGTTGAGATGAATGCCCCACCCCATGCGGTCATTTCCGAACGCCACCGGCAACTCCTGCTGCGCGCCAGGGACCATGCAACCGGCGCCATTGAAATATTCGAGCGGGGCGATATCGCGCTGGCCTCGTCGAGGCTCCGCGAAAGCATTGAAACTATGGGCTTGATCACCGGCCGGACCTGTCAGGAAGACCTTCTGAATGCGGTGTTTTCAAAATTCTGCATTGGTAAATAATTTATAATAAAATTGTTATGAGTATCACATATGATATTCTGGTTGTCGGCGGAGGCCATGCCGGCTGCGAGGCGGCCCTGGCTGCTGCCCGAATGGGCGCCAAGACCGCCCTGCTGACCATAAACCGAAACACCATCGCGCGAATGTCATGCAATCCGTCAATCGGCGGCATAGCCAAGTCGCATCTGGTTTTTGAACTGGATGCGCTCGGGGGCGAAATCGCCCGCAACACCGATTTTACCGGAATCCAGTTCCGGACGCTGAACACGCGAAAAGGACCGGCGGTGCAGGCGCATCGGGCTCAATGTGATAAAAATCTTTATCCGAAAAGAATGCTGACCGTCATGGAGCAAACCGGCCATCTGGAAATCATTGAAGGGCTGATTGAGGATATCTGGACTGAAAACGGAAAATTGTGCGGAGTGGTCACAAACAATGGTTCTAAAATCGCGTGCAGGGCGGTCATCCTGACGCCAGGAACCTTTTTAAACGGAGTCATGCACATAGGCATGACCCAGATTCCCGGCGGACGCACGGACGAAATGCCGGCGGCAAGACTAAGCGAAGGCCTGAAAACGCATGGGTTCGCGATCGGAAGACTCAAAACCGGAACGCCGCCAAGACTGCACAAGGATTCGATAGACTATGGCAAATGCCAGATCCAGCCGGGCGAGGAGCCGCCGCCGTTTATGTCGCGGGCCGCGGCGAGGATTTGGAAAATGTTCCACGTGGAACAATCGGAGCCTGCGCCAGACATTTTGGATCAAATGTTCCACGTGGAACATTTCGAGAAAAAACAGTCCCGGAACCCATCATTCCAGCATTCCAATATTCTATCCTCATCCGCGCTGATCCCGTGGCCTCCCGGACAAAACCAGCTTCCGTGCTATCTGACCCACACGACAGCGGAAACCCATGAAATCATTCGGGGTAATCTGTCTAAAAGCGCCCTCTATGGCGGAGTGATCACCGGGACTGGCGTCCGCTACTGTCCATCCATCGAAGACAAAATCGTAAAGTTCCCGCAGCGCGATTCACATCATGTTTTCCTTGAGCCCGAGGGCCGCGACAATCTGCGTATCTATCCAAACGGCACATCAAACAGTCTTCCGGAAGATGTTCAGGTCAAGATGATCAGATCTATTCCCGGACTCGAAAGGGCCGAGTTCATTCGGCCCGGATACGGAATCGAGTACGACTATTGCGACCCAACACAGCTTTTCCATACATTGGAAACAAAACTGGTTGAAAACTTGTATTTCGCCGGACAGATCAACGGCACCACCGGATATGAGGAAGCTGCCGCCCAGGGTTTCATAGCCGGAGTCAATGCGGTTCTCAAGTTGAGAGGGGAACAGCCTTTCATTCTCAGGCGCGATGAAGCATACATTGGAGTCATGATTGACGATCTGGTCACAAAGGGAGTTGACGAACCATATCGCATGTTCACCTCCCGCGCAGAGCACCGGCTCCTCCTTCGCCAGGGCAACGCTCCCTTCCGCCTTGCTGATCATGCCGGACGACTCGGAATTCTGTCGGGCAGCGAACTCACGGAAATCAAAGCTCAGCGGGACATGATTGCTGCCGAGGTGAAACGGCTCAACGAGTCATTCGCGGACAACCAGACTCTGGCCAGTACGCTTTCGCGGCAGGACAGAACTTATGCGAATGTTCCGGGGGCTTTGCCCGATCTGGATCCGCTTGTTATTAATGAAATAGAAACCGACATCAAATATGCCGGCTATATAAGGAGAGAGCAGCAGAAGATCGAAAAACTGCTGCAGATGGAGAACAAGCCAATCCCTCGCGACTTCGATTACGACGCCATCACAGCTCTTCGGTTTGAGTCTCGAGAAAAACTGAAAAAGATCCGACCGGACAATCTTGGCCAGGCATCGCGCGTCTCCGGCGTCAACCCGGCCGATATCGCCATTTTGTCAATTTGGCTTAAGCGTGGTCAAAATTTGCGAGGATAGTCTTGGGCAGGCTTTTTAGAATATTGCGACCATATGGTCATTTTTGACCGTTTTGTGCTGTTTTTTGGTGTTTTTTTATGATTTTTAAGGCTTTTTGGGCATTTTTTGACGTTTTAGGGCTAATTTTCGACGAAAAACGCTAACTCAACGCAGTTTTGGAGACCGGGAAGGACATGCTCATGGAAACAGATTCATTCACGGTGCGGATTAACCGTCCCATCCTTCTTTTCCTCGGATTGATTGGCGCGCTCTTTTTCCGCGTTGGACTGGATGGCGCATTTTTCCGCGAATGGCTCAACTGGAATTTCCCGACGGGCCTTTCCTGGCAGTTCATCGCGTTCTGCTTTTTCTTTCTGGGCTGCGGAGGACTGATCGCGCTGAACTGCCTCTGGTATTTCATCGTGCCGCCGGTGCTGCTTCGCTTCGATGAAAAAGGCGTCACCTTCGGGACTGGCTTGCGCTACCGGCCTTATACGATTCCGTGGAAGCATGTCGAAAAGATCGGATACGGCGCCGAGGTCTGTCTGACCCTGAAAGACCAGTTCCTTGCCGGGCCAATTATTGTGTTTCGAGATGATCCCGAAGTGCCCGCCTTCAAGGCCGCGAGCATGGGCCTCGGCTATTCCTTCCGCCGCCTCACGCTCCACTGGCTCTATGCCGGCCGCTTTCCGTGGACCGTCGTGCGCGAGGGCGAGCGGATTCGGAAGAAGGCTGAAGGTCATCAGGCTGAAGACTGAAGGAATGCCCCAAAATCCCGGACGCTTGTATCGTCAACATTTGGTTGGGAATCATCGGGTTAACCCGCTACATTACATCGCAGGAGAAGTCTTTTTCTGGGAAACAAAACCATGAACGGGTCAAGCATAGCTCCATGCGGGGTCATTTGTGATATCTGTCTGGGTTTTCAGCGCAGCAAGAACACGTGCGTCGGATGCAACGTCATCGGAAGCAAGGCGTATCATTGTGAAGCCTGCAGCATTAGAAGCTGTCCGGAAAAACAGGGGAATCCCAGGCTGCCGTGCGGCGAGTGCGCAAAATTCCCCTGTCGGCGGATCAGGAATCTGGACAAGCGCTACCGGACAAAATACGGGGAAAGCAATATTGAAAATCTGCGCGCGATTGCAGAGCTGGGAATGGATGCATTTATTGCGCAGCAGGAAGAAAAATGGAAATGCACTCAATGCGGAAAACTGCTCTGCGTTCACAGGGCCGCGTGCCTGAACTGCGGGGCAAAGAATGATCATTTCCCCGCCGGCATAAGCATTTAAACCGCGAATAGACGAATATGAACGGGAAAACATTGGCGTATATTCGCGTTCATTCGCGGTTGAGGTCCTTGCGCTCTTTCGTGGTGAATTCATCTTCCCGGCGAAAACGTGTTGTCTGGGGATTCGAAAGAGGCTAACATCTGCGCCTGTATTTTTTGAAATAAGAACCATTTAGCAACCCATCAGGAGAAAACAATGGCAGCAAAGAAGAGCAAGGCCCTGCTGATCACAAACGGTACCGTGGTGACACTGGGCGACGACAACAAGATTATCAATGACGGCGCCGTGCTGATCGAGGACGGAGTCATCCAGGCGGTAGGAAAGGCTTCGGCCGTTAAGAAGAAGGCCCGCGGCGCGAAGGTGCTGGACGCAAAGGGCAAGGTGATCATGCCGGGGTTCATCAACACCCATATGCACCTCTATTCGACTTTCTGCCGCGGGCTTTCCCCGAAGATGCCGCCCCCCAAGACGTTTGTGGAAATCCTCGAGCGCATGTGGTGGCCGCTGGATGAAGCCCTGAACGGAAAGGATATCCTGTACAGCTGCCTGATTCCGCTGATGGACTGCGTGAAGAACGGAACCACGACGATCATTGACCATCACGAGAGCCAGGGCTTCCAGACCGGAAGCATGGAAATCATCGAGAAGGCCTGCCGCCAGGTGGGCGTGCGCAGCGTGCTGACGCTGGGACTTTCCGACCGCTACAAGAAGGGCGAGGAAGGCATTCAGGAGAACATTGACTTCATCGGCAAGATCCAGGCCAAGCAGAAACGCGGCGACGACCTGATCGCGGCCATGATGGGCCTGCATGCGTTGTTCA
>ENA-UPTA01000905-UPTA01000905.1-activated-sludge-metagenome-genome-assembly--contig:-NODE-905-length-34126-cov-7.652021_pt1 | contig 34126 bp, 34 predicted proteins | sample MGYA00238184_ERZ773361 | MGnify/ENA primary metagenome ERZ773361 (study PRJEB29100, sample SAMN05720205) | activated sludge metagenome | isolation source: anaerobic digester from wastewater... | reverse complement strand
TGGTCCATAGGGGACGGTTCTTGCCGGACATTTGGAGACAATACGTCAGGTGGTTACTGTTATCACGTTAAATTATAATCAATTTTTAATGAAATAGTATAATTATTATGGTAAAATAAATTAGCTAATATCAAATTGGAGGAATTATGAAATTTTTGTGGACTACAATACTTGTAAATAATATGGATGAATCATTAAAGTTTTATGAAGAAATAGTAGGTCTTAAAATGACTGAGAGATTCCAGGCCGGACCCGGGATGGAAATATCTTTTTTGGGTGAAGGAGAAACTAAGGTCGAGCTTATATACAATGAGAAATTTAAAAAGTTGGATGCAGGCAATAGGGTAACATTGGGTTTTAAAGTTGAATCATTGGATGAAAAGATTAACTTTATTAAAGAAAAGGGAATAAAGATAATAACAGGTCCCATAGAACCAAATCCATCAATCAAATATTTCATAATAAAAGACCCTGATGGAGTAAAAATTCAATTTGCCCAGCAGCTCCAAAGTAATTAAGCAAGGTGTTCATTTTGATAAGCTTAATAAAAAAGGATTTAGACAAACTAAAAAAAAGAAGAGAAGATTTTAAATAATAAAAAGGTTTAAAATCAGCAAGTACGGCTCAATTAAATACAAGAAAAGATATCTAATTAACATGTAATAATTCTGATCAAAAGCAAGGTTACGAGTGGGGATATTATGTTAAGAATAGCAATATGCGATGATGATAAGGAACTATGCATTGAGTTAAAAAGCATGCTGAATGAAATCAGCAAAAATACGGGCGAAGCCTTTGAAATTTCGGTTTTTTGTAACGGAGAAGGACTGTGCGATTCATTGATGAGCGGAAATCGCTTCAACTTGATTTTTCTTGATATAGAATTGTGTGAAATTAACGGTGTTGAAGTAGGAAAGAAAATCAGGGAAGAATTAAATGACGAAATCACTCAAATAGTCTATATATCAGCCAAGGAAAGCTATGCTATGGAGCTGTTCGATATACGACCCTTAAATTTTCTTGTTAAACCGTTAAAGATCGAAAAAATTAAATACGTTCTTAAAACAGCAAGGAAAGTATTAGGCAGCAGCAATCAATATTTTGAGTATAGAGTAGGCAATGTAAATTTTAATGTATTAATAAGTGATATATTGTATTTTGAAAGCAGCGGCAGAAAAGTAAAGGTTGTATTGAAGAATGAAGTAAACGAATATTACGGAAAACTTTCTGAAGTTGAGGAAAAGATTAAAAATGACGATTTTTTTTTCATTCATAAATCTTATCTAATAAATTACAATCATGTTATTGAATATTCCTATGAATATGTGAAAATGTCCAATAATGAAATACTTGGAATAAGTCAAAACAACAGAAAGGCAGTTCGTGAAAAATTGCTGCGAAAAAAGCAGAGGATGCGCCATGTCAAATAGCTATGTTGCTGTTTACCTGATAACAAATATGTTTGCAACATATACTCTTTACAGATATATGTGCATATTTTTCGACAGGAAGGATGTTGACAAAAGGCAGGAATTTTTGTCTTATTCATTATATTTTTGCATAAACAGTTTCTTGTACCTGACCTTTAATAAACCTGCCCTCAACATTGCTTCAAATTTAATAATGTTTTTTTTGCTTACATATAATTATCAGTCAACAACAAAAACCAGGTTGATAGCTGTTGTGTTAATATATATGATTTTAATGACTATTGAAGTTCTTGTGATGCTGATACTTCAAAATTACGGTATAACCGTAACATCCGGAAATGATGCGGCTTTAATTACAGGGCTTATCAGTATAAAAATTATTTCATATATTTTTATGTTGTTTATGTCAAATTTTAAAATGATAAATAACGAAATCAAAGTGTCTAATATTCACTGGCTGTCCATTTTTATTATACCGGTGGGTACCTTGATATTAGTGCTGATTATGATTTCTATGGATTATGCTTCCAATGTTACCGGAATAATAATAAGCATAATGATTTTGCTGATTATTAATGTGTTTGTTTATTACTTTTACGATGAACTTATGAAGTCATATCAATCGAAAATTGAAAAAACCCTTCTTCAGCAGCAAAATAATGCTTATTTAAAGCAGCTTGAAATTATTAATCAATCCAAAGAAAACATTAAAACATTCAGGCATAATGTTAAAAATCATGCTTTAACATTAAAGTATTATATAGACAATCATGACAGGGATGGCGCCATAAAATATTTGGACAATATATTCGAATTTATTAATTATTCAAAGGAGCATGCCAAATCAGGCAATTTTGAAATAGACAGCCTTATAAATTATAAGATGGATTTGGCTGAGAAAAACAATATAAAAGCAGAAGTGTATCTGGCAATTCCCCATAAGCTAAATATAAATCCCTTTGATTTAAATATTGTTATAGGAAATTTGCTGGATAATGCAATTGAAGCAGCATTAAAGGCAGAAAACAAATTTATCAATATATCCATCGAATTGGACAGAAATGTTCTATATATAAGTATTTCTAATTCCTATGACGGCAGACTGAAACTTATAAAGAATAAATTGGTAACAACAAAAGACAACGATAATCACGGCATAGGATTAAGCAGTGTACAAAATTCGATAGAAAAGTATAATGGTACCATGAATATTCACTATGACGAGCGAGTGTTTTATGTGGATGTATTAATGTACAATTAATATTCTATGTCTTTTCATATTTGATGAACAAATATTAGGGCTTAGTTTCATGTTTAAGTTTTGACATAAATTCATATTAATTATTACATGGTAAGAAATTAGGTATGTATTTGTGATACAATGGCATTACATTATAGAGGAGGACGATGCCATGAATTTTGAAGAATATATTAGAAAAGTATATACAATTGCATTTAGACTTACAGGAGACGAAACTTCAGCCAAAGACGTTGCTTCTCTTGCTATTGATAAAAATGCAAATATTGTAAAAGAAAATATTGATTCAAATATATTACATATTACCATAAAAGAAGTTTGTGGCATATTTCTTAAGGAGTATAGTATATTCAGCAGTGAATCATTTTACAATAAAAATAATACAACTATACAAAACAAATTGATGAATTTAGAGCCGCTGAGCAGGACAGCAGTGGTATGGAAGGACATAATGGGATATAATATGAAGGATTTGGAAACAATATCAAATTGCCCAAAATCAGAGCTTTATGAGAAGTTAAACAAGGCCAGGAAAAATCTCATCCACTTTTAGTCATCCTTCGCGCAGCTAATGATCTCAAACGTTTCCATTATACCATCTTAAGCTGCAGCGAAGGATCTCATTTGGAGGACTAATGAAATATAAATGTCTAATACTTGACCATGATGATACAGCCGTAAAAAGCACACCAAATATACATTATCCCTCCTTTGTGGAGGCGTTAAAATCATTAAGACCTGATATTGAACTAAGCCTTAATGATTTTGTTAATTATTGTTTTAATCCCGGATTTTCATTGCTTTGCAAGGATATATTGAAATTCAGCGATACAGAGCAGCAGTATCAATACAAGATTTGGAAGGATTATGTCAATAATAATTCTCCGGAATTTTATTCAGGTTTTCCTGAACTAATAAAGGAATATAAAAGCTTAGGCGGAACAATATGTGTTGTATCACATTCTGAAAGCCAGCATATAATCAGAGACTATACTAAGCATTGTGGTCTTAAACCGGATTTAATTTTTGGGTGGGAACTTGATGAGCATCAAAGGAAACCTAATTCTTATCCAATAATTGAAACTATTAAAAGGTTTAATTTAAGAAATACGGAAATGCTGGTGTTGGATGATTCAAAATTGGGTCTTGACATGGCAAGAAGCTGTAATGTTGAATTTGCAGCAGCGGGATGGTCTCACTCAGTTCCCGGAATAGAAAAATACATGAGAGAAAACTCAGATTATTATTTTTCAACAATTGATGAATTTAGAAAATTCATATTGGACTGCGGGAACCTATATGATTTCAAATAGTTAAACTCATACCCGGCATCTTTTAATTTCCAATTTTTTGTTGATAGGCAAAACCTTATTTGATATACTGGTTATATCAATATTTTTTTGTGCAAATGGAAAGGTGGAAATAATTATGTCGGTTGAAAAATTATTACTTTCAAACCTTAGCACCATAGAAGCAGAAATTGTTATCGCAAAATTAAAATCATATGGAATACCGGTATTAAAAAAATCAAAAGGCACCGGTGAGCTAATGGAAATATACACAGGTGCAAACATGTATGGAATAGATTTATACGTACCTTCAGACATGATTGAATTGGCAGAAGAACTGCTAAAACCGGAAAATGAAACGGAATAGTTGCGTTATCTAATTTGACTATAGGTTGATTACAAAAAAAATTACTAATAAAAAAGGAATGAAAAGACAATGATGTTTAAAACATGGATATGGTTATTAATAATAGCTGTTTTATGTATATTGCTTATATACGTAGCAAAAAAGAAAACCAAATGGTTTGGTTTGATGCTTTCCATACTATTCTTTGTTGTTTCAATTTTTATAGTTGTATATTCAAAAAGCATGACATCATCATATTTAATATTATTCAGTATTTTTATAATAGCTAATATTCCAACAGCAATACAATTATATATTTTTTTTAAATATCCCGAAAAGTAGAAATAGGGACGGTTTTACGAACCGTCCCTAATAATCTTGATCTCAGTTGATTATTAATATAGTATAATGGAGAAATCTGAAGATATACTAAGGATAAAAATGTTACTAAAGAGGAGATATTATTGAAGAAATATAAAGTATGGATACTTCTGACATCATGTGTTTTGTTTTGGTCAGGTAATTATGTTTTCGGCTCATTGGTTGTCACCGAATTGACGCCGGTTGGTCTGACATTTATAAGATGGCTGTTTGCATCGGTTATTTTATTGATAGTTGGGCAAAAAATAGAAAAGCCTGATTGGAAGGAGGTTTGCAAACAGTGGCCTAAAATTGCAATGCTGTCTATGACAGGCATTATAGGTTATAATATAATTTTGTACTATGCTCTTTATTATACATCGCCGCTTAATGCCGCCTTGGTTAATTCTATCAATCCAAGTTTAATAGCAATGGTTTCAGCATTTTATTTAAAAGAAAGAATTACAAAATATCACGTTTTTGGAATAGTGATTTCATTCTTGGGTGTATGGATTGTATTAACCAAGGGAAATTTGCTCCAAGCTTTCACTATGAAGTATAACAGAGGAGATTTGCTTGTAATAGCAGCTGTGATTACATGGACATCATATTCTGTAATAAGTAAGAAGCTTACAACTGTTCCCCCCATTACTTCTACAGGTGTTTCGGGACTTATGGCTGGAATTATACTATTTCCGTTTGCAATGACCAGCGGAGTTAATTATTTAAATATGAGTACCTTGGCATTGACAGCCGTAGTTTATATTATTTTGTTCCCGTCATTATTATCCTTCGTCTTCTGGAATATTGGAGTGAGGGAAATCGGTGCAGGCAAGACAGGCATATTTTTGAATTTAAACCCTGTGTTTACTGCATTTATCAGCAGGGCAATGGGGAAGGATATTACATGGGTGCAGGTTATAGGGGGACTATTAGTGTTTACGGGAGTTTATATAACTACTGCATTTAAGGGTAAGACTGCAAGGCTCAAATGAGGAGGTTATAATGGAGAAAGGTTATATTCATATATATACAGGTAACGGAAAAGGAAAAACAACTGCTGCCTTTGGTCTTGCTGTAAGGGCTGCTTTATCCGGCAAAAAAGTTTTTATAGGGCAGTTTGTGAAAAACATGGAGTACAATGAAACAAAGATAAAAGATTATTTAAGCAATATCGAAATAAAACAATTGGGAAGGGGATGCTTCATATACGAAGATCCTGAAGAAATTGACAAAGAAACAGCAAAAAAAGGCTTGGAAGAATGCAGCATTCTTCTGGCAAGCGGAGAATATGGACTGATAATCCTTGATGAAATAAACATAGCCCTTTATTTTAAGCTGCTTGAAGTATCTGATGTTGTAAGTGCATTAAAAAATAAGGCCGAGAACACTGAAGTTGTGTTGACAGGTCGATATGCTCCCAAGGAGCTTATTGAAATAGCCGATTTAGTAACCGAGATGGTTGAAATAAAGCACTATTACAGCCGCGGAGTATTATCCAGAGACGGTATAGATCACTAAAATTATTAGGGACGGTTCTTTTTAGTAAGAACCGTCCCTTAAAAATGAAATGTCATTTTTTTACTGCCTTTGTTGCATAAAAGGTAGGCATATTCAATTCATGGAGCCTTCCTGAACCGTTTGTATCTTCATAAATGTCTTCTATAATAAATCCGGCTTTTATTTGTCCCCCTATTTGTTCCTCAATAGTATGAGAAAATTGAATACCCCAATCCTTTTCTACCGAAAGCTGATAAAGCTCTTCATCCTTCAGCGGATTAAAGGGCAGCTTGCGTACAGGTGTTGTTTCATCATCATCGAAAATAAAATTAATTCCGTTATCTAATCCTGCCAATAATATTCCTCCTTTTTTCAACACTCTGAAGCATTCCTTCCAAACAGGAAGAACATCCTCTATATAGCAGTTAGATACAGGATGAAATATCAAATCAAAAGTTTCATCCTCAAAGGGCAAGGGCTTTGTCATATCAGCCCTTATAGTTTTAATCTCATAATTTTCCCTTTTAGCAACCTCAATTTCACTTGCAATTTGTTTCTCTGAATAATCAAGTACAGTACATTTTGCACCCAATGCAGTGAAAATTGGCATCTGCTGACCGCCGCCCGAAGCAAGACCAAGAACTTCGGCATTCTTCATCTCGCAAAACCATTCCTTTGGTACAGGCTTAGTCGGTGTTAACAAAACAAACCAATCATTGTTTTTTGCTCTTTCAAATACTTCGTGACTGACAGGCTGCCCCCATTCCCATCCTTCATCAATCCATTTATCAATGAATTTTGAATTAACTTCTGTATACTTTGGAGATTTTGGAGACGGTTTTTTTCCTTCTTCGGGTTTTATCTCTGATTTTTTCATAAAACTATCCTTTCAGTTTTATATATCGTTGATACAATATTATCATTTATATTATGAAAATCAATATAATTTTTATATGACAAGGGGACGGGGGTATTGTCAGCTTTTTGTTTTGAGAGCCCTTAGTTAAAAAAATTCCAAAAAAATATATTGACAAAGTTGATATATTGTATATAATGGATATATACACTATTTACGGAGATGGAAATGAATATAATAATAAGCAATTCAAGCGGTCAACCAATTTACGAACAGATTGCTTCTCAGATAAAGTCTATGATTATCACAGGTGAATTAAGAGAGGGAGAGGCACTGCCTTCCATGAGACTTCTTGCAAAGGAGCTGAGAATCAGTGTTATTACAACAAAACGGGCATACGATGAACTTGAAAGGGAAGGATTCATTGTTTCCTTCACCGGGAAAGGAAGTTTTGTGGCAGGCAAAAATATCGAATTGATAAAGGAACAGCATCTTAAGGAGATAGAAAACCACATGCAGGAAATACTTAAATTATCAAAGGAATGCGGTTTGAAGCTGGATGAAATGATTGAAATGATGACATTGCTTTATGAAGGAGAATAAAATGGAATACTCATTGAAACTGGAAAATGTAACAAAGGTCTACAAGGATTTTAAGTTAGACAATATCAACATTACCCTGCCCAAGGGAAGTATAATGGGTTTTATAGGGGAAAACGGAGCCGGAAAAACCACCACCATAAAACTGATTTTGGATTTAATCAGCCGGGATGGGGGAAATATTTCAATTTTAGGCAAAGATAACAAAACTGAAATGGATTCCGTTAAGGAAAACATCGGAGTCGTTTTGGATGAATCTAGTTTCCCTGAAAATCTAAACGCAAGAGAAATAAACAACATGTTAAAAAAGGTATATAAGACCTGGGACGAAGGCAAATTTTCAAAATTCCTCGATATGTTCTCACTCCCCTATAATAAAAGCATCAAGGATTACTCAAGAGGAATGAAAATGAAGCTGTCAACGGCAGTTTCCATGTCTCATGATTCAAAAATATTAATTTTGGATGAAGCCACGAGCGGCCTTGACCCTGTTGTCAGGGAAGAAATCCTGGATACCTTTTTGGACTTTCTTCAGGATGAAACAAATTCCATCTTTGTATCGTCCCACATAATAAGTGATTTGGAAAAAATCTGCGACTACATCACCTTTATTCACAAGGGGAAAATTATATTCTCGGAAACCAAGGACGATTTGCTGGACAATTACGGTATCTTAAAATGCTCTCCGGAAGAGTATGAAAACATTGATAAGAGCCTTGTAAAGGGAATGAGGAAAAACAAATTCGGAATCGAAGCTTTGGTGCTTAAGGATGGGATCACGGGACCTTATCTGATTGACAGGGCTTCCCTGGAAGATATAATGATATTTATTATAAAGGAGCAAGTGCAATGACTGGATTGATTTTAAAGGATTTGTTGAACTTAAAGAAACAAGGGAAGGTGTACTTAATATTAATAATATTCTATTTTGCCATAGGTCTGGTCAATGAAAACTCATCCATGTTCGCCTCCATGATGACTATGGTGGCAGTATTGATACCTATTACGGCAATGGCTTATGATGAAAGGTGCAAATGGGACAGATATGCCCTTACAATGCCGGTATCAAGAAAAGACATGGTTATGAGCAAGTACTTGCTGGGCTTGATATTTTTGACCGCTGCTTTTGTTATATCAATTCTTCTTAACATGGTTTTTTCCAATATGCCCATAAATGAAAAAATCTTGACGGCCTTGGGCAACTTTTTTGCCGGATTGACATTGATGGCAGTCATCTTTCCCCTCCTCTTCAAGTTCGGAGTGGAAAAAGGGCGCATCCTGATGATGATTGTTATATTCATACCGGTGGCAGCTGTGATGATGATTTCAAAAATTGGAATCCCAATGCCCGCAGAGGAAAAATTAGAACAATTGATTTATTTTTTACCCATAATTGGTGTACTCTTATTTATAATTTCGATTTATTTTTCTTTGCGGATATACAGGAAAAAAGAGTTTTGATGCTTACTAATGGGAGACCGGAAAAGATCAAAAGGAAGGAATATGAAAAAAGTTTATGAATTTGATGCAGTGATTAAAAAGGTTCCGGATATAGACGGGGCCTATATTGAGTTTCCCTATGATGTAAAGGAGGAATTCGGAAAAGGGAGAGTTAAAGTATATGCAACCTTTGACGGTGAGCCCTATGTAGGAAGCTTAGTCAGGATGGGAACTCCTTGTCATATAATAGGCATCAGAAAAGATATACGGGCAAAAATCAATAAACAACCGGGGGACATAGTCCATGTGACAATTAGAGAAAGAAGTTAATAGTTGCGTAATCTATAGAATAACAATTATCAAAAATAGCCGTACTTGTGGCAATGGACAGGTCGTTTTAAGCTTTTGAGAATAAAAGGAACTATCCCTAAAATTTTGGAACTATTTGTTAATAGGTAACGTCTTATTGATATAATACAATAATTAGCAAAAACCGGTATAGGAGGTTTAAATGGATTTTAAAAAGTTTATGGTTTTATTTTTGTGCATATTATTATTTGCTTCGTGCTCAGATAATAATGTAGTTAAGGAACCGGAACCGGTAGAAGAGCCTGAAGTTATTGAGGAAGACAATATACCTACAGCTTGGAACTTGAGTATGGAAGAATTTCGTGTAGACGTTCCTTTTAGTGTTCCTGATGTTATACCTGTTGTGGAGAAATATGAAGTCAATGAAGATTTATCTAACCTGGTAAATGCAGGCCAGTATGCCGGATTTACAGATAAGCAGCTAAAATCAATCTATGAAGATGGTTTTGTCGTATTGAAACCAAGCTATGAATATTTAAAAATGCATCATTTATATGAATACCCCATGTATAAGGAATCACCTGTATTTATAACAGTTGACTCCGCTCTCCATTTATACCACATTTTTTACGGCAATTCACTAAAGCTCCTTGAAGTATCTTCACTGTATGATAAATTGCAGTCCCTTTCAAAAAATATGCTGATCGAAAGCTTAAATGCCTATAATGATTCCAAGTATGCTAATTTAAAGGAAGAATTGAAATTTGCAGCCGCATATTTTTTAACCGGAGCAAAATTGATTGATGAAGATTTGGAAGGTATAGTAGTCCCCGAGGAAATTGCAGTTTTATCCGACGATGAGATAAAGCTTATTGATGAAGCCTTTGATTTCGCAAGGTCTCCCATCTTCGGAAAGGATTTGGATTATTCCCAATTTACCGTAAGAGGCCACTATACGGGAAATGAAGAATTAGGTCAATATTTTAAAACTATGATGTGGTACGGCTTAAGCGGATTCCCGATATTTGATGAAAGCAAAAGCAAGCCGGTCCTTGATATGGACAGCTTGACAAAATCAATGATAATTACCTGTCTTCTTCTTATAAATGAAGATAGTTTTGATGATTTCGAAAATATTTATACTGCAACAGCTCTTTATACCGGCATGTCAGACGATTTGGGAATTTTCGAAATAAGAGACTTAATAACAAAGGTATACGGACAGAATCCTGATTTGAACAAATTTAAGGATAATTCATACTATGATAAGCTTTTAGGGGAAGCACTTCTTTTGCCTGAACCAAAAATTCAGCATAAGTATTCTTCAGTCAGTACACCTGCGGGAAGGCAGTTCAGGCTTATGGGACAAAGATATTCCTTTGATGCGGAAGTAATGCAGGCACTAATCGAGCCAATAATAAGACCGATTCCTTCAGGTCTTGATGTGATTGCATCCTTTGGCAGCAAAAGAGCCGAAGAGCTTTTGGATACATACTACAAACCAAAGGAAGATTGGGATAAATACGAAGAAAATTTAAACCTCATGCGAAAAAAACAGACTGAAATTACAGATGATGAATGGAAATCAGATTTATATAAAGGATGGCTGTGGAGCATTAAATCATCTGCCGTATCCTTCGAGGATAAAGAAGGTATGCCCCATTTCATGAGAAATGAAAAATGGACGGACAAAAACATTCATACAGCTCTTGGCAGCTATGCCGAACTAAAGCATGACAGCATCTTGTACATGAAGCAGTCCGGTGCCGAAATGGGCGGAGGACCTGAGCCAATAATACCTTATAATTATGTGGAGCCGAATGTGGAAGTATATGCAAAGCTTAAGTGGCTTGCAGAAAATACGAAAGCACAGCTACAAGAAAGAAATATGCTTAAGGATGAAATCGGTCTGGTATTAGACCAAATAATTGATATTCAAGATACTTTAATGAATGTTTCAGTTAAAGAGCTAACAAATCAAGATATTACAGATGAAGAGAATTTAAAACTTTACAGATACGGTGGATTGATTGACAGTGTAATTCAAATAATGCAAATGAATCTTATGAGGAATGACGTTGATACAAGCAATGATTTCACTACGGCATTAATAGCAGATGTATCAACAATTGCGCCAAACGACCTCTTTCCGAAAGGAACGTATTTGGAGATAGGAAACGGCCTACCCTGTGAAATCTATGTAGTTTGTCAGACCAACGGAAAAACTTATTTAGCAAGGGGAGCCTTGTTTAACTATTATGAATTTCTTTCCGACAAGAGACTTACTAATCACGAATGGCAGACCTTGGTGGGGGTAAAGAGAATGGCTATGGTTTATGACGAGGAAAAGAATATTCATGTCCCCATGGATATATACGACGAAGACGGAAACAGGATTCTCGAAGAAGATGAATATGATTTTGAGAATATAATGATTATCGGTCCTTCAGAAAACATGGTTCCTAAGCCGGCATGGACAGAGTCATTTATATCACAGGAAGAAAACAAGGTAACCATTAAGGATATAAGTATTAGCTGGGAGTAAAATGAAGAGACTATTAATACCGCTAGCGGTCATAATGGCAGGGGCTGTCTGTGTACTCATTAGACAGCCTGAATCTTATGCCGCCGGAAAAATATCGATAGAACAGAATACCTATGGTTTATATGAAAAAAGCAATTATTTATATATAAAAAGTGGCAAGAAATATGTTAAAATCATTGATGAAGAAATAATTGATTTTAAAACATATGACATTGACTCTGACAAAGATGATGAGATTTTGGCTATATCTAAACATATTTCTGAAGAATACGGCAGTGATTTCATCATATATGACATATATGAAGCTGACGGTATCATATTGACAAAAGAAATTTACAGACAGGATTTTTTCGATTTCAAACCTTGGAAGGTTGATGCCTGTAATTTGGATAATGACGGTGAAACGGATATATTTATCGGGGTATATAAAGACACTGTTTTCTATAAGGATCTAAGAAAGAGGCCATTCTTTTATTCTTGGGACGGAGACCGCTTGCATAAGAAGTGGCTTGGCTCATTTTTCTCCGACTGGGATTTGGTGGACATAGCTTTTGGCGATTTTTATAATTTAGGCTATGATGTGGCTGCGGTTTTGGAAAAAAACAAGGATGCCTGTAGAATAGGCATTTACCAATTCATAGGATTTGGCTTTGAAAACATGAAGACTATAAATTCCGTGGACAATTCTTTTCGTTCTCAAACAGAGCTGCTGTTTGGCAAATAGAGGGTTATTAATTAATTTTTAATAGTTCTTTAAGGATTACATAATTTTATGAAATTATAATAGATACTAAAATTAAGTCGATCTGCAATTTGGAGGGATGATGAAAAGGTTTTTTACACGTAAGAAGGTTATCGTTTTTGTTGTGGTTGCGGCTCTTGCTGCAATCATATTTTGGCTTGTAAACAAGGGTTCCAAGGCGCCGGAAGTGACGGCAAATGTTTCAAAATTGGAAAGAAAAACCTTAGAGCATGTTATTTCGGTGAAAGCACCCCTGGTAGGGATTGAAAAGGCGGAGGTTACATCTCCTTTAAATTACAAAATAAACGATATAAGGGTGAAGGAAGGAGATTTGGTTAAAAAGGACGATATTTTAGCCGTTTTGGACAGCGAGGACCTGGAAAAAGAAATAGAATATGAAGAAAATCAAATTGAATTAAGCAAAATGGAAGCAGAGGAGAAAATCAAGGCCCTGCAGATTGAATACGACAAGGCTTTGGCAAGCTACAGGGATATGGAAACAGTATATGAGCAAAACAAGGACCTGTACGAAAACGGCGTAATAACCGAAGAAGCCTTTAAAAAGACAGAAAAGGATCTGGTTGTTTTAAAGAAAAGCCTAGAAGGTTATAATGCCGTCAATGGGAAAATACAATTGTCCCAAGCAGATAAAAAGCGCATTGAAATACAGGAAGACCGGCTTAAGTTAAAGAAAGAAGAACTTGAAAAGGTCATGATAAGAAGTTCTATTGACGGGACCGTCACGAGGGTAAATGTCAATATCGGAAGATATGCCAAGGATACCGAAAACAGCCAGGCAATGTTTGTCGTGGAAAATCTGGAAAAGCTGCAAATGAAGGCAGCAGTCAGCGAATTTGACGTGGGAAAACTTAAATTGAATCAGGAAGTAGAAATTTATTCTGATATTTTGGGTAAGGGATTTGCAAAAGGAAAAGTTGCGAGAATATCTCCTACAGCAGAGCAAAAAGATAATAACACCATGGAAAGAGTGATTCCTGTTTTAATAGATGTTACGGAAAGGCCGGAAAATTTAATAGCAGGAGTAATTGCCACAGCTAAAATAAGAACCGAAAAGAAAGAAAATGTATTTGCGGTCCCATCGGGAGCCATAGTGCAAGACGGGGAGGAATACAAGATTTACATATTGAATGAAGACAATACCGTAAGGTCCATACCGGTTGAAATTGGTCTTGAAACCGATTTGGAATCAGAAATCACGGGTGATTTATACGAGGAAATGAAATATGTGATAAATCCCGACGAGACATTCGAAGACGGTATGACAGTAATACCTAATGAAATTGAGTAGGTTGATATGGAAAAGATGATTAGGATAGAAAACTTGAATAAAATCTACAAAAACGGCTCCGTGGAAGTTCATGCCTTAAATGATGTGAATATGGAGGTCTCCCGGGGAGAATTCCTGGCTGTCATGGGGCATTCCGGCTCAGGAAAGTCAACCCTCATGAATATTATAGGTTGTCTTGACAGACCAAGCAGCGGCAAGTATTTTCTTGATGGAATTGAAATTGATAAACAAAGCCCCGATGAGCTTTCTTTGATAAGGAATAAAAAAATCGGTTTTGTTTTTCAGGCATTTAATTTAATCCCCAGGACCAATGTGCTTAGCAATGTGGAACTTCCAATGATATATGCCAAAGTCAAGTCAAAACAAAGAAGTGAAAGGGCTTTGGAGCTTTTAGAGAAGGTAGGCTTGAAGGATAGGATAAACCATATGCCAAATGAATTATCAGGCGGTCAAATGCAAAGAGCTGCCATAGCCAGAGCCTTGGCAAACAATCCTCCAATAATTCTTGCCGATGAACCTACGGGGAATTTAGACACCAACTCTTCTGAAGAAATCATGAAAATATTCAAAGACCTCAACAGGGAAGGAACCAGCATCATAGTGGTCACCCATGAACCTGAAGTGGCAAAATATGCAGACAGAATTATTGTGTTTAAGGACGGATGCATTATCGAAGACAGATGGAAAGAGGGTGGAAGAAATTATTTGGCTTGAAAATATTAAGATAGCTTTTAAATCTATTTTATCAAACAAAATGCGGTCTCTTCTCACCATGCTGGGAATTATCATAGGAATAAGCTCGGTTATTTCAATCGTGTCCATAGGCGACAGCATGAAGGGGGTAATGGACGATATATACAAGAATTTCGGCAAAAACAGGGCTGTTTTGTATGTGGGAAACATAGAGGATTTCAGAACCACGGACTTTTTTTATAACGATGATTTAGAAATTTTAAAGGAAAGATTCAGTGAAAAGTTGGCTTATATTTGCCCTTCCGATTCCTTGAGAAGCGATGTTACGGCAGGCAGGAATACCATAAAACTCAATATGGAATTCATTGACTCCGGATACGATAAAGTCCAACAAATTAAGATGCTTTACGGCAGGATGATAAATAGCAAGGATATCGAAAGAAAGAGCAAGGTAGTTGTTTTGGAGCAAAAAGCCGCCTTAAAGCTCTTCGGGAAGGACAATGCTGTAGGAAAAACAATTAGGGTTAAAATCGACAACAATATGGAAGACCTCCTGGTTGTGGGAGTATATAAAATAGAGCAATCCCCTCTTTTAACCTTGATGCAGGGACAAAGCAATTATGAAAACAGCTTCATACCTTATACTATGCCTACTTCATCATATTACGCCTATTATGCCTTGGATATTTTTATTGATGAAAAGTATTCCATGGCCATTACGGGTGATGAGATAATAAATTATATTGCCAGAATGAAAAACAGGACACCGGAAAACTACATATATTATACCGTTGAGGAAGAACAAACACAGGTGGAAAGTGTTGTGACCGGCTTATCAGTTGCGGTTGCAGCCATCGCAGCCATATCCCTCCTGGTGGGGGGAATAGGCATAATGAATATCATGCTGGTATCCGTTACTGAAAGAACGAGAGAAATAGGAATAAAAAAAGCTCTCGGCGCAAGAACAAAAGATGTTTTGTTTCAGTTTTTGATAGAATCAGCCACACTTTCAGCAATCGGGGGGATAGTGGGAACCATAACGGGCATAGGTTTAGTTATGATAGGGGGTTCTTTTATATCCATACCCGTGGTTGTAAATCCGGCTTCTATCATTTTGGCTGTTGTATTTGCCATGGTAATCGGGATATTCTTCGGCTATTATCCAGCCAAGAAGGCAGCCAATTCAGACCCCATCGAAGCTTTGAGATACGAATAATAACAAAAAATACAAAAAAGGAGTGATATTGTGATATTGTCGGAAGAACAAAAAAATCATTATAAAAGACAAATAATAATACCTGAAATAGGTGAACAAGGTCAAAAAAAGCTTCTTGATTCAACTGTCTTGGTGTATTGCGAAAATACAGACAGTCTAAGACCCTTGGCATACTATCTTGCTGCTATGGGAATAGGAAAAATATTTTGTGATTTACAAGATAAAATCGGCGCTGACTCCTTATTTGCTGAGGTAATTGATTTAAACAATGATACAAAAATTGATTATCTTAATGAAGAAAACTATTCGGGAGGTTTTTCGGAGATATATGAAAATAACAAGAACCATCCCCAAAATTTTTGCAGGATTGTTTTGGGAAATTATAGTTTTATAAAAAATTCAGCAGCTAAATTATTAAACGATAAATATTTACCGACTATTATATCAGCTAACAGCCAATGGAAGGGTACACTGCAGACATTTATCAATGAGGATTTGTTTAAGAATTTTATTGCATTAATAGCAGATAATAATACAAAAGATTTTAGTCCGCCTTTTTTAGCCAATGCATTATCTGCAACGCTTTCTTCTATAGAATGTGTTAAGCTTTGCCTTAATATCGGTAATATAACAAAAGATATGCTGTTTTTTGATTTGTTTAATATGGAATTTAAACAAACAGATAATAATGCTAACTTGTTTGAATTTTTAAATGAAGCAAATAAAATGGATATTAAACAAAAATTATCTGATGCAAAAGTCTTGATTGTAGGTGTGGGAGGCTTAGGCTCTCCGGCAGCCTACGGAATGGCAATGGCTGATGTCAACACATTGGGGTTATTGGATTTAGATGAAGTGGAAATGAGCAATTTAAACAGACAAATACTTCATTCCTTTTCACGCATCGGTATGCCGAAGGCAAGCTCAGCAGAATTTATGCTAAAAAAGCTAAACCCAAGCATAAATATTAAAACCTATAAAACTGAATTAACCCGAGATAATGCAGAAAAAATTTTTTTGGAATACGACCTGATTATTGCTGCGGTTGATAATATACCTTCAAGGTATCTGATAAATGATATATGCTTTTTATTAAATAAACCTTTTGCTGAGGCAGGAGTTTTGAGATTTGACGGCACTGCAACCACCCTTGTTCCTAAGGAAGGACATTGTTACAGGTGTTTATATCCCAATGTGGACAGCAGCAATTTATCAGGTAATAATGGTGTCTTAGGTTCTGTTCCGGGAGTTATGGGTTTTATACAAGCGGCAGAAGCAGTAAAAATATTGTCCGGATTTGGAAAAACCTTAAAAAATAAAATACTCTTGTTTGATTCATTGGCAATGGATTTTAATATTATTGATATTGAAAAAAATCCCCGATGTCCTACATGTGGAAAATAACCTATTATTCTCATTTATGTAAGAAATTTTTTAACTGAAAAATTTCTAAATATTTAAATTTTTACCTCTTTATATTGAGTTATTTCTGGAGATACTATTAAAAAATAATTCATTATGGAGGTGACTATGAAAAAATTTAAAAAATTTACAATTATTTTTTGTGCATTAATGCTTTTATTGGTTGCATGTGCACCTGGAGATGGAAACCTAAATGAGGACGAAGACAACGAGCCTATTGATGAACCTATTGATGACAATAATACCGGAGCAAATGCAAATAATGATACCTTTGACGAAGAAGAAAAAACATTGACAGGATCTGCACAAGGATATGGAGGAGAAATAAACGTAACAGTTGTAGTTAACGGAGAGGATATAGTATCGGTTGAAGCTGAAGGAAAAGATGAAACTGAGGGTGTAGGCTCTTTGGCAATAGATGAACTTCCTGATAAAATAGCACAAGCAAATTCAACAGATGTTGACAATGTATCTGGTGCTACGAAAACAAGCGAAGGAATAAAGCAAGCGGTTAACAATGCATTACAGAGTAATAAACAATCAAAACAATAGCAAAATGCATATGAAAAACCAGCCGACAGGCTGGTTTTAATCATATAAGGAGGATAAAATCAATGACGTGGATGATTCCCTGATACATTCGATTTTATGCAGCTCGTCTTGAATAGCTTTTAAACCTGAAGGTGCACTGCATCTTACTTTCATAAGTATGCACCAAGTGCCGGTGACTATATGGCATTCTTCAATTACTAAATCAGGAATAGCCAAGTTTTTTAATTGTTCCAAAAGCTTATCATAATCAGCAGTTCTCACTCTTAATGAAATAATTGCATATGTGGTAAAACCAAGTTTTGACCAGTCTATCATTGCCTTGTATCCTGTTATAATACCCTGATCTTCCAATTTTGCAACTCTGTTATGTATTGCAGGTCTTGATAAATTTAATCTTTTTGAAAGCTCTTCGTGTGAAATTCTCCCTTCCTTTTCCAAGTGTTTAATTATTTGCATGTCTAAGAAATCCATATCTACCTCTTGTCATATCGTAAATTATTTGAAGAATAAAAAACTAATCAGTTATAATATAGCACAAAAAGGTACAACATGTAAATAATTATTTAATAAATTTTTAAATAATGCATATGAATTTAGAATTCGAGGCGAGCCGGGAATTCATGATTTAAGCCTTTATGAATCTTTAAACTATAAAAAGTATTATCGCTACAATTAATATTGCATGAATATATAGTATTATTTTGGCAAATATAAATAATACATAAATGTTAAATTGGAGGTATTTATGAAAAATAAAATAATATTAATATTAATTTGTTTTTTGCTGTTCATAACAGGATGTGCCGTAAATGATAATCCACCGGAAAAAGAGACCGAGCCATATGGTAAATATACTGCCAATGGAAGAATTGTTAAAATAGATAAAGACGGATTTCATGTTGAAGGTGAAGATAATGTGGGACTTTACAAAGTTGATATGGAGAAAAACAAAAATTTCTACATAGGTGAACGCGTAAGATTAAATTCTATGGATGGAAACAGTTATGATGTTGAATTAGACGAAGAATATGATTACACTGCCGCAATGACTGCAGAGATTTTTGATGATGATTCTAAATTGGATCTTAAAGTTGGCGAGATATCGAGAGATGAAATGGGAAGAATGAGGATTTACGGACTGGCAGCTGACGATAAGGAATATGATATAATAGTGGGCGCCGATACAATAACAAATTTTGCTCATTCAACATTAAAAGTAGGCGATAATATATATGTATATCCTAAGGATGTACCGAACGGTATACCTGCAGTAGTTGACGCAAAAGCTGTTACAGTGGTACGTTAATATAATTTCTGCACTGATTGACAAAATAAATAATGTGTTATAGAATAAAAATACTTCAAGAAAATGGATGTTAGGAGGTAAGTTTTAGCGTTTTATTATGCTGAAATTTACCTTTTTTTAAGGGAGGAAAAATGGATAAGGTTATAATTACAGGAAATGATTTGACATTGGACGAAGTAGTAGCAGTGTGCAGAAATTATAAAAAGGTAGAATTATCAGATTTTGCTGTTGAAAGGATTTTGAAATCAAGAAAAGTTGTTGATGACTTTGTTGAAAATGAAGATGTAGTCTACGGTATTACAACAGGCTTCGGAAAGTTCAGCGATGTAACCATATCAAAAGAAGAATCAAAAACACTCCAGAAAAATTTAATAATATCTCACTCGGTAGGTGCAGGAAAACCGTTTGACAGTGAGGTTGTCAGAGGAATAATACTGTTGAGAATAAACAATCTGGCAAAGGGTTATTCAGGTGCGAGGCTTGAAACAATACAGACAATGATTGAAATGCTGAACAGAAAAGTTCATCCAATCATACCTGAAAAAGGCTCTCTCGGTGCAAGCGGGGATTTAGCTCCTCTGTCACACATGGTGCTGCCTATGATAGGGCTTGGGCAGGCGGAATACGAAGGAGAAATAATGGCAGGCGAAGAAGCTATGGAAAAAGCGGGAATACCCGTAATTGAGCTGACAGCCAAGGAAGGACTTGCTCTTATAAACGGGACACAGGTTATGACTGCCCTGGCAGCATTGACTGTTTACGATTCGTTAAACATCATAAAAACAGCGGATATTGCAGCAGCGTTAAGCTTTGAAGCTCAAAACGGAATAATCGATGCATTGGACCAAAGGCTCCATGATATTCGTCCTCACAAGGGTCAAATAGATACTGCAAGAGTATTGACTGAGCTGTTGACAGGGAGCAAAATGACAACCAAGCAAGGGGAAATTCGTGTACAGGATGCTTATTCCTTGCGATGCGTTCCTCAGGTGCACGGGGCAAGCAAGGATGCAATAAATTATGTTAAGGAGAAAATAGAAATAGAAATAAATTCAGTTACCGATAACCCCATAATATTCCCTGAAACAAATGAAGGTATTTCGGGAGGAAATTTCCACGGACAGCCTATGGCACTCTCCTTAGACTTTTTAGGAATTGCACTTTCTGAGCTTGCAAATATTTCCGAAAGAAGAATTGAAAGGCTGGTAAATCCTACACTTAGCGGATTACCCGCATTTTTGGTAGAGCATGGCGGATTAAATTCGGGGTTTATGATTGTTCAATATTCTGCAGCTGCCTTAGTTTCCGAAAATAAAATATTGGCACATCCTGCTTCTGTTGACAGCATTCCATCCTCTGCAAATCAAGAAGACCATGTTTCTATGGGAACAATTGCTGCAAGAAAAGCAAAAGAAATTATGGAAAATGTGCGAAGAGTCTTGGCTATGGAAATAATGTGCGCTTGTCAGGGAATAGACCTAAGAGGGAACAAAGGATTAGGAGCGGGAACAAAACCGGTTTACGATGAGGTAAGAAAAGTTGTTCCCATGCTAAAAGAAGACAGACCAATTTATGACGATATTAATAAATGCGAAGAATTAATTAAAAACGGGACAATTACAAAGGCTTGCGAAGGCAGAATAAGATAGATGCTAATCATCCTGCTGCCTTTTTATTGATTATAATTAACTTGAATGTTATAATTAAACAAAATCAAAAATTCGTGGAACAAATTAAAAAATGTTTACGTCTAATATATAACCGAACGGGGTGGAATAATGAATAATAATGAAAGGTGGCTTGTAGAGGAAAGTCGGAAAGGTAATGTTGAAGCTTTTGAAGAGCTTATCAAGGATTATAAGAAAACTGCCTACAACATTGCTCTTCGCATAATGAGAAATGTTGAAGATGCAGAAGATGCTTCTCAGGAAGCACTGATAAAAATATTTAAAAATATAAGCAGCTTTAATATGGAATCTACATTTAAAGTATGGATGTATAGAATTATAGTAAATACATGTATAGATTTCAAACGCAGAAAAAATATAAGCACAGTATCTATAGATGAAACAATGGATTTAGGCTCCGGAAGAGAAGTTCAAAGAGAAATTTCAGATGAATCCTATAACCCGGATGCTTTAATCGAAAGAAATTACAGTACCCAGCTTGTAAACGATGCAATCAATGCGTTGGAGGATGATTTTAAAACAATAATAATACTGAGGGATATAAAAGGATTCACATATGATGAAATATCACAAATATTATCCTGTAATTTAGGCACGGTAAAGTCAAGATTGTCAAGAGCCAGAAAAAGATTAAGAGAACTATTGGAAAATGAAATGAAAGTTCAGGGCTAAGGTGGTGATAAAATGAAATGTAACGAAATAAATGACAAATTGTCATTATATATTGATAATGAATTAAGCCATGAAGAAATGCAGCAAGTGGAAGAGCATTTGCATTCATGCGAAAAATGTCAAAAAATCTTGGAAGAGTATAAAAATTTAATATCAGTATTGCGAAATTTGCCGGAAGAAGAGCCACCTGTAGGTTACTGCAAAAGACTTCATGAAAAATTATTGGAGAGCAACCCTCAGTCAAAAACAAAAAAGGCAGCTTCAAAGATAAAAAGTTTCAATCGCAATAAATGGCTGAAATACGGCAGTCTTGCCGCTGCACTGGTATTGGTGTTTGTAGCGGCCAATATAAACAATATAGGCAGAATGGGAATGAAAGCTAAAAATGAATCCTATGATATGGCAACAACTGAATCACCAGCCGAATACTACGGTGCCGGCTCGCCTGCCCCAGAAGCACCCCAAGCAGGACCGCCGGTAATGACTGAAGAAGCTGCGGAAGAGGGGTATGACGGTGATAATAAGAGCGCAAGAGACGACCTTTCATATCGGACAAATGATTCTGTAATGATGACTTCAATGGAACAAAGAGAAATGAAAATAATCAAGACCGGAACAATTTCAGCACAAACAGAAGATTATGACATGTTTTTAAACGATTTGTCAATGAAAGTAAGTTCCATGGACGGATTCTTGGAAAGCAATAATACTCAGGTTTACCAAGTATATAATGAGAAAAAATTAATGTATGGGAGCATTAGAATAAGAGTTCCTCAGGAAAGTTTTTATGAATTGATCGATTATCTGGAAAATACCGTTGATATAAAAAGAAAGAATATCAATGAAACAGATGTAACCAAGGAGTATTATGAAAAGGACAATAAAGTAAAAAACTTGGAAGTTCAGGAGCAGCACTTAAGAGAATTGTTTGAAAAGGCAACAACGGTTGAAGAAATGCTTCTCATAGAAAATGAGCTTAGAAGAATCAGAACTGAAATAGATGCTTTAAATATTAGTTTAAGCGATATAAATGACAGGGCTAAAATGTCAACTATTAATTTGGAAATTGAAGAAGTGATGACAGCAAGTCTTACCTTAAAAACTAAGGACAGTGTGTGGGACAGATCGAAGGAAGGTTTTATTAATACAGTTAACGGGATTATAAGGACTGTTGAAAATATAATTGTAAGCATAGTATCAAGTTCACCCATACTAATTCCTGCAATAATCATTTGTATAGTTGGCTTCCTTAAAATAAGAAAGTATTGGCATCATAAAATTTAACAGTTTGACATCCTGTGCAGTTGAGACATTTCTCATGCATTGAAGACACACCTTTTATTCAGGTGTGTTTTTGTTTTACAAAATTCTGTTTATAGATTTGAATAAGTATGGTATAATGATTAAAATCAATGAAGCAAAGACTTTGGTCTTTGCCCTAATGCATTCATTGTATCGGTGTGAAGCAAGTCCATTTTGCGGCTTGCACCTATGATACAATTAATCATCAAATTAAAAGTGAGGAAAATTATGAGCCAAAGTATTGCTGATATGCTTAGTGATGAATCAAGAGAACAGATGAAAAGTATGATTAAAACAAATAAAACAATTGCCGAGCTTAAGCCCGGAGAAAAGGCGGACGGGTTCTATTTGATTAAGAGTTATGAAGTTAAAAAAACTACTAACGGTAAACAATATATAGATATTGAGCTGGTTGACAAGACAGGTGAAATAAATGCAAAGGTGTGGGATTACTCTAAAGAAACGGAAGTATTAATTGAGAAAAACCCCATTGTAAAAGTAAGGGGAGAGGTCTTGGAATGGAGTGGAACCAGGCAGCTTAAAGTTAATAAAATAAGAGAGAAGAAGGATGAAGATAATGTGCAGATTCAGGAATTAATACCTGCTGCACCGATTGAGCCGAGCGAAATGCTTGAAAAAGTAAAATCCTATATAAATAAAATAAAGGATAATGAAATTAGAACCTTAACGGATAATATCTTTAAGAAATATGAGAATAAATTGTATTATTACCCTGCGGCAAAAAGAAATCACCATTCATACAGGGGAGGACTTTTGTATCATAATCTTCGAATGCTTCAGTCAGGCGAGAAGCTTTGTCAGGTATATGATTTTCTTAATACGGATTATGTATATGCAGGCATAATTCTTCATGATATGTGCAAGATATTGGAAATGGAATCCGATGAATACGGAATAGTATCTGATTACAGCATGGAAGGTAAATTGCTGGGACATATAATTCAAGGGGTAAAGGAAATTGAATTTGAAGGTGAAAAGATAGGTATAGACAGAGAAAAAAGCATTATTTTGCAGCATATGGTTTTATCACATCATTTTGAGCCGGAGTTTGGCAGTCCTAAGAAACCCATGACACCGGAAGCAGAGCTTTTGCATTTCTTGGATATAATGGATGCAAGAATGTTTGATTTTGAACACTTTCTTGAAATGGTCGAGCCGGGACAATTTACCGATAAAATATGGCTTTTGGATAACAGAAATCTTTATAAATTAAAAGGAGACAATAAAGATTCTTAACCCCTTAGGATTAAGAATCTTTTTTTATCTTCTTCTTTGTCTTATGCGAATTGGTTTTTGTATATGTTTTTCACTCCTTATGTTTTTTTCTGCTGAAGGGGGCGTGTTAATAGTTTTATTATTTATTTCATCGTTTTTCTTGTGGTCAAATTGAGCTTTCTTAAATACTTCTTCTTCATAAGGTTTATTTGGCTCTTCTGTTTTATTTGAAGAAGACATCACATTGTTTATCATCGGCATAAATTTTTCTATTAAATTGCTTAAATCAGTATTTTCCTTGTTGCCATCCGAAAAAGAAGAAAGCATATCACTTAGGTTATTGTTATTGCTGTTTGTTAAAGAAGAAAGCATTTCGTTTAAACCGCCGTTTTTAGCCATATTCATCGCCAAGGCACTTACTATTTTTTGCATATTTTCGGCTATAAGTGGTTGTGCCATTAACTTTGTAACAGGAATATTGCCGTTTTTCAACAATGCTGTTACTTTATCCGCCGGTGTTTTGGCGTCTATAGCTTGGATTGGCCTAAAATTCTGAGCCTTGCTGATAAATGAGTACATGCCGAGCAAAGTGCTTGCTTTCTCTACTGCCGGCAGATATGTATTTACTTTTGATACTGTTTGCGGTGAAGTAAGGGGAGCAAAGGTTCGAATCATGCCTATTAAGTTTTCCATCTTAGCCGGGTCCTTGAGTATCCCCGAGGCCATCGTTTTAGTTGTTCCCGAAAGCTTGGAAACAACACCGCTTAATTGATTGCCGTCAAAAATATATTTTGCCGCTAATATATATAATAATATTTGAACCGGAATAATATCACCTTCTTATAAATATCTCCATATATCATATTCCGATTGCATGATTATGTTACAGAGCAAACTGTAATTGTATAAACACTGTTGTAATTAAATGACAGCGGCGGCATATTATATAACATATAGGAGGTAGATGAATGTCAAATATATTTAGAAGTGACAATGAAATTAATAAAATCAAAGATAGCAAAGAATTTAAGGATGCTGAAGCTAAAGCAAATGAATTAGCAAAAAATAAACAATTTCAAGAATTTAAAAAAAAGTATGAAGGGAAATCGGAAGAAGATATTTTACGGGATGCAAGAAATATGAGCAAAAAGTTAAAACAGCAATATGGTGAAGAGGAATATAACAAAAAAATTGAAGATTTAAAAAATTTCGAGAAATTCCTGACACCGGAGCAGAGAAGAAAAATGAGAAAGTTTTTAGAAAACTTGGAAGATTAGGGAGCAAAAGCTCCCTTTTAGCCATTCAAACCCGTTATGTTATTCCATGGGTATAATCAAAAGCTCCGCTTGTAATATGCGCAAGAATAAAGTTTACAATTATTAACATTTTATAAATATTGCTGACATACAAAAAATGCGGTGAAATGTACGCACAACACACACAAAACCATAATTTAGTAAGTAAGAAGTATATAACGTTTTCAAAAATAGTTTGACATGAGAAGTATATTCAATTATAATATGAATACATATTTTTATGTGTATAAATTAGGAGGGACAAGTAATGAAAAGATTATTAAGTTTATTGTTGGCTCTGATGATGGTTTTATCGTTAGCAGCTTGTACACAACCTGCACAAACTCCGCCGGCAGAAGAAAAACCGGCAGAAGAAAAACCGGCAGAAGAAAAACCTGCAGAAGAAAAGCCTGCAGAAGAAGAACCGTTTGAAGGCATAATAGCCATTGTTACGAACACTCTTTCTCAAAACGAAGAAGAATATCGTTCAGCTGAACTTATGGTTCAAACATATGGCGAAGACAAAATCATGCACGTATTATGGCCTGATAATTTCATGACCGAGCAGGAACAAATGATTTCTACAATTGCAAAAATAGGCTCTAACCCGGATGTTAAGGGATTGATTATAAATCAGGCCGTTCCGGGAACAAACGCAGCAGTAGATAAACTCTTGGAAACTCGTGATGACATATTTATTTCTTACTGTACACCACAAGAAAATCCACCTGACGTTGCTGAGAGAGCAGACTTAATACTTAACCCTGACGAATTGAAGATGGGAGATGCTATTCCTATACAAGCACAGAAATTGGGTGCGAAAACATTGGTACACTATTCATTCCCGAGACATATGTCAATCGTAATGCTTGCTGCAAGACGTCAATTAATGATTGATAAATGTAAAGAAATCGGACTTGAATTCTATGATGCAACAGCACCTGACCCGACAAGTGACGTTGGAGTACCGGGAGCACAGCAGTTTATTCTTGAAGATGTACCGAAGTTAGTTGATAGATTTGGAAAAGACACAGCATTCTTCTCAACAAACTGTGCAATGCAGACTCCGCTTATTAAAGCAACGAGCGATGCAGGAGCAATTTATCCGCAACCTTGCTGCCCGTCACCATACCACGGATATCCATCTGCATTAGGTATTGAATCTACAGGTTATTCCGTTGACGCTATGGCAAACGTAATAAGCGAAACAGCCAAAGCATTGAAGGCAAAAGGAGTATTAGGAAGATTCTCAACATGGCCGGTACCTGTTGCTATGATGAATACGGTAGCTTCTACAGAATATATCATTGAATGGATTAACGGTAATGTAGGCGATGAGCTTGATGTAGAAGTACTTGAAGAAAAAATGGCTGAATATGCAAAATTAGCTGTTACTACAAGTTCATATACAGAAGAAGGATTAGAAATTCCTCATTTCAGATTAATCATGATGGATTTCTTAACTTACGGAGAAGAACATATTCTTGATTAATCGATATATAGTACTATAATTAAATAATGTAAACATTAAGGAATGTTTCAGAATTTCTTATTAGGAACTTCTGATTCATTCCTTTGCTAATTAGTTATGTCAATAAACAGGAGGTAGTAATGAGTGATAACCTTCTAAGCTTAAAAAATGTTTCAAAAGAATATTCAGGAAATAGAGTATTGAAGGATATAAATATTGAATTAAAAAAAGGTCAAATTCATGCGCTTATAGGCGAAAACGGCGCAGGAAAATCCACATTGATGAATATTCTATTTGGAATGTCGGTAATTCATACAACCGGCGGATTTGAAGGAACCATAGAAATAGAAGGCAAACAGGTAGATATCAAAAGTCCTCATGATGCCATGGACTATGGAATCGGCATGGTACATCAGGAATTTATGCTTATCCCCGGGTTTACTATTATGGAAAATATTAAGTTGAACAGGGAAATTACAAAACCCAACTTAGTAAGCCCCATATTCGGAAAACGCCTGGAAACATTAAATATAAAAAGAATGAACGAAGACACAAGGAAAGCCTTGGATGTGTTGGACATGGATATAGAAGAATATGTACAAGTAGCAGGCCTTCCTGTTGGTCATATGCAATTTATTGAAATTGCAAGAGAAATCGATAAAACAGGATTAAAAATCCTTGTTTTTGATGAGCCCACTGCGGTATTAGCGGAAACAGAAGCTGCAAATCTTTTGAAAGCAATGAAAAAGCTTGCCCAGAAGGGAATCGGCATATTATTTATAAGCCACAGACTTGATGAAATTATTGAAGTAGCGGATGTAGTAACCATTCTGCGAGACGGAGAGCATGTAGTTACAAAAAATACAGAAGATACAAACAAATATGAAATAGCACAGTTGATGGTCGGAAGAAGTATCACTATTGAAAGAGAAGAATCTACGAACAGAAATATTGTTGATGAAACAATATTAGATATAAAAAATTTACATGTTGCAATGCCCGGTGAAAGAGTAAAAGGCGTTGACTTAAAAGTAAAAAAAGGTGAAATAGTAGGAATAGGCGGACTTGCAGGTCAAGGGAAATTAGGTATTGCCAACGGCATAATGGGAATATTTCCAGCTGAAGGAGAGGTTGAATTCAAGGGCAAAAAATCAGCTCTGAATAACCCCAAATCTGCAATTAAATCCGGCATTGCTTTTGTAAGCGAAGACAGGAAAGGCGTCGGCCTTTTATTGGATGAATCAATAGAATCCAATATTGCATTTTCCGCCATGCAGATAAACGATGAATTTTTAGTAAATTATGGTCCCATTAAACTCAAAGATTCTGCTAAAATAAGAGAGCATGCCAATAAGATGATAAAAGATTTGGATATTAGATGCACCTCCTCCTTGCAGAGGGTAGGAAGCCTAAGCGGCGGGAACCAGCAAAAGGTTTGTGTTGCAAGGGCATTGACAATGAAACCGGAGCTGCTTTTAGTTTCCGAGCCTACGAGAGGAATCGACATAGGGGCTAAAAAATTAGTGCTTGACTTACTCAAGCAATTAAATAATGAAGGCATGACAATAATAATGACTTCCTCCGAATTAGCCGAGTTGAGAAGCATATGTGACAGAATTTTAATAATATGTGAGGGGAAAGTTGAAGGAGTACTTCCTCCCGATGCACCGGATGCTGAATTTGGTTTGATGATGTCAGGCAGCCGAAATGGAAAATCAGAAGGGAGTGAAGCATAATGGTAGAAGTAAAAAAGAAAAAAGCCACTTTCAATGATATTGTTAATAAAATAGGATTTCCTACAATTTTTATAGGCGGTTTTTGGATACTCTTGCTTATTGCCGGAGGAGCTTTGGGAATATCCATTATTACTTTATTAAGCGACACGATAAAACGTGCGGGTATGAACGGTATACTGGTATTGGCAATGGTTCCTTCAATACAATCAGGAACAGGTCCAAACTTTGCATTGCCGGTAGGTATTGTATGCGGCTTATTTGCCATAGTCTGCTCCATAGAATTTGGATTTACGGGTTGGGCATGGTTATTTGTAGCAATTGCTTTTGCAATACCATTGGCGACAGTTGTAGGATACTTGTACGGAAGACTTCTAAATGCTGTTAAAGGTTCAGAAATGACAATCGCCACTTACACAGGATTTTCGATTGTTGCAGCAATGTGCCTTGCATGGCTCATGATACCGTTTCAAAGCCCCAATATGGGATGGTTTATAGGAAAGGGTTTAAGAGAAACAATACAGTTAGATGCAATCGGTGGAGCACATATATTAAGTAATTTCTTAAGGTTCTCATTATTTGGAGAAAATGGGCTTATCACCATAAACGGTGAAACCGGAATAATAATCCCAACGGGAATGCTTTTAATGTTTTTCATATGTTGTACCATAGTATGGCTGTATTTTAGGTCAAAATCCGGAATTGCCATATCGGCAGGTGGAATAAATCCAAAATTTGCCCAATCTTCAGGTATAAATATTGACAGATGCAGAATAAAAGCAAATGTTTTATCTACAATTTTGGGAGCCATCGGTATTATTGTTTATTCCCAGGGTTACGGCTATGCACAGCTCTATACGGCACCGCTTATGATGGCATTTGCCGCGGTTGCTGCCGTATTAATAGGCGGGGCTTCTGCTTCAAGAGCAAAGGTATCTAACGTAATAATAGGCGTATTAATATACCAGGGTCTTTTTACCACCGCGCTTCCCGTGGCAAACCAACTGTTTGAAGGAACGGATTTATCCGAAATACTTCGTATGGTTATCCAAAACGGAATAATTCTTTATGCGCTGACAAAGGTTAAAGGAGGCGATAATTAATGAATAATGAAAATACTTCCGAAAGATTAAATAATTCTAAAGTATCAACATGGCTTGCAGATAATGTTGTTTCATTAATATTCGTTGCCTTCACAATATTTGGATTTTTAGTATCAGACGGTGTAACAATGAACTTTTTCCTGACGGAATTATCAAGCCGTTTCTTCAGGAATGCATTTCTTGTTTTATCTTTGATAATACCGGTAGTGGCAGGTCTCGGGCTAAACTTTGGTATAGTTGTCGGTGCAATGGCAGGACAAATAGCACTTGCAATCGTATTATATTTTGGATGGGGCGGTGTTAACGGACTTTTGTTAACAATGCTTATTGCACTCCCAATAGCAACCTTGTTCGGATATTTAACAGGTTTGCTCTATAACAAAACAAGAGGACAGGAGATGATTGCCAGCCTGATGGTAGGTTATTTCGCAAACGGTATATATCAATTTTTATTCTTGTTTGTTGTAGGTGTAATAATAAAAGTTCCCAATACTCATCCCATGATTAAACCTGACGGCGTAGGTGTGAGAATGACAGTAGACATGGGGGCATATGACAAGGGCGGACTTAAATACGCATTGGACAAAATTTGGGAAATTCCGTTCATGTGGGCTATATTGGCAGTATTTGCATGTATTCTTCTCCTGCAGATATGGAAAATCGTAAGAAACAAAAAGAATCCCACCTTGTACAGATATAACATGACCATGACAGCAATAAACATTATTCTGAGCTTGGTTATGATTGCAATAAGCGTTCATGCAATTACAACAAACTCAAGTTTAATGATTGTTAGAAAGGTTCCGGTAATAACGGGATTATTGATAGTAGCTTTATGTATATTCAATGAATTGATTTTGAAAACAAAACTGGGACAGGATTTCAGAAGTGTCGGCCAAAGCCAGCACATTGCTGAGGTATCAGGCATTAATGTTGATAAAACCAGAATTATTGCAACAATAATGTCAACTGTATTTGCTGCATGGGGACAAATAATGTACCTGCAGAATATGGGTACCCTAAACACATACGGTGCCCACATGCAAATAGGATTGTTTTCTGTAGCGGCACTTTTGGTTGGAGGAGCTTCAACTCAAAAGGCAGGAGTGAAACATGCAATTTTTGGTACACTATTGTTTAACTCAATGTTTATAATGTCTCCTGAAATAGGATTGTCACTGTTTGGCAATGCCCTTTTGGGAGAATACTTCAGAACCTTTATGGTATACGGGGTTATAGGTCTTGCATTGGGACTCCACGTTTGGAGAACAAACAAAAAAGGCAAAATCACCCTAAACTAATTAAAATATAAAAATAATAAAAATACACGCTCACGGTTTCGGACACGAATAATTCTAAAGCTCATTACGGCTAAAAATCCTACAGCTTGCAAACTCACTTCGTTCAAACAATGCAAGCTGTTAAACGGATTTTTAACCTGCATTCGCTAAGAATTATAGTCGTGTCCTGCAAATGTTCGCTTTGTATCTTTATTATTTACCATTTATTAGAGGTATGGGGACACGTTAGTATGAGATTCTTCCTGATTGTTCGGTATGACGCTTTGTCATCCTGAGCGCAGCGAAGGATCTCTTTTTTTCTTCTTGAATTCTGACAAAGGGACGGGGGTACTGTTACATTTTTTCTTCTTGAATTATGAAACTCACAGTAGTATAATCAGTTCAGGAAAATACGGAGGAAAATATTGCGCATGAAGGAAAATATATACGAAAAAACTTTAATACTTTCCATAGAAACATCCTGTGATGAAACTGCTGCTTCTGTTGTTGAAAACGGGAGAAATGTTTTATCCAATATAATATCATCTCAAATAGAAACTCATAAGGAGTTTGGAGGTGTTGTACCTGAGGTTGCTTCAAGGAAACATATTGAAAATATAAATGATGTAGTATCAAAGGCCATGAGTGAAGCCAATGCAGAGCCAAAGGACATAGATGCAATTGCTGTAACATACGGTCCCGGTTTAGTGGGAGCATTGTTGGTGGGTATTAATTTTGCAAAAGGACTTTCCTATGCATGGGAAAAACCCTTGATTGGCGTAAATCATATCGAAGGACATATTAATGCAAACTATATTGAAAATAAAGAGCTTCAACCGCCATTTCTCTGTCTTGTGGTCTCGGGCGGTCATACTCACCTGATTCATGTTAAGGATTACGGTGTATATAAAATTTTAGGAATGACCAGAGATGATGCTGCCGGAGAAGCTTTTGACAAGGTGGCAAGAGCAATCGGATTGGGATATCCGGGAGGACCTTTGATTGACATGGCAGCCAAAAAAGGAAAGAGGGATGCAATCAAGTTTCCCAGAGCGATAATTGACGATGAAACACTGGATTTTAGTTTCAGCGGTTTAAAATCAGCGGTTTTAAATTATTTACATAATTTAAAGCAAAAGAATGAAACTGTCAAAACTGAAGATATTGCAGCAAGTTTTCAGGAGGCAGTGGTTGACGTGTTGGTTATGAAAACAATGAAGGCTGCAAAACAGGAAAATATAAGCACTATTGCATTAGCCGGCGGAGTTGCGTCAAACAGCCGTTTAAGGGAAAGATTTAAGGAAGAATGTTTAATGCATAACTATATATTTATGAGACCTTCTCCGATTTTATGCACAGATAATGCAGCCATGATTGGCTGCGCCGGATATTATAAATATTTAAACAAAAGATTTGCAGATTCATCCTTAAATGCAATTCCAAATTTAGAACTTGCAAATTAATTAACAGCCTATAAAAACAAGGTATCAACAACTGTGGATAAAGTTGTTGATACAAGTAATACAGTAAAAAGTTATGCACATACTACAAACATATGGTGGATAACTTTTTTTAGTTATCCATTAATTCTTCCCATAGAAGGTAAAGCTCTTGCAACTCTTTTTTTCGAATGTTTAATTTTTCATTCAGATTTATAATTAAAAAATTGTCATTATATGTCGAAGGTTCGCATAATTTGATTTCTAATTCATGAATTTCATTTTCATGCATATCAATTTGCTCTTCAAGTTCTTTGATGGTTTTTTCCCGCTGTTGCCTGTCCCTGATAATTTCCCTTTCCTTTTTCTTTTCCGCATTTATTTGTGTCTTAGTCTTTGTAATAGTATCAATATCATCTGTTTCATCAAGCTCTGCTTTTTTTTCCAGATAGTAGTCATAGTTGCCAAGGTATTCAAATGCTCCGTCTTCCGATAAATCGTATATCTTATTTACAACCTTGTTTAAGAAATATCTGTCATGAGAAACAACCAATATGGTTCCTTCATAGTTAATAAGTGAATCTTCTAATACTTCCTTCGAATCAATATCCAAATGATTTGTAGGTTCATCCAACAACAAAAAATTTGCATTAGAAGTCATAAGTTTTAAAAGTGACAGCCTTCCTTTTTCACCGCCGCTCAAATCTTCGATGAGCTTATAAATATCATCTCCGTAAAACAAAAATTGTGCAAGATATTTTCGGATTGTATAATAATTTAAGTTAGGGACTTCATCCCATATTTCATCGATTACAGTATTCTCATTATTTAAGTTTGTTTGCTCCTGGTCGTAATATCCGATATTGACATAATGACCATATTCTATCTCCCCGCTGTAATCCTTTATTATTTTGGCAATAATTTTTAAGAGAGTTGATTTGCCTATACCGTTAGGACCTATAATTCCAACTTTTTCTCCCTTATATATTTTCAAATTAACATTTTTGAAAACTTGTTGATCGTCAAAAGATACAGCTACATTATTAACACTTAACACATCCCTGCCGCTATTGATTCTCGGTGTAAATTTTAATTTGAATTTTTGGCTTCCAACAGACGGCTTATCCATTTTTTTGATTTTATCCAAAGCCTTTTGCCTGCTAAATGCCTGTCTGATATTTCGCTTACTTCCGTATGCATGGAGGCGCCGAATCATTTCTTCCTGTCTTTCAATTTCCCTTTCATATTCATCATATTGTTTCATTGCTTGTTCAAGCTCAATTTTTCTTTTTTTCACAAATTCCGTATAATTTCCGTTAAACGATTTTAAGTATTTGTTTTCCATAAGGAAAATTCTGTTTACCGTGTTGTCAAGGAAGTATCTGTCGTGAGAAATAATTATTACCGCACCTTTAAAATTCTTTATATATTTTTCAAGCCAAGATATTGCTTCAATATCTAAATGATTGGTAGGTTCATCCAGCAAAAGAATATCTGCTTTTTTGAGCAAAAGCTGTGCAAGCATAACTCTGCTTTTTTGACCGCCGCTTAAAATGTTTATAGGTTTATCAAATTCATCTTCTGAAAATCCAAGACCTTTTAAAACTCCTTTAATTATGCTTCTAAAACTGTAACCGTCAGCTTCAACAAACTGCTCGCTCAATTCTGAATATGTGTTCATTAGTGCTTCAAGTTCCGCAGAGCCTTTTTCTCCCGAAATACTGCTAATTTTAT
>ENA-UPTA01000904-UPTA01000904.1-activated-sludge-metagenome-genome-assembly--contig:-NODE-904-length-34150-cov-9.876287_pt1 | contig 34150 bp, 25 predicted proteins | sample MGYA00238184_ERZ773361 | MGnify/ENA primary metagenome ERZ773361 (study PRJEB29100, sample SAMN05720205) | activated sludge metagenome | isolation source: anaerobic digester from wastewater... | reverse complement strand
GGCACCCGGAAATCGGTTTTCGAATTTTGGCGACAGTTCCTAGTTTGGCCAAATTTGCGGAATACGTTTTGTACCATCATGAATGGTGGAACGGTTCCGGCTATCCCAAGGGGTTGAGGGGAGAACAAATCCCTTTGAAGGCGCGCATAATTTCGGCAGCGGAAGCTTACGATGAAATGACGGGGGAATACGCTTACCGGAAACCGATGACGAAAGAAGAGGCAAAAGAAGAGCTTCTTTTGCACACCGGTTCTCAATTTGATCCTTTAATCGCCACCCGTCTGCTGGAGGCGATCGACGGGGAAATCGTCGTATGATCCGAAAGACCAAAACGCAACGCCCTTGATGAGTCAAAACGTTACATAGGACTATTGACAAAAGGGGAGTAAATCGCTATAATACCGAAGGTTTTGACATGTACGAGCCAGTGTAGCTCAGTCGGCCAGAGCGGCTGATTTGTAATCAGCAGGTCGAGGGTTCGACTCCCCCCGCTGGCTCCAGTGGCTATTGAACGGTAAGGTGCCCGAGCGGCCAAAGGGGGCGGACTGTAAATCCGCTGGCAGAATGCCTTCGAAGGTTCAAATCCTTCCCTTACCACCAATACGGAAAAAGAGGTGTCGGTAACGTGAGAGTAAAAATAACATTGGAATGCACGGAATGCAAGGACAGAAATTATTCGACAACCAAGAATAAGCAGACTTCAAAAGAAAAACTGGAGCTCAGCAAGTTTTGCAAGAAGTGCCGGAAACACACGCTCCATCGAGAAGGCAAGTAACGCCTAGAAGCAGGTCCGTAGCTCAATTGGTAGAGCACTGGTCTCCAAAATCAGTTGTTGGGGGTTCGAGACCCTCCGGGCCTGCCAATTTTTTTAAGGGGGAAGACGTTAGATGACGGATGGGAAGGACAGCACTCCCGTAAAGATCAAGAAAGCGAAAGAACAGGCTCGCGAAGCGGCGCCTGCGCAAAAGATCAAAAAACCTTCTAAGATTAAGAAATTTTTCCAAGAGATCAAAGTGGAGTTTAAATCGACCTCTTGGCCGAATAAAAAAGTTTTGTTTTCCACAGCGGGGGTTGTCGCCGTTCTATTGGGGGTTATGGGGGTCTATTTCGGTCTCCTCGATTTCGCTTTCAGCTCGCTTACGAAATACCTCCTGGTTTTGTTAGGCATCGGGTGATCGTTTTTGAAAAAGAAGTGGTTTGTCATCCAAACCTATTCGGGTTTGGAAGATACGATCAGGGAATTGGTTGATCAAAAAAGAGATGCGTTGAATCTCAATCATTTGATTGGCAGAGTGGTTGTCCCTGAAGAAGTCGTTATCGATCCGGTGAATACGCAAACCGAGCGGTATCCATTTTCTCCAAATGCGAAGATAAAAGTATCCACCAGCGACGAGGTAAAAAAAGGACAGGTCCTTGGGGAAGAGCAGCCAATCCGGTTGCGGCATGCCGGAGAGATAAAAGAGAGCCGGAACTACCGCAAAATCATGGTGGAAACGCTTGATGGCAAATACGTAAAGACATACTATGTACCGGAATCCAATAAAATAGAGTCTGGAATCAAATCGAACGTGCGGATTAAGCAAGGGATGCCTTTAGCTAGAGAAGGCGAGTACATTTGCGAAATGGATGGCACGGTTTTAGCCTCGCAAAAGGTAAAACGTATCGTGGTAATGAGAAAAGATGACGCGAAAGACGACATTTACTACATACCGCTGGAACTTTTCGAATCTAACCGCATCAAAAAAGGGAAAGCTTTCAAAGAAGGCGAGCAATTGTGCGAAGCACAGCCGTTTTTGGCTGCTTTCGACGGTCTGGTGGAAGTAATAGAGCAAGGTACGAGAAAGACCGTTAAACTGGTCAAAATACGAAAGAGACGGTTGTTCCCAGGGTATATTTTCATCGAAATGAATATGACGGATCAGTCTTGGAATGCTGTACGGACGATACCCAACGTAATCAATTTCGTATCTTCCGGAGGCGCGCCGATTCCGATGAAGGACAACGAAGCGCGGGCGATTATGCGCTTAGCCGGATTCGAGACGGCGGACAAAGCGACGCCGAAGGTGGCCAAGGTGGAGTTCGATTTCGCGGTCGGAGAAGTTGTCAAGATCAATACCGGTCCGTTCGCCGATTTTATGGGAACGATCAGCGAAATCAACCTGGAGAAACGTGAATTGAAAGTAATGGTCGCGATCTTCGGGAGAGAAACCCCCGTGTTCGTGCATTTGAATGAGATAGAGAAAGTATAAACGGCGACCATTGTTGGTCGAAATACGTGGAAGGGCTTCCGCGGAAGTCCGAAAATGCAAAAGGCGGTAGGTTTAAGCCATTTGCCCAACCACCAGGAGGAAAAACATGGCAAAAAAAGTCGTAACGCAAGTAAAACTGCAATTGCCCGCGGGGAAGGCCAATCCGGCGCCTCGCGTTGGTCCGGCGTTGGGGCAGCACGGGGTCAATATCATGGGTTTTTGCAAGCAGTTCAACGCCGAAACAGCCAGTGAAGTCGGCACGATCATTCCCGTTGTGATTACCATCTACGACGATCGTTCCTTCACGTTCATCAAGAAAACGCCCCCGGCAGGGTTTTTGCTAATGAAAGAGGCTAACCTTAAAAAAGGCGCGAAGAATCCTTTAACTGAAAAAGTCGGCAGTGTGACGAAAGCGCAAGTGAAGAAGATTGCGGAGATAAAGATGCCCGACTTGAATGCCCGAGATATAGACGCGGCTATGAAAATTATCGAAGGCACCGCCCGGTCGATGGGTATCGAGATCAAGGGATAGGGGGCGGATGAGATGAAAAAATCCAAAAGATTCCTGGAAAACCTTAAAAAGGTTGATATTGCGAAAGAATATGAACTACCCGAAGCCGTCAAATTAGTGAAGGAGATTGCGAACGCCAAGTTTGACGAAACGATAGAGATTCATTTTTGGGCGAACATTGATCCGAAAAAAGCGGAACAACAGATACGAAGCCCGATCTCTCTCCCGCATGGTACAGGTAAAACGGTTCGCGTGCTCGTTTTTGCGAAGGGTGAAAAGGCAGAAGAAGCGAAAAATGCCGGAGCAGACTTTATCGGCGCGGAAGACTATGCCGACAAGATCGCCAAAGAGAACTGGTTTGACTTCGACGTGGCAATTGCAACCCCTGATATGATGCGCGTAATCGGTAAACTGGGAAAGGTTCTAGGGCCTCGGGGACTCATGCCTTCTCCGAAATCCGGGACCGTCACCGAGGATATCGACGATGCGGTCAAAGGCTTCAAGTTGGGACGAATCGAGGCGCGAAATGACAAAACCGGAAACATCCACTTAGTCGTCGGCAGACGCTCATTCAAAGACGCAGTCCTGCAGGAAAACATCGAATCGACGATTCAACAGGTGCTGGCGTTGCGCCCATCAGGAGTGAAAGGAAAGCTTTTCAAAAAGGTGTCCTTGGCCTCGACGATGAGCCCGGGCATCCGCCTTAAAGTGGCGGAATAGTATCCGGAAATACTCTGGAAGAAGTTTGCGAAAGATAGAAATTCGGTATAAAAATTAGTAAACGGTGCTCGTGCTGTAGAAAGCGGGTTATGAAAGGTCTTCCGACCACCTGCCGAGGCGCGCTGGATGTTTTTTAGGCGGCCTCATTCGGGGCCGTTTTTATTAGGAGGTGAAAGCATGTTAACCCGAGGACAAAAAGAAACCATCGTCAATGAACTAAAAGATCATTTTCAACGTTCACCGGTACTCGCTTTGTTAGATTACAAAGGCCTCAGCGTCCAGAAGATCTCGGATTTGCGCGACCAGATTCGTGGCTTAGGGGGCGTTCTGAGAGTGGGAAAGAACACCTTGTTAAGGATTGCTCTAAAAGAATCCGGTTTTGAAGATAAAGCATTCCTGAATCATATCAGCGGAACGAACGCGATCCTTTACGTCAAAGAAAACGCCGATCCGATGCCGGTGATGCGGGCGATGGTGAAATTCGCCAAAGAGCAGCCGTTTTTAGTTCCAAAAGCGGCGGTCTTTGAAGGGCAGATCTTCGAAGGCGAGGCCATCGTGGAACTGTCGAAACTCCCGTCTCGCGAAGAATTGTACGCGATGCTGTGCAATCGATTGCAAGCCCCGATTTCCAAGACGGTTTTCGCGCTCAATGGCATTATAACGAAGTTGTTGTACGCTTTAGAAGCGATTAAAACGGAAAAATCAAAAACTGAATAAAATCTTGGAGGTGTCACAAAATGACCAAAGAAGAATTGATTAAAGTTATCGAGGATATGAAGGTATCGGAACTGGCCGATTTAGTGAAAGCGTTAGAAGAGAGATTCGGCGTCTCCGCGGCTCCGGTCGCCGTAGCGGCGGTAGGAAATGCGGGAGCGGCCGCGGCAGCGCCCGTAGCGGAAGAACAAACCGACTTCAAAGTCGTGATTAAATCCTTTGGCGCCAACAAAGTCAACGTGATCAAAGTCGTTCGCGAATTAACCGGATTGGGACTCAAAGAAGCGAAAGACCTGGTAGAAAAAGCTGGTTCTCCGGATGCCGTCGTTAAAGAAAACGTCAAGAAGGAAGAAGCGGAGGATATCAAAAAGAAATTTGTTGATGCCGGCGCGGAAGTTGAACTGAAATAAGGTGACTTCAGTCTAAAAGAAGGGTATCAGGCTCAGCCTGATGTCCTTTTTTGCTTGTATATTACGAGAGGTGATAGGGTGAAATCTGAACGTTTCGGACGCAGAGAAAGAGTCGTATACGGTTCTATCCGTGAAGCCATTAAAGTACCGAATTTAATCGAAATACAAACCAGTTCTTATAAATGGTTCCTCGAAAACGGTATTATGGAGATATTGAACAAGTTTTCCCCGATCCGTTCCCAACCTCATCGAGGCGACCTCCGAAAAGATGAGAAGGGTTTTGTGCTGGAATTCGTCCAAACCAAGATTGGGGAACCCAAGGAAAACGAAGACGACTGCAAAGCCAAAGGCACGTCCTTCAGCGTTCCGTTGTACGTCACCGTTCGTATTTCCGATATCAATACCAATGAGATGAGAGAAGAAGAAGCGTTTTTTGGCTACATCCCGTTTATGACCGAAAGAGGTTCATTCATCATCAATGGGGCCGAACGCGTGGTCGTGAATCAACTCGTGCGGTCTCCCGGCATATATTTTGTGGATGAACCCAACACTCCCGGTACGCGTCCGATTTACGTCGCCCATTTTCTTCCCCAGCGTGGCGCATGGTTAGAGGTCATGCTCAATCCGAACAAACACCAGCTTCAAGCTCGTATCGACCGACGAAGAAAAGTGAATCTTCTGCTCTTTTTGAAAGCGGTCGGCTTTGAGATCAATTCTGAGTTTTTTTCTTATTTCCCCTATGAAGTTGAAATTTATGAGAAGAAAGACCTTGAAACCTACGAAGGCGCGATTTTACTCGATGAGATTAAAAATTCCGATGGCGAGACCCTCTTGGCGCGCGGAGAAAAGATCGTTAAAAAGATGTACGATCAAATTTTGGAAGCGGGAATCGAAAAAATCACGATCCTGAATCCCTTTATCCAGAAAACGTACGAAAGTATGGATGAGTCTTTGCAAGAGGCAACCGAAGACGAGGCCGTTATGGAGCTTTTCCGGAAGTTGAAACCAGGGGAAATCCCGCGGGTTAATACGGCTAAGAATTACCTTTATAACCTCTACTTCAGCGAAGAAAAATACGATTTCTCAGAAGTGGGGCGTTATAAGATGAATCGTCGGTTGGACACCGTCTATGAGCAATACTTGAGATTCCAAGACCCGACACAAAAGAATACTCAGAAGTATGAAGAAGAGTCTCAGGTTATCAAAAAAATGGATCTTCTGCTCGCGGCGATGCATTTGCTTGACTTAGAGAGGGATCCCAACCTAAGGGACACCAAAGACCATTTGGGCAACAAACGCGTACGAACCGTCGGCGAGCTCCTTCAATCGGAGTTTGAACGCGGTTTCGTCAAAATACAGAAATTGATACAAGAAAAATTGACCATATATAACACTTTGGATAAAGTCTCGGTTCAAAGCTTGATCAATGTCAGACCGATCATTATCGCGATGAATCAGTTTTTCGCCAGCAGTCAGCTTTCCCAGTTCATGGATCAGGTTAATCCGCTCTCCGAGCTGACGAACAAAAGAAGGCTTTCTTCAATTGGACCCGGCGGGTTAAAACGGGAGAGGGCGAAAATAGAGGTACGGGACGTTCATGACTCGCATTATGGCAGAATGTGCCCGATAGAAACTCCGGAAGGGGCCAATATCGGTTTGATCACCTCTTTGTCCACCTTTGCCACGATCGACCGGTTCGGTTTCCTCATCACACCTTACAGTAAAGTGGAGAAGGGAAAGGTGACTGAAGAGATCGTATTCCTTACGGCCGACCAGGAGGAATTGTACAAGATCGCGCAAGCGAATACGCCTGTAAGCGCGGACGGGACGATAATGATCGATCGCGTTGTCGTGCGCTATCATGGCGACATCCGCTACGAAAAGAAAGAGGAAGTGCAGTTCAAGGATGTATCGCCGAAGCAAATGATCTCTATTTCCACCGCGTTGATCCCCTTTTTGGAGCACGACGACTCGAACCGGGCATTGATGGGGTCAAACATGCAACGGCAGGGCGTACCGCTTCTCAATCCACAGGCGCCCCGTGTGGGGACCGGCGTCGAGTGGGTAGCGGCAAGGGACTCCGGATACGTCGTTTTGGCTAAGTATCCCGGACAGGTATCGAAGATCGATGCGAAAAAGATCGAAATCCATCGTGCCGACGAGAATGACAAATTGATCTATGAAAAAAAGCAACCAGTGATCGACGTTTACCGGCTTGCGAAGTTCCAACGCTCCAATCAGGATACGCTCATCAACCAACATGCAATTGTGAAAGCGGGCGATTGGGTCAAAGCGGGAGAACCCATCGCTGATGGGCCGGCAACGGACATGGGCGAGTTGGCCTTGGGTAAAAACATCTTGGTCGCTTTTATGCCTTGGGAAGGGTATAACTTTGAAGACGCGATTCTGGTTAACGAGAACCTTTTGGCTCAGGATACCTTCACTTCCATCCACGTGGAGATGTACGAGGTAAACTCGCGTGAAACTCGACTAGGAGCTGAAGAGATCACTCCAGATATCCCCAATGTCAGCAAAGAACGGTTGAAAAACCTAGACGAGAACGGAATCGTTCGGGTAGGGGCTTTCGTCTCTTCCGAAGATATTCTGGTCGGTAAGGTCACCCCGAAAGGGGAAGCGGAGATCTCCCCCGAAGAGAAGATCATCCGGTCGGTTTTTGGGGATCGCGGGCGAGATATCCAAGATACCTCTCTCAAAGTTCCTCACGGGGTATCCGGAAGAGTGATCGACGTGAAGGTGTACAACAAGTCCGAAGTGGCTGAACTGGGCCCTGGCGTAAACCAGATGATTCGGGTTTATCTCGCTTGCAGAAAGCCGTTGGATATCGGTGACAAATTGGCGGGCCGCCACGGAAATAAAGGGGTCGTTTCGAAAATATTGCCTTGCGAAGACATGCCCTTCTTACCCGATGGAACACCGGTAGATATGGTTCTGAGTCCCCTGGGGGTTCCTTCGCGTATGAATTTAGGGCAAATTCTGGAAACTCACTTAGGATGGCTGAGTTGGCTGAAAAACGTTTACGTCGCCGCACCCGTCTTTGATGGGGCGAAAGAAAGCGAGATTTTGGAAGAGCTTTTCGTTTACAGGCAAAAGCAGAAGATCGAGACTGGAGATGAAAAAAAGGACCCGACGGGAAAAGTTCTGCTCCGAGACGGGCGAAGCGGGTTAACCTTTGACCAGCCGATCGTTGTCGGAATCATGTATATGATGAAGTTGGTTCACATCGCGCAGGATAAGATCCATGCCAGAAGCGTCGGACCTTATTCTTTGATCCATCAGCAACCTTTGGGAGGGAAAGCCCAGTTCGGAGGCCAGAGATTCGGAGAGATGGAAGTGTGGGCTCTCGAAGCCTTCGGAGCGACGCATACCCTCAACGAAATGCTTACCATTAAATCGGACGACGTAGTTGGCAGAAACGAAGTGTATAAAGCGATCTTGAAAAATAAGAACATCCCTGAAACGGGCGTTCCGGAAAGTTTTAAGGTGCTTATCAAAGAATTACGCGGCGTAGTCCTGGATACAAAAGTGTTCGATGAAAACGGTAATGAAATTAACCTGGATAGGGACTAAAAGGGAAGGGATGATTTCATGAAGAGAGTAAAAACCGTTCAAATCACGATGGCTTCTCCGGATACCGTTTTCGGTTGGTCAAAAGGGGAAGTCAAAAAACCGGAAACGATTAACTACCGGACTTTTAAACCCGAGCGGGACGGCTTGTTTTGCGAAAAGATCTTTGGGCCGACAAAAGACTACGAGTGTTCCTGCGGAAAATACAAAGGGAAAAAGTACGAAGGGACCGTCTGCGAGCGCTGCAATGTCCGCGTCGAACCCAAGTCTTCCCGAAGAAAGAATATGGGACATATTCAGCTGGCGGCCCCTGTGGTTCATCTCTGGTTCCTAAAGAGTACGCCGAGTATACTCTCCAACCTATTGAATATGACCAGTAAAAATCTTGAGAATATCATTTATTTTGGCTCCCGAAGGATTATCGAAAAGATGTTCGTCATCGTTGACAAAAAAGATACTGCCTTCGATAACGGTGATACCTTATACGAGACCGAACACGATATTTACAGTCTTTTTTGGGACTTCGAGGCGGAGCCTGCGGTAACAGTGAAGAATCCGACCGGACCGGTGAAGTCGGATATCCAGGGAATGGTTTCTATCTCGGAAGAGGAGACCCATACCGGTAAAACCTTGTACTGGGTTTCCGTAACGGACAAAGTTTCCGAACCGTATGCCGTCCATAAAAATATGACGATCAATTTTAAGGAAGGACAGGAGATCGATGCGGGACAGGAGCTCGTGAGCGAGCAAACGATCCCGGCCATTTACTCTCCGATCGACGGGACGGTGGAGTTGGACGAAGGGTTGGGGACTTTAACGATCGACCCGATCATCACGAGCGGTGACCAACCGGTTAACTTCCAAATCCCGTTCAACGCGAAAGTGACCGTCAAAGACAACGAAAAAGTGAAAAAAGGGGACCGGTTGACCCAGGAAGTAACCTATCCGGCCATCCTGGCGGAAAAAGCGGGAACCGTTGTTTTCGACAAAGGCTTGTCGGTTAAACCGCTGCTCGACGGTCGACATGAAGCAACCTCCAACGGCAAAGTGCTGATCGAGAACATCATCGAGCAAAAGCGATATCCGATTGTCGAGGGCTCGATCCTCTACGTCAACGACGGGGACATTGTGGAAAAAGACGCGCATATCGCGGACCGCTTCGTTTACGAGGAAGAGATTCTTTCGTTGACCGAATACCGCATTTTGGAAGAGCACTACCCCGGAATGTTCAACGCGGAAGGCGAAATCGAAAACGATCGGCCGATTATGGTGATCACCGAAATCGATCCCGAGGTCTCGGGCGAGATCGAAAAAGGAGTCGGGGATATCCTTACCGACAACGAGTACGAAGCCTACCGAACGGTCTATCCGGGGAAGATCGAGGCCCGGACAGGCGCGGAAGCCGTCAAGATCCTTTTGGCGAAACTGGATTTGGAAAAGATTCGTGTCGAGATAGAAAACGAGTTGAGGGAACTGCCAAAATCCAGCGCGCGCGTGATCAAACTCAGAAAACGCCTACAAATCATCAAGGATCTTCTACTGTCAGGAAACGATCCCACATGGATGGTTCTGAACGTCCTGCCCGTCATCCCGCCGGAGCTTCGCCCGATGATCCAGATTGAAGGCGGACGGTTCGCGACGACGGATTTGAACGACTTGTACCGTAGGGTCATCAATCGAAACAACCGACTGGAAAAGCTGATGAAGCTGAACGCGCCGGAAGTGATCGTTCGAAACGAAAAACGCATGCTGCAACAGGCTGTTGACGCGCTCATCTATAACGGAAGAATGTCCAAAGCGATCACCGACCGGGGAGGACGTCCCCTGAAATCTTTGACCGACCTGCTCAAAGGAAAGAAAGGCCGATTCCGAAGAAACCTGCTCGGGAAACGGGTGGACTATTCCGGCCGCGCGGTCATCGTCGTCGGGCCGGACTTAAAGATCCACGAGTGCGGGATTCCGAAAAAAATGGCGCTTGAGTTGTTCAAACCTTTTGTTCTTTCGAAGTTGTTAGGGGACGAGACAACATCTAAGAGCGCGCGAAAACTGAAAAAAGCGATCATCGAAAAGGAAATGCCTCAAGCCTGGGAAGTGCTGGAAGAGGTCATTCGGGAACACCCGGTCATGCTCAACCGCGCCCCGACCCTTCACCGGATCTCCATACAGGCCTTTATGCCACGATTGGTCGAAGGGAACGCCATTCGTTTGCATCCATTGGTCTGTCCGCCTTTCAATGCCGACTTCGACGGCGATCAGATGGCGGTGCATATTCCGCTCTCAGCGAAGGCGCAAGCGGAAGCGAAGTGGTTGATGCTCTCACGATACAACATCATCTCCCCCGCTAACGGAGAACCGCTCTCGATGCCGGGGAAAGACATCATCCTGGGAGTCTATTACCTCACGATGTGTGAAAAAGACGTCGAGAAGATCGATATCAAAGATATTCCCTTTCGTTTCACCAATTTCGTGGAAGTTTTGATCGCGCTGGAACATAGCGCGCATCGGAAAGAGCTTTCGATTGTCAATACCGAAAACGGCCCTGTGACCGTTCGCACAAAACAGGATCTGACGTTGCACACGCCGATCTTATATCGATACCGTCTGCCGGACGGTAAAACCAAGATTGTGAAAACAACCCCCGGTCGTGCGATCTTCAACGAACTTCTTCCGGAAGAGTACAAACATTACGATAAAGTGTTCAAGAAAAAAGAGATCAAAAACCTGGTCTACGAGATCTTCAAAAACTTCGGTATCGATCGGACGGCCGACTTGCTGGACGATATTAAAGACCTTGGCTTCCATTACGCCACCGTATCCGGTTTGACCATCTCGGTTAAAGATGTACTGATCTCGGCCCAACGAAAAAAGATCATCGAAAAATCCGAAAAGAAGATCAGCGAAGTTGAAGAATACTTCCGTAACGGTTTCTTAACGCCGCTGGAACGTTATCGTGAAATCATCAAGATATGGGATGAATCGACCAGTGACGTGTTGAAGGCGACCGTTAAAAATATGGCGGATCATCCTTATAACCCTTTACAAATGATGGTTTCGTCCGGAGCCCGCGGAAACGAAGACCAACTGAAACAGTTGGCCGGGATGCGCGGGTTGATGGCGGGCCCGGCGGGGAACATCATCGAGATCCCGATTCGCGCGAATTTCCGTGAAGGGCTCAGCGTTATGGAATTTTTCATATCGACTCACGGCGGAAGAAAAGGGGCGGCCGATACGGCTCTCCGGACATCGAACGCCGGCTATCTGACGCGAAGATTGGTGGATGTCGCGCAAAGCGTCGTCGTCTGGGAATCCGATTGCGGCACTCACAAAGGAATTGAAGCAACGGCGCTCCGTGACGAAGAAGTGGAGATTGAAGGACTCGAAAAAAATATCTTCGGTCGTGTGATTGCGGAACCGATCTATGATCCGGAACTCGGAACGCCTCTGCCGCATCCGTTGATACCCGGGAAAGTCTATGAACGCGACACGATGCTGACCGGAGACGACTCCAAATACCTGGCCAAGTACGAGAAGTGCATACCGGTGAAGAAGGAGTACGCGTTCAATCTTACGGAAGATATTCGGAAGGACCGGTTGCCTTACTCCTACATAGAACTGAAAGAGCACATTATGGCGCCGACCGGTTTACTGTTGTTCCAGGCCGAAACTCCGGTCAACTTCCATCTTCTTCAGGAATGCAAAAATAACGGCGTGCAAAAGGTAACGGTCGTCGAGTACCCTGTTGTGGGAAACTTCTCCAAACAGAAGGCGCTTTCCAAAGACGGAAAACGCACGATCGTGGTGGAGGAAGAGAAGATTGATCCGGCAACAGCTCGATTGTTGGTTGAAGAGGGCGTGACAGAGCTTCGGGTACGGCCGACGATCATCATCCGAAACGTATTCACATGCGAATCCGAAGACGGCGTATGCGCGAAATGCTACGGGATGGATTTGTCCAATCACCAGATCGTAAACATCGGGGAAGCCGTCGGAACCGTCGCGGCCCAATCGATTGGGGAACCGGGAACGCAGTTGACGATGCGGACCTTCCATACCGGCGGTATCGCGTCGGCGGCTGACATCACACAGGGGTTGCCCAGGGCGGAAGAGCTTTTCGAGGCGCGTAAGAAACTTAAGGAAAACCCCGCTGTGTTCAGCACAGTACGCGGATTCGTGAAAGATATCAAGCAGGAAGATAGTGGGAAAACCAAAGTCTACGTCGAAGATTATGAAGAAAGCATCCACGAGTATGAGCTCCCGAATACCCTGAAAGCGAAAGTCAAGATAGGCGATAAACTCTTGCCCGGCAGTTCGATCTCAACCGGCGCGGTGAGACCTCGTGAACTGATGCAGGAACTGGACGTTGATACGACCTTTAAGTATCTGTTAAGGGAAATAAAACGGGTTTACTCCGAACAGGGCGTCGATATCCACAACAAACACATCGAGATCATTATCCGGCAGATGCTCGGAAAGGTTGAGGTCGTGGAACCGGGAGACACTGATTTTCTGGTTGGGGATCTGGTTTCGTACCAGCAAGTCAAAAAAACCAACGAGATCATTCTGAAGTCCAACGCGAAAGTGAACGAAAATCGAAAACGTGTTCTGGAAAAAACTGTGAAGAAGCATATCCTGGTATCTCGGGACGGGGAGATGATTGAACTGGCTCCCGAAGGAGCGGCAGTCACAGAAGAGCTCCTTAAACAGCTGGTAAAGGAAGGAATCAAAGTGGTTGAAGTTGCCGAAGACGAACAGGGGAAAGAATACCAGATCAACACCAAAGAACCCGTGAAATATCGAAGGAAACTGTTGCGAATAACCAAAGCATCGCTGGAACGGATCGGATGGTTAAGCGCGGCTTCTTTCCAACAAACGGCGCAAGTTTTGACGGAAAATGCTCTGAAGGGCAGTATCGACGAGCTGAAAGGATTGAAAGAAAACGTCATCATCGGGCAGCTCGTACCGGCCGGAACCGGAATGGATTGGTATTCGGCGATTGACTACGAAGAGACCTATCACTACGAGCAAAAGTCGGTTCCCGGGGCTTAATGTTGGTGTTTTCCCCCGGGTTATGATATAATAGGCAGAATTTTTTAGGAAAAATTAGAGGTGAGGTTCAATGAAAGAAAAGATCCATCCAGTGATGAATCATGTAACAGCTCAGTGTGCGTGTGGAGCGAGATTTGACATATTAACCACGAGCGAAAACGTGAAGCTGGACGTTTGCAGCCGATGCCATCCGTTTTTCCAAGGGAAGGGCGACTCCCTGATCATCGACACGGAAGGAAGAATCGACAAATTCAAAAAACGATTCGGAGATAAGATCGGCGGAGCGGGTACGAAATAGTCGGGAGACGTGTCCGAACTGGCTAAGGGGCCGGTCTTGAAAACCGGTGGAGCCATGCTCCGTGTGGGTTCGAATCCCACCGTCTCCGCCAAAAAAGGAGTCTCGAAAAGGATCGTACTTCCTTTTTTGCGGCTCCTTTTTTGTTCCTTCTAATCTCTCCTCCTGTCGTTTCTTATTCCGTGTTCGCCCTCGCGAAAAATCGGACTTGCAATCTCCGCGGGCGCCAACCGCGCCCCAGCCGATCTCAGATCGGTCTATCTTGTTCCGCGACGAATGTATTGGGGTTCTGGTTTTCCCGAAAAGGAGCCAAGACCTTCACAATAGAGGCTTAACCAGTCCACCGATGAAAAACGGGGGATTTGGTTTGTGTTTCAAATATTTAGACTATTCTTTTTGGAGGTGTTAGGATGAAGATTTGTGTGATAGGCGCAGGAAATGGCGGTCAGGCGTTAGCCGGGTATCTTGCCTTAAGAGGGCAAGAGGTTACGCTTTTCAACAGGAGCAAGAAGAGAATCGCGCCGTTTATGAAAAGCAAGAATATTCGTCTGGAAGGGGTTGTGAACGACATTGCCCATCTTGACATGGTAACTACGAATATAGAAGAGGCGGTGAAGGGGAGAGAGCTCATTATGGTCGTGGTTCCCGCCTTCGCGCATCGAAGCATCGCGGAAAAACTGATTCCCTATTTGGAAGACGGGCAAGTGATCCTTCTAAACCCTGGGCGGACCTTCGGGGCTTTGGAGTTCAGCATGATGATTTCGCACTCGAAAACGAAGAAAAAAGTTACCGTTGCGGAAGCGCAAACCTTCGTGTTCGCTTCGCGAGCGGCGAATCCCGGGGTGGTGCATATATTTCGCATCAAGAACGCGGTACCTGTCGCCGCGCTGCCTTCGTCGAACAACCCGATCGTTGCGGCGATGCTGGACAAAGTGATGCCGGAATTCTCGGTAGAACGGGACGTTCTCTATACCAGCATTAACAATATCGGCGCCGTTTTTCACCCTGCCGCGTTAATTCTAAACTCAGGATGGGTGGAATCCACCTCCGGGAAATTCGAGTTTTACCTCGATGGCATCACGCCATCCGTAGCCAAGGTATTGGAAGCGATTGACGCCGAACGTTGCCGTTTGGCGGAAGCGTTAGGGGTAGAGCCCTTGACTTCGAAAGCGTGGTTGGATTACGCTTACGACGTTTACGGGGCCAACCTCTACGAAGCCATACACAGCAATTCCGGTTATCAAGGGATTATGGCTCCGCCGAGCATGCAAAACAGATATATTTTTGAAGATGTCCCAATGAGTCTGGTTCCTTTGGCTTCGATGGCGAAAGAATTCTCGCTGCCGACTCCCACCATCGATTCGATCGTTCAACTGGCTTCCGTTTTAATGGGTATCGATTTCGTTAAGGAAGGGCGTACCGTAGAAAAATTTCATCTTAACGGGAAGACCAAAGAAGAGATCTTAGAGATCGTGGAGAAAGGGTTGATTCTCTAATGAAAAAACTATTGTGCGGAGCGATCGGCAGCTGCGTTCACATTGCGGGTCTGTACCGGTTTACGCAACTGGCCGAAAAAGAAGGGTACCTAACCACCTATCTGGGCGGGGCCGTTCCCGTCCAGAAGATGATCGACGCGATCGTTGAAGTGCAACCGGACATCGTCGCGATTAGCTATCGGTTGAGCGCGGAAGCGATGGAAAATATATTGGAAGAATTCTTTACCAGTCTGGAAAAAGTCGATCAGCAGAAGCGGATATTCTTGTTCGGTGGAACGGTCGAAACGACGGCGGTTGCGCGGTCTTTCCCGCAATTTTCCCGGTTCTTCGATGGCAGCGAAGATGAAGAAGAAGTGGTCTTATTCTTAAGGAATCAAACCGCCGAAGCCGAGGACCAAAGGATACCTCCCCAACGATTGGGAGAGCGGATCGCTTGGAAAAAACCTTACCCGTTAATCCGCCATCACATTGGCTTACCCACGTTAGGGGAAACGGAGGAAGAGGTAAAAATTCTTGCTGAGTCGCGTTTATTGGACATCATTTCGTTAGCCCCTGACCAGAATGCGCAGCAATCTTTCTTTCGACCCAAAGAAATCGACCCCAAACAAGACGGAGCGGGGGGGGCGCCCTTCCGTTGCGAAGCCGATTTTCAACGAATGTACGCCGTTTCTCGCCGGGGCAATCACCCGCTTATGCGTTGCTATTCGGGAACACGCGATCTGATCCCCTTTTCGCAAGTGCTGATCGATACCGTGCACAACGCGTGGGCAGCGGTTCCGCTCACTTGGTACTCCGCTCTCGATCGCCGCTCGGACAGGCCCTTATTGGAGGCGATTCAAGAAAATCAGCGGGCGATACGATACAACGCGGAACGAAAGGTTCCCGTCGAAATCAATGAAGCCCACCAGTGGGCTCTCCGTTTCGCACACGACGCAATGGACGTGGCAACTTCCTACATTGCCGCGTTGAATGCCTACCGGTTAGGCGTGAACGAGTACGTGATGCAGTTTATGTTGTGTACGCCGGCCGAGTTGTCCCCGAAGATGGATTTGGCGAAGGCGTTGGCTAAATGGGAGATGGTCCAGCCTCTCATCGAAGAAAGCGAGAAGAAAAAGACACCTTTTCATATTTACAAGATGATCCGCACGGGACTGCTTTCCTACAAAACCGACACGGCCCTCTCCAAAGGGCAACTGACTGCCTCGATGTTCTATGGAGCTTTTTTAGAACCGGATATCGTTCACGTTGTCGCGTTTTGCGAAGCGGTTCGCCGTGCAACGAGCGTGGAGATATTGGAAAGCGTTAAAATGGTAAAGCAGGCGCTGAATATGGCCTACAAAGGGCTTCCGGATCTGTCGGCGGACCAGGAGCTGAAATCGAGAAAAGACCGGTTGATCATAGAGGCATCCGTTATCTTGGATGCGATTGCCGGATTGGATCGAACGATAAAAGATCCATTGTGTACGCCCGAGATCATCGAGCAAGCCATATTGACCGGTATCCTGGATGCGCCCGGCCTCAGCGTCGGACCCGCAAAAGCGGTTGTCAAAACCGGGATCGTGAATGGGGCGAATGAATCGTTGGATGAGAACGGAGCAGTTTTATCCGAGAAAGAACGGATCGGGCGGTTGGCGGTGCGCCCGGTTTAGGTCTCGGGTCGATTTGCTTAAAGAAAGCGCCTCATTGCGAACTGTCGATGGAGAATTTGCCATTCACTATCGAGGAACCGCCGAATGATCGGTTGGCTTTGATGGGCGAAATAGAAGGTCGCCTTTCGACCGCTAAAAATACGATTTAGCGAGGCGAACGCATTCTCCTCGCAGTCGGCTTTTACTCGTAAATCCCGTATGCAGAGGGTATCTTCTAGCTCCGTATAAGCGATTCCGCCGATGGGCGCCGAAGCCTTCAGCAGCATCGCTTGAATTCCTGAGAGGTCGGATAGAACGTAAGGAGAACAGCCCCAAACGCGTTCGGATCTGTCGAAGGAACACTTTTCGAGCATCTGAAGATAACTGACAGGGGGATCGTCTTCCCTTCTGAAGCAATCGTCATTCTCGCGAAAACGGCCTTCCAGAACATAAACTTGATCGAAGTCCAAGAAATTTAACCCTTTATACAGCAAATAGGCGGCCGTATTTTCGCAGATCACTTCTAATTGGTATTCTTTTATACCGTTTTCTCTCAGAAAGGATAGGACGTCGATGAAGAACCGTTTGCCGAATCCCTGGCCGCGAAAAGGCTTGTAAATCCCGAATCCCCCACAATAAGCGAGTGGCCCGTTTCGGCCGTTCAGGCAAATTCCGGCGAGCTGACCATCAATTTCACAAGCGAGGGATAGATCCAACCGGAGTTTTTCCTTTTTTTCGCGTTTTTCCATCTGTGATTCCGTGAGTTGAACCGAGATCACATAGTCTTCGAAACTTCGATTAAAACATTCAGTCTGCTCCGAGAGTGAAAGATTCTCGAAGGAATAAATGCGATAGGACATCGACGCACCTCTCCATAAAAAGAAAACCCGCGCGCTTTCAGCGGATAACACCGGCTATTATAGGCCATCGACGTTTAAAAAACAACTGCCTCGCTCTATCAAATTTCGCTTCTTGCCGTAAAGGAGGGGCGAAAGGGTTGATTTTTCAATTCGGAACGGGTATAATCTATTTGGCAGAAATAAGAAAAACGTATCAAGATCGCTACTTTCTGTTTTGGACGTTAAAATTAAGTGGACATACGGGCTTCAGTGGTTTTTCCGAAAGGGGGTTCATCAATGAAAAAAAAGATGTGTTTGGTCGTTTTCTTATCGATTGCAGTGATCGGTTTATCCTGGCTCTCCGCCATTCCTGCCGGTAACTACGGTTGGGCTTTGCCCGCGTTGGATTCGCCCTATTACCGTTATGGAACCGGATACCCTTATTCCTATACCCACGGTTCCGTTTATACTGTCGCGCCATCCGTCTATTCCTACCCAGTCTCACGAGCCACGTATTCCTACGCGGTTACGCCATCCATTTATACCGTCCCGGTTCGTGCCGCTTACCCGGCAGTCGTTACGACGATTCCAACCTATCCCGTCGGTGTCGTTCGCTATCCTGCGGTTTATTATACGCCGGTGGTTTACTCGCCTTGGGTACCGATCAGCTATTATCCGTGGGGTACGTATTATCCAACCCTGTACGGTTGGTAGATGATCGGAATGAAAAGCATTCTTTTCATATCCTTCCTAATAGTTTTATGCTCCGTGATGGGGTTCGGAGCCATCTTCATCATGGCAGACGCGACCACCCAATCGGGGACGATTCTCGAGGTGACAGAAACGGCTTTTATTGTTCAGGGGCTGAACGGGCAGAGAATGGAATTACCTCGGAACAAGATCGTCTCAATACTCTCGGATTCTTCTTCGATTTCAGGCCAGACAACTTCTCCCGCCCTATCAGCCCAGCCGCAGACGTTCCCGGAAACCGGTTATCCGGTACCTGTCGCAAGCGCCCAGATTGCGGTGGAAAGCCCCTACTACACGATTGATATGGAATTTGAGAGCCGCAAACGCGTCTTGCTTTATCAAGAGCGCGCTAAAAACCCGCTACTTTCGGTGGGGCTCAGTTTGGTGATCCCGGGAGGCGGTCACTTTTACACGGAACACTGGGGGGCCGGATTTTTCTTTTTAGCCACGCGAACCCTATTTACGGGGGTTACTGTTTGGGGTTTTTGGCCTCAGGTGTTTGAAGACGGGAATGGCGATCCCTACACCCGAATGAACAGTCCGATCATCGGAGCCGTTGGAGCGGTGGGATTAACCACCATGCTCATTCTCGAATGTGTCGATTCTTATTCCGGGACGAACGGTTACAACGATATGTTACGTTTGCGTTTAGGAATCGACAAAGTGGATCCGAACCTGGTCCCCTCGATGCCTACGATAACGGTTCCCTAAAACGAAGATAAAAAAAGCAAAAAGCCGCGGAAAAAACCGCGGCTTTTTTTGTTTGCGAGATTGGGCAGAGGGCGGTTCCCATTTTCGTCTTTTATGGTAATATAATGGGATACATAGAAAAGGAGTTGAACGCGCCTTGATTTATCTTGATCATTACCGAACGACCCCCGTTTTGGAGGCGGTGGTCAAAAAAATGACCCCGTTTTTACGGGAGGCGTATTTTTTACCGGAATCCTTTACCAAAAGAGGGACAGAGGCTGCGGAGGTTATTGACCAATCGAATCGGGTTCTCTTGGATGCCTTCAACCTAGAAGACGGAGAGGTTGTCTACACCTCTGGAGGAACCGCTTCCAACAATATCGTCATATCTGGGGTCTTGAGAGATGTGGATTTGAGAGAAGCGCATATCGTTTGCACCGTCATCGATCATCCTTCGATTGTCAATACGTATGAATACTATAGAAAAAAAGGCGCTTCCGTGACCTTCCTCAAAGTGGACGGAAACGGATTGATCGATCCCGAAGAATTACGGAAACACATACAAACGAAAACCGTTCTCATCAGCCTCACACATACGAACCACACCATTGGCGCTATCCAGCCGTTGGAGCAACTATTGCCGATCATCAAGGAACAGAATCCGAAAACGAGGATCCATATCGACGCGACGATGTCCTTAAATGCGATGGCTCTCGATCTGTCACAGCTTCCGATAGATTTCTTAACCTTTTCCGGGCATAAAATTTACGGCCCAAAAGGAGTCGGAGCTATCGTATTCAGAAAAAACGGACCCCTAAAGCCGATTCTGTTCGGAACGGTGACGACCTCTCCCTTTTCTCCCGGAGCCGAGAACATACCCGGCATCGTGGGTCTATCCGAAGCTCTCAGGATCGCAACGGCGCAACGGGAGGCCTACCTTCACAAAATGCGCCCTTTGCAGGAACGAACCATAAAGCGGATAGAGTCGGAGATACCTGATGTCGTCCTAAATGGGCCAAGGCCACACCCGGAAGGGAACCTATACACGTTTTCGGTGAAGCGGGCGATAGATAACATCAATTTTTCTTTCCGGTATGTTGAAGGCGAGTCCATTATGATGTTTTTGGATTTTGAAGACATCATCGTGGCGACCGGAAGCGCCTGCGCTTCGTCAGACCTGAAGGTCAACTATGTTTTAAGCGCAATCGGCCGAGACCACGAGATGGCTCATGGTTCGCTTCGAATCACACCGGGTTGGGGCAACGACGAAGAGCAGATCGATCAAATGATCGATCGACTGAAGCCAATCGTGAGCCGTTTACGAGCGCAAAGCACCTTGCGATAGATATTTTTAGAAAAGAATGAAGAAGCACCGGTACTAACCGATTGAGAGAGTCTTCAGCACAGCACATCAAAACGAAAATGCGCAAATGAGGAAAACGGATCCACAGAATGAGAATGGTTGCCGGTTATGAAGGAGGTAAAGCATTGGCAGTGATTAAGTATTCAGAGAAAGTATTAGAACATTTCCGAAACCCGAAAAACATTGGGATGATAGAAGATGCGGACGGTCAATCGACCGTCGGGTCGCCAGCTTGCGGGGACCAAGTTTCGATGTTTTTAAAGATACGTGAGGATCGTATTACGGATATCAAGTTTTTATCCTACGGATGCGCTTCCAACATCGCGACGGGATCCATTATTACGGAGATGGCAAAAGGAAAGACATTGACCGAAGCGAAAGCGATTACGTGGAAAAATGCCGTGGACGAGCTGGGTGGGTTGCCCCCGGTGAAGATACACTGTTCCGTCCTGGCGATTGACGGGCTGAGAGCCGCAATCCAGGATTATGAAGAAAAGACGACCGGAATCAAGCAAGAGCGAAAAGTCGACGAAATGATGATTCTGGATGAGTTGAAAAAAGTCATCTATCCTAAGAACGGGATTAATATCGTGGATACGAATATGATCCGATATCTCTCTTTCGAAGAAGGAGTGATCACGATCGAAATTTCGATCGAAGAGACGGATCTATTTAAACAAAATGTTTTAGAAGAAATTGATGAGCATCTCGAAGTTCTACCCGGCGTAAGAAAGATAGAGATAAAGGTTGTGGAATACTGATGAGAGAGGTCTATTTGGATCACGCCGCGACGACCCCCCCTTTTCCGGAGGTCCTCAAGATTATCCAGGAGTCTTACACCAACCTTTATGGAAACGCTTCCTCTTTGCACTCGGCGGGCCAAAAAGCCCGTCAAGCTCTCGAAAAGGCGCGAGAAGAGATAGCGAAAACGATCGGGGCTGAACCCGAGGAGATATTCTTCACCTCCGGAGGGACAGAATCGGACAACTTGGCGCTATTCGGGACGGAATCCTTCTATCCCTTGCAACCGGTGATCACCTCTATAATCGAACACGAAGCGGTATTAGAAACCGTGAACGCTTTAGCGTCAAAAGGGCACCCGGCTCGTTTCTTGCCGGTCAATAATGAGGGGATCGTCGATCTGAAAGCCCTAAAAGCTTTATTGGTAGAAAAACCCTATGTGGTTTCTGTGATGCTTGCGAATAACGAAATCGGCACGATACAACCGTTAAGGGAAATCGCCGCATTAGCCCACGAAAAAGGCGCCTTGGTGCACACCGATGCCGTGCAAGCCCTCGGTAAGATAGCAGTGAATGTTCAAGAGCTCGGAGTGGACATGCTTTCGGCTTCAGCCCATAAATTTTACGGTCCTAAAGGCATTGGGTTTTTTTACCTGAGAAAAGACGTGAAAGCGCTTCCGCTCTTCCAAGGTGGCGGCCACGAACGCGGGCTGCGCTCCGGAACAGAAAACGTCCCCGATGCGATCGCTATGGCTTTGGCCTTGAAAATATCGACGCGATTGTTCACCCGCACACACTATCGATACGAGCGATGGACGGCTCAAATCTTAAAAAAATGCGAAGAGATCGGCGACTTCCGTTTGAATGGCCATCCCAAACAACGCGTGCCCGGTTTATTGAGCCTGAGTTTTAAGTATATCAACGGAGAGGCGCTGATGGAGTTGTTGGACATGAACGGCATCGCGGTTTCGACTGCTTCGGCTTGTCAGTCCCATTCGGCCAAAAGGGGATATTCGCATGTCATCAAGAGCCTCGGGATCGATGAAACCTATGCCAATGGCACGATACGGGTGTCCATGGGGGTAGAAAATACGCAGGAAGAGATCGATTTCTTTTGTGAGATTTTGAAAAAATCCGTTAAGCAACTGAGGAATTACCGGAATGATCAATAAATACTCGCCATTATTGACCGAACATTTTATGAACCCCAGAAACATCGGCCGGTTGAACGATTTTACTTTCTCGGTAGAATCCGATCATCTGAAAGACGGAGACCGGATCGTTTTCTATGTCGCTTTAGAGGACGGGCGCATCAAAGACATATCCTATACGATACAGGGGTGTCCGCGGGTAATTGCCTCAAGCTCTTACACCAGCGAGCTTGTGAAAGGAAAAAAGATCTCGGAAGTCTTGGAAATGAAAGAAGAAACGATCGCCGAACGATTGGGTATCGATGATCCCTCCTTTAACTGCATCCGACTGCCGCTATCGACCTTGCAACAAAAGTTGAAAGAATATCTCTAACGGTGTCGAAGCGATGTTGGGGCGCAGGCTCATCTCGACGATCTCTCATCAACCCTATCCCTTTTCGAGGATCGAAGAGTATGCAGAAAACGGAGAAGCCTTGGAGGTCCAGCTCGACGGTTTGGATAGGGCACGGATTGACGAGGTGAAAACAGGCGTCCTAAACAGATTTTCCGCGTTTATCCCCTTCGAAAAGGGTAAAGCCTCATGTTCTTTGGGGGAAGGCGATACACCGCTACTTGAAGCCGATCCGAGTCTTAAGAAAGATGCCGGGATCGAGAATCTGTGGATCAAGGACGAAACCCGCAATCCGACAGGAAGCTTTAAAGACCGCGGGTCCCTCCTATGCCTCTGGATGGCCGAGGAGATGGGTGAATCGGTTCTTGCGACGGTTTCTACGGGCAATATGGGCCACTCAACGGCAGCCTACGCCGCCCGTTCGGGTAAACGGGCGATCGTTTTTGTTCCGGAGTTCGCCCCGATGGAAAAGATCATGCCCATGGCCTTTTATGGAGGGCGGGTCTATCGTGTCCAAGCGCACAGTTACGCTGAAATGAAGGACCGAGCTCTGAAAACAGCTTCCCAATGCGGGATACGGCTTGTTACCGGCAATGGACCCATCCGTTGTGAGGGATACAAATTCCTATCTTTCGAGCTTTACGAACAATTCCAAGGTCAAATACCGGATTATATCGCTCTCCCCGTATCCGCGTGCGGGCACGTGCGAGGTATTTTTAAGGGGTTTCGGGAGCTGATGGAAGCCGGGTTCATATCGCGACTGCCGAAAATGGTCGTGGTTCAGGCGGCCCAAAATGCGCCTATTGTTCAAGCGATACAAAGCGAATCCGGTGAGATTCTCCCTTTTCCAGTAAGGCCCACGGTTGCCGAAGCGATTACGAGCACGAACCCGCCTGGCGGTTCGGAGATCGTTGAAAAAACGAAAACCTATCACTGGTTGGCCGAAACGGCAACGGAAGCAGAAATCATCGACGCGCACCGAAAACTGGCGAGGGGCGGATTTTTCGTAGAACCTTCCTCCGCCACGGTGTTGCCCGCTTTAAGAAAACTCAGCGCCAACGGGCAGATTCCGCGCGACGCGCGCGTGGTTATCGTCTTGACCGGCTCCGGAATGAAAGACCTCTCTCTTCTATCGCAAAGCGCAAGGGACATCCATACGATAGGCCTGGAGGAACTGGAGAAGGTTTTAACCAAAAACGAATAGGTCGCAATTCTCCATATCGAACAAGGTATGGAAAACTCGGGTATCGCGCGAAGAAGGACTTGGAGCGCCGACATTTATGTCGGCATGGGTTTTACCACTCGATGATATGGAACCGATCCACGAAGGGTGCGAAGGGAAAAGGAGTATCGCTCGAAGGGTGCGAAGGGACAAGAAGAATCGCTCGAAAAAGCACGAGGAAGGGCTCTAAGCGCCTTGGAACGCCGACATTTATGTCGGCATGGGTTTTACACTCGATGATATGGAACCGATCCACGAAGGCGGCGAAGGGAAAAGGAGTATCGCTCGAAGGGTGCGAAGGGACAAGAAGAATCGCTCGAAGAAGGACTTGGAGCGCGACAGCTACGTGTTTCCAGTAGGTGCGCCTTTAGGTTCGCTTCATGGGCTTCTTACAGAGCATCACTCTAAATTTCCGGGTGTTTAACCACATTCTAAAATATCCCGACATACGATGCCGACATAAATGTCGGCGCTCCGTATAAACCGCTTATAACGCGGTATATAAGTATTTTTTGCGAAGCAGCTCGCGACCGTATCGAAAAAGAGCGTTCTTTTTTTACCGTAGTAGACTAAAGTCGGGCGCTCCAAATCGTCGGGCGTTCCATCATAAACATTCGGCAGAATACAGATGTTTTGGTTATCAAGAGCTTTATCGGTTTTTTTGGCTTGGGTAGTAATAGAAAATTCGCAGGTATCACAGATATTCTACAAGATGGTTTCTTAATCGGGTAAGTATTGTATCTTTAAGGCGATCGCAACGAAAGAGCTGAACCAGATCGTCAGCTTAAGGCCTACACGTCTACCGAAGGCCCTACTAAGGAGAAAAAAATGCCGAACCGAGATCGAATCGACGGTCACTTTGATTTATTGATGTCTTTGGAACACAGAAGGGGGATGGGTCAGAAAAACGTTATCGAAACGCAGTTTCTGCCTTCTTTCCGAGCGGGCGGGTTTACCGGCATGATCGCATCGATCTTTATCGAAGACCGATTCCTACCGGAGATGGGTTTGAGGAAAGCGTTAGACCAAATCGGCAGCCTTTATGAAGACAGGCAAGAGAGTCACGGGACTTGGGATCTCTGCAAAACTTACCTGGATTACGAACGTTGCCGGCAAGCCGGACGATTCGGTTTCTTCATCTCGATGGAAGGCGCCGATTCGCTGATGAACGATCTGAGCCTGCTCAGCGTGTTCTATGAACTGGGAGTTCGGTTTTTAGGCCTTGTTTGGAGCCGCCGCAATTATGCCGGAGACGGTTGCCATTTCAAACCCGTTTTAGAAGGTCGAAAAGGCGGATTGACAGATTTTGGTTTAGCCTTACTGAAAAAGGCGGAAGAACTCGGGATGATCATTGATGTGAGCCACTTGAACGATGAGGGGTTTGAAGATGTGTGCGCGTTCGCCCAAAAGCCCTTTATCGCCTCGCATTCCAATTGTCGGGCGCTGATGGAGACACCCAGGAACCTTCGCGATAAGGACATCCTGCGAATTGCCGAAATCGGTGGCCTTATCGGCGGTAACGCGGCGAATATTTTCATCAAGAATCCCCCCTGTGAGGCAACCGTTCGGGACTTCGCAAAGCATTTGGCGTACATGAAACAACTGGCGGGCATTGATCACGTGACCTTGGGATTTGACTTCTGTATACATCTCCGGGAAGATAGTCCCGTGTCCTTGCCTTCCGACTTGGGGAACGGTATTCCCGTTTTCAGAGAAATCATAGACGGTCACTCGGAACTGCAACGGTTGGAAGAAGCGATGTTAGAAGAGTCTTTCAGCCCCGAAGAGATCGAAAAGGTCTTCGGCGAGAATTACCTTCGATTTCTTTGCGCGCATCTATAAACGCGAAAGGGTTTTCAAGAATCGAAATGTTGGCGTGCGACTCCTTTCATTTGGAGGGAGAACGTGGTTGAGCGGTCATCCAGAAACAAACGCCGAATAAGCCGGGAATATTAAACAAAGGTTGTTTAGGGACGCCGATCCAATCATCGCCCAACATCTTTCTCATATCAGCTGTCAGCGTGATATTTTGAACAGGGCGATCACACCTTTCTCCGTCGTACCAAATGCCTGTTTGCAAACGTAAGGAAAAATGCCCGTCTGCGGAATAATCCCCGCCGGTAGGCTGCAAAACGATCAGTGCTTTACCCTCACCTTCGGAGACCGAACGACGCAAAAGTTCAAGTAGCGAATAATCGGAGGGTCGGTAGGCGAGGTGCGCGTAATCGATTGAAGGAACAGAATCATATTCGGCGCTGGCGGCGCCCGTTAACGGTAAAAAAAACCTTTTGGCCGTCATTTTATCTGTAAAGGGCATGCGCAGTATCCCATTTTCGATTAAAGGACATCGGTCTTCAGGGTTGGTAATCCCTTCCATATCGAAAAACGCGTCGAAAAATTGGTCTTTCCTACTCCTCGACTGATAGAGCGTCAATTCCTCTGAGAAGACTTTTTCCCCCATCTTTCCGGAGAACAAGGATGAACCGGACCCGTATGAGATGCCATTGAGTGTTTCCCAAAGCTTTCTGTTGTATAAGAAGTCGTCGAAGAAAAAAAGGACCGGAATCTTTCCTTCGGGAACAACCGAAGCGCAACTCAACCCTTCACAGAGCGTTCGGAGCGCGCCTATCACCGCGTTTTTATCAAAACTCGGCAACTTGAATGAAAGCGTCCCGTCTTTCACGTTTTCCGAATCTTTTCTTTTCACGGTCAGGTAGAATTCGAAGTATCTGGTCTTGTGGGAGAGGTCGAGCCCGATGACGTTTTTGAGATGATGGGTTTCGTAGATATAGCGGATATCGTGAACAAAAGAGTATTCAGGGAACTGTCGATTTTGCTCTTTCAGAAGCTCTTCTACTTCCCACAGAAAATCGTAAGCATCCATATCTGTCGCGATATCTTCTCGTTCTTCCCGCTTTTCCGCCGTGGGTAAGGCCGTGTAGACCACGCCCATATCCAGGCGCTCTTTCGCTTTTTGAGTTAACCCCTCTTCGTCAAAAGTGCCTAAAGCTCCGGCAATGCCGATTTTTCCATTTTCGTACAGACGGACACTTCCCCGAGTAATCTCTCGTGATCGGGTGGAATCAATCGCCCCGCTTCTCAAGCGGGCGCAGATCTCATCGACTGTTTTAATATAGACTTCTTTGATCATTCGCGATCATCCCACAACGTCGATTTCGGAAATCCGTACATAAGGGCCGCCGAAATCGATCGGTAGCATCGATTGGTCTCTCTTCGTGCAAGAGACAAACGGGTTCTCGTTAAGACTCACTTCATCCGATATCCCGTCGATTTTGAACAAGGTTTCAAAGGCATTTCCGGTTAGCAGAGAAATCTTGACCGGTTCAGCGATCGTCCCCTTTCGGATCCGATAAGCGATCGCCGGAGAGATCGTGAAGTTGGTGGAGCCGAAACCGCTCTTGATCGTTTCGATGAGAAACCCGTTGTCTACCTCTCCAATAAGCAGACATAGCGGTTTCTTACCCGATTCAATGTAGGTGTTGGTCATCCGAACGATGGGCTCATACTCAAAACTGGTCGCTCTCGCGTTTCCGGTAAGGTTTTCATTAAAATCGACCGCGGTAGCCGCGTTATGCAGCCTTCCGACCATCACGCCGTCTCGTATTAAATAGGTCTTCCGCGATTTGGTTCCCTCGTCATCGAAAGGCGTGTAGCCCATTCCCAGAATGCTTCCGTCATCTACGATCGACAAATTTTTATGAGCGACTTGCTTCCCGATTACCCACCGCTCTTTTAATGCCTGATCCCCTTGGTAGGTGTCCGATTCGCTCAGGTGTCCGAAGCTTTCGTGGGCGAAAATTCCTGCCGCGAACGGCGAGAGGATGACCGGGTACCGTCCCGATTCGATATTCTTTGCGCGTTTAAGGAAATCGACGGAGCGGTTTAACGTGTTCGCGAACTTCCGGTCTTGAGTTTCGATATCTCGGTAAGCGTGGGTGCCGTAACTGAAGGAGTCTTTAACTTGGTTGCCGTTCAAACTCATCTCATAACCGATATGAAGGCCGATCTTTTGGTAGTCGAAGGAAATATTCGCGCCTTTCGAAGAAACAAAATGCTTCTTCCTCAGCTCATCGATATAGTACGCCATCCAATATCGGATATGATCGTAGTTTTCAATGACAGGAAAGTAATGTGAAAGCAGATCGTATTTTTCTTTGATCGATCTAGAAGAAACGGACTCCGGGCCGGAGAATAGCAAGAGATTTTCCCGATGGTTTTCCAGTTTTCGCACGACCGGATGCTCGGTCACTCCTTGAGACGGAGCGGCAATACTGGCTAATCGATTGATATGTTCTTGAATGGCGTCAATCGACGATGTGGCGGAATAATACCAGCGTACGCCATCGAAAACGCGAATAAAAGCGGCTATATAACGTCTTTCGAGCATTTCCTGAACGTTTCCGAACGAAAACGCGATCCGCGTTTGAAAAACCTCTTCCATTCTAACATCGCAGTATAGCGAATCTGGAAAAATGAACATCCTCCCACCTCCTTACACCCAGTTTAAGAAAGAGATGTTGTACGGTTTACTCTCATTATAAAGGGCTTTGCAAACCCGATGTCAAGCGGAAATTATCGCCCCTTAATGTAAAAAATGTGTAAAACATCGGGTTTACCCCATCTTTTGCCCTTTGTACACCCATAACGAAACAATCGAATCTTTTAGGAAACGGTCCAGAAGATCGGGGGTGACCTGAATTTCGGCCAATCGAGAGGATTCGATTTTAGCGAGCGCGGAGAATGCCAGTTGTATCCTATCCAGTTCGAACATTTGTCGGTACTTTTTATATCCTGGCTGCAGCTCGGCTTCTTCGGGTTCGAAGTAAAGATAAGATCCGTACCAGTAACCCTCTTTTTTCAGTAACGGAAGGACGTTTCGGACCGGATAGAAGTCACTGGCGAAACTGTGGGTTGTGGACCCGAAAAGATCGAACACGCAATGTATCGACTCGCGGCGCAAGGGCAATTCGTTGAAGTCGGTGCAGATGAAGATCAGCTTTTTATTCGGGTAGTTGGTCTCAAAGTACTTCTTTGCATATCGAACGAGCGGCAAATGATTCTCCGCCATGATATAAGTGGTCTTGTCCGGAAGCTTATCGATGAACCCCATCAGGAAGAAACAAAAACCCGAACCGATTTCTAAAACGTTCAATGGGCGATTTTCCAACGAGATTCTCTTCATCACCCAATCGAATCCCTTCTTCGTAAAACTTACGAAAAGCGGGTCGGTTTTATCCAGATAGGCGCGTATAGGATTCTCTTCCTGAAGGTAGGAAGGCCCCTCTTCTTCTCGAGAGGAAGGGGTGATGACAATTCCGTCTTCAATACGAGCATGGTAGCCGCAGGAGCATACCAATTCCCCTTCATAGATCATATTGCCTTCAACCGAGGCTTTGCCGACTTCCAGGGGTTCTTCACATCGGGGGCAAGCAAAAGCACCGAAGAAAGAGATCGGTATGCCGAAAGGCCGATAAACTGCCCGGCTTTGCGTTTGGAGACGGTCGATCTCCGCGTGGATGAGTAGGAGAGCCTCTTCGAGAGAAGTTTTTTCCAGCGACAACTCTTCTCGTTTTTTCACGTAGAAAGACTCGAAGTAGCGGACGTCCTTTTCGTCGACTAATTGAGTCAAACGGTACAAAGAAAAGAGCATCTTTATCTCTGTAATCGTGAACCGCATCTTCTTCATGGCGAGGATTCTTTCGATATCTTCTTCGCAGCTGTGATCGAAGGTGTACTGGTTGTGTATTTTTTCGGGCAGCAACAACCCGTTCTCTATGTAATACCGAACGGCATCGATGGAAATATCAAATTTTTGAGCAAAGTCTCCTATCCTCATACGGAACCTAACCCACACCTCCGTAAGGGGAACCTCATACCACTTACCCCCGCGTATCTCACACAAGCAACAAAAAAAGACCGACCACACGTTATCGGTTCAACAGATATCGCTTTCTATTATACAATAAATCGACAAGCTTTCGATACGGTTCTTGGATTACAAGAAGTTTTCTCGATATTCACGATAAAGAGTCTTTAGTTTTTGAATCCGTGTTTCTACCAAGTTCAGAAGCTTTGAAGCTTTTTCGTACTCTTTTTCTTCAAGAGCGCGCGTGATTTGAGAAAAGAGAGAGAGCTTTTCCGAAGTATCCTTATACAATTCAAGCTTCAACTGTCGAATGACTTCAAATCTAGAAAGATCTTCTCCATTGCTGTCTTTGTGCTCTATTGGGACACATTCTTTGACGCTGTCCATATACTCCGGAATCAAACGATTGATGATCACTGTCTTCCATCGCTTAATGCAGAAATCTCCATAGGCTTCGATAAAGCGGGGTGAGAAAACCTGATCCTGATATAATACTTGCAGCTTCTCTTCGTAAGCAGTGAACTGGTAAACATTTTCCCAAACGTTTCGGGGATGGACTCCGAAAAGCGTATCCCGTTCTTCGAGCGTATAGTCGTCGAAGATGTCGTTTTCGCTGCGGTAGAGTTTATCCTTTTCGAGATAAAGAACCTCTTCCCAGGGTTTTTTAGAGAGGATGCGAAGCATTTCTTCTTCGGAAGTTGGATGGGCTTCGAAAAATTTCAAACCGTCGAGAATAGCCAGGTAAATGGATGCAAGAGAGAGATAGAGATTCGTATGCGGATTGGGCGATCTCAATTCAAATCGCGTCGACATCGGTGATCCGATTTCTTTGATCAATCCGATTAAAACGGTACGGTTTCGAGAGGGAAGGCGTGGACTGTGTCCGAGACAACACGCGACGCAGACGGGGGCTTCGTATCCCGGTTTGAGGCGTTTGAACGCATCGGTTGTGGAACTGACAAAAGGATTGATGATTTCATAATTTTTTAGGATTCCCATCAAGCAGGCAAAACCCAAACGGCTTAGATAATTATCTTCATCAGTAGGATTAAAGAGGTTGACTTTTTTTCCGGATCGGCAAAGGGCTGTCAGGCCAATGTGCGTGTGTTTGCCGCTTCCCGCGACCCCTTCTATGGGTTTAGCTTTAAAAGTTACTTCCAGCTTGTTCGAGCGAAATACCTCTCTGATTAGTGATCGCGCGAATACCTCGTTATCCACAGCTTGCAAGTCGGTCGCGTATTTCCAGTCTATTTCAATCTGCTCCATAATTCCGTCGAAATGCCCGGTTTTATCGATTTTGGGCTTGACGCCTCCCACTTCTTTATGGCCCATTTCCGGCTGCAATCCATAATGATCCATCATCAGCAAAGTTTGCTCGAGGGCAGTGCGTACGTTCCCTTGTGTTCTTTGCCAATAGTTCTCCTGCATCGTTTGCGCCGTTCGCAACTCCTCAACAGAAATGGTTTCTGCCGGGGTTTTTACCCAGAATTCCATTTCCGTGCCGATGGTCGGGATAATCGCGATCACCTCATCGTCTTTCTGATCGTAAAAAGCGTTGAGGTGAGCAATTAAGTGCGATTGAAGCGAATTCGACGCTTTAATCAGAATCGATCGCGAATCGACGCATTCATTTTTATGCATTAGGAATACGGGGATCCGAATCGTCCCAACGGGTAATTCCGTTTCTTCAAACCTCAGATCTTGGTTATAATCGACATACCAACGTGATTCCAAATCGAGAATCATGTCCACTTTCGCATCATTCAACCGAGAGATCGTATTTAGGGCGATCGATGAGCCGTCCGTCTGCAGAACGGGTTTATGATCGAAAATCGCTTCCATATTTTCCGATAAAAACGAGATAGGGATCCGTTCATCGGTTTCGTTTCCGGATATATCGACCCCCGCTAAACTGATAAATTCGATATTTGGGTGTCTTTCAATCAGATTCTTAAGGGATTCTTTACCAAGGGATTTTGGTTCAATCGTATATAACAAATCAGATAGTTTCACAGTCTATTCCGTTCCTTTCCAAAAACGCATTTTTAGTGTTTCTTTACCACAAAAGGATAACCCCGGCCACCGGAAAGACAGATCGGGTTTTCTTTCTGATCAATAAACGGACAACTTTTGTATCAAGATCAAGGCTGCCGTATTGTTCGGTGAGTCATCGTTCCGGATGCGTCCACTATGATCTCTTCAAAAAAAGGAGGCAGGACTAAAAACGGCAACATTTTTTGAAAGACTGTTTGTGCGGCGCCGTAATAGCCGTCCTGCAACCCCCCTAAGAGGTATCGCCATACCTTCGAGGCCACTTCCGACTCTTGTAACATCATTCCCAACCCTCCGTGCTCGTGCCCGTGAAGAAAATAAACGGAAACCTCTCGATGAGGCGCAGTTTTGAGAAGATCGGTGATCGTAGGGAATAGCGCGGCGCTGTGCGACAAGACGAATAGCGCCCGGTTTCCTTCATTCACGCTCAGAGCGTCAGAAAGCCAGCAAGTTAGCGCCGACGGATTCAAGGTCCGAGAAAAATCGCAAACTAGGATGAAACGCAATCGAATTGATCCTTTTTGGAAGTCAACGATCCGATTAAAAAAAGACCCGGCGATTTTTTCCGTATTGCCCGAATAAAACAGCCAATCTTCTTCCGCTGTTTCATAACCCAAGCCGATATCGCGGTTCCCGGGAACGAATAATGTGACGACCGAGTCCGGGATTTGGTCCCAATAGAAAACGAACTGTTCGATTTCTTTTAAGGCGTATTCCCTGCCTCGTTTGCCGTCGATTGCGTCACCGGTATGGATCACGATATCGGGTTTTTCTCTCTTTACCTCTTCAATAAACCATTCCAACCGTTCTTCCAAGACAGGGTCTCCGTATTTTAAATGGTTGTCGGTGACCCAAAAGATGCGGATCAGATCGGACGCGAAGAGATGGCAAAGACAGAGAAACAGGAGAAAACAGAAGGCGAACGATCGATTTCTTCCTCTCATCACACCCGAGCGGCGACGTCCATTTTGATGCGCCCGTCTTTCACTTCGATGATGCGATCGGCTCCTTCTGCCACGCGCCGATCGTGTGTGACGATCACGAACGTTGTCCCGTACTCGCGATTGACTTTCCGCAGGATTTTATAGACCATTTCCGTATTTTCGGTATCCAGGTTACCCGTCGGTTCGTCCGCGAGGATGATTTTCGGATTGTTCAACAACGCTCGCGCGATCGCGGTTCGCTGCTGTTGACCTCCGGACATTTTTGTGGACAAATTGTTTTTTACCTTTTCTAATCCGACCTCATCCATCAGTTGATGGGCGCGTTGCAAACGCTCTGGATCTTTATCGTACTTTCGTATCCATCCAGGCATCAGCACGTTTTCTAAAGCGGTAAACTCCGGTAACAGATAGTGAAACTGGAAGATGAAACCGATCGTGCGGTTGCGGACGGACGCGAGTTTTGACAGCGGCATCTGATCTACGCGTTGCCCTTCGACGTAAACTTTTCCGTCTGCGGGTTTATCCAGTAACCCCAAAATATTCAGCAATGTGGTTTTTCCGCTTCCGGATTGACCGATGATCGCGTTGAAAGATCCCGGTTGAAGCTCTAGGTCGATGCCGAATAAAACTTGCTGTTTGATCTCTTCGCCATAAAACTTTGTAACGCCCTCCAACTTCATCACGGGAACCTGATTATCCATTTCTGATCACCTCGATAGGACTCATGGTGCCTGATTTTCTTGCCGGGATAATGGAGGCTACCAATGCCGATATAATGGCGATTAAGGCAGACAAGAGAACGAAGGAGTAATTGATGACGAGTGGTACGACCGGTTCGCCATCGCTCACGGCAAAAGTCGCGAAAGACCACGATAAGGCCAGACCGAGGATTACGCCTAACACCGCCCCTCCAATGCCCAGGAGCAATCCTTGCGTGAGGAAGACCATACTGGTCGTGGAATCCTTGATGCCCATGGCTTTTAAAATACCGATCTGGCGGTTTTTCTGCACGACACTGATGATCAGGACGCTGGCGATCGCCAAAGCCACGGAGATCATGACGAAGACTTGAATGAACAGACTGGAGATGGTTTGACCGGTCAAACCGCTTAAAAGCTGCTGGTTTTCGGCTTTCCAATTCTTTATTTTAAAGGGTTTGCCTTCTAACTCTTTCTGTAAGGTTTCAGCGAGCGTGTCAGCCGAGAAAACGTCTTTCACTTGAATTTCGATAGAGGAATAGGTTGTCGGTTTCCGGATGATATTCTGAACGGTAACCAGGTTCGAAATCAACCAGCTTCGATTCAAGGAGGCCACTCCGGAGTCGAAGATTCCGGTGATCATCAGAGCCCGCTGTCCCAGGATGAAAGCCGGAACCGTCACGTTAATCGCATCTCCGATCTTCAGTCCCAGTTCCTTCTGCAGGTCGATTCCGATCAATACTTCGTTTTCTAAGGAAGGCAAATTCCC